>Ga0207701_10000436_pt1 | contig 42975 bp, 31 predicted proteins | sample KBSSwiSSwithPhiX_FD_184294 | JGI IMG/M metagenome (GOLD analysis project Ga0207701, IMG submission 184294) | Switchgrass rhizosphere bulk soil microbial communities from Kellogg Biological Station, Michigan, USA, with PhiX - S5 (SPAdes) (version 2) | ecosystem: Environmental > Terrestrial >... | reverse complement strand
CAGGGGTTTTGGGGATTCAGTTGTCGGCACCGCGAAGCCCGACGGTCCAAGCGAAACGATCAGCAGATCGGTGCTCGTCTTCGGCTGGTTTCGGACGAAGACGATGTACTTGTTGTCGGACGACACTTCGGGAAGTTCCGCCGGGCCGGTCACCAGCACCACGCGGCTGCCCGATCCGTCCGACGCGCGAGCGCAGATCCCCTGGTCGCATTGGTAGATGATGTGCCGTCCATCAGCCGACCAGGTTCCATTCGTATCCACGCCGGGTTCGAAGGTCAGGCGCCGATCGGTTCCCTTGTCGACATCGAAGATGAAGAGATCGGTGTTGGCCCCGAGCACCGTGGCTACTACTTGGTGCCCGTCTGGTGAGAGCCGCGGCGCTCGAACGTTCAAGCCGTCACGGCCGACGGTGCCGACCACCTTGCCGTTGCGATCGAGCCATGTGAGCTGCTGCTCGCTCGACGATCCCTCCGGAACAGTCGCGAGTGTACCGTCGGACGAGATCGACGCGCGCGACGCGGAAGCGGCGACAAGGAACGGTTCGCCCGACACCTTTCGATCGGCGAGTGAAAACCTGATCGCCCAGATGCCTCCGGTGCTGCCAAACAGGATGTGGCCAGTCGGCGAGTACACCGGCTGACGGATCGGCGACTGTTCATCCATCAGCCGGTAACGATTGCGACCATCGAACAGCTGGAGCGCGCCAACGCCTCCCGTGACCGGATGGGAGACGAAGAGCACACCCTTGCCGTCCGGCAATGCGCTCGCCTCGTGAAAATCCACTTCGCTCGTGGCATCCGGATCGAGCAGCGTGCGAGGCGCGCCACCCTGCGCCGGGATCTCGAGCAGACCACTGAAGCCGGTCGTATACCAGATGCGATCGTTGGTGAGCCAGGCCGCTCCGCCTGCTGACGAGAACTCCGTGGGAACCGGGCCGATGTCGATCGCGCTGCCACCGGTGAGGGGGAGCTTCCACAAATGGCCATGCGCCTGATACCCGATCTGCGAACTGTCGGGAGACCAGAACAAACCTCTCGCTCCCTCCGCGGTCGGGACTTCCTGCGCCACCGCCTGATCGAGCTGTTGCAGCCAGGCCTTCGTGGCGGTCGTAAAGAAGACCGCCTTGCCGTCGGGCGATATCGCAGCATCGGTCACGCGGTGACGGTCAGGCGTGGCAATCGAGAAGCGTCGGACGGGAAGATCGGGCGCTCGCTTCAGCATCCACCCGCCCGCGACACCGAGGCCGAGTACCGCAGCAAAGGCGGCTGTCCACGACACGACCCGAGGCCATCTCGGTCTGTCGCCGGACGAAGGCATCGAGACGACGAGGTCGGGCGCGCCGCTGATCACCTGATCGAGCACGCGGCGCGCTTCACCGATATCGCGGACACGCTGTCTGGGATCGCGCACCAGGCAATCGGCAAGCAGCGCGCGGACTTTACCGGGAACATCAGCCGGAAGCGTCGTCCAGTTCACTTCCCGCGTCAGCACAGCCGCGAGAACGTCTGACGTATCGTCGCCGTAGAACAACCTGCGCCCGGTGAGCATCTCGTAGAGCACGACGCCGAAGGCCCAGATGTCGGCGCGCTTGTCGACGGCCTTTCCCTTTGCCTGCTCCGGTGCCATATACGCGGCAGTTCCGAGGATGATGCCATGCTGGGACGCACGGGCAGTCAGCGTCGGCGAGTTCGCGATCGCTGCGCCGGTCAGATCTTCGACACCCTCTGGTGCCACAACCTTCGCCAGACCGAAGTCGAGCAGCTTGACGGTCCCGTCGGGACGCACCTTGACATTGGCCGGCTTCAGGTCGCGGTGGACGATGCCGAGCTCGTGGGCCGCTTCGAGCCCACCGGCGATCTGGCGGGCGACACCCCAGGCGTCGGCAAGCGGCAGTGGCGCACGCCGGACGACCGCGGCGAGATCGTCGCCGTCGACGAGCTCCATGATGAGGGCGCGGACGCTGCCGGACTCCTCCAGCCCGTAGACGGCCGCAATGTTCGGATGGTTCAGCCGCGCCAGCGTCTGCGCTTCCCGTGTGAACCGCGCGAGCCGATCCGGATCGGCGGTGAAGATCTGGGACAGGACTTTGAGGGCGACGTCGCGATTCAGCGTGCTGTCGCGCGCGCGATAGACCTCGCCCATTCCGCCGGTGCCCAGCTGAGACAGGATTTCGTAGACCCCTAATCGAGTACCGGGCGCGAGAGGCATGCGGAGGGCTCATGATAATGCAGGCCCTCGGAGACGCACGATTCGCCTTCATTGTTCTTCCCTAGCTCATCCTGCGGGGGCTCCCAGCGGGTGACCTTCGAGAGCACCGCTTCCAGCACGGGCGTCATGCAGCCAAGCTGACGCGCGCGGATCACCAGGTTCCAGGCGGCCTCGAACTTCTTCCAGCCCGAGGCATACGCGAAGTGCTTGACCTGATGCTTGAAGGCATCGTGGACCGACGCGGCGGCGGCGATCGAGGGCCATCGATAGAACTCCCGATAGGCCCAGTTGTAGCCGGCCTCGATCGCGGCGGCGCCCAGCCGCGCCGGTCGATAGACGACGTGTCGAGTGTCATAGAGATCCCAGTTGCGCGTGACAATTCGTCCCTGCTGCTCCATCTGTGAATAGAGACGCGTTCCTGGATAGGGCGTTTGAATGTGAAATGTAGCCGTAGTGATTCCTGACTCGATGGCCCAGTCGACAGTTCGTCGAAACACGTCCTGATCATCGTCATCCATTCCGAACACGAAGCTGCCGTTGATCATCACACCGAGGTCGTTGAGGCGTTTCGTGACCGCCCGGTAGTCCCGGCCAAGGTTCTGACGCTTGTTGCTTCGCGCAAGGTTGGCTGGCGTCAGTGTTTCGAAACCGACGAACAGGCTTCGCAACCCGGCTTCCGCCGCGCGCTCGATCGCGTCACCCCGCAGGATCGAGTCGACGGTTGCCGCTCCCTGGAAGAGCCGGTTCATTCCTTTCATCCCGGCAAAGAGCGCGCTGGCGAAGCGCGGATTGCCGAGGAGGTGATCGTCGAGGAAGTACAGGTGCCGTCCGGGAAGCCGCTCGATCTCGGCGAGGGCGTCGTCGACGCGCTGGGTATAGAACGATCGCCCGCCGCTGAAGAAGGCGTCCTTGTAACAGAAGTCACAGTGTTGCGGGCAGCCGCGAGTCACGACGATCGAGTTGGGGACGAGGTAGTTTCGTCGGCGTATGAGATCGCGGCGGACGGGAGGCAGGCCTTCGAGAGTCCTGCCGTTGCTGGAGACGTAGCGGGAGGCGGCGCGTCCGGTGCGGAAGTCTGCAAGGAACTGCGGGAACGTCTGCTCCCCGGGGCCGAGGAAGATCGCATCCGCGTGTGGCGCGGCTTCCTCGGGCAGTGACGTGACGTGCAGGCCGCCAAGCGCGACAAACGACCCGCGCGATCGATAAAGATCCGCGAGCCGATACGCGCGATAGGCGTTGGTGATGTAGACCTGAATGACGACGAGATCGGGATCGTCGTCAAGCGTCAATCGTTGGACGTGTTCGTCTTCGAGCGTCGCACGGTCCTCCGCATTGAGGTATCCGGCGAGGGTCGCAAGGCCGAGCGGCGGGAAGAGCGAGTATTTGACCGGCCGCCAGAAGGGGCTCGTCGCTTCGGTCAGTGCGGGAAGGATGAACTTGACGCGGAGCGGGCGCGGCTTCGTCTCCATTTACTTTATATTGTAAAGTAATTGGTGAAAGCGTGTCAAAGTGAAAGATTCGGCGTTCGTCACGATTCTGTCCTTCCTCGATCAAACTTGTGGCAACGTTGTCGAGTGCCTGGCCGGGCCAACATCCCTGATACCGGAATTCCGCCGGTGTGCCTATTGCTGGCGTCTCTGACATGCCGGCCTCTCTGACCCGCGCAATCCCGGTCATCGCGTTGTCCCTCAACACGGTCTTTGCCGCCGCCGCGACGGCACAAGTCGACGACCGCCATGGGCTTGCGGCGGCGCTCGAGTCGATGATTGCAACCGGCCAGCCGCGGCATACGACGCACGACCAGGGAGAGTGGCTGCAACTCGCCGTCGATGCGGCGATTGCTCGTGGAGATCAGGAGATTGAAAGACTCGCCGCTCGCGCAGCCTCGCCATTGACGGCCTGGGTGACGAGACCGGTGAGTTCGACCGCCGACCTGCCCGGGATTGAGTTCAACGCCCAGGACGCGCTGCGCGTGCCCCGCCCCGTTCCCTACACTGCGCGCATCGCCGCATCAGTGGACAACGCTGCGTTCGTTCTTCTGAAGGCGACGGTGGAATCGGGAAAATCCTGGAGCAAGAGGATCGATGTGCTGCCTGGGCCGGCGACGGCGCCGGGATTCCATGTGGTGCGGCTGCGAGCGCAATTGAGGTTTGGGAACGGCACAGCAGGCTGGACCGAGGCACGGACGCTTCCGCCGGTGTACTACGCGATTTACGCCGCGAGCGGGGAACCAACCGCAGCAATCCGCGCGCTCGTTTACAGTCCCGCGTCGACGGCCGTCCGCGAGTTCGATCCGCTGCTCGGCGACGAGTCATTCGCCATCTGGCTGAGCGACGTCCTGTCGCCACGCCGCCAGAAGGCGGAATCCGGGCCCTATTGGCTTTCGCAGTATTGCGACGAACGAACCGGCGAAGCCGGGATCACCACCGCGCCGACGGCTGTCTGCTCGGTCGTTTCTTTCGCGCTCGGCCGGGACGTCGGTCAGATCTGGTTTCGAACCGCCGAGATCCAGGAGACCGATCAAGGCATGGAATGGGTGCCGATCTCCCCGGCGCACTTCGAAGCCGTCATGCTGAAGGACGCAGCGCAGCAAGCGCGACTATCCAGCTTGCCCTCCCTGCTGGACGCGCGGCCTGCCTCGCGACCCGTCGGCGACGTCGCCATCGTCCCAAACGACATCGTCCTATCCCCGGCAGCGCCGATTCCGGGCGCGTTTGCTGCAACCACCGTGACGGTGCACAACATCGGCAGCGGCGATCTGCATAAGGTGCTGGTCAACATCACATTCGGCGTCGATCCGGCGAAACGCGGTGCGGCGCGTCAATTCGTGGTGGATATCCCGGCGCAGCAGTCTGTCGATCTGAAGCTCGACGTGGCGTTTCCAAATGGCTATGGCTTCGTCATGGCGCACGCGCTGCAGCTCACCGAGCATTCGCCGTTCGGCGACGGCGTATACGACCCAACCCCGGTAAACGCCTGCGCGCTTCGAGTGGTCAACGCCCACCTCGCATCGGCGACGTATCTCGAGACGTTGCTCGAAGAAGCCGGCGGATGTAATGGGAAATGACTTTTGATCACGCATCACAGCCTGTCGCGCCGAAGCTCGAAGAGCGAAGGCGGACGAGCAGCTATTCGTAATGCAGCGCCTTCACCGGGTCGAGGCTCGCGGCGCGGGCGGCGGGGTAGAGGCCGAAGACGAGGCCGATGGTGACTGACACCAAGAACGCCAGCACGATTGACGTCGTCGTGACGATGGTCGACCAGCCGGCGAGATAGCCGATCGCTCTCGACAGCGCGACGCCGACGATGACGCCGGCGACCCCCCCGGCGAGCGAGATGATCGTGGTTTCGATGAGGAATTGCCGGATGACGTCGCGGCGCTTGGCTCCAATCGCGCGGCGGACGCCAATCTCGCGCGTGCGTTCCATCACGCTCGCCAGCATGATGTTCATGATTCCGATGCCGCCGACCAGCAGCGAGATGGACGCGATCGCAACCATGACCATTTCGAAGACGCGCTGCGTGCGCCGTTGTTCCGCCAACAGTTCGGCGGGGGACACGATAGTGAAATCCCCGGCCTGCCGGTGCGAGACGTTGAGCAGGCCGCGCAGGAGCGCAGCCGCCGCCGGGATGTCGGAGCCCGGGCGCATCTGAAGATAGATGCCGTCGATTTCATCCTTCTGCTGCGACTGCCCGTCCTCGAGTCGGAAGATCGCCGAATACAACGGCACGTACATCAGGTTGTTGCGGTCCTGAGCCGGGAGTCCGGCCACGTCGGACTGCACCGTGAGCTGCGGGCCGGCGACGCCAATCACCTGAAACCACTGCTCGTTCACCTTCACGTACTGTCCGATGGGATCGTCGGCGCCGAAAAGCGACGCCGCGGCCGCTTCGCCCAGAACCGTGACCGGCGCAGCGCCTGCGGTTTCCCGCTCGTCGAAGAATCGTCCGGATACGAGCGCGAGGTTGGCGATCGTCGCGTATGACGGGCTGACGCCGTACACCATCGGCGGATCCGTCTGAGGGCGCGGCAACAGCTTCGACGGCGTGAAACGCTTGCGCGCGGTCGTCGCCGAGATGCCTTCGACGTTGGCCTGGATGACGCGGTAGTCCTTGAAGTTCAGTCCCGCCGAGAGCTTCCGAATCTTCTGCAGCGCCTGGGAGTCCGGAGCTTCGCGCGCTTCGACGATCAGATTGCGGACGCCAAGCTGCTCGATGAACGCCATCACTTCCTGCTGCGCCCCGGCGCCAATCGACAGCATCGCCACCACCGCGGCGACACCAAAAATCATCCCCAGCATCGTCAGGAGCGATCGCAGCTTGTGCGCGCGCAGATTCTCGACGCCCATGCGGAGGTCGGGCAGGAAGTCCGTGTTCGCCGGCGAGAGGAACTGGCGACCGATATTCAACGCGTTCCTCCGCTGCCCGGAACCGGCGGCGCCGTCGACGCGCCCGGACCTGCGGTCCGCGCGGTGGGATCGACGAGCGCGATCTCGGTCCCCTCATTCAGTCCGGAGATGACCACGCGGCTCTCGGTGCGCTGCTCCACCTTGACGTCGCGCTGCTCGAAACGGTCGCCGGTCTTGACGAAGACGTAGTTCTTGCCGTTCTTGTCGAACACCGCTTGCCGGGGAACGTGAAGCGCGTTCGGCATTTCCTTGCCGTCGAGGGTGACACGCACCGACCCGCCGGCCTTGAGTCGCGGATCGGGATTCTCGAACTGAAGCGACAAATCGAACAGGCGGGTCACGCTCGCTGACTCGAAGAAGTTCGCGCGGCTCGCCAATCCGGACAACTGGCCGATTCGTGCGTTGAACTTTTCCCCGGGCAGCGCATCGACCTCGACGATCGCGTTCTGTCCGTCCACCAGGTTGGGACGATCGCTTTCGTCGATCTTTGCGCGAACTTCCATCCGGCCCGACTCGATGACGTCGGCTACCGGTCGTCCAGGCCAGATCTGATCGCCCGCCCGGTACTCGGGCAGCACCATGCCATAGAAGATCATCCCGCCCGACGCATCGCGGTTTTCCTTCAGCGACACGACGCCGTCGAAGGGCGCCCGCATCACGAGGCTGTCGATCACCTGCTGAGCGCGCTGCATCGAGAGCTGCGCTTTGTTCCGCTTCTCCAGCGAGACCGCCAGGGACGCCTGGTTCGTCGCCGCGCGCGACTTCACGTCTTCGAGCAGCTGCGCCAGCCGGCGGCGAGCCTCCTCGAGCGACAGCTTGTTTTTCTCGGCTTCCAGCGCGCCGATGAATTCGTTGCCCGCGGTATCGAGCTCGCCGCGCCGAACATCGAACCTCGCGGTCAACAGCGCCACTTCGTCCTGCGAACCCTGGACAGCGGCATCGGCTTTCATCTTCACGATCGTCTGTTCCGCCTCGTCCAGCTCTGACTTCGCCTGCTCGAGTTGGTACTGCTGATCGGCCGGATCGAACTCGACGACGACGTCGCCCGACTTGACCGGCATGCCGGTCTGCACGAGCGTCACGATGCGCAGCATGCCGCCGACCGGCGGGGTCACCATCGTCACCGTTCGGCCGGCGCGCAACTCGCCGGTCGAGTTCACCGTGAGCTTCAACGGTCCTTTGGTGACGTGGGCGGTAGGAACCGAATCACGTCGGGCCGGCAGGCCGGGAACTGCCATCGCCGCGGCAGCAGCCGCGCCGACAATCCCAATTGCCACCAGCGGAAGCACAACGCGGCGAGTCATTCCTTCCCCCGAATCGTCTCTGTCTGCGGCCGCCGCGTCGCGACGCGATCCCCGGGCCCAACGCCACCATCGATGATCGCTTGTTCCTTGCCGCGCTTTCGAATCGTCACCGGTGCTTCGACGAACATCGAACCATCCAGCTTGTAGACGATCGGCGCGCCATCGCGCTGAAAGATGGCTTCCGCGGGCACGAGGGTGACGTCAGGCACTCGCTGGGTCGCGATGCGCGCAACCGCGGTCATCCCCGGCCGCATCCGCGTATCGACGTCGACAAAGACCAGATTCAAGTCGAAGTTCTTAGCCGGCGGCCAGCCAGACGAGAAGTCGATACGCGCCAGAACCGAGATGCTGTCGAGCCGCGCCTTGAATTCGGCGCCAGGGATCGCTTCGATGCGGACCGTCGCCTCCTGCTGCGGCTGCAGCCTGCCGCGGTCGGATTCGTCAAGGCGCGCTTCGAGGTGCACCGACGACAGATCGGGCAGTTCGACGATGGCCGCGCCAGGCCAGCCGCGATCGCCGGTCTGGAACTCCTGCTGCCCGCCAAACATCGATCCCGAACGGAAGTTGGGAAGGACGTTAACCATTCCCGACGCCGGGGCTCGAAGCTCGAGGTTCTTCAGGCCCTGTTCGGCCCGGCGCAGATCGAAGAGCGCCTTCTCGCGCTTGTGCCGCTTGGCCGAGACGTCTGCCTCCGCGGACGTCTGATCCGACTTGACCTTCTCCTTCAGCTCCCGCTCACGTTGCTGGGCGTCGACGACGGCAAGCTTCGCCTGCTCGATCTCGAGGCGGGAAACCGTATCTCCCTTGGCTGCGTCGAGCTTCGCGCGTTCGATGTCGTATCCGGCCTTCACCAGCGCGGTCGCGTTCTGCTCCTGCGCGATTCGCGTCTGCGCCTGCGCCTGTTCGATCTCCGCGTCAGCCTGTTTCACCTCGGACTGCTTTTCCTGGATCGTCCGTTCCAGTGTCGACGGATCGAACTGCACCACCACATCGCCCGGCTTGACCATCGTTCCGCTCTTGGCAAGCTTCAGAATCTGCAGCTCGCCAGATTGCATCGGTGACGAGAGCACGATCGACTTGAGCGGCTTGATCTCCCCGCGAATCTCGAGCGTGTCGACGAACTCACCGCGGGTGACGCGCACGGTGGGAACATCGGGCACGGAAGCGCGACGGGAGGCGGCGACCGCACCCGCCGCGGCGAGAGCGAGCACGACAATCGCGGCGAACGCGTTACGGGGACGTGTGAAAAACCTGCGCATGACGGAGGTTACTCGTGTCGCCTGGCCGGGGCAGAAACGTTTCGGGCAATGACCGCGCCTTCGTCGAGCCCGGATCCAATCATCGCTTCGTGGGCGCTGAGCGCCGCAATGGTAACCGCGCGATCCTCGAAGCCGCTGCCGCGCTGGACGCGGACCATTGTGCGATCGCCATTCTGGTGCAGCGCGTCACGCGGAACGACGATCGCCGCTTCAGTGCGCGCCAGCGTCACGTCGAGCGACGCCGACAGGTCGGGCATCAGGTTGGGGTGCGAGCCGTTGACGTCAACGAGGACGATAAAAGTCCGGACCTTCGCGGAAAGAACGGACGTCACGCCGAGCGGTGAGATCTGCGCGACGCGTCCGTCGAACGACAGCGCCGGATACGCGTCCAGACCGACGCGAACCGTCTGACCGACTCGCAGCTCGTTGACGTCGGCCTGATTGACGCGAGCGCGCACCCGCATCGCGTTGGGATTCACGATGTCGACGATCGGGACCCCGGCGCGGACCTCTTCGCCTTCCTGGATGTCCGCCATGTTGTTGCCCTTCCAGGTCGTCTTCACCACCGCCATCCCGCCAATCGGCGCGTGAATCGACATGCGGTCGGCGTTGCTGGCGGCCTGACGCTCGGCATTGGCGGATCGGTCGCGACGGATCTTGAGTATGCGAATGTCGGCCTCGGCGGCACGCCGCTTGAGATCGTACGTGGCTTTGAGCTGCTTGAGCGTAGCTTCCGCCTGCTCGAGCGCGAGCTTGTTCTTTTCGACGTTGATCTTGGGCAGCAGCTCGTTCTTCCCCATCTCGAGCTGCGCCCGGCCAATCGCGCTCTCGGCAAGCGAGAGCTCGCTGTCGTCGTGCGCCCGCGCGGCGCGCTCCTGGGCCTCGCGTTTCGCAATCTGCTGATCGAGATCCTGCAGCTCCGCCCGCCGGTCGAGCGAGTTCTTGATCTGCTCCTGCCGATCGAATTCGACAATCAGATCGCCTGGAGACACGGTGCTGCCGGCCTGAACGAGGTGGGTCAGGACGAGCGAGTTGGTATTGGGGCCGGTGAGCCGGGGTGCCGAAATCGTGGTCGATTGCACGGCTTCAACGGTTCCGGACAGGCGCACCGAGCGCACGAAATCGCAGCGCACGACCTTGAACGTGTTGTCGCGACGCCCCGTGGCCGGCTTGCTCGCGTCAGAAGCCTGGCGGGCATGGAGAAGTGCTGCCGCTCCTCCAAGAATCAGGACGGCGGCAGACAAGCCGAGCGCGCGCGTCAGAAAAGACTTCCCCGTCAATCGAACTCCCCGTTATCAGACGCCTCGACTGGCGAAGGGGTTGGCGCTGGCAACTTCCTAGGCACTAATTATTCGCTGCGCTCGCACCGGTACTTACAGCCTGCTCGATTCGACCCCTGAACCGGTTCCAGGTTCCCGTGCGCCAGGCCGCCGGGGATAAGGACGACGCCGAAGCTGATCGCGTTCGGCGTTGCGACAAGACGAGGCGTTCCCGTGAACCATGCAGATTAGCAGAGCCAGGGAAAATGGAACAGACATACCTCAGCGGGGCGCCAATCCTTCCAATTTCTTCCACTTTTCCACGGCGCGTATCTTGAAAGGTTGACCTCTTCAGGATCGGCCACCACAGCCGTTCCGGAGACCATGCGCGACCGACGAGTCAGCAGGAGACCGGCGATTCTCGCAATAAACGCGGCGCTTTTCGCGGCCGCGCTGGCGCTGCCGTCGTGCGGGTCTTCGGGAAACACCGCCACGTCGCCGTCGACGCTCTCAAAGTGTGCCGTTAGCGTGGACGCGCCGGGCAATCCCCTTCCGTCTTCAGGCGGTTCAGGTTCCCTCGACGTCCGCACCGAGCGGGAATGCCAGTGGACCGCCCAACCGGACGTGACCTGGGTCAGCATTACGTCAGGCTCGTCCGGCCAGGGATCTGGAACGGTTCAGTTCACCGTGGCAGCCAATGCAGACCCAGCCACGAGGACCGGCGACGTCATGGTGAATGGTCAACGCGCCCAGGTGACCCAGGCCGCCGGTGAATGCAAGCTCGAGTTGTCGAGCAACGCGACATCATTTTCGAAGGCGGGCGGGACGGGAAGCGTGGACGTCCGTGCCTCGAGCCCACTGTGCACCTGGACGGCGACGTCCGACGTCGACTGGGTCTCGATCAGCTCCAATGCGAGCGGAAAGGGATCGCTGCCGGTCGGATTCTCGGTGGCATCGACGACCGGGCCGCCGCGCGCTGGGACGCTGACAATCGCGGGCTTCCACTTCAGCATCACCCAGTCGGAGGGTTGCGCCTACACGATTTCTCCCTCGACGTTCGCCGCCACGCCGTCAGGCGGATCGCAAGTCGTCACGGTAACGACCAGCACCGGCTGCCCGTGGACCGCTTCGAGCAACGCCGAATGGCTCACGCTGACGTCGTCAGCCGGGAGCGGTTCCGGAAGTGTGGGGGTGAACGTCGCTCCGACGACGGGCCCGTCGCGCACCGGCTCACTCACGATAGCGGGGCAGATGTTCTCGGTCACGCAATCCCAGGGGTGCAGCTATGACGTGGGCCCTCTCGCGCTGTCGGTCGACGCGAGCGGCGGAAATCAAACCGTGAATGTAAATACCAGCAGCGGCTGTGGCTGGAGCGCTTCGAGCAATGCGTCGTGGATCACGATCGCCTCGGGCAACGGCGGAAGCGGCGCCGGAACGGTGACCCTCAACGTCGCCGCTGCCGACGGACCGGCACGTTCAGGAACGCTCACCATCGCGGGACAGACGGTCACCGTCTCGCAGGGCAACGGGTGCGCATTCGCGATCTCGCCGGATTCGCAGTCGGTCGCTTCGTCCGGTGGTTCGGGGTCGGTTGCCGTCACCGCCCCGTCAGGCTGCGGCTGGAGCGCGAAAAGCAATGTGTCGTGGATCTCGATCACGTCCGGCGGCAGTGGAAGCGGAAATGGCACCGTCGCTTTCAGCGTCGCCTCAACGAACGGGGCCGCCCGATCGGGCACGCTGACGATCGCGGGAAAGACTTTCACCGTGAATCAGGGCCAGGGATGTGCGTTCTCGCTGTCGGCGACGTCGGCGACCGCTGGTTCCGCGGGCGGGACCGGCACGTTCGACGTGCGGACAGGGGACGGATGCGGGTGGTCGACAACCAGCAATGTCAGCTGGCTCAGCATCACCGGAGGCGCAACCGGCAGCGGCAACGGAACGGTCCGCTACACCGTCGCCGGAAACGCTGGACCGGACCGGACCGGCACCATTTCAGCGGCAGGCCAGACCTTTACCATCACGCAATCGAACGGCTGCAGCATCTCGCTCTCGGCGTCCGGTCAAGCGGTGCCAGCCGCCGGCGGATCAGGATCTTTCGGCGTGACCACGACCGGGGCTTGCGCGTGGACCGCGGTCCCGAATGCGCCATGGATCGGGATCATGTCCGGTGCGAACGGAAACGGTAGCGGCACCGTGCAGTTCACCGTGGCGGCGAATACGTCAACGGCCCGCACCGGCACGATCAGCGTGGACGGTCAGACCTTCACCGTGACCCAGGAGTCAGGCTGCTCCGCTGCGGTCGCGCCTGACACCATCGCGGCGCCGGCAGTCGGCGGCCCACAGAACGTGAGCATCACCACCGCGGCCGAATGCGCCTGGACGGCGGCGAGCAACACGCCGTGGATCGTGATTGCGTCGACGAACGCCAACGGGTCCGGCAACGCCACGATCCCGCTCGATATCCAGTCGAACACCGGGCCGGCGCGAAGCGGAACGGCGACGATTGCCGGGCACGTCGTGACCGTGAATCAGGAAAACTGCCAGATCACGCTCACCCCGACCTCGCAGCCGGCATCCGCGGCGAGCGGAACGGGCATGGTCGGCGTGACCGCGCCCGGCGGCTGCGAGTGGACCGCCGTCAGCGGTGCGGCGTGGATCACGATCACGTCAGGCGCCAGCGGAAGCGGCAACGGCACCGTCCAGTTCACGTTCGAGGCCAACACGACAGGCCTGCCGCGCTCCGGCACGATCACAATTCGTGGTCAACAGTTCACGATTAATCAGGCGGGATCGTAGATCGACCGGCAACGCGAGCTTACATTCTGCATCTCTTCGATTCGAGCATCCAGTCTGCTTTACTCACTGCGCGTGGGGCCCCACCCCCACGCGCTCTCGCTCGGGCCGCAGGCGCTTGCTGTCGCTGTCTACATTTAGGCTCGCATGCTCGGTAACCGCGGATTCCGCTCGATGCCGAACTTGTGCTGGTGCCACATCGGGTACGGCTCCGGCAGCGCGCTCACCTCGTCCAGCGCGAGCATCTCCTCGGCGGTCAGTCGCCAGCTCGCCGCGGCAAGGTTGTCCTTGAGCTGCGCCTCGTCGCGCGCACCGATGATCACCGTGTCCACTCCCGGTTTGTTCATGACCCAGTTCAACGCGACCTGCGCGGGCGTCACGCTCCGTGCCTTTCCAATTTCGTCGAGCTTGTCGACGATGCGATACAGGCGATCGAAGTCGACGGTGCCGGGAACGTCGAGCTCGTTGAGCCTGCTGACGGACGGGCGCGGCGCGCCGCGTCGGAACTTGCCCGACAGCAGGCCGGCATGAAGCGGGCTCCACGCCATGAGACCAACCGACTGATCGAGGCCGAGTGGAATGATCTCGTGTTCGACGTCGCGCGCCACCAGGTTGTAGTTCACCTGCTGACACACATAGCGGACGTAGCCGCGCCGGTCCGACACCGCCAGCGCCTTCATCACCTGCCACGCTGAGTTGTTGGAACAACCGACGTAACGCACCTTTCCCGCCCGAACCAGGTCGTCGTAGGCCTGCATCGTCTCGTCGAGGGACACGAAACTGTCCGGCTCATGTCCGATGTAGAGATCGATGTAGTCGGTGCGCAGGCGGCGCAGGCTGGCTTCGCATGCCTTGATCAGATACTTGCGCGACAGCCCGACGTCGTGCGGGCCGGTGGTGCCGAGCCGCATGAACGACTTCGTCACCAGCACGAATTCGTCGCGCCGGCCCTCGAGCGCCTGCCCGATGATCTCTTCGGACGCGCCGAACGAGTACACATCGGCGGTGTCGATCACGGTCACGCCGGCGTCGCGGCAGATATCGAGGATGCGCATCGTCTCCTTGACGCCGAGATTGCCCATCTTCGCGAATCTGTCATGGCCGCCGATCGTCATCGTGCCGAAGCTGAGCACCGACATGCTCAAACCGGAATTGCCGAACCGCCGCTGTTCCATACTGCCTCTCTCCTCTGAATCACTGATCACTGATCACTAATCGTGAATCACTGATCCCTGAATCACTGATCCTTGAATCGCTGATCCTTGAATCACTGATCCTTGAGTCGCTGATCCTTGCGTCGCTGATCCTTGCGTCGCTAATCCTTGCATCCCGAATCGTCGAATCGCTGGATCCTCGAATCCGGGATCCTCGGATGGTCGAATCTCGAACAGATATCGTATCGATTTAGGCGTCGAGGGATCCAGGATTTACGCATGGGTCTACGCTGTCAGGATTCAACGATTTCAAGATTCGGAGATTCGAGGATTAGGGATTCGAGGATCAGCGATTCACGATTAGTGATTAGTGATCAGTGATTCATTGGTCAGTCCGCAAGGCCTCCACGGGGCTGACCAATGCCGCGCGACGCGCCGGCACGTAGCTGGCGGCAAGCGCGGAGAGGCCCAGCACGGCAGCAACGATCGACAAGGTCGACAGATCCCAGGGATGCACACCAAACAGGAGATCCCGCATGAGCGCGGCGGCGGCGACGGCGGATCCAAGGCCGATCACCACTCCGATCGCCGTGAGCCAGCCAGCCTCGCGCAGGACCAGCCGATAGATTGCGCCCGGCTGAGCGCCAAGCGCCATGCGGACTCCAATCTCCCGCGTGCGCTGGCTCACTGAATACGCAACGACGCCGTAGAGGCCGACGATGCCGAGCAGCCACGCCAGCGCGGCAAATCCGCTCACCAGCGAAGCTGAGGACCGCCGCAGGTACGCTGACTGCGACTCGTTGACGAGATCGCGCATCGCGGATCCGCCAAAGGTCGGCACCGCCGGGTCGATCTCGTGAATCGCAGCGGTCAACGCCGGCAGCACCGAGGTTTCCGGCTGTGCGGTCCGAATGAACACGCTGAATCCGGTGGTCGGATCCTGGGCGAACGGTACGTAAATGGTGGCTGGCGTCTCGGAGTCCAGCGGCGCTTCCTTCAGGTCGTCGACGATTCCGACAATCTCCATCGCAGGCTGCGTCGACGGCGGCGCGTACATCAGCGTCTGATTCAGCGGGTCCTCACCCGGAAAGTACTGACGCGCGAGCGTCTGGTTGATGATGACGACCGGAGGCTTCGACGCATCCTCGTCCTCTCGGAAGTAACGGCCGCGAAGCAGCCGTGCCTGCAGCGTCGAGAAGTACGATGCCGTGACCTCACGATAGTGCACGTCGTTGTGCTCGCCGTTGTACGGCCGGCCGCCGACCCTGATCCACATCGTGTTGCCGCCGACCAGCGGACGCTTGCTCGAGATGCCAACCGATTGCACGCCTGGCAGCGCACGGACACGTTCCTCGATTTGGCGAACGAGAGCGACCGTCTGCTCGTTGGTCACGTACTTGACGTTCGGCGCGGTGACGGTGACGGTTGCGAGATGCTCCGCCTGCAGCCCGATATCGACGTGAAGCAGGCGATAGAGGCTCTTCCCGAGCAGGCCGGCGCCAACGAGCAGGACAATCGCCGCCGCGATTTCGACGACGACGAGCCTGGAGGCGAGGCGGTGCCAGGTCAAACCGCTGGACCCTCGACTAGCCTCGGTCAATCCCAGTCGCGTGCCGGACAGAGCCAGTCCGAGCGCCGGAGTGATCGCGAAGAGGACCACGGCGATGCACGCGACAGCCGCTGCAAACAGAAGAACACGTGGGGTGAGCCCGAGATCGAGCAGGAATGGCATCCGCGCAGCAATGGTGGCGGGAATGAGCCCCGTCAGGAAGTGGATCGTCCAGTACGCGGCCACGACGGCAATCGCGGTTGCCGCGGCCACGAGCACACAGCCTTCGGTGACGAACTGGGCAATGATTCGCGCCGACGAGGCGCCGAGCGCTGTGCGTACGGCAAGCTCCCGCCGACGTCCTTCTGATCGCACCAGCAGCAGACTGGCCACGTTCACCGCGGCGAGAAGCAACAACAACCCTGCACCCGAGATCAGCAGAAGTAGAATCGGCCGGATCGTTCCGGCGATCACCTCGGCGAGCGGCACGATCGCCGATCCCTGTCCGCGATTCGAATCCGGATACTGTTGCTCGAGCTGGCTGGCAATCGCGGCGATGTTCGCCGCCGCCGCGTCAATCGATACGCCGTCGCGCAACCGGGCGACGCCGTACATGTTGTGGCAGCTGCGTCTCAAATCGCACGGGTTGTTGGCGTGCATCGACAGCCAGAAGTCCGCGGGCTCGGCGGGAGCGAAGTGGAATCCACGCGGCAGCACCCCGACGATCACGTTCGGCTCGTCGTTCAGCGTGACCGTTCGGCCAAGCACGGCGGCGCTACCGCCGTAACGCTTCTGCCACGCGGCGTAACTCAACAGCACCGCCCGCGGCGCGGACGGCAGATCCTCTCCAGGTCTGAAATCACGGCCGAGGATGGGATCCACGCCGAGCGTACGGAAAAAGTCGTCGCTGACACGCGCCGCCGGGACGCGCTCGACGCCGTCGGCTGTCGTCAATGTCACGCCGCTTCCCTGATAAGCCGAGAGCGGCGCAAACACGGTATTCAGGCGTTTCCAGTCGAGATAATCGGCGTAGGAAAGGTTCGAACGGGGAAAAACCTGGACCCGCTCGTAGACCCCGACCAGGCCTGCCGGGGATCGATAGGGCAGCGGGCGAATGAGTGCAGCATCGACAAACGCGAAGATAGCGATGGCCGCCGCCAGGCCAAGGGCCAGAATGACGACCGCCGTCACCCCGAAAATTGGGGTTTTCCTTAACTGTCTGACGGCAAATCGGATGTCCTGAAGGAAGTGTTCGGCAGGGCGCCAACGGGGCATCGCAGGTCTCCTCGAAGTTACGAATGTGTACTTGGACGGCCGGCCCCCCCGGGAGGGTTGCCTCGGCTGATTTTGAAAAACCCGGTCCTGTCGTTTATCATTCGCGCTCCAACCCAGTCCATGCTGCGGGACCAGACTCTGCCAGGCGACGCGGAGGTGTCGCCGGAGGATTCGTCGGACCTCCACTCGTCGTTCGCGTTACTGCAACGCGCGCGCAACGGTGACCAGGACGCGTGCAACGAGTTGTGCGCGCGATACCTGCCGCGCCTGCGCCGGTGGGCACACGGCCGGCTGCCTGACTGGGCCCGCCAGCATCTCGACACCGAGGACATCGTCCAGGATACGCTGATGCAGTCGGTGAAGCAGCTGCCGGCCTTCACCCCGCAGCATGAACGCGCGTTCTGCGCCTACGTCAGCCAGGCGCTGCGCAACAGGCTGCGGGACGCCGTGCGTCGTGCGATGGTGCGGCCGGCCGGACAGCCGCTTTCGCTGGAAGCACCCGCCGCCGATCCCTCTCCGCTCGAACAGGCTGTCGGCGTGCAGATGCTCGGCCGCTACGACGCGGCGTTGCAGCGGCTGCGCGAACCCGATCGCGAGCTGGTCGTCGCGCGGGTGGAGCTTGGCCTCGATTACGCCGAGATCGCCGGGCTCCTCGACAAGCCCTCGATCCCGGCCGCGCGTGTCGCGGTCAGCCGTGCCCTCCTGCGTCTCGCCACGGAGATGGGTGTTGAACGACAGTCCTGAGGATGCCTGGCTGATCGCGCTCGGATCAGCCGTGTCCGACGGCGCGGCCGTCGACTGGCAGGAACTGGAACAACGCGCGACGACGGAGCACGCGCGGCGTGTTCTCCAGCAAATGCGCGGCATCGCGCGCATCGTCGACGCGCATCGATCGGACGCGCTGAAGGATCCGGACGAATCATCTGTTCCGACGCCGGCACCCGCCCGCAACTGGCGGCATATCGTTCTCTTCGAAAGCATTGGATCCGGTGCGTTCGGGACCGTCTATCGCGGATGGGATCCGACGCTCGACCGCGAAGTGGCGATCAAGCTGTTCCGGTCGAACGGAGGAGGAATCAGCTCGCCGCTCGAGGAAGGCCGGCATCTCGCACGCGTACGCCATTCGAATGTCGTCACCGTTTACGGCGCCGATCGCGACGGCGAAGAGGCCGGCATCTGGATGGAGTACATCGACGGTCAGACGCTTGCGCGGATGGTCCGCGAGAATGGACCGCTGAGCGCTCGCGAAGTCGGCGGGATTGGCGTCGATTTGTGCCGGGCGCTCGCGGCACTCCATTCGGCCGGCCTGCTGCACCGAGACATCAAGGCGCAGAACGTCATGCGCGAAGTCGGCGGCCGCATCGTGCTGATGGACTTCAGCGGCGCGCAGGCGATTGCGGAGAACGCGCGGCAGGTTACGTCGGGCACACCGCTGTACATGGCGCCCGAGGTGCTCGAACACGGCAACGCCACGTTTGCGTCGGACGTCTACAGCCTCGGCGTGCTGCTGTTCTTTCTGCTGTCGGGACGGCTGCCGGTCGAAGGCAGCACGCTGCCGGACCTCCGCCGCGCGCACGCGGCGGGACAACGCCGGCGGCTGCGGGATCTCCGGCCGGACCTGCCGGAGTCGATTGTTCGAGTGGTCGAACGCGCGATCGTGACGGACCCGTCGCAGCGCTATCAGACCGCGGGCGAATTCGAGCACGCGCTGATCGCCGCATCGGGATCACCCGTCGGCGTCGCACCTGCGGAGGCTGCGAGCGAACGACGAGCCTGGCGCCTGGCCGCGGGGATCGCGATCGCGAGCGCCGCCATCGTGATTGCCGCGTGGGTTCACCCGTTTCGCGCCGCCCCGCCGCGATCGATCCTCGCCCATTTCACCATCGGGCCCCCTTTCACCTCGGGCAGTTGGCCGCGCATCTCGCCTGATGGTCGCTTCGTCGTGTTCGGTGCGATCGTGGAAGGCCGCGACCGCTTCTGGGTACGAGCGCTCGATAGTCCAACCGGCCGACCGCTGATGAACACGACCGCGAACGAGTCACCGTTCTGGTCCCCGGACAGTTCAGCGCTGTGCTTTTTCGAGGGCGGAAAACTGAAACGCATTCCCGTTGAATCGGGAGACGCGCAGCCTGAAGTGCTTGCCGATGCGCCGACACCGCACGGCGGCGACTGGAGCGGGAGCACGATTGTGTTCGGGCGCGACGACGGCCTCTACAAGATTGCGCTCGATCGGAATGCGGCGGTTTCGCGGCTGACGAAGATGGATCAGTCGGCCGGCGAGTTCCAGCATGCCTGGCCCACGTTCTTGCCGGATGGGCGGCGTTTTCTGTTCGTGCTTCGAAGCAAGAACGCGGATCGGAACGGAATCTATCTCGCGTCGATTGACGGGGGCGCGCCGCGTTACCTCATGCCCGCCGCGTCTCGCGTCCGCTACATCGATGGCTACCTGGTATTCGTCCGTCAGGGCATACTTCTCGCCCAGCCTTTCAACCTGAACACCTTCACGCTCGAGGGACAGCCCGTCAAGCTGGCCGATCGCATCAAGTACCACACCTCGTCCGACGCCGCGTTCGACGTCTCGACGACCGGCGTTCTCGTGTACGGCCAGATTCCAGGAGAGTCAATCACCCGGCTGATGGTGTTCGATGGCAGGGGCCGGGAACTGGAGCCGCTCACGGATCGTGGATCGTACCGGCATCCTCAGTTCTCCCCCGACGGGCACCGGGTCGTCGCCGAGAAGGTGAACGCGGACGACGGTAACGTGGACTTGTGGATTTACGACCTCGAGCGCCACTCGGTCGCGCGGCTGACGAGCACGAGCGCGCCCGATTCACGACCGACGTGGTCGGCCGATGGCCGTCAGATCGCCTTCTCGTCCAAACGAGGCAGCGTTTACGACGTCTACGTGAAAGCGGTGGACACAACCGAACCGGAAAAACCGCTGGTGACAGGACCTGGCGACAAGCTCGTCGAAAGCTGGTCTTCGAACGGCAAGTATCTCAGTGGAACGGTGCTTCGAAGCGGTCTCTGGATCTTCCCGCTCGACGGATCAGAAAAACCGCGCCTGGTGCAAGCGGGCGCGAAGAACGAGAACTGGCAGTCGGAATTCTCACCGGACGGCAAGTGGCTGGCCTACATGTCATACGAATCGGGCAGCCCCGAGGTCTACGTCGAACCGCTCCCCGCGACTGGCGCGCGATGGCAGGTTTCAACGCATGGTGGAGCACAGCCGCACTGGCGCAATCAGGGGCGGGAATTGCTGTACGTGGCCACGGACGGCGTACTGATGACCGTGCCGCTGACGGATAGTGGATGGGGGAAATCCAGTCCGACGTCGCTCTTCCACATCAGTGTCCCGGATTTCATCGGCAACGGCGACTACACCGTCTCCCCCGACGGCACCCGCATCGTCGTCAACACGTTCATCGCCGATCCGGTCGTGCCGCCAATTGACGTGGTCGTCAACTGGACCGCGCTGCTCGGGCGATAGGTGTTTGTTTTTTTACTTTGCGCTGGGGCCCCACCCCCAGCGCCCGCCAGCGCTCGCTCTTCGCTCGCGCCGACTCATCGCGACGACTTTCTGCTTAGTTTGCTGATCTGTGCGAGCGACGGGCCGCCAAAAACATCACATAATCCAACCACCGTCGATGATGTGCGTCGCGCCTGTCGTGAAGGCCGATTCATCACTACCGAGATAGACAGCGAGCGCAGCAACTTCTTCGGGCTTGCCCAGGCGCTGCATCGGCTGGCGGGCCATGAAGGCGCGGCGCGCGGCTTCGAGATCGCCTGACGCGGCCATGCGGCCGGCGAGCGACGGTGAGTCAACGGTGCCGGGGCAGATCGCATTGCAGCGGATGCCCTGGCCGACGAAGTCCGCCGCAATCGACTTGGTCAACCCGATCACCGCTGCCTTGGTGGCGCCATACACGCAGCGGTTTGGAATCCCCTTGATGCTGGACGCGATCGACGAGATGTTCACGATCGTGCCGCCACCGCGTTCGAGCATGCGCGGCAGCACCGATCGAATCGTCCGGTACATCGACGTGACGTTGAGATCGAACGATTGCGCCCATGCCTCGGGCGGGCACTCGAGAATGGTGCCGTGGTGAACGAAGCCAGCCACGTTGACGAGCAGGTTGATGTCCGGCCACCGGTTGCCAATCGCCTCGCATTGCGCGGGAGACGTGACGTCGAGCCGTTCGGTTTCGATGTGCGGCTGCTCTTTCTTCAAACTCTCGAGCCCCCGAGCGTCGACGTCGCTGGCAATGACGCGAGCCCCTTCACGCGCGAAAGCGAGCGCGGTCGCGCGGCCGATGCCCGCCGCCGCGGCTGTCAGGAATGCCGTCTTCCCCGCCAGTCTTCCAGCCATGACTGCGCTCCCCCCTAATTTGAGTCCTGTCTAAAGCCCGGTGTCGACGTCACCGTCGTCCTGATGACACTGAAGAACGAATCGGCCAGCGCCTGATAGCCGGGCGGACGCAGGTGCAGTCCGTCCTGATCGGTGTATTCCGCTTCGTGCCCGAGGAACGTCGGATAGGTATCAACGAGCGTCACGCCTTCGGCACGCACCATACTAGAGATCTGTGCATTCGCGCGAACGATGGCGTCGTTCGCAATGCGTCGATCCGGCGGAGTTCCCAGGAACGGGCCGGGAGGTGTGAGCGTGCTCACGAAGATGTATTTGACCCCGTATTCCGGACGCTTGCCAATTCGAATCAAGTCCCTGACGCCCAAGGCCACATCCGTAATGGCCTGGGAGCACTGCGGCGTATTCGAAGCGCCAGGCGCACACGTCAGGAACAGGTTGTTGTAGCCGTCGAGGAGCAACAACGCACCAGGCTTTTCGGTTGCAAGGAGGCCCTGTAATCGGGTGTTGGCACCGTCGCCGACCGGCTCCCCGCTATAGCCCCAATTGCGAACAGTTATCGATTGACCAGGATATTCCGCATTCAGCCGGGACTGCAGGTAAACGGGATACGTCGCGGTCGGATCGATGAACCCAAGTCCGAGCGTGAGACGTCGACCGTTCTCTCCTTCCGTCAGGCTGTCTCCGAAGGCCGCGTACTTTGTCACGCTCAAGATGAGCGGCGTGAGCGTGACGGAGAACGAACATTGTGATCGACGCGACGCCGCGTCCACAGCGGTGCACGAGACTGCCGTCGTCCCCATCCCAAATGACGCACCGGACGTCGGCGTGCACGTCATCGTGACCGGCGGAGCGCCTCCCGTCACTGACGGTGCGGGATACGTCACCGACTGTATCCCGCCGGGAACGCCGCGCATGGTGATGTTGGCCGGGCACGAGATGGTTGGGGCGGCTGGCGTCGGAGCGGGCTCGTTGGGGCTTCCGCATCCGCCGAGCAGCACCGCAAGCGCCGCGGCCATCAAGTACCTTCGCTTCTGCAAGCGATCAATGATACCGGACGCTCGGCTATTCGGCGCCGATGCCGAGATACGTCCGCAGCTTTTCGTCGTGAAAGCGGGCTTCTGCTTCAGGTTCGCGGGTGGCCAGCGAGGCGATGATGCCGGTCAGAAATCCCACCGGCATCGACACGATGGCGGGATTGCGAAGCGGGAAAATGGCCGCCGGATGGTGCAGCAAATCCACCCAGATCGTCGGGCTGAGCACGATCAGCACGACCGCCAGCAGCGCTCCCGTCACGATTGAACACACGGCGCCTGCGGTGTTGAAACGGGCCCACACGATCGACAGCAGCAGCGCTGGAAAATTGCCGCTCGCGGCAATCGCGAACGCCAGGCCAACCATGAACGCGACGTTCTGGCCCTTGAACAGGATGCCGAGGACGACGGCAACCAGGCCAAATGCGACGGTCGCCAGGCGGGCGACGCGGATCTGTTCGTACTCGGTCGCGTGCCCCTTGCGGATGGCATGCGTGAAGATGTCATGCGACAGCGCGCTCGCGCCCGCGAGTGTCAGCCCGGCGACGACCGCGAGGATCGTTGCAAACGCGACCGCAGCAATGAACCCCAGGAACGGCGTGCCGCCGAGGAGTTCGGCCACCAGCGGCGCCGCCATGTTGCCGCCGGAATCGACCTTGCGAATAATCTCGCGGCCGACGAGCGCCGAAGCGCCGAATCCGACGATGGGAATAATCAGGTAGAAGTAGCCGATGAACCCGGTCGCATAGAGCACCGACGAACGCGCGGCTCGGGCGTCGGGGACAGTGTAGAACCGCATCAGGATGTGCGGCAGGCCGAGCAGTCCAAACATCAGCGCGAGTCCGAGCGAAATCGCGTCAACCGGATCGCTGACAAGTCCTCCTGGCTCGAGCGCCGCCTGGCCGTAGCGGCCGGCGACCGCCGCATAGAGTTGGCCCGGAGAGAACTGAAACTTCGCCAGCACCAGCAGCGTGAGCAGCGTCACGCCAAACAGCAGCAGGATCGCCTTGATAATCTGCACCCACGTCGTCGCGATCATGCCGCCGAACAGCACATAGGCGAGCATGACGCCGCCGACGATGATCACCGCCCATTCGTAGCGCAAGCCGAACATCAGGGTGATCAAATTGCCCGCGCCAACCATCTGGGCGAGCACGTAGAAAATCAACGTCAGGATTCCGCCGAATGCCGCGGCGATGCGGACGGGCACCTGCCGGAGGCGGAACGCGACGACGTCGGCAAAGGTGAACTTCCCGAGATTCCGCAGCGGCTCTGCGATCAGAAACATCAGTGCAGGCCAGCCCACCAGCCACCCGGTCGCGTAAATCATCCCGTCGTAACCGCGCAGGGCAACGAGACCGGCGATGCCGAGAAAGGACGCTGCGCTCATGTAGTCGCCGGCCAGCGCGAGGCCGTTCTGGAACGGCTTGATCGAGCGCCCGGCAGCATAGAACTCGCGGGTCGAGCGGGTCCGGCGCGCGGCCCAGTAGGTCACCACCAGCGTCGCCGCAACGATCACCAGGAATGAAACGATCGCGGAAAGCGTTGGCGATCCGAGCGATGTCTGCATCAGCGTTTTTCGGCGCGCGCGCGCAGTTGGGCCGCGGCCGGGTCATAGTGGCGATTCGCCCAGACCACGTACGCGGCGGTCAGCACCCACGCGCCCGCGATCACGCCGGCGGCGATGAGAATTCCCGTCGTCGTGGCGCCGCTCACCGGCCGCGAAACCAGCTGACGATTGGTGGCAATCAGAATGATGTAGCCGTAGTAGAGGATGAAGAGCAGCGCGGTGAGCGCGAGGGAGATGCGCCACCGTCGGGCGACCAGGTCGCGGAACTCCACCGAGTCAAGGACGGCGCGATTCTGCACGGGGGAATCATACAGGAATGCTGAATGCTGAATGCTGAATTGCGCGGCCTCCCGGCCGCGCTTCCAACAAATTTCATTCAGCATTCAGCATTCAACATTCAGCATTTCCTACCACCCCGCCGTCTTCCCGCGATTCTGTTGATCGAGCCACGTCTTGAGCGGCGCGAAGTATTCGGCCATGGCACTGGCGTCCATCTGCCGTTGGCCGGTCAGGGCCTCGAGCGCATCTGGCCAGGGCTTTGACGCGCCCATCTCCAGCATCGCTTTGAGTCTGGCGCCGGCCTCTTTGCTGCTGTAAATCGAGCAGCGATGGAGTGGCCCGGTGCATCCCGCCGTCTTGGATAGCGCACGGTGGAACTGGAACTGGAGAATCTGCGCGAGGAAGTAGCGCGCGTACGGAGTGTTCGCGGGAACGTGGTACTTCGCGCCCGGGTCGAAAAATTCTTCCCCGCGCGGCGTCGGCGGCGCGACGCCCTGGTATTTGAGCTTCAAGTCCCACCAGGCGCGGTTGTAATTCGCCGGCGTGACCTTGCCGGAAAAGACCTGCCACCGCCACTGATCGACGAGCAATCCGAATGGAAGAAACGCGAGACGCTCGAGCGCGGCTTTGAGCAGCAATCCCGTGTCCGCCGACGCATCGGGAGCCTTGTCGAGCAGACCGATCTTCACCAGGTATTCGGGCGTCACCGAGAGGGCGAGCGTGTCGCCGACCGCCTCGTGGAAGCCGTCGTTGACGCTGTCGCGCAGGATCACCGGCAGCGGGTTGTAGGCAAGCTGATAGAAGTTGTGACCCAGCTCGTGGTGAATCGTCGTAAAGTCCTCCGCGTTCACGTCGATGCACATCTTGATGCGGACGTCCTTCTCGGTGTCGATGTTCCACGCGCTGGCGTGGCAGACGACCTCGCGATCGCGTGGTTTCACGAACAGCGATCGCTCCCAGAACGTCTTCGGCAGCGGCGCAAACCCGAGCGAGGTGAAGAATCGTTCACCGATCCGGACCATCTCGAGCGGCTCGACGCTGTGCGCCTTCAGATTGTCGGTCAGCGAAAAGACCGGCTTCTCCCCTTGCGGCGCGACGATGTCGTAGATGTTCGACCAGTCCTGCTGCCACAGGTTGCCGAGGAGGTGCGCGGGAATCGGGCCGGTCTCGGGAACGATGGCGCCGTACTTGTCGTGCAGACGGCTGCGAACGTACGTGTGAAGCGACAGGTACAGCGGACGCAACTGCTCCCACAGCCGATCCAGCTCTTTGGCGAATGCGTCGGCAGGCATGTCGTACTTGCTGCGCCACATCGCGCCCGTGTCGGCATGGCCGAGCACGGCGGCTCCCTTGTTCGACAACTCGACGAACCGCTCGTACTCCTTCCGCATCGGGATCCCGACGGTGTGCCAGCCTTCCCACACTTCTTTCAGCCGGCCGGCATCGCGACTCTCGGACAGGATCTCGGTGATCTTCTCGATGTCGAGGCACTCGCTGGCGCCGTTCGGACAGTACTTCCCGCTGCCGTACGCACCTTCCATCGACGCCAGGATGCGCGTCAGTTCTTCTGCCTCTTTCGGAGCGGGCGGCGCCGAGACGGTCAACGAATTTTTGAGGACATCGAACTGCCGGCGCTCGATGGCCGGCAACGCCACCTTGTCGAACCGCCGCGCGTCCTTCGCGTACTTCGTGACCCCATTCACCAGCTGCTCGTTGGCCTGCGCCGCGAGAATCTCCGTGTCGGGTGTAATGAACGTGGATTGCACCCAGCCTGCGCGATTGCCGTTGATGGTGAGGCGCAGCATGTCCTGGTTGACGTCTTCCAGGAACTTGCGCGCGTCGGCTGCGGTCACCGCTCCCGCCCGCGACGCCGACGATTGCGCCGACAGAATCGCGGAACCGGCAAACAGAGACGCGACGGATAACGCAGCAAGGTATCTCCGCATCGTGGGCATGGTACTCTTGAATCGCTAATCACTGATCACTGATCTGAATCACTAGTGATTAGTGATTCTTATGATTTCGTTCTCCCGCATCAGCAAGCAGTACGGCCGCCAGATTCTGTTCGTCGAGGCCTCGTTCCAGCTCAACCCTGGCGAGAAGGTCGGTCTCGTCGGGCCCAACGGCGCCGGTAAGACGACGTTGTTTCGGATGATCGTCGGGGAGGAATCACCTGACGAAGGCGAAGTGTCAGTGCCGAAGAAACTGACCATCGGCTACTTCCGACAGGACGTCGAAGAGATGTCCGGCCGATCGGTGCTCGATGAAGCGATTGCGGGCAGCGGACGAGTCGGTGATCTCCATCACGAGCTCGAGGCGCTCAATCACGCCATGGCCGATCCGGCGCGGGCCAACGACATGGATCGTGTGCTGCAGCGGTTTGGCGAGGTTCAGGAGGAGTACGAGCATCTCGGCGGTTATGCGCTCGAGAGCCAGGCGCGCGAAGTGCTCCATGGGCTCGGCTTCGAGGATGAGCGGATCGACGGTGATGTCGGGGCGTTGTCGGGCGGCTGGAAGATGCGCGTCGCCATGGCCCGTGTGCTCCTCGGGCGGCCGGACGTCCTCCTGATGGATGAACCCACGAACCATCTCGACATCGAATCGATCATCTGGCTCGAAGCGTTTCTCAAGTCATTGCCAGGCGCGCTGCTCATGACCTCGCACGATCGCGAGTTCATGAACCGCGTGGTGACGCGGATCGCGGAGATCGACGGCGGCGAAATCACGGCCTACTCGGGCAACTACGACTTCTACGAGCGCGAGCGCGCGATTCGCGAGGCGAACAAGGAAGCCGCCTACGCCAGGCAGCAGGCCATGTTTGCCAAGGAGCAGCGCTTCATCGAGCGGTTCGCGGCGCACGCGGCCAAGGCAGCGCAGGTTCAGAGCCGGGTGAAGGCGCTGGAAAAGATCGAGAAAGTCGAGCCTCCCAGGAAGCGGCGCGTCGTGCGATTTGATTTCCGCCAGCCGCCGCGCTCCGGCGAACAGGTCGCCGTGCTCGAGGATGTTCACAAGGCGTACGGGCGCCGCGTCATTTATGACGGCCTGAGCCTGACGATTCGGCGCGGCGAACGATGGTCGGTGATGGGCCGCAACGGCGCCGGCAAGACCACGCTCCTGAGAATGGTCGCCGGGGTGCTGCCGGCTGACTCCGGCGCGATTCGGCTCGGGGCCAGCCTGCAGATGGGGTACTTCGCACAGCAGGCGCTCGACGTGCTGAATCCTGATCTGACCATCTGGCAGCAGATCGAGAACGATTTTCCGCACGAGTCAACCGGAGCGCTCCGCAACCTGCTCGGCGCGTTTCAGTTTTCGGGCGACGACGTCGAGAAAAAGATTCGCGCGCTGTCGGGCGGCGAAAAGACGCGCCTGGTGATGGCGCGGATGCTGCTCAACCCGCCGAACTTCCTGGTGCTCGACGAGCCGACCAATCACCTCGATCTGGCGACGAAAGAAATGCTGATTGATGCGCTAAAGGATTATGAGGGGACGATGCTGTTCGTGTCGCACGATCGAACGTTTCTACGAGGCCTGAGCAATCGCGTGCTCGAGCTGGGAGGCGAAACGGGGACGGACGCCGAACCTCATGCCTATTTGGGATCCTACGTGGAGTATGTGCAGCGGACAGGGCATGAGGCGCCGGGGGTTCACCGGTAGAAAGTTAAAAGTTGAAAGTTAAAAGTCAAAAGTGACGGGAGACGAAAATTCACTCTTACTTTTAACTTCTAACTTCTAACTTTTTACTTTCGCTTCCGACTGAGCCTTGGCCGACTTCGTCAGCTCGCGGATTTTGGTGCGGCGGTGAATGCCGCGTTTGCGGTTGATCTGATACCTCGATTTATCTCCGTTTCGAGCCGACATTTTCTCCTCCGTTGAAATCTGCCGCTGACTTTACCGCGAATCCCGCCGTATTGTATACTGACCTATTGGTCATTTCACTGAATGCATAGTCATCAGCACTCCCATCACCGGCAACCCCATCGACCGACGAAGGCGGACGTGATCGTCGAATATCGCCGGAACGCGCTGCTCCACGCCGCGGTCCAGGTCTTCGGCGAACACGGGTTCGACTGCGCGACGATGGAACAGATTGCGCAGCGCGCTGACGTCGCCAAGGGCACCACCTATCTCTACTACCGCTCGAAGCAGAGCATCTACGATGCCGCGCTCAGCCATGGCCTCGCCGAACTGGATGAACGGACCCGGGACGCGATCGATCGGGCACCCAACCTGCATGAAGCGCTCCCGGCATTTGTGACGGCGCGCGCCCAGTACTTTCTCGAGCACCGGGACTTCTTCCGTATGTATGTCGCCGCGGTCGCGCGGCAGATCACCAGCACGAGTCTTCGCCCGTCCGAGTTCCAGGCGCTCATGGACCGTCAGATTGGCCGGCTGGAGCAGGCCATCTCGAGAGCGGTGGCGCGCCGCGAGATCCGCCACGTCGACGCGGCCGCCGCGGCACAGACGATCTTCGATCTCACTCGAGGGTTCGCCGCGCGCGCGGTCCTGTCGGACGCGGCCTTCGATCTGTCGCGCGAGGCCGCCTTCGTGTCGGCGCTGGTGTGGAAGGGGTTGGCGAGGGAAAAGGGAAAAGGGACAAGGGACAAGGCAAAAGGGAAAACGGAGAAGGACAGACGTCGTGAAGATACGTAGATCGATCGTGTGGACGGTCGCCGCAGCGCTCATGACTGCCGCAACCGCGGGCGCGCAAACCGGCATGGGACAGCCTGGCGGCGGCACCAGCCCGTTCCTCGGCAGCGCACCGAAGACAGAAGTCAGCGCCACGCCAGTCGAACTCTCGGTCAAGGACGCGGTGCAGCGGGCGCTGCAGTTCAACCTCGGACTCCTGCTGCAGGAAGAAGCGGTCAAGAACGCGCACGGCGCCCGCTGGCGCGCGCTCGCCGAGCTCCTGCCGGATCTCTCGGCTGGCATGATCACCAGCCGCCAGATCATCAACCTGGAGGCCTACGGCTTCCAGGCGGATCCGTCGGTCATTGGTCCGTTCAACGTCTACGATGCGCGGGTCTACGCCTCGCAGCCGCTGCTGGATCTTCGTGCCGTCAACGATGCAAAGGCGGCGTCGGCCAACGAACGCGCCGAGACGCTCGGCATTCGCACCGCCCGCGATCTGGTGACGCTGGTCGCGGTCAACCTCTACCTCGAATCGGTCGCCGGCGCCAGCCGCATCGAAGCTGCCAAGGCGCAGTTGGACACCGCTGACGCGCTCTACCGTCAGGCCAACGACATGAAGCAAGCCGGACTCATCGCCGGCGTCGACGTGCTTCGTGCGCAGGTCCAGCTGCAGAACCAGCGCCAGCGAAACATCCGGGTCGAAAACGACTACGAGAAGTCGAAACTGCAACTCGCGCGCGCGATTGGTCTTCCCGTCGGTCAGGCGTTCACCTTGACCGACCGCATTCCGTTCGCGCCGTTGGCGACGGAGGTCACGCTCGAAGGCGCGCTCAAGACCGCGTACGAGTCGCGCGCCGATTTCCTCGCCGCGCGCGAACGTCTCGCCGCCGCCGAGGCCTCACGCAAGGCAGCCGTGAGCGACCACATTCCGACGGTCCGCCTCGACGCCGATTACGGCGCTCTCGGTCAGACACTGTCGGAATCTCACGCCACGTTTCGCGTCGCGGCCAACGTCCGGGTCCCGCTGTTCGATGCCGGCAGATCGACCGCCAGACGCATCGAAACCGACGCCGACCTGAAGCGTCGCCAGGCGGAGATGGAAGACATGCGCGGCCGCGTCGAGTACGACGTGCGCACGGCGCTCCTCGATCTCCGCGCCGCCGGCCAGCAGGTCGAGGCGGCACAAACCAACGTGACGCTCGCCGGGCAGGAGCTCGAGCAGGCGCGCGATCGCTTTGCCGCCGGCGTCGCCGGCAATCTCGAAGTCACACAGGCGCAGCAGTCGGTCGCCCTCGCCACCGAGAGCTACATCGACGCGCTGTATTCGCACAACCTCGCCAAGGCGTCGCTCGCCCGCGCGGTCGGCACTGCGGAGCAGTCGGTGATGGCATTCGTCGGAGGAATGAAGTAGATGGATCCGAAGTTGAAAGCCGTGGACAACGAACCCGAGGAACAGGCCGAGAAGAAGCGGTTTGGCGGCCGCGGCCCCGTATTGGCAATCGCCGCGGTCGTGATCGTGCTCGGCGTCGTGATTTACATGTGGCTCACGGCCGGGGGCGTGTCGACAGACGATGCGCAGATTGACGGGCACATTACCCAGGTCGCGGCGCGCGTTGGCGGCACCGTGGTCAAGGTCAACGTCAAGGAAAACCAGTTCGTCGAAGCCGGAACCGTTCTCGTCGAGCTCGATCCGCGCGACTACCAGGTCGCGGTCGACCGCGCGCGTGCCGAACTGGCCGACGCGCAGGCCAATGCCGCCGGCGCGGCGACCGGGATTCCGCTGACGCAAGTGTCAACGGAAACCGGCGTGCGCACGGCAAGTGGTGGCGTCGAGGAGGCGCAGGCAGGCGTGGGCATTGCCGATCGTCAGGTCGAGGCGGCTCGCGCGCAGCTCGTCGCCACTCAGGCGCGCCAGCGTGAAAAAGAAGCCACCGCGGTCAAGGCCACACGCGACGTCGAGCGCTTCAAGGGACTGGTCGCGAAAGACGAGATCGCGCAGCAGCAGTACGATGCGGCCGTCTCCACCGCGGAGTCGGCCAGAGCGTCGGCCGATGCCGCGCAATCCGACATCCACGCCGCCGAAGCGGCCATCGCGGTCGCCGAACAACGCGCGCGCCAGGCGCGCGGAACCGCGGCCCAGGCGCAGGCCGCGCTTCAGGCGTCGCAGACAGGCCCCGAACAGCTGCGGGTCACGAAAGCTCGCGCGGACGTCGCCAACGCGCGCGTCCAGCAGTTCACCGCCGCGCTCGCCCAGGCCGAGCTCAATCTGCAACGTACACAAATCAAAGCTCCATCATCGGGCGTCGTCAGTCGCAAGACGGTCGAAGTCGGTCAGGTCGTGCAGCCAGGACAGCCATTCTTTGCGCTCGTGTCGCTGGAAGACGTCTGGGTCACGGCCAACTTCAAGGAAACGCAGCTCCGACGGATGCAACCGGGGCAACCGGTCACGATCAGCGTTGACGGGCTGGATCGCGAGTTCAAAGGGCGCGTCGACAGCCTCGCGGCGGCGACCGGCGCGAAGTTCAGCCTGCTTCCACCCGAGAATGCGTCGGGCAATTACGTCAAGGTGGTGCAGCGCGTGCCGGTGAAGATCGTGCTTGAACCTGGACAGGATCCCGACCACCGCCTGCGCCCTGGCATGTCGGTCGCACCAACCGTCCATACGAACGCATCGCGATGACCCCCGCGTCAGAGCACCCGGTCGTCAACCCGTGGATCGTGGCGGTCGCGGTCATGTTCGCCACCTTCATGGAGGTGCTCGACACGACCGTCGTCAACGTCTCGCTGCCCCACATTGCGGGCAACCTGTCAGCGTCGATCGACGAGTCGACGTGGGTGCTGACGTCATATCTCGTCGCCAACGCGATCGTGTTACCGCTGACCGGATGGCTCGCGCGGCACTTCGGGCGAAAGCGCCTGCTGATGACCTCGGTCTCGGGCTTCACCGTGGCGTCCCTGCTCTGTGGAATCGCGCCGAACCTGCCGCTGCTGGTGTTCTTCCGAATCCTGCAAGGGGCAACCGGGGGCGCGATGCAGCCGCTCTCGCAGGCCGTACTGCTCGAAGCCTTTCCCCCGCATGAACGCGGTAAGGCGATGGGCTTCTGGGGCCTCGGCATCGTCGTCGCGCCGATCCTCGGACCGGTGCTGGGCGGATGGCTGACCGATACCTACAGCTGGCGGTGGGTGTTCTACATCAACCTGCCGGTAGGAATCGCCTCGCTCGTCATGACGAAGCTGTACGTCTTCGATCCGTCGTACCTGCGAAAGGATACCGACAAGATCGACTACTGGGGCATCGGCCTTCTCGCGCTTTGGGTCGGCACGCTGCAGCTCGCGCTCGATCTCGGCCAGGAGCGTGACTGGTTCAGCTCGCCCTTCATCTTGACGCTCGCGTTCCTCTCGGTGGGCGGCCTCGTTGCCTTCCTGATTCGCGAGTGGGTTGCGCGCGAGCCTGTGGTCGATCTGCGCGTCTTCAAGGTGCGGACCTACAGCACCGGCGTGTTCCTGATGACGACGCTGGGGTTCGTTCTGTATGGCAGCCTCGTGCTGCTGCCGATCATGCTGCAGACGCTGCTGGGGTATCCGTCGCTGCAGGCGGGGATCGCGATGGCGCCGCGCGGAATGGGATCGCTCATCGGGATGCCCATGGTGGGCTTGATGATTGGCCGGATCGATCCGCGCAAGATGGTGGCGTTCGGCCTCGTCGCTGGCGCGGGCACGTTGTTCTGGCTCGGGCAGCTGAATCTTCAAGCAGGATACTGGGACATTTTCTGGCCACAGTTCTTTCAGGGCCTTGGACTCTCGGCGCTCTTCGTTCCGTTGACGACCATCAGCATGGATCCCATTCCGAAGGAGCGGATGGGGAACGCAACGAGCTTGTTCAACCTGATGCGAAACCTCGGCGGCAGCATCGGCATCGCGACGACCGGGTCGCTGCTGGCGCGGAAGCAGCAGCAATACGTCAACATCATGGGGGAGCACGTAACGCCCTTTTCGGAGTCCGCGCAGCACGCCCTCGAGGCAGCCAAGCAGGCGTTCATGGCTTCGGGAGCGGATGCCGTGACCGCGACCCAACGTGCCTATGCGGCGGTGTTCGGCACCGTGCAGCGGCACGCGACGATGGTGGCGTTCGTCGATCTCTTCAGGCTGCTCGGACTGATCTTTCTGCTGCTGTTGCCGCTCGTCATGTTGATGCGCCGGCCCCGCGGGAGCGCCGCCGCGGCGGCGCACTGAAATGCTGAAGGCTGATTGCTGAATGCTGAATTGCGCGGCCTACCGGCCGCGCGTCAAACGACTTTCATTCAGTAATCAGCATTCAGAATTCAGCATTTCAGCGGATCCTCCTGCGCAGCAACTTGAACGCATCCAGCATTTCCGCGTAACTAAAGTTTGCGTTCCGGCCGCTCGGGTTCGGCAGCACGAAGACCTCCGCGTCGTGGACGGTGATCGCCTGCGGACCGAGCGTCACCTGCCGGAACCGTCGCGCCGCGCGAGCTGGACGCTCGGCGTCGGCGATGACGAGCGGCTCGATCGCACGGTAGAGGGTCACCCCCACGAGCGCGAGGATCTCAGGTCGGTACCTGCGAATCTTCCGGTCCAGCGCGTGCCATCCTTCGATGTACTCAGACGGCATGAGATCGTCGATACCCGGACTCGGTCTCGCAATCAGGTTCGTGATTCCGAAGCCGAACTCGGGCAATCGATCGTCGTGCTCGAAGGTGATCGGTTCCGGCACCAGTCCCGATTCCCACAACAACTTCCAGAAGCGATTGGAATAGCCGGCGAAGTGGTGCCCCGTCACCGCCGACCGGACGCCAGGGTTGATGCCGACAAACAGGACGCGGACACCGGGTTTGATTCGGTCTTTCAGACGCAGGCGAGACCATGGTTGGGTGCCCCGAGTGCCGGGCGTGCGATTGGCGATCAGGCGTGCGCGTGGCATAGGATTCTGGAATGCATTGGCTGTTCAAGGAAGAACCGACGCACTACAGCTACGATGATCTCGCCCGCGATGGGAAGACGTCGTGGACCGGCGTCAGAAACCCCGTCGCCCAGAAACATCTCCGGTCCGTGTCCAAGGGCGATCTGATCTTCTTCTATCACACGGGTGACGAGAAGGCCGTCGTTGGCATCGCGAAGGCTGGGGCTGCCGCCTATCCCGATCCGACCGACAAGCAAGGGAAGTTCTACGCCGTCGACGTCGTGCCCGTCCGCAAACTCAAGCAGCCGGTAACGCTCGCCGCGATCAAAGGTGACAAGTTCTTCGCCACGTTTGCGCTGACGCGCGTCCCGCGGCTGTCGGTTATGCCCGTCACAGACGAGCAGTGGGAGCGAATCGAGGGGATGAGCGGAAAGTAGATGACGGAGGGTACGGAGGGAACGAAGTTGCCTTCGTCACCTCGAGGGCTTCAGTAACAGGAATCCCAGCGGCGGGAGCGTCAGGCGCAGCGACTGATCGCAGCCGTGCGAGGCAATCGGCTCGCTGAAAATCGCGCCGCCATTCCCGACGTTCGAACCGCCATACAGATCTCCATCGCTGTTCACCAGCTCGAGGTAGGGCCCGGCGACAGGGACGCCGATCCGATAGCCGTCGCGCGGAACCGGGGTGAAATTCAAAACCGAGACGACGAAATCGTCGGCGTTCCTGGCGCGCCTGATGAACGAGACGACGCTGTTTTCGCTGTCGTTGCAGTCGATCCACTGGAAGCCCGCGGGATCGAAGTCGACTTCGTGCATCGCGTGTTCGGATCGGTAGACGCGGTTCAAGTCCTGGACGAACCGTTGAAGTCCCCTGTGCAACGGCTTGTCGAGGGCATGCCAGTCGAGGCTCTGGTCGTAGTTCCATTCACGGTCCTGCCCGAATTCGCAGCCCATGAACATCAGCTTCTTGCCAGGATGGGAGTACATGAATCCGTACAGCGCGCGCAGGGTGGCGGCCTTCTGCCAGTCGTCGCCGGGGACCTTTCTAAACATCGATCCCTTGCCGTGAACGACTTCGTCGTGTGAAAACGGCAGGATGAAGTTCTCGCTGAACGCGTACAAGAGCGAAAACGTCAGATGACGGTGATCCCATCGGCGGTAGACCGGATCTTTGGTCACGTACTCGAGGATGTCGTTCATCCAGCCCATGTTCCACTTGTAGGTGAAACCCAGGCCGCCGAGATACGTTGGGCGGCTGACTGACGGCCACGCGGTGGACTCCTCCGCCACCGTGATCGATCCGGGCTGCTCACCGTGCGTCAGCGTATTGAGCTCGCGGAGAAACGCAATCGCTTCGATGTTCTCGCGGCCGCCGAAGCGGTTTGGAACCCACTCTCCTTCTTTTCGCGAGTAGTCGAGATACAACATCGACGCGACGGCGTCGACGCGCAGCCCGTCGAGGTGGTACTCCTCCAGCCAGAACAGGGCGTTCGAAAGAAGGAAGTTCCGCACTTCGTTGCGGCCATAGTTGAAAATCAACGTGCCCCAGTCGCGATGTTCTCCCTGACGCGGATCTTCGTGTTCGAACAGCGCGGTGCCGTCGAACTGTGCGAGCCCGTGGGCGTCTTTGGGAAAGTGACCGGGCACCCAGTCGAGAATGACGCCGATTCCGTTCGCGTGGCACTCGTCGACGAACGCCTTGAACTCCTCCGGCTTGCCGAAGCGACTGGTCGGCGCAAAAAAGCCGATCACCTGATAGCCCCACGATCCCGAGAAGGGATGCTCCATCACGGGCAGCAGTTCGATGTGCGAGTAGCCCATCTCCTTGACGTACGGGATGAGCCGCTCGGCAAGCTCGCGGTAGGTCAGGTATCGACCGCTTTCTTCCGGGATCCGGCTCCAGGAGCCAAGGTGCACCTCGTACACCGCCATTGGTTGGTGAAACCAAGAGTCGGCCGACGCGCGCGAACGCATCCACTCGGCGTCCTTCCAGTCGTAGGCCGGCGCCGCGACAACGGAGGCGTTCTGGGGAGGCAACTCGAAAGCAAATCCAAACGGATCGGACTTCAGGACGACCTCGCCGTAGCGGCTGAGGATTTCAAACTTGTACTTCTCGCCGACGTAGAGACCCGGAATGAAAATCTCCCAGACTCCGCTGCCGCCGAGCGATCGCATGGGATGACGACGACCGTCCCACGCGTTGAAGTCGCCGACCACGCTCACTCTCTTCGCGTTCGGCGCCCACACGGCGAAGTGAACGCCGGCGGAGCCGCCGATCGTCGTCGGATGCGCGCCAAGCTTTTCGTAGATGCGGGTGTGTTTGCCTTCGCCGAAGAGATAAAGATCGTAGTCGCTCAGGATGCGGCCGTATCGGTAGGGATCGTCGATCTCTGACGTCGATCCTCCGTGATACAGCACCTCCAGGCGATAGTCCGGAATCTCGGCCGTGCCTGGCAGCACTGCCTCAAAGATCCCCGCCGGATGCCGCCGCTCCATCTCCACGGATCCGGAGCCGTTGCGGGTCACGCGGATACGTTCGGCGGTCGGCACCAGCGCGCGAATCACGAGACCTCTAGGGTCCGGGTGCGGACCAAGCACAGAAAACGGATCGGCGTGCCTCGCCTCAGCCAGCGCCTGCAGTGCCGAATCTCGCTTCACGGTGTCGCTCGAGGATCGCGACCGTTGCTGCCTGAACTGAACCCGGCACCCGGTGCCGCGGGCGCTGCCGCTAGAAAGGCGGCCCTCGGGACGAGCCACGCGTCGCGGTGTCCCTCATCGGGACGGTCGCCGGGACCATCCATGGACGTCACTCCCGCCGCGTGGTACGCGGGGCACCAGCCGCTCAACCCCGAAAGCGCGGCTACGGTGCCCGCCGCCATGACCGGCGCGCGCAACAGACGCGGCAGGCCCCGGCTCGCAATGACCAGTGCCGCGCCGCCCAACGTCCGCAGCACGCGCTCGAAATCACCCACATTCTGGATCGCCAGCCGCTCCACCGCCTCTTCCGGCGAGAGCATGTCGCGCTCGACGACGGCTCCGGTCAGCGAATCGTTGTCGGGCTCGACGAGCGGCGCGCCGCCGAGACCCAGATCGATGACCGGCGTGCGGCGCAGACCCTGATTGAGCGCCTTCGCCCGATGAAGCGCGTCGAGATCTTCGTCGATGTTGAGATAGACGTGCGCCACGCCCAGGCGTCGGAGGTGCCTCAGCGATCGTCGCGTGTCCTCACACCAGTCGGCCCCGTAGACGGTAATCATATCGATTGCTGATGGTTGATTGCTGATGGTTGATTGATTCGACTGACGATTGTCGATCTTCTGATTGTTGATCACAACGCTGCCAGCAGGCTTGCTCCGGTGCTCGCCAGCGCCAGGAGCAGGAGCCATGGAGCAAAACTGGCGCCGCCGTCAGGAGGCGGGCCGGCGGTGACGGGCGAGGCTGTCCAGCGCGAGATCGCCTGCGATCCGGCAAAGGTACAGCCGAGAGCGGCGAACGCCAGCGCCCAACCGAGGCCCAGGAGACCTCGCGGCAGGCCGGCGCGCATGCCCGGCAGCCACACGGCCAGCGCCGCCGACAGCATCCACATCGTGATCGACATGATCGCCAGCAGCTTGAGCTGACCGAGCGCGTGCTCCGCGGCCTGGCGTCTGAGCTCGGCCGCCAGCGCTTCCTCGGCGCGTCGTCGTTCCGCCTCGATCTGTGAGCGTTCGAGCTCCATCCGCGCCCGGTCGCGGTCGAACGCCTCCTTCAACGCGGCAACGACGACGCCGGCGAGGCGGGTTTCGAGGCCTCGGGCGGCCGTCTCCGGCACCTCGGGATACGCGGGATCGAGCGTTGCCCGCAGTCGTCCCCCAATCCGCGCGAGCCCGCTGACCGTATCGAGCACGCGCATCCAGTTGGCGATACCCATGGCGTCAGCTTATGGACAGCCCGGGACTGACGCAAGCCCGACGGGAAATGCTGAATGCTGAATGCTGATTGAGCGCTTCAATCAACAATCAGCAATCGAACATCAGCATTTCATTGGTCTTCTGGGATCCGCGATCTGCGCGAGGATGGCGTCGATGTAGGCGCTGACGAGGCCGGGGAGATCTTCGACGGGTCCGGTGAGCGTGAGAATCTTTCGGAAGCGCGGACCGGATATCGCCAGGTCCCATCCGATGCCTGATTGAGATTTGAACAGCGAGAGCTTCCAGTTTTCAAACGCCGGGCGCCACCGCTTCACCACGGCTTGAACGGCTGTCGTGAGCTGGGTGCGCAAACCGGCGTCGCCAAGCTGCGGACAGCAGATTGAAACAGGCATGCGCCTGTATGTGTTACCAGTCGTCCCACGACATTTCAAGCTAAGCAGTATCCGGCCTCAGCTATTTGGGGAGCGGGAATTGCGATTGCCAACGTCATGACGCTTGCGAAACGTCTCGGGCGTCGTTGCGTACCAGCGCTTGAACGCTCGATGAAACGGCGCCGGCTCGGAATAGCCCACGAGATACGCAATCTCGCTCGTCGCGAGGGTCGGCTCCTCCAGATAGCGAGCGGCCGCTTCCCTGCGCGCCGCGTCGAGCACCTGCTGGAACGACACGCCTTCATCCGCCAGTCGTCGTTGCAGCGTTCGAGCCGACATCGCAAGCCGACGCGCGACGCTTTCGATCCGTGCCCCGGCGGCGCTCAGATCGGCGGCGAGCGCCCGCTGCACCTGTTCCGCGACACCTGTTCGCTGCGGCAGCCGCGCGAGAATCTGATCGGCCTGTGATTCGAGCAGACGCCGCAACAGCGAATCGCGTCGGCGCAGTGGAAGCCGCCACGATTCCATCGGCACGATCAAGCCGTTCCAGGACGCCGCGCCGTTGACCTCGCATCCCAGCACTCGCGCGAACGCGTCCGCATCATCCGGACGATGGCGAAGATGCAAGCTCACGGCTGTGAACCTGCCGTCCGTTTCCGCCCTGAAATGCAGAACGATCAGCGACGCGGAATAGTCGACGTTCACCGGTGCATCGTTGCCGCTGATCTCGATTCTGACAACGTCCGTCTCCTGGCGTGACGTAATGTTGGTGGGGTTCCCTATTATCCGCAGGTAGCGAGCGAGCTGCTCCACTCCCTTCTCAACCGTCTCCGACGAGCCGACGAGATAATCGAGCAGCGGATACGCCCCAAAGGGCGTGCATCGCGCGAGCTCGAGCCCGATGTTCGGCGTGAATCGCTGTCGCTGTGCGAGCGACAGTAACGCACCGAGCGCGTCGCACGACACGCGGGCATCTGGATCGGCAAGGTCAAGGTCCCCGGGCACTGACGCCGCCGCCAGCAGCGACTCCGCGTCGTAGCCGAGCTGACCGAGCGCGGCGAGGAACGCGCGGAGGTCGGTCATCGCCATACTCCACCGGCCCCCGGCGGGAGCTGACGACGGGTTGGCGCTTCCGGTCAATGAATTGGCGCGCGCGGTCATGGGAACCACCCTGTGGTCCAGCCATGATTGTGCCACGCCCAGGACGGAGTTGTTACCGGAGGTGAGGTCATGACACTCGTTGCTTCGTTCCTTTCATTGACCATCGGCGGCGTGCTCCTTGCGCTGGTGACTCGGGTTGCGGTCCCGCCCGCCACCTGGCTGGCGTTCGCGCTGCTGCTTCACGCCACCCGCTCGCTGTCCGTTGGTACCGGCTTCCTGTCACTGCTGGTCGTCTCGTTCGCCGCTCTCGCCGTCGGCAATCGCGGCATCTTTCCGATGACTGGCGCGCCATACTTCGGCGTCATCGCCTTCTGCTCCGTCGTGATGACGCTGCCGTTCGCTGTCGACCGATTCCTTCTCGGACGCCTGAGTGGAGTCGGGTTCACGCTGATCTTCCCCGCGGCATTCGTCGCCGCCGAGTTCCTCAAATCGCGGATGGCCCCGGCCGCCACGTGGGGCTCCATCGCTTACACCCAGTACGGCTATCTGCCGGTCATGCAGCTGGCGGCGCTCGCGGGTATCTGGAGCGTCACCTTCGCAATCACGTGGTTCGCCTCGACCGCGGAATGGGCGTGGAGCCGCCAGTTCGATTGGAACACCGTCCGAACACCATTACTCGTCTGCGGTGGTGTGCTCGGCAGTCTGCTGCTCGCCGGCGCAGTTCGCGTCGCCCTGGCCGAAACCGAGGGGAGGACGATGCGGGTCGCCACCTTGAACCGACCCGTCGATCTCTTCGTGCCCGGCGAGATGACGCGAATCACGGAGGGGCGCGTCCGCTCCGGGGACCTGCCGCAGGTGAGGAACAAGTTGAATCAGCTGCACACGTGGTTCCTGGATGGAAGCCGTCGAGAGGCTCGAGCCGGAGCCCGCCTGATCGCGTGGCCGGAGGCCAATCTGCTCGTCCTTCGCAACGATGAACCGGCGTTTCTCGAACGCGCGAAGCGCCTCGCCGCCGACGAGCAGATCTATCTCGCCATGGGGATCGCCAGCATCCAGCCCGGTGAGCCCTTGCCGTTCGAGAACAAGCTGGTGATCGTCGACCCTTCAGGAACCATCGTCGTCAACTACTTGAAGACTCACCCGGTGACCGGATGGGAGGCCAGCATCATGAAGCGCGGTGACGGGCTGGTGCCGGTGGTCGCGACGCCGGTCGGACGAGTCGCGTCAGCGATCTGCTTCGACGCGGACTTTCCGGACTTCATCCGCCAGGCTGGCCAAGCGCAGGCGGATCTGATGATCGTGGTCGCGAACGAGTCGAAGGCGTACAAGGAACTGCACGTCCAGATGGCTGCCTTCCGTGCGATAGAGAACGGAATGCCGATGGTTCGCCCCGCCGCGTCAGGAATCTCCAGCGCCATCGATCCCTGGGGACGCATGCTGGCCTTCGCCGACTATTTCGCGCCGGGCGATCGCACGATGACCGCGCAGGTTCCGATCGGTCGCGCGCGGACGCTCTACCCGTACGTCGGCGATCTCTTCGCCTGGTCTTGCGTCGTCGCGCTCGTCGTCTCGATGGGGCTCGTTGTCACGGGGATCACGACGAGCGTCGCCGGCGCGCACACGCCCTCGCCGCTCCAGTCGATATCTCGAAGTGACGCTGCTCGATGACTAGGGCTTGATGCTCAGAATGACCCGGCGGTATGACGTCAGGCTTGGATTGCCGGAGTCCTCGACTGCAAGAATGATGTGCGCGGTACCGGGAACGCGTGGCATGACGGTCGCCTTTGCACTGCGCGGGTTCTCGACCACCACACGCGCCTGCGGCTCGCGCGGACCTCCCGCGGGCGCTGACGGTATGTCGCCCGCACCGGGCTGTCCGCCACCGCCAATCGCCGGCAGTCCACGCGTGACCACAGGCCGAGCGGGAATGCCGGTGCCTGCCTCCGGATAGAAAAACCAGTTGTAGGTCAGCGACTGACCATCTGGATCGCGCGTGCCGGTGGCGTCGAGGGTGACCATCCGGCCGACCACCGCGTCGATCGCGACCGGTGCTTTGCCGGATAGGCCGTTCACAACGACTTCAGGATTGTGGTTCGCCTCGCGCACGTCTTTGATCGTCCAATCCATGCGCGCGGCGAAGTCGTGTTGAAAGGCGGTTCGCCATCGCCAAATCGTGGCCTGATCCGAGGTGTAGGTCCTGCCGTCGACCCCGACGACGGTGTCTTTCGAGTTGTCGCGACCGGGGAACGAATCTCCACCCTGCGTCCATGACGGGTGCGATTCCCCGTAGAACTGCCGCCACACGTAGCGTCCACCCCAGCCGCCGTAGGTCGGGCTCACGAAGCTCGCGAGGCCATTGTTGATCAGGCCGAGGAACGAGGGCGTGTCCCCTTCGTGGATGCAGCAGGGCATCGGATACAACTTGCCGAGTGGACCTTTGCTGCGAATGTGCTCGTTGACCCACGCATCTTCAAACGTCGTGAAGTCGGCACCGGGCGCATTCTTGTAGAAGCGATCGCCGCTGATGCCAGTCCACGTCGCGAAGTAGTACTGATCGCCGTCAGGCGGCGACGGCAACCCGATGTAGTGCAGCGCGGGAAACTCTTTCCTGATCCAGGGGCCGGCGTCATCCTGATCGGAGATCGCGTAGACGCGCAGTTTGGCAATCAGCGCGTCGAGCTGCTGCGGTGTTCGCGATGCTCTCGCCTGCAGCAGCGCTTGCGCCAGCGTGTTCGCTCCGCCCCATGCGAGGACCCACAACGGGCGTGGGTCGGACTTCTCAGCAGCCGTGATGATGAGGTCGGCGCCGGCGGAGCGCTTGCCGTCCCCCACTGCCGCCATGCCGAAGCCCTCCTGACCCGAGACGATCAGTTTTCTGAGCGCGTCGGCTGGCGGAAAGCCACGCTCGTGCTTGCTCAGATTCGGCTGCACTTCGGCGTACGCACTGATCAGCGTGTTGATCACATCGGGTCTGACCTTGTTGCGCATCCACGTCGACGTCGACGCGATCAGGCCCTCGATGTCGTACTGATTCGAGTAGACCAGGAAGCGCACCATCGACATCTGATCGTCGGGCTCGTTGGCGATGTCGGTCATCACGACGACCCGTGACTTGTCGACATACGGATCGACGCGCGTCGAGACCGCTTCGAGCGAGGGAGAGGACTGGGCTGCGAGCGATGCACCACCCGCGATCAGCACGGCAGCGCGAACGAACGTGAGTATCGGCATGAGTAGTCCATGGCGTGCCGTGGATGTCAGTCTGGCGCGGTTCGGCCGCAACGGCTTCGAGCATTATGCCGTGCGGAGGGGCGGTCAGCGGCCCCGGGGGGGCGCAGGCGAAGAATGGGCGAGCTTGCCCGCGGGGGAGCGGGCGGCCCGACCGTTGCTCTCCTTTTCCTGACCCCGAAGAAATGGGGCCGCGCGCGTCCTGATTCAATACAGGTTTCCGCGCGTTCTGGCGAGATGCCGACATCCCTGCTGGATCGGAACAGAAATGGCGATTGACAGTCCCCGCAGGCCGCACCCGATGACCACGCCTCACCCATGGCTTCACGGCGGAGGCGAGATGGGCGAACTGATTC
>Ga0207701_10000435_pt1 | contig 42976 bp, 22 predicted proteins | sample KBSSwiSSwithPhiX_FD_184294 | JGI IMG/M metagenome (GOLD analysis project Ga0207701, IMG submission 184294) | Switchgrass rhizosphere bulk soil microbial communities from Kellogg Biological Station, Michigan, USA, with PhiX - S5 (SPAdes) (version 2) | ecosystem: Environmental > Terrestrial >... | reverse complement strand
ATAAGTATAGGATACTCCACTGGTAGCCGTTCCGGTAAGGCTACTGCTTAGTACAGGAATTGGTTTTGGTGCAGCTGTTCCACTACCCGAAGGGCTTGTGCATCCATTCACTGTTTGTGTAACGGTATAGGTTCCCGCCGAAGTAACCGTTATCGACGTCGAAGTAGCGCCGGTACTCCAATGCAATGAACCGGTAAATGAACCCGCAGTAAGAGTTGAACTGCCGCAGTTATTAACCACCGATACAGTTGGTGCCGAAATGTTAGAATTGATAGGAGCCGCAGTACCCTGGCCAGTGGGACTTGTGCACCCATTCACAGTTTGCGTAACTGTATAAGTTCCGGCTGCAGTAACCGTTATCGATGTAGAAGTAGCGCCTGTGCTCCAGTTCAATGAGCCGGTAAATGAATTTGCAGTTAGAGTAGAACTGCCGCAGTTATTAACCACTGATACAGTTGGCGCGGCAGGTATGGCATTTACACTTAGCGTTGCGAAATTAGAATTCATTGAGCCGCTACTGTTTGTCCATACAGCACGGTATTGCCTGTTATTTAACGCGGTCGTCGCACTAACACTTAGTGTGCTGTTGGTGGCTCCAACAACATTTGTCCAGCTTGTTCCATTGGTACTTTCCTGCCATTGTATGGTGGGCGTGGGACTACCACTGGCTGCAGAAGTAAAGCTTACATTGTTGCCTGCACAAACTGTTTGCGAAGAGGGCTGGAGGGTTATGGTTGGCAATGATCCACCACCGCTGGAAGTAAACACAACATCCACCCAATAATTACTCGATTGAAAGCTGCTATTTGGAAAAGCGGCGGTTGCCGTATATCGGTATAAACCGTTCGGACCGTCTTCTCCATCCGCAAGACCGCGGAGCGGACCATTCACAATTGCTTGCGTAAAGTATGGTTTTGTTGCGCAATAATCACCCGATGGACTAAAATAGGATGCCACATAGGTAACTCCAGCTGTTACCGCGACAGGACTGCTGAACAACACTTGCTGCCAGCCCGAAGCCGTTTCGTTGGTAAATGTTGCTTGTGCCAGCATAGTACCTGTGTTTGTCCATAAGTGACCTGTATGTGTCCCTGTTGTACCTGCACCTTTATAATATCTTATTCCTGTTATGAATCCGTTTTGTGTTGTTCTGAAACGCATACCCAAGGTAATCCCCTGTTCATCATTAGCAAGGGTTACATCAGGAACGGTTGTTGAGGAAAATAGGGTTACACTATTGCCCCCGCCGCCAGTGCTGCCTGTTGTAAAGCTCCAGCTATAATTGCTCACTAGTGCGTTGCCAGCCAGATCCTCTACCCCTGAACTACCACCAGTAATGGTGACTGTATAGCTAGTTGATCCATTCAACGGTGATGTTGGTAACAAAGTAATTTGGCTGCCTGAAGTACTGACTGAAGCATTCACAAGATTGTCGCCTGCATCTCTCAACTGGTAGGTACTGCCGGTTACCGACGAGTTACTGATAGATTCGCTGAAGTTGGCCGTAATTGTTGTGCTTACACTCACCCCTGATGATCCATTTGCCGGTGAGACCGACAATACAGTTGGAGGAATAAAATCTCCTCCGCCAGCGCCGACTGTAATGGTAATGCCGGAACCCGCGGTTCCTTTATTGCCGCTATCATCAATCCCCCGGCTTCTTATATTATAAATACCATCAGGCCCTGCACTCCAGGTATAACTCCATGAAGTGGTGGAAGCAATATTATTTATGGTGGCAGAAGTCCAGGTGCTCCCTCCATCGACTGATACTTCAACTGATGCCACCACGCCACCACCTCCATCGCTGGCATTGCCGGAAAATGTTATCGTTGCGCCAGACGAAAAAGAAGCATTGTTGGAAGGAGATGTAATAGTGGATGTCGGTGCTGTGAAATCCGAAGATTGGGATGCTACGGTCAGGTCGGCCTGCAATGTCCCCGGTTGCACTCCCATGTCCGCAAATAAGTTCACGGTCGCTTGTTGTATTTCCGGGCTTACTGTTGATCCGCCACCCCAATGTTGTCCGTCGAGACCCCAGGACCATTGAACTGTTCCTGCACCAAAAACCAGGGCTCCACTTGAATGTCGATATAACGACAATTTATGTGTTAACGAGTTAATCGTTCTGCTGGACATTGTGATCCGGCCTGGCGGATAACTGGACCCGTATTGAGGCTGTTCATAGTCCCACTCATAGCCTAATGTATTAACTCCAAGAAATGCTGTTTGCCCGGATACCAAATTCGCAACTGATGTATTTCTCCAAAAGCGCAAATTTTTATAAAAGGCAGGAACCCCGATTTCGGCCGGATTCTCTACCCAGCTGATTTGTCCTCCTAAAGTATTTTCGGGTTGACCTGCATCGTAATTACCGCCCGTTCTCCAAAGCCCCGTCCATTCCGTAGATGGATCGCATTTAGAGCCGCATGTTCGTTCACCTAATGTTCCATCACCAAGAAAACCTTCTTTATAGCAAACCAGTGTTCTGTCCTCTGTTCCGTCATTATCTTCCCATCGTGTCTTCCAATATACTTCGTTACCTGTAAAAAAAGCCAGGTGCACCCCTGCATTGCGGGCAGCTTCAACATTCTGCCGATGTTGTTTTGACCAATACTCGTCGTGACCAACGGTAACAAATACCTGGTGGTTTAGCAAGCGACCCCCGTTTTTAGCAACATCGTTACAACTTGTATAACTTACGTCATATCCGTTTCTTTCCAGCCAGCGGATCATTGGATATTCAGCATTCATATACCAATCCGCTTCTCTTCCGTCAGTATTAAATAATGAGTTGTAAGGAAAAAAAGGACGATTATAACTAACTTTTACGGCATGACCTGCAGGCCAACTGGTGGTGCCGTCATACATGGAATTGCCTCCATATCCGTTATAAGCCTGCCAGGTGGCGTCCGGCAACTGCACATATAGGTCTGAACTACTGGCATCGTTCCTGACAATAAAAGCTATGTGATTACTTCCTCCTCCTGTTCTCTCCAACCTTGCAATATAGAAACCTGAAACAGCCGAAGATGGAATAGCCCAGTTGGCTGATTCACTCCAGTTACTGCAATCAAGCTCGCCGGTTGATGAATTGTAGCTGCCGTTTGGCTGAATGGTTCCACTAAAAGCGCCAAGGTTGGCAACCAGTCTGGCGCCGTTTCCCCCATAATAACCGATGCGATATATTTTTAAAGTATAAGTGGCTGCGCTTTGCACATTGATTTTAAACCGTACTGTCTGTCCCCGGTTCAGGCTCATTTTTGTTGCGAATCCCGCAATACGATTGTCCCTGAAGTCAGGAACTCCCCACTCGGAAATCGGATTCCCCGGTAAAGCATTTTCGGTGACTATGGGATTTTGAGATAGTGCAGTAAAAGAAAGCAGGAGTACGAAAAAAATTGAACAGGACACTGCCTTTCGAACACAAGACATTGCACTACGAATCATAAAGATGCGATTAGGTTGTTTCATTCTTGGTCTAACTAGGAGATGTTTTCTTCTGGAGTCGTTCTTTAGAGAGGATATTACAGTTTTCGGGTAGACTGTACAATTAGCATTGTGACAGCATGCCGTGAAGGTAACAAAAAAAAAAACTAACCTGAATAGCTAAAAGAGAGACAACGTATCTTTTTTGTTCTACAAAATATTCACAAGCTGTAGAAATACTTAAAATATTGTGATTTTTACTATTGAACTTCTGGAAATAATTTCCGTTTATATGTTGAGTTTTCTCTCTTGCTTCAAACAGCTTGTGTGATATGTATAATAATTGTTATAACCCGCTTATTATTTAAAATTAAAATTTTTTCAAGTGATGACAATTCTTAACCCATCTAACAAAGCACTGCTATGTTAAACGATGGGAGAACTAACGTATAATTAAATTTCATCCTTCCATAAGACAGCTGAATGTCACAACGGCCGGAGTGACTGTTGTAAGACCATATGAAATCATCTGCCAAAATATTGCACGCTGAATTCTTTACTCCAGGCAATCCGCTTTTAACTGCTGTTGATTATATCGAGGGTAAAACTCGTTTTGTAATCGTCTCTCCCTTTTGCTGCCCGATTGAGCCGGAAGTCTATAAAATTCAAAGGGCCTCATAAAGAAGCCCAATGAAATTGAAAGAATACAACCTAACCTATCTAGCTTTTAATATCTTAATGATTTTTCGCTGATCGCCTTGTATAATTTCGGCGTAATAGGAACCATTAGTCCATCTTGAGCCTACTTTCAAAACTGTGTTTGCGGCGACCCGTTCGTGTCGTTCTATCACACGTCCGAAGATGTCCATTATTTTTATTGTAACAGGAAGGTCATTCCTTCCCCTGATCGCAAGATTAAAGAACGTGCTGCTTGGGTTGGGCATCACCTCTGCCCGAAGAATCCCTGATTTTGTTATTTGATCGCTTGCAAGCTCGTCGATTTGATCTGCCGGCGTTTGTTTCGTAATGAGTGGTTCTGCGACTCCGCGAGTGCCAACCGTGGAACAGGTGATACTTCCGGAACTGACAAAAGAGCCGGTGTAATTTGTTCCGCCTGTACTTCTCGCTCCCCCTACCAAACTGGATTTGAAATTCTCTGGTGTACCAGCAGCATCTGAATTTGGATATGGATTTTGAGTCGTACTGCTTATCGGCTTCACATTTATTCCAGAGTGAGCGGCGAAGGTTGTGTATACTGCTGCAGACCAGCGCCAGTTGACAGCAGTGCTGGCCCTGTTAATTTTTATGTTGGTTGTCCACCTTACGTTATTGATGTTTCCCGGGAAATTAACAGGGACCAGGTATGCGAGACCATTTATGAAGATATTACTGCTAAAGCTACGAGGGACGACGGTCTCCCAAACTCCATTTACAAATTGGGTGGTTGCAGATGTAACGGCGGCGTCAAATCGAATCCTGCCGTTCGGTACATTCAACGAATACGATTGGCCACTCGCCGTAAATGTGATAACGGTATTTGTGATGTCCATAATTATCGTGGAACTACCTGTGCCGATCGAACCAGGATTCAGAGAACTATTGAACCAAATATATCTTCCTGCCGGAATTGAGGTAGAGTTGAAATTAGCCAACTGCGAAGTACCGTTAATCGTACAATTCACAATATTTACCGGGTTTACAGTAACAACAACATTTTGCGTATTTGTACAACCATTGGCATTTAATGTATAAACATACGTCACATTAACAGGGGAAGCAGTCGTGTTCGTAAGCGTTTCGGAAACAGCGCCGGTCCCGCTGGAAGCGGGATTGCTGATACCCGCAACTGCTGCACGTGTCCAGCCGAATGTCGTTCCTGCCACAGTGCTTGTTGGAGTGTAAGTGAACGCAGTTCCGCTGGTCGCTGTAGCCGACAAGTTGCTCGATAATGCAGGTGTTGGCTTGGGCGCCGCAGTACCCGCACCATTGGGACTGGAGCATCCGTTTACGGTTTGCTTTACAGTGTATGTTCCTGCGGTGGTTACAGTTATTGAAGTCGTTGTCGCACCCGTGCTCCACAACAATGTGCCGGTGAATGATCCCGCAGTTAATACGGAATTATTACAATTATTAGTTACCGAAACGGTCGGGGCTGGTACATTTGAAGTCAACGGTGCTGCAACGCCACTTCCTGGAGAACTTGTGCATCCATTTACTGTCTGTGTAACGGTGTAGGTACCTGATGCGGTAACCGTAATGGAGGTAGTCGTTGCGCCAGTATTCCACAATAACGAACCGGTAAATGTTGCTGCGGTCAATGTCGAACTTCCACAATTATTTACTACGGATATAGTGGGTGCAGAAGGAACGGCATTTACGGTAAGTGTTGCACTATTTGAGTTCACCGAACCATTACTATTCGTCCATACGGCCCTGTATTGTTTGTTGTTGTCAGCTGTAGCCGTCGTAAACGTCAGAGTGGCACTTGTTGCCCCGGTGATATTGGTCCAGGTTCCAGAAGTGTTTTGTTGCCATTGCACTGTTGGAGTTGGTGTTCCGCTTGCGGCCGAAGTAAAGGTGACGCTGCTTCCCGCGCATTTCGTTTGAGATAACGGATGTGTTGATATGGAAGGAGCAGTACCTGTAGTAACAGAATTACTTCTTATCTCGAGCACCGAAGTACTTGCGGATTGAGTAGACGGCTGACTGATGCCCTCTGTATAACTGGCAATTGTTGCCGCCGTTTTAGTATAATGATATGAAGCGAAATTTACATCTTTATAATACAACCTTTCAGTTGCTCCGTCTCTAAAGGTTCTGATGGTACCATCCACTGAGTTCCAGTCTGCCGTACAATTGAAAAGAATGCTATTGTCGCGTGTAGTGGTTATCGTAACAGAAGGAGCGGCCTGTAAAGTAGCAGAATTAAATGCACCCGATAAAGTAGTTTCTGCATTTATTACCACATAACACACACTTGACTGACTGTTACCAGCCCCCCAACTGCTCGTCACACTAATAGCTCCGCCCGCAGCATAAACGGCTGTCCATATTTCAGCATTGTCGCTACTGGTCGCTCCGGCATCCACTCGTTTTGTCCATGTGAGTGCAGGAGAACTTGAAACAAGGCAATTGGACGGTATGGCATCAGCAGTCGTAGATAACACCAGTAATGCCCCGGCAGGCACTGATGTCAATGAGTGCACTGTCGCTGCAGTTCCTGTTTTAGTATCGAAGCTTTGTATCGCTACTGATGACGAAGGTGGTGTGGTTGAAGTTGTGGTAAAGGACCAGCTAAAATTGTTTGCCAGCGCATTTCCTGCCAAATCCTTTACACCGGAAGCACCGCCAGTAATTGTTGCGGTGTAAGTGGCCGATGCGGCAAGCGAAGAAGAAGGTGTCAACGTAATCTGGCTTCCTGACGTACTTACTGATGCCGCAATGAGATTATTTGACGCATCCCTGAGTTGGTAGGTACTCCCTGTTACTGTTGATGCATTTACTGATTCGCTAAAGTTTGCAATCACGGCAGTGCCCGTGCTTATACCTGTTGCACCACTTGCCGGAACTACAGATGAAACAGTTGGTGGCGTATTATCGACAGCTGCAGTTGTAAAGCTCCAGCTAAAATTGCTTGCCAATGCGTTTCCTGCAAGATCCTTTACGCCGGATGCCCCGCCGGTTATGGTTGCAGTATAGGTTGTTGAGCTTGCTAATGATGCTGAAGGGTCTAACGTGATCTGGCTTCCCGATGTGCTCACAGATGCTGTAATAAGAGTATTGGCCGGATTTCTTAACTGGAAAGTGGAGCTCGTTACAGATGCACTGCTTATTGCTTCACTGAAATTTCCAATAACCACTGCGCTGGCACTTACGCCTGTTGCGCCGCTCGTGGGAGACACCGATGTAACTGTCGGTGGTGTAAGATCTGTTCCGGAACTGCTGCTGAATACGACATCTACCCAGTAATTACTTGATAAATTACCGCTATTCGGAAAAGAAGCGGTGGCTCCATATCGATACACGCCATTTATACCGTCTTCTCCATCAGCAAGCCCGCGGAGCGGACCATTCACAATTGCTTGCGTAAAGTAAGGTTTCGTCGCGGGATAATCACCCGACGGGCTAAAATAAGCTGCTACATATGTAACCCCAGCGGTAACTGCAACCGGACTGCTAAATAATACCTGTTGCCAACCCGAAGCTGTTTCACCTGTGAATGTTGCCTGTGCAAGTTGTGTACCTGTATTTGTCCATAAATGACCCGTGTGTGAGCCAGTCGTACCCGCACCTTTATAATATCGTATTCCATTTATGAATCCGTTTTGGGTAGTTCTGAATCGCATACCCAGTGAAATACCTTGTCCATCATTTGAAAGAGGAACATCCGGGGTGGTGGTCGAAGCAAATAATGTTACGGTACCGCCTCCGCCTCCCCCGCTACCTGTCGTAAAGCTCCAGTTATAATTGCTCACAAGTGCATTACCAGCCAGGTCCTTCACACCTGAACTGCCACCGGTAATTGTGACAGTATACGTTGCTGACGCGTTCAGCGCGGATGTTGGTGTTAATGTTATTTGGTTTCCGGACGTACTAACCGAAGCATTTATAAGACTGTTGCCGGCGTCTCTCAACTGGTATGTGCTTGTCGTTACTGATGCACTGCTGATAGCCTCGCTAAAGCTTGCAATGATTGTCGTATTGACACTCACTCCCGTTGATCCATTCGTCGGCGAAACCGATGATACAGTAGGTGGCGTTAAATCGCTTCCACCGCTTCCTACCGTAATGGCAATGCCGGAACCTGTCGCACCTTTGTTTCCACTATCATCAACACCCCTTGCTCGTATGTTATAGGTGCCGTTAGGTCCTGCAGTCCATGTATAACTCCATGATGTAGTTGATGCGATAGCGTTGATTGTTGCCGCAGTCCAGGTGCTTCCCCCGTCTACCGATACTTCAACAGAACCAATTACTCCACCGCCGCCATCACTTGCATTTCCGGAAAATGTTATAGTTGCACCGGATGAAAAAGATGAACCGTTAGCAGGCGATGTAATGGTTGCAGTTGGAGCTGTGAAATCTGCGGATTGAGATGCTGAGGTCAGCCCGGCCTGTATTGTTCCCGGCTGCACTCCCATGTCCGCAAATAAATTCACAGTGGCTTGTTGCATCTCTGTGCTGACAGTTGTTCCACCTCCCCAATGTTCTCCATCCAGGCCCCATGACCACTGGCAAGTACCAGCACCAAAAACAAGAGCGCCGCTTGAATGGCGATATAGCGATAACTTATGTGTGAGATTATTAAGTGTTCGGCTCGACATGGTAATTCGTCCGGGCGGATAGCTGGAACCGAACTGAGCCTGTTCATAGTCCCATTCATACCCTAACGTATTAACTCCAAGAAAAGCAGTTTGCCCGGATGTCAAATTCGCGACAGATGTGTTTCTCCAGAAGCGAAGATTTTTATAAAATGCCGGAACACCAATTTCGGCAGGATTCTCAACCCAGCTGATTTGTCCACCCAAACTATTTTCCGGCAATCCCGCATCGTAGTTCCCGCCGGTTCTCCAAAGACCTGTCCATTCAGGAGATGGATCGCACTTAGAACCACATGTGCGTTCACCTAACGTTCCATCCGCAAGAAAACCTTCCTTGTAACAAACTAGTGTTCTGTCTTCGGTACCGTCATTGTTTTCGTAGCGTGTTTTCCAATACACTTCGTTCCCCGTAAAAAAAGCAATATGCACACCGGCATTGCGCGCAGCTTCAACATTCTGCCGGTGTTGTTTTGACCAATATTCATCGTGACCAACAGTGACAAACACACGGTGATTTAATAAGCGGCCACCATTGTTGGCAACATCATTACAACTGGTATAGCTTACATCATATCCATTTCGTTCAAGCCAACGGATCATTGGATATTCAGCATTCATATACCAATCCGCTTCTCTTCCATCGGTGTTGAATAACGAGTTGTATGGGAAAAAGGGGCGATTGTAACTAACTTTCACAGCATGACCTGAGGGCCAACTCGTGGTACCGTCATAAAGTGAATTGCCGCCATAGCCATTATAGGCCTGCCAGGTGGCGTCCGGAATCTGTAAATACAGATCTGAAGTGCTGGCGTCATTCCTTACTATAAACGCGATGTGATTGCTACCCCCACCGGTTCTTTCCAGCTTTGCAATATAAAAACCGGAAACAGCCGTGGATGGAATGACCCAGTTCGCGGATTCACTCCAATTACTGCAATCAAGTTCACCCGTCGAAGAATTGTAGTTGCCGTTTGGCTGAATAGTTCCATTTTTCGTGCCGAGGTTGGCAACCAATCTTGCGCCGTTTCCACCGTAATAACCTATTCGATATATTTTTAGAGTAAAGGTGGCTGCACTTTGCACATTGATCTTAAAGCGTACGGTCTGGCCACGGTTGAGACTCATTTTAGTGGAAAAACCTGCAATGCTATTATCCCTGAAATTTGGTACGCCCCATTCGGAAATTGGATTTCCGGGCAAAGCATTTTCCGTAACTATAGCATTTTGAGATAATGATGTGATAGAAAATACGACTACGAAAAGAAACGAATAGGACAGTGCTTTCCAGACACAAAACGTTGCAGTCCGAATCATAATGATGCGTTTACGATGGTGATGCTTGTCTAACTACTAAATCGAAACGTTTTCTTCCGGAGTTGTTCTTTAGAGAGGATATTACAGGTTTTGGACAGACTGTACAATAGAAGACGTAACAGTGCGCCGTGAAGGTAACAAAAAAGTTATTCAATTTGACAACAGATCGAAAAAAAAGAAACTTTTTAATCTACACAATATTCACACAACTCAAAAATTTGTTCCGCCAGGGCTATAGTATTTGCGGAGATAACTATTATCGCCTTCTTGGTTTTCTTTTTTAAATGCGTCATTACGCGCGGTAAGACTCTACAGGGCGCTTACCTTCCCGGATTAAATTTTTTTATTGTCGCCTTATTGGGATAAAAAGTCCAGCAGGGCTTACCAGGCAATAAAAGGATTACCTTATAATTAATTTTCTTACTTCCGTAAATTCACCGGCCCTTATTCTATAATAATATATTCCACTTGCCAGCGGTCCCGGATTGAAGTTGACAATATGTTTACCCGCACTCTGTGAACCATTGACCAGCATTTTCACAAGCTTACCGCTTTTATCATACACCGCCAATTGCACCTTTTCTTCTATTGGAATAGTGAAAGGTATTTTTGTTCCTTTATGAAGCGGGTTGGGATAATTCTGTCCTAGGCTATAATGATAAACTTCAGATTCAATAGAATTCGTTGAAGTAATGAGAGGACTTGCGTCTGGCGTTGATTGCGTTCCACCAGGTGCAAGTTCTTCAAAAGATACATCCGGCAGTCGTACAACTAAGGGTTGCTGGGGTAATCGTTGACCCGTATTAATCGTACAGGTGGCCACAGTGGCAGCGCTGAAACTGCCCGTATAATTTGTTCCGCCAGCGCCTTTGGCGCCCTTCACAACAAATGCCTTGAAATTCTCGGGTGTACCTGCCCTATCAAGATTTGCATATGGGTTTTGAGTGGCCCCGTTTATTGGTTTTATGTATAAACCTGAATGATCTGCGAACGTCGAATAAACAGCCGCTCCCCAACGCCAGCCCACAGATATCCCGGTTTTGTCAATGCTTATATTTGCCGACCATTTTACGTTCATGTAATTGCCCGGGAAATTTACGGGTACCGGGTAAGATAAGCCCGCCATGAATACGTCACTGGTATAGCTGCGTGGCACCACAGTTTCCCACACGTTATTGATAAATTGAGTGCTGGCCGACGTTACCGAAGCATCAAACCTGACCCTTGCATTCGGTACATTCACATTGTATTGAACATTATTTGCGGTAAAACTGATTACACCATTCGTAATATTCATCGTCACCGGATCGGTGCCGGCGCCCAGTGGACCCGGATCAAGGGAACTATTAAACCAGATATAACTTCCTGCCGGTATGGTGGTGTTGTCAAAGCTGGAAGTAATGAAACCGTTGATTACGCAATTAATTGCCCCACCCGCTGTTGTAAAGCTCCAGGTATAGTTACTGGCTAATGCGTTACCTGCGGGATCTTTTACTCCGGAAGCTCCACCAACAATCGTAACGTTATAGGTAGTGGATGCAGCTAAGGCGACCGCTGGCGTCAGTGTGATTTGGTTCGAAGAAGCGCTCACTGTTGCACTTACAAGATTATTGCCAGCATCTCTCAACTGGAACGTTGTACCATTCACTGTTGCTGCATTGATAGCTTCACTAAAAGTTGCAGTAACTGGTGTATTCGTGTTTACCGACGTTGCCCCATTAGCCGGAGTTACTGATGTCACCGTCGGCGGAATAATATCACCTGCCTGGGTAGTAAATGACCAGCTATAATTACTTGCCAATGCATTTCCGGCTGGATCCTTTACACCTGAGCTTCCACCCACGATTGTCACAGTATAAACAGTTGATGTACTCAACGGCGCAGACGGTGTTAACGTGATTTGATTAGATGCTGTATTTACAGTAGCACTCACGAGGTTACCGGCGCCATTCCCGAGTTGGAAGGTAGTGGTCGTAACTGTCGAGGCGTTTATTGCCTCATTGAAAGTTGCAGTGATAGTTGCATTTATGCTAACTCCAGTTGCACCGCTTGCAGGTGATACACCTGAAACAATAGGAGCAACGTTGTCCACTCCCGGGGCAAACACTACGTCAACCCAATAATTAGTGGATTGAAAAGTGCCGGTTGGGAATGCAGAGGTCGTCGTGTACCTGTATACACCATTTGCGCCGTCGGTTCCATCAGCAAGGCCGATTAGCGGGCCATTGACAATATTTTGCGTGAAATAGGGTTTGGTGCCTGCATAATCACCCGAAGGACTGAAGTACGACGCTACGTAAGTGACATTAGCTGTAATTGCAACCGGGCTACTAAATAACACCTGCTGCCAGCCTGAAGCTGTTTCGTTAACAAAAGTTGCTTGTGCCAAACGGGTTCCGGTGTTGGTCCACAAACTTCCAATATGAGTGCCGCTTGTTCCGGATCCTTTATAGTAGCGAATACCATTAATGAATCCATCCTGTGTAGAACGGAATCTCATACCAAGTTCGATTCCCGTTCCGTCATTCGCTAAAGGAACGGCAGGTGTATTGCTGCTTTGGAACACAGTATAAGTCGTACCTCCGCCGGCTGCTGTTGTAAAGGTCCATGTATAGTTACTTGCCAATGCATTGCCCGAAAGGTCCTTTACTCCGGATGCTCCGCCGGTAATAGTTGCGGTGTAAGTTGTAGATGCAGCCAATGAAACCGCGGGCGTCAATGTAATTTGGTTGGAAGAAGAACTTACAGTTGCATTAACCAGGTTGCTGCCAGCATCTCTCAATTGGAATGTGGTACCACTTACAGTTGATGCGTTGATGGCTTCACTGAAAGTTGCAGTTACTGTAGTATTCGTGCTCACTGAAGTCGCCGCATTTGCTGGTGTAACAGATGTAACAGTCGGCGGAATAACATCAGCGACCACTGTCGTAAACGACCATGTATAATCTGCTGCTAAAGCATTGCCCGCTGCATCTTTTACTCCCGTTGCTCCGCTTTTTATTGTCGCTGTGTATACTTGTAAGTTGGCCAGCACGCCTGATGGTATCAGCGTTGCTGTTCTTGCCATTGCGTTGTATGAAACTGTAGCTGTTACAAGTACATTCAAGGGATTACGCAATTCAATTGTTGAGCCGCTTATTGTGCTTGCATTCATTGCTTCACTAAAGACGGCAGTAATTGTTGAACTTACAAGAACGCCCGCCGTTCCGTTGGCAGGAGTAACAGACGTTACAGTGGGCGGGGTAATATCTCCTGCCTCTGTAGTGAACGACCAGGTATAATCCGCCGCTAATGCATTACCCGAAACATCTTTTACTCCAGAAGCACCGCTTTTTATTGTCGCGGTATACAATTGTGAATTAGCCAGCGAGGCTGATGGCGTCAGTGTTACCGTTCTTGTAATTGCATTATATGAAACCGTAGCTGATACAAGTACATTCGAAGAATTGCGCAGTTCAATAGTTGAACCACTTATAGTGGTCGCATCCATTGCTTCACTAAAGACGGCAGAAACCGTTGAACCAACCAAAACACCTGTTGCTCCGTTTGTCGGCGCAGCCGACGATACTGTTGGAGGTATAATGTCGCCTGTCTCTGTTGTAAACGACCAGATAAAATCTGCTGCCAATGCGTTGGCTGCGGCATCTTTTACTCCGGCCGATCCGCTTTTTATTGTCGCTGTATATACCTGTGCGTTCGCCAGCGCGGCTGATGGTGTAATCATTACTGTCCTTGTACCTGCATTATATGAGATCGTACCTGGTACAAGCACACTGGACGAATTGCGAAGTTCAATTGTTGAGCTATTTATGGTAGACGCATCCATCGCTTCGTTGAAGACCGCATTAATAGTCGACCCAACCAGTACTCCAGTCGCTCCGTTTGCAGGCGTAACCGATGACACTGTTGGAGGTGTTATATCACCCACTATCGTTGTGAATGACCAGTCGTAATCATTTGCCAGTGCATTTCCGGAAGCATCTTTTACTCCGGAAGCCCCGCTTTTTACTTTCGCTGAATAAGTATGTGAATTTGTCAGTGCGCCTGTGGGTGCCAGCGTTGCTGTTTTTGAGCTTACGTCATATGAAACCGTTGCTGATACAAGTGTACTGGAAGAATTGCGCAGTTCAATTGTTGAACCATTAATTGTGTTTGCATCCATGTCTTCATTGAAGACCACCGAAACTGTTGAATTCGTTGCCACACCTGTCGCTGCGTTTGCCGGTGAAACCGAAGCAACGAGCGGCGGGGTAATATCCGGAGTTGACTGGACACCTCTTATTTCCAACAGCGCGGTGCTGGCCTGCTGGTTAGAGGGAGAACTTATGCCTTCTGTATAAGCTGCCACTGTTTGACCAGATTTGGTATAGTGATACGTTGTGTAATTACCATCTCTGTAGTATAGACGTTCTGTGGCATTGTCTCTCAGAGTGCGGTTACTTCCATTTCTTGCATTAAAATCTGCTGTACACCCAAAAATGATACTATTTTCTCTTGAGGTAATTATAGTTACCGACGGAGCCGCTTGTGAAACGGCAGTTGCCGACGCCCCACCTAATGTTGATTCAGCATTTAATACCACATAACAAATACTAGACTGGCTGTGGTCGGTACCCCAACTGCTGTTTACGGTAATGGACCCGCCTGCTGCGAACGTCGCGGTCCAGATTTCAGCATTGTCACTTTGAGCGGCTCCTGCATCCGAACGCTTCGTCCATGTAAGGGAGGGGGTGCTTGAAACAGCACAATTTGATGGCGCCGCGTCCGCTGTTGTTGCCAATACCAGCAACGCGCCGGCGGGTACTCCAGACAGTGCGTGTGCCTGTGCTCCAATTCCTGTTTTAGTAGTGAAACTGTTTATCGTTAATGTACTTGGTGGCGGTGCCGTTTCTGTACCTGTAGTAAACGACCAACTATAATTATTTACGAGGGCATTTCCCGACACGTCTTTCACGCCCGAAGAGCCGCCAAAAATGGTTGCCGTATACAATGTAGATGCGGCCAAGGGTGCCGACGGCGTCAATGTGATCGCGTTGGCCGACCCACCGACTGTCGCAGTAACGAGGTTATTGCTTGCATCTTTCAACTGGAAACTGGAATTGGTGACTGTTGCAGGGTTAATGGATTCATTAAAATCCGCCGTCACACTAGTTGTCAGGCTTACGCCATTTGCGCCGCTCAAAGGTGAGACGGCAGAAACAGTCGGAGGTGTAACATCTCCACCTGCACCGATTGTAATTGTAATCCCGGATCCCGCGTTTCCAATATTCCCACTATCGTCCACTCCACGCACTTTAACATTATAAGTACCGTCAGAGTTGGCTGTCCAGGAATATGTCCAGGAAACGGTGCTTGCGGCAGCGTTGAAAGTTGCCTGTGACCAGGTGTTGCCTCCATTGGTCGATATTTCTACCGCAGCTATTACTCCGCCGCCAATATCGGTCGCAGAACCTGAAAATGTAATATTTGCACCTGACGAAAACGTTGCGCCACTCGCGGGTGAGGTGATAGACGCATTTGGAGCCGTCAGGTCAGAAGATTCGGAAGCGGCGGTCAAACCTGATTGTAGTGTTCCGGGCTGTGCGCCCATATCGGCAAATAAATTAACGGTCGCCTGTTGGATCTCGGGACTTATTGTTGTTGATCCGCCCCAGTGCGAACCATCAAGTCCCCACGACCATTGAACGGTGCCTGCACCAAATACCAGTGCACCACTTGAATGACGATACAATGACAGCTTATGCGTAACTCCATTCGAAGTCGTACTCGACATGGTGATTCGTCCCGCGGGGTAGCTTGACGCATACGAGGACTGTTCATAATCCCATTCATAGCCGAGTGTGTTGTTACCTAGCGCTGCCGTTTGGCCGGAAGATAAATTTGCAATAGATGAATTGCGCCAAAAACGCAGGTTCTTATATGCCGAAGGAACCGTAATATTGGTAGGATATTCAACCCAGCTGATTTGCCCAACCAGGCCATTCTCCGGCCGGCCGGCATCATAATTTCCACCCGTTCTCCAAAGGCCGGTCCATTCCGTTGAAGGATCGCATTTGGTACCACACGAACGTTCTCCAATAGTTCCATCACCTAATAATCCTTCTTTATAGCATACTAAAGTTCTGTCTTCGCTGCCATTGTTATCTTCCCACCGGGTTTTCCAGTACACTTCATTGCCTGTAAAAAAAGCCATGTGAATTCCCGCATTTCGTGCAGCTTCCACATTATCGCGCTGACCTTTTGACCAATATTCATCGTGACCAATTGTAACAAACACACGGTGATTCAACAAGCGACTACCATTGTTGGCCACATCATTACAGCCTGTATAAGTGATATCATATCCATTTCTTTCCAGCCAGCGGATCATGGGATATTCAGCATTCATATACCAATCCGCCTCCCTGCCCTCAGTATTGAATAACGAGTTGTACGGGAAGAAAGGACGGTTGTAGCTAACTTTTACGGCATGCCCTGAAGGCCAGCTGGTGGTACCGTCGTATAGTGAATTGCCCCCATATCCGTTATATGCCTGCCATGTGGCGTCGGGAATCTGAAAATACAAATCTGAGTTGCTCGCGTCATTTCGAACGATGAACGCTATATGATTGCTTCCACCGCCGGATCTTTCCAGCTTGGCAATATAAAAACCCGAAACGGCTGAAGATGGAATAGCCCAGTTGGCCGATTCGCTCCAGTTGCCACAATCAAGAAGGCCTGTTGACGAATTGTAATTGCCGTTCGGCTGTATAGTTCCGTTAAAGCTGCCCAGGTTTGCCATTAACCGGGCACCGTTCCCGCCATAATAACCGATGCGATAAATCTTGATCGTGTAAGAAGCGCCGCTCTGGACGTTGATTTTAAATCGAACAGTTTCACCGCGATTCAAACTCATTTTAGTGGCAAAACCGGCAATGCTATTATCCCTGAAATTGGGAACGCCCCACTCAGAGATTGGGTTTCCGGGCAAAGCGTTTTCAGTAACGATTGCATTCTGACCCAAAAGAACCTGAGAAAAAAAGAAGCCTAAGATAACGGATAGCAGTAATCTCCTGTGAATACAGAGCAAGGTACTCCGAACCATAATAACTAGTTTAGGTTAAGTTGTAGGCAAAAGCCCAATTCAAACGGTTTCTTTCGGAGTTATTAATCAGAGAGGATATTACAGCTTCTTTTGACTCAACAAAGGAAAGCACTCATTAGGGTAAGAAATCGGAGGATTATACTCAGTAGTAGGGCATGAAATTAGTTAAAAAACTAATTCAAAAAACTGCGCTTTAAAAAAAATTATAATTTTTATTTCAAACACTATGATTCTAGTAGATCTACGATAACTAATTTGAATTCCAGAAAAAGTTTTTTCATAATCGTTTGGAATTTCCCTAAAATTTACGTGTATCGACATCATTAATGAATTTGATTACGCCAGTCATAAATACCCGCTGATCATCCCACATAGCTAAATGGCTGCCATTGGGACAATAGAGATATTGACCTTTCTGAACCATTTTACTTTGTTCCTCCATAGCATTTGGGTCCATTGTGTCATGTTTCGCTCCAATCATTAATGTCGGGATTTTTATTTCTTTCAGCCTGCTCTTGATATCCCATGCTGCTAAAGTGCCTCCTATTCCAAATTCAGATGGACCCTGCATCATCGTATATATTTCGGAATTCATATGCTTAAAAGATCTGTTCACCGGGTCTGGCCACACCGGCAGGCGGCATAAATGTTCATTATAAAAATTAGGTAACAATAATTCCATGTACCGTGGATTGCCAAAATCCTTTTTTGCTTCAATGGATCTGATCTCCGTAAGAACTTTCGGATCCATTTGCCGTGCTAATACTTCTGCTGCATATTTTCCATACTCCGGCGCACTGGCAACCATATTCGCAACGATAAGTGCTTTCATTTTATCCTGGTGCTTCAGTGTATATTCCATGCCAAGTATACCTCCCCAGGAATTACCAAGGATATAAAAATTTCTAGAGTCTGCACCTATCGCTTTACGTACCTGGTCCACCTCATCCACAAACCTTTCCACTGTCCACAAGCTGCTGTCTTTTGGCTGATCGCTATAATAGGATCCCAGCTGATCGTATTCATAAAACTCAAACCCTTCCTTTGGAAAAAAACTTTCAAAACATTCCATTTACTCATGGGTAGCGGAAGGACCACCGTGCAGCAACAAAATTTTTATCCTGCGATTATTACCAAATCGTTTTGTCCACACTTTGAATGAACCGATTGGCGTATTAACAGGAATCATCCTGATGCCGGCTGTCTGAACGGATGAATCTCCGTAATTAAAATAGTCAGCAACTGTAATCTGTTTTTTACCATCGGGCTTTTCTTTCTGTGTGCAGGATGATATGATGCAACAATAACAGAGAAATATTATCGCGTTCCGCATACTTTGTCAATTTGAATAAAAGATAAAGAATATAATTAATTTCAAGGCTCTAATTTATTATCATGCGATTGCGCATTTTCATATTCTCGACTTTGTTATTTGTTTTGTCATGCTCTCATAAGCAAAAGGTCAGCCTGATGCTTTATAACGCCACGATTTATACCGTCGATTCGTCATTTTCAGTTGCTGAGGCAATGGTGGTCGGTGATGGGAAAGTTATTGCCGTTGGCACACGGCGCGACATGGAAAATAAGTACGACGCTGAAGAAAAGGTGGATGTTGAAGGCAAATTTATTTATCCCGGTTTTATTGATGCACATGCACATTTTGTGCAATACGCGACAGCATTGCAATCGGTAAATCTGGTCGGGACAAACAGCTGGGAAGAGGTAATTGAAAAAGTAAAATCTTTTGCGCAGGATCATACTGACGGATGGATTACGGGCCACGGATGGGACCAAAATGATTGGTATGTCAAAGAATTTCCCACGAATGAAAAACTGAATGAGTTGTTTCCTGGTCGTCCTGTATTGCTAACACGAGTGGATGGTCATGCCGCAATCGCAAATCAGAAGGCATTGGACGAAGCATCCATACCGGCGGGAGTTAAAATGATCGGTGGCGAAGCTGTAGTTAAGAATGGTAAACTCACGGGCTTGTTGATCGATAATATTATTGATCTTGTTACGGCAAAAATTCCGGCGATCGGAGAAAAACTATTCAAACACTTATTGCAGGAAGCTGAACGCAGTTGCTTGGCGGTGGGACTTACTACGATTGACGATTGCGGACTAAGCTATGGTGAAGCAGAAATGATTAAAAAATTACAAGAAGCCGGGGATTTGAAGATGCGACTGTATGTGCTGCTGAGCGATAAGCAGCCAAATTATGAATACCTGGAAAAGAACGGCATTATTAAAACTGAACGATTGCACATAAGGGGTTTTAAATTGTATGCCGACGGTGCATTGGGATCAAGGGGCGCCTGTTTGCTTCAACCATATACAGATAGGTCGGGGTACTACGGCTTTTTACTAAACACCACCGAACATCTTGATTCAATGGCAAACCGGATGGTGCAGTCAGGCTTCCAGGCATGTACTCACGCCATTGGAGATAGCGGGAACAGAACAATGCTTCGCATTTACGCTAAATACCTGCAAGGCAAAAATGATCTTCGCTGGAGGATCGAGCATGCACAGGTCGTCAACCAAAATGATTTTCAACTCTTCGGCGAAAACTCCATTATTCCGTCTGTGCAACCCACACACGCAACCAGCGATATGTACTGGGCCGGCGACCGGTTGGGTAGTACACGGGTGAAGGGTGCTTACGCTTTTAAGGAATTATTACAACAAAACGGATGGATCGCTTTAGGAACGGATTTCCCGGTAGAAGACATTTCACCATTTAAAACCTTTTATGCCGCAGTTGTTCGTAAAGATGCGAAAGGTTGGCCGGGTGGGGGCTATCAAATGGAAAATGCATTAACACGTGAAGAGGCCTTACGGGGCATGACAATATGGGCAGCAAAATCCAATTTCGAAGAAACGGAAAAAGGCAGCATCGAACCGGGGAAGTTCGCGGATTTTGTTATTCTCGATAAGGACATAATGAAAGCAAAGGAGCTTGAACTTCTCCAATTAAATGTTTTGAAAACTTATCTCGGCGGGGAGAAAGTTTACGAGAGAAAATAAACGGCTTTCGCCCTAAATTAATCCTGGTTAACGGTCTCCGGGTCCAGCTCAGATTTACCAACTAATAGGTCCCGGTAAGATGTATTACGAATAGATCGGAACATTAGTTTCAACAAATTTTTTCAGATCATTCAAAACTTTTTTCCAATTAGCCTCAGAATGTTCTTTCATCTTTTCATCCGGGATATTTTCCTGGGTAACTGTAAGCTCCGCTTCACCGTCACTTCCCGCTAATTCATAAGTAACGATCACATAATTTTCTGGCTTGTCCTCAATCCCTGACATAGAGCTCCAGTAGCTGTATTTAATCAGCTTATTTTTCTGGAAATCCAGTACAGTTCCTTTATCATGGTAAGATTTTCCTTCCCATTTACCGTCGAAACTAATAGGGCTTCCTTTTTCCCATGTGGTGGTCGTTTGAGTTCCGAAAAAATATTGTTTAATTAGTTCAGGCTTCGTCAGGGCATCCCATATTTTGTCAACCGGGGCGATGATTTTTGTCTTTGCCTTTGCGGTAATATTACTTTTCATTTTTATAGATTTTTATGATTATAAATAAAATTTGATGCCAGATTGCTGAAATCTTTACGCGCGGTTTCATTCAAATCGATCCTGTTCGGAACATTTTTGCTCGTTTATTGACTTCATGTGGATTACTATCGCCACAATAACTCCGTACATTCCATTTTTGATTAACCTCCGCGGTCAAACACGCACTCCGTATTGAACAATTGCCTGGCGGCACATCATTTGCAAATTTCTTAGAAACCTAAATAATCTATATGGGAGACGTAATAAACCTTAGTCGGCAGGAAGCTAATAAGAAAATAAAAGAGTTGGCGGAAAAAGCAGACACCTGTTTGTTTACTACCATGCTTACTAAACTGCCATTGACCACGAGACCCATGTCTACGAGACAGGTTGACGAAGATGGTTGTGTTTGGTTTTTTAGCCGGAGGGGCAGTAACAAAAACCGCGAGATTTCCATGGATAGCCGCGTGCAATTGTTTTATTGCAATTTTTCAAGTTCCGAATATATGAGCTTGTATGGCAAAGCGACGATCCTGACAGACAAGATCAAAGCAAAGGAGCTTTGGTCATCGATTGCGAAGACATGGTTTAATGAAGGATACGATGATCCCGACCTTACATTGATCAAAATTGAGCCAGAAGATGGATATTATTGGGATACGAAAGACGGTAAGATCATCAGTCTTATAAAAATGGTTGCAGGAGCAGTTGCCGGCAAAGAGTTTAATACCGGTATGGAGGGTAGAGTGAAGGTGTAAAATTTTGCAATCCCGAGTCATATAAAATCGAATCAGAGTACGTAATTGATTGATTTTTTATCGCCATTAAAAAGGCATTGTGTTTGTTATCGCTTTAATAAAACGCTATGTCGAGAATCAAACTTTTTTGGCTGGCCGCAGTTGCGTTAGGTTTGTTTTCCTGTCGAAAAAATGTCACGGATAATCTTGATGATAACGAAACACCCTTATACATCACGAAACAGGAGCCGTCCGTCGACTTTTCCAGTTATAGCACTTATAGTCTCGCCGACTCTGTTGCGGTGATCAATAATGATCAGCTCGTTCAACGCGTAAGAACAGATTATGATGCTGCTTTTATTGATGCAATAGCAGCTCAAATGGAAAGCCGCGGGTTTACAAGGGTCAGCCATTCCAGTTCGCCTGATATAGGTATTACCGTAAGCAGGATTTATAATGATTATACGGGCATCATCGATTATTCTAACTATTGGAACGATTATGACGGCTATTGGGGCTCAGACTATTGGGGCTATCCGGGCTATGATTATTACTTTCCGCCCATGTATGGCACCTACACCGTCACCGATGGTGGGGTCACCGTGGATATGTTTGACCTGAAGAACGCCGCCAGCAATAACCAGTTGCGACAGCTCTGGAGCGGACTTGTTCGCGGGTCGGGAACTTTTGACATAGATAAGGTTTTCACACATGCGAAAGCGCTATTTGATCAGTCGCCATACCTGGAAAAATAGAGGTGCAACACGATTTTATTATTATATAAGACGTCATGCAATGAAAAAATCGATCTCTTTTACAATAGCTGTCTTTTTAAGCATACTTACCTCGACGGCGCAACAGGGTGAATTAAGAATGACCTTTAGCCTTTCGGGAGCTTCGCCTATGGGCGAGTTCAAAAACCTCGTAAGCAAAACAACTTTTCGTGGAGGCGACGCACTGATTCTCTATGGTATTAATGACAGGATTGGTGTTGGGCTTAACATAGGCTTCCAGGATTTTTACGAAAAATATCCAAGATCAATCTACAAACTTTCCGATGGAAGTGATATTTCTGCGGTATTAACAAACTCGGTGCAAACAATTCCGTTATTAGCTACAACCCGATTTAATTTAAAACCTGGTGGTTTTCTTCGACCTTACGTCAGTGCCGGAGTTGGTGGCGCCATTGTCATGAATAGTCAGTACCTCGGTGAATATCCTAATGAAGATGACAAGTTCAGTCTTGCCTTAAGGCCCGGCGCCGGTATTTTTATCCCATTCCGAAAAGAGGGAGAAGTGGGCATAAACGTCGGGGTTAATTATAATTTTATTGCTTACAAACAAAATGATGTTTCTAACTTAAGCTATTTAGGTTTTACGGTTGGTATTGGTTTTCCAGCCAGGAATTAACAAGAAACCCAATCCGTCGGGTTGGTTAGGTCGTGACATAAGATGCAAAAAGCATTGTCTAACTCTGTCTTCCCTCTTTGTCCAGCACAGCAACAATTCTGTCGTAAAACATCTTTGCTCTGTCGGCAGAGCTTCCAATACAGATTACGCCAAGTTTTCCAAACTGAGAGAGAGCACCGATGAGGTGAAACATTACGCCTTCCTGTTGGGTACCGTCGTAATGCAAATCATTCACCATCGCTATATCAATAAGGTCATGCGGGGTTAGACCTTTGTATGCATCGCTCTTCAAATTATCGGAACAAAAATAATAGCGAACCTGTCCGTTCGCAGTATAATACAAGCCTTTTTCCGGATCGTATTGGCCGTCGGTTAAAAACTGCAACATCAGGAATGGATGGGTCGTTCCTCCTTTGCGCAAATTGATCTCGATGGCATAATGCACCCACTCCTCATTTTCTTTTACCGAAATAAAATCCACGGCAAAGCGTCCCATAACGCCGCGTTTTTGCAACGCTTCTGAAACCTTCTTTCCCATTTGTCCAATTGCAACCGCGTATGCCGGCTGTGCGGGAAAATGAGCGCCTAAAAATACTTGGCCGCTTTCGCCGCCCAGCAGTTGATCGTGGGTAGAGAATACGCGGTAGGCACCATCCGGATCAATGCGGCATTGTACCGAAGGAGATTCTTTGACAGAACCGTCAACAAACGCTTCAACAATGCCTCCCATTTCCTGTAATTTGTTCAAAAAGGCTTCATAGTTAAGTTCATCAGCCACAATTTTCAATTTGTTTTTCAGTTCGTCGTTTACCCATTGTTTCCAATCGGCCTGTTCTTCACCATCAAATGAAAAGATGCCATTACCTTCTCCGGAAAAACCATCATTCATTTTTACGACAGCTTTTCGCAGGTTCGGGTTTTGCCTTTTTAATTCCGCCAATGCATGTACAATATCTTCTTTAGTGTGCAGGTCCTCGAAACCGGGAGGAAACAGAAGCCCGCATTCTCTGAATATTTTTCGGCTGTTGCTTTTAGTACCCAGGTCGAGCAATTCGGGGTCACATCCAAATATGGGTATATTCAGTTGTACGGCAAGGCTACGCTCATAGCTCGTAACGTTAAAGCATGCCAGGTGTGCAGCATGTCCCGCGGGAATACTTTGTTTGATTCGTTCAATAAGTCGTGGACGTTCCAGTATTTTTTCTGACAGCGAGCGTGCTGATGAATCATAGCAGCTCAACATAGTCAACCGCTGTTTGGCATGATACCCCGTGATGCCCGGAAGCAAATGCAGGTAATAATCTACTATAACCGGATCAATCGTGATGCTTGAAAGAAATACCACGTGAGTGCGGGGCATACGCAACAACATCAAAAGGCACAGCAGCCGCTCTTCATAATGCACGACTCCTTTTACTTTGGCGAGAATTTCCTGGTCAAGCGTCAGTGATGGAAGAATGACTACGGTTTTGGGCGCATGCGGGTCGGGAAATGCCTTTTCAAACTGATCTTTGAGCTGCCCCTGGATTTTCCTGAAATAGATGATTTCGTCATTGGAGCCTGGGAGCGGAATTTTGTCCCGGCCTGATCCTAACAGAGAAATTGATGCGGCTATTCTTTGGTCATCTGTTTCATACATACGCGAAAAATTTGGGTATTCAAACGGATGGAAATAAAGCTACAACAAGTTGTTTTTAAAAAAAATACGGCAGGTCCCGTCCATTATTGCGCGAAAGGCGTTCCATTGTCTCACCTGTATATCGCTGTCTCGATTTTACCCACGCTATTACGCATTGCCCGGTACATCCCGGCGCTGTTAAAAATCATAGCACAGTTGCCGTTTGCATCCACACCTATCATCCCGCCTTCACCATTTAATTTGGTTAATCTGTCATTGACCACAACGTCCATAGCTTCCTGTAAGCTCATTCCTTTGTATTCCATCAGGCAACTAACATCATAAGCTGCTACACCAAGCATAAAAGGTTCCCCGTGACCGGTGGCGCTAATAGCGCACGTTTTATTATTAGCATAAGTGCCCGCACCGATTATTGGTGTGTCACCGATCCTTCCATATTTCTTGTTTGTCATCCCGCCTGTACTTGTGGCCGCAGCGATATTTCCCTGCATATCGCAGGCAACCGCCCCAACAGTACCAAATTTTTTATCCTTCATAAGTCTCTCTGTTGTCCCCGTGGAGTGATCCAGCTCATAATTATCCGAATCACGCATTCTTTTCCACTGGTTGTAGCGAAACTGGCTGAAGAAATATTCATCAGGTTCGAGTTTCATCCCGCACTTTATTGCAAACTCGTTTGCACCTTCACCACTTAGCAGCACGTGATCGCTATGGTACATCACTTCAGCGGCTAAGGCCACTGGGTTCCGCACATTGCGCACTGCAGCTATGGCGCCGGCTCTTTGGGTGGCACCGTCCATAATGGCAGCATCCATTTCGTGCACCCCTTTTTTTGTAAAAACCGATCCCCGCCCTGCGTTAAAAAGTATGTTATTTTCTAACTGTATTGATGTCTCTTTCACGGCTGCAGCGGCACCGCCACCGGATGCCAGGATTTTATACCCGGCTTCCAAAGCTTCTTCCAGGCTGCGGAGGTATGTTGCCTCCAGTTCAGGAGTCATATCTTCCTTCAATATTGTGCCCGCGCCACCGTGCAACGCCAGTGTGAATATTGCCATAATTAATTTCAGCGATGATTCATAACCGAAATTAATCAATTACGCTGATGTAAATTCTGCAGCAGGATCAACAACGTCCTAATTAAAAATAGTTCTTACTTCTTCTTTGTGGAGATGGCAATATAATAAAGAGGAATTCCTGCCAGCACTATTATCAATCCCGGCCAGGTAAATTTTGGTTTGTAAATGATAAGTAGAATACAAAAGGTAAGTCCCATCAATATATACAAGATCGGGAGGATCGGATAACCAAATGTCTTGTATGGACGTTCCGCATCCGGCCTTTTCTTCCTTAAAATAAAGAGGCCCAAAATCGTGAGTATATAGAAACCTACCACGACAAAAGATATCATATCAAGCAGGTCCCCATACTTGCCGCTTATCGCCCACAGGCAACACAACACACTTTGGATCCAGAGCGCATATTCAGGTACACCATTTTTGTTGAGGTTACCGGTACTTTTGAAGAACAAACCATCTTTGGCCATTGTATAATATACCCTCGCTCCTGCTAATATTAAACCATTATTACAACCAAAAGTTGAGACCATAATAAGCGCAGCAATGATTCCTGCACCAATGGTTCCTCCAAAAATTGCCTGCGACGCGGCCGTGGCTACGCGGTCATTCGGCGCTGTGGCAATGGCATCAATTGGCAAAACGTAAACGTACATGAGGTTGGCAGTAACGTAGATCAGTGTTACGATGAGAGTACCCAAAAACAAACTCAAACCGATATTTCGCTTAGGATTTTTTATTTCGCCTGCAATAAATGTGACATTGTTCCAGGCATCGCTGCTGAAAACGGATCCAACCATTGATGCTGCTATCGCGCCGAGCGCCGCAAATCCGATAACTTCAGAAGTATTAACTCCTCCCGTACCATCAGGCACCAGCTTTTTCATTGTCCAGGCATCGTTCCAGTTTCCATTTCCGCCTTTTGCTAACAGAAATCCGAACACGATGAGGCCGAAAAGAGCCGAAATCTTTGCAATAGTAAAGGAAGTTTGAATGATCTTGCCTTCCTTAATTCCCCGGGTATTTATATAGGTGAGCAACAAAATAATGAAGATGGAAAGAAGATGCGCATATTGAATGGTGAACAGTCCCGTGTTTAATATAATGTTTGCATGATCCGGATTTTTGGTGGCGTCGATTAATTCAAACGTTTTAAAGAAATGCCCCGTGAATTTGGAAAAAGCAACCGCCACCGCTGCAATGGTCGCCGTCTGGATAACCGCAAAAAAACTCCAACCGTATAAAAAGCCGGTTAGGGGATTGTAAGCCTCTTTTAGATAAACGTACTGTCCTCCTGCCTTTGGAAACATCCCACTTAATTCACCATAGCTCAGGGCAGCTGTTATTGTCATAAAGCCCGTAATGACCCAAACAAAAATTAACCACCCTGCACTGCCAACATTTCGGGCAATGTCAGCACTGACAATAAAAATACCAGAACCGATCATGGATCCCGCCACAATCATGGTAGCGTCCGTCAGCCCCAATGATTGTTTGAATGAAGCAGATTGTTCAGCCATGTAATTTGATTTGCCAATCAAGATAAGTAATTCACTTCATTTTGTAGCCTGTAAAACAAAAAAGCCTTTCCCCTGATGTGGAAAGGACGAGTCCCAATTAGGATTTATGAGTTTAATTTTTTTTGGCCTTGTACTGCTGGTTTAATCCCTTTACCAGGTCGGCAGTGATATTGAACACGGTGTCTTTGTAATAGAACAAACCTTGTTCGTAAGAAACAATATAGGTATACTGTTTTTCCTTATTGTACTCTGAAATGAATTCTTCAATTGCCTTCTTCAGGTTCAGCTGGCTGCGCATAACGAAATCCTGGTACTGCTGGTCAAGTTCCTGTCTTTTTCCTTTAAGCCGGTCCTCGAGCTGCTTGAGATCAAGTTGTGCTTTTTCGTAATCGGCCTGGGTCATCGTTCCTCCCCTCTCCTTTTGCTGGTACTCCTGCAACTTGTTACGATAGGCCGCTTCGTACTGTGATAACTGTCCTGAATATTCCTTCTCTCTTTTTTCAATCTCGGCCTGTACATCTTTTACCATGTACGCATTGGCCTGCACAGAATCCATTTCAAAGTAAGCAAGGCGGAAAGGCCTGCCTACAGACAATGAATCTTGCTTCCAATCCCTGGCAATTGGGCCATCTTTTTTCTTCGTGAAATGCGTAATGAGCAAAAAGCCGGCCGCAATGGTTAACAGCACATTCCAAACCAGCAACCCATTTTTCATAATTGCAAATTAATAACGATTAAGCGGGCAAAAATAGGAATTCGCTTTACTTTATGAAACAGTTAACGAACAAAATACAGGCGATGAGCAATATGCAATTAGAACACAACGAAAAAGGGAGCAAGTTTATCTTACTCCCAGCTATGTTACTATGTTCAATTGCTTATTGTTATTGTCAATTGCGTCACTCCTCTTCGTCAAATGTCATTGCTTCACGAGTGGTCTGCAATAATTCGTATTCTTCTTTACTTCCTACAATCATGTTTTCGAATTCCCTTAAGCCTGTACCTGCAGGTATCGGGTGACCGGTAATAACGTTTTCTTTCAATCCAAGCATTTCATCCGTCTTTCCATGAATGGCAGCTGATGACAATACTTTCGTTGTTTCCTGGAAGGAAGCAGCGGATATCCAGCTTTGCACACCGAGCGATGCTTTGGTGATCCCCAAAAGCGTGGGTGAAGAAGTTGCAGGCTGTGCATCGCGAAACTCAACCAGTTTTTTATCATTCCTGCGCAACACTGAATTCTCTTCCCTGACTTCACGCAGGCTAACAATCTGCCCGGCACGCAACTTAGCCGATTCACCAACTTCCGTTACCACCTTCTTATCGAAAATGAAATCATTTTCTTCAAGGAATTCAAACTTATCTACTGAATCATCTTCAAGAAATCTTGTGTCACCCGGGTCAACAATGCTCACTTTACGCATCATCTGGCGAACGATCACTTCGATATGCTTGTCGTTAATCTTTACACCCTGTAAACGGTATACTTCCTGGATTTCATTCACCACGTATTGCTGTACTGCAAACGGGCCCTGTATTGAAAGTATATCCTGCGGAGATATCTGGCCATCACTCAATGGAGAACCCGCTTTTACAAAGTCGCCATCCTGCGCGAGTATCTGTCTTGTAAGAGGAACCAGGTATTTTTTCTGAACACCATCTTTAGCTTCGATGATGATTTCGCGGTTACCGCGCTTGATAGCTCCCATAGCAACGACACCGTCAATTTCAGAAACTACGGCAGGGTTGCTCGGGTTTCTTGCTTCAAACAATTCTGTTACCCTTGGAAGACCCCCAGTGATATCCCTCAACTTACCTAATACACGTGGTATCTTAACGATTACCTGCCCGGCTTTAACTTCATCGCCTTCATCAGGAATAATATGGCTACCCGTCGGTAAATTATAAGACTTACTTTCTTTTCCATCTACGATGATTGAGGGTATTTTCGTTTTGTCCCTCGTTTCAATTACTACTTTTTCCCTGTGCCCTGTTTGCTCGTCGGATTCTTCTCGATAGGTAACACCTTCAATAACGTTTTCGAATTTCAATACACCATTCACCTCTGCTACTATCACGTTGTTGAATGGATCCCATGTACAGATTATATCTCCCTTGTTCACCTTTTGGCCATCTTTTACCATGAGCGTAGCACCGTAAGGAATGTTATTTGAGATCAGCAACCTGTCGTTCTTGGTATCGATAATACGAACCTCACCGGTACGGCCAATAACGATTTGTACTTTATCACCTTCGTTGTTTTGTATTGTTACCGTCCGTAAACCGTCGAACTGGATGGTACCGTCGAACTTTGCATGAAGCGTAGAATCTACTGTGGCAGACCCAGCGACACCACCGACGTGGAATGTACGCAGCGTCAGCTGTGTACCGGGCTCCCCGATTGACTGCGCAGCAATAATTCCGACAGCATCGCCTCTCTGTGCTCTTACGCCCGATGCAAGGTTTTTGCCATAGCATCTTACGCAGCAGCCACGTTTGCTTTCGCACGTTAGCACGGAACGAATTTCTATAGTATCAATTCCTGCATCTTCTATTTTCTTAGCTACTACAGGTGTTATTTCGTCACCTGCCGCAACGATCAGCGCATCGTTTTGCAAATCATATACATCATGCAGTGAGATACGACCAACAATTCTGTCGGCGAGGGCCTCGATTATGTCTTCGTTGTCTTTAAGCGCAGAGGTTGCAATACCGCGCAATGTGCCGCAATCTTCTTCAGTGATCACCACATCCTGGGCAACGTCAACCAAACGACGCGTCAGGTAACCTGCGTCAGCCGTTTTAAGAGCCGTATCGGCCAGACCCTTACGGGCACCGTGCGTAGAGATAAAATAGTCCAATACGTTCAAACCACCCTTGAAGTTGGAAAGAATCGGGTTCTCGATAATTTCTGATCCGCTTGAGCCTGATTTCCTGGGCTTCGCCATCAATCCCCTGATCCCTGCGAGCTGCTTAATTTGCTGCTTGGAACCACGGGCCCCGGAATCTAGCATCATGTACACGGAATTAAATCCTTGTTTGTCGGTTGCCAGTTCGCGAATCAGTGTTTCAGTAATACGGGTATCAACACGGCTCCAGATATCTACCGTTTGGTTATATCTTTCATTGTTGGTGATAAGACCCATGTTATAGTTTTCCCAGACTTCACTTACTTCTCCCTTTGCATTTTCAAGCAATTCTTCTTTAATATCCGGAATGATCAGGTCATTGATGCTAAAAGAAAGTCCACCCTGGAATGCAGTTCGGAATCCTAACTGCTTGATGTCATCCAGGAATTTAGCCGTCTTGGGAACACTGGTAATCTCAATGATATCACCGATGATTTCCCGAAGATTCTTCTTGGTGAGCAATGCATTTACAAATCCAACTTCTGCAGGCACGTACTGGTTAAAGATTACGCGTCCGACAGTTGTTTCAATTAATTTATGCTCCAGCAAACCATCGGCATTGCGGATGTTAGTCTTAACCTTTACCCATGCATGAAGATCAACGACGCCTTCGTTGAAGGCAATCAATACTTCTTCAGTCGAATAAAAAACCTTGCCCTCTCCCCTTACTTTTTCACCATCAGTAGATTTCTTTCCTTTTGAAATATAATACAGACCTAGTACCATGTCCTGCGATGGCAGGGTGATTGGCGTACCGTTTTGCGGATTGAGAATGTTGTGCGATGCCAGCATCAGCAATTGCGCTTCAAGAATAGCCGCATTGCTTAAGGGCACGTGCACAGCCATCTGGTCACCGTCGAAATCGGCGTTGAACGCTGTTGTTACAAGCGGGTGTAACTGTATGGCCTTTCCTTCAATGAGTTTTGGCTGAAATGCCTGGATAGACAAACGGTGAAGCGTCGGGGCACGATTGAGTAAAACAGGATGTCCTTTTAAGATATTTTCAAGAATATCCCAGACAATAGCTTCTTTCTTATCAACTAATTTTCTCGCAGATTTTACCGTCTTTACAATACCCCTTTCGATAAGTTTGCGAATGATAAATGGCTTAAACAATTCAGCCGCCATATCCTTGGGCAGTCCGCACTCATGCAATTTCATTTCAGGCCCTACCACGATGACAGAACGACCTGAATAGTCAACACGCTTACCAAGCAGGTTCTGACGGAAACGACCTTGCTTACCTTTCAGCACATCCGACAGTGACTTCAATGCACGGCCACCTTCTGCTTTTACAGCATTTGATTTACGGCTATTATCAAACAAGCTATCGATTGCTTCCTGGAGCATACGTTTTTCATTACGTAAGATGACTTCAGGTGCTTTGATCTCCAGTAATCTCTTCAACCGGTTGTTACGTATGATAACCCGGCGATACAGGTCATTCAAATCAGATGATGCAAAACGGCCACCGTCCAATGGAACCAAAGGACGAAGTTCCGGTGGAATAACCGGGATATACTGCATCACCATCCATTCGGGCCGGTTAGTAATCCTCGTGTTGGCATCACGAAATGCTTCGACCACACTGAGGCGTTTTAATGCGTCAGCCTTCCTTTGTTGTGAAGTTTCTGTTGCCGCTGCATTCCGAAGATCAAATGATAGCTGGTCAAGATCGATGCGCTGCAACATATCATGCACCGCCTCTGCACCCATCTTGGCAATGAACTTGTTTGGATCATCATCAGGCAGGTACTGATTATCTTTCGGTAGTGTCTCGAGAATATCGAGGTATTCTTCTTCGGTAAGAAGGTCGCCTACATTTTGTCCTTTATCAGCCCGAATACCGGACTGGATCACTACAAATCTTTCATAGTAAATGATCGTCTCCAGTTTTTTAGAGCTCACTCCAAGCAGGTAACCAATCTTATTGGGCAGTGATTTGAAATACCAGATATGCACAACCGGTACAACCAGTTTGATATGGCCCATTCTTTCCCGGCGCACTTTCTTCTCCGTCACTTCCACACCGCAGCGGTCACACACGATTCCCTTATAACGAATACGTTTATATTTTCCGCACGCACATTCATAGTCCTTTACAGGGCCGAATATCCTTTCGCAAAACAAACCATCTCTTTCGGGTTTGTAAGTACGATAGTTGATTGTTTCAGGCTTTAAAACTTCGCCATAACTTCTTTCAAGAATTGTATCCGGAGAAGCCAGGCCAATCGTAATCTTTGAAAACGATGGCCTTGGACGATTTTCTTTTTTGAATGCCATAGTACGTTTATGGTTTATAAGTTCTTTTTGTTGATGTTTTGCTGGCGTCGACGAAGTTCCGCCCGTCGTCTCGCACTCTCTGTCGCATAATCTTTCGGAGCTTACTCACAATTCACCACTCACTATTCAAATTTCAAATCAAGACCCAAACCTCTCAGCTCATGCACTAATACGTTGAAGGATTCAGGAACCCCGGGTCTCGGGATATTATCACCCTTCACGATAGCTTCGTACGTTTTTGCACGGCCTATGATGTCATCCGATTTCAATGTCAGCAGTTCCTGCAGGATATTGGACGCGCCATAAGCTTCAAGCGCCCAAACTTCCATTTCTCCAAATCTCTGACCGCCAAACTGGGCTTTACCACCCAGCGGCTGTTGCGTAATAAGACTGTACGGCCCGATTGAACGAGCGTGCATCTTATCATCAACCATGTGGTGCAGCTTGATCATATAAATGATACCTACAGTTGCTTTCTGGTGGAAACGATCGCCCGTTTCACCATCGTACAGGTGAGTGTGACCAAATTTGGGCAAACCAGCGTCTTCGATATATTGGGCAATTTCTTCAGTTGTGGCGCCATCAAAAATTGGAGTAGAAAATCTTACACCGAGCTTTTCACCGGCCCATCCTAATACCGTTTCATAGATCTGGCCCAGGTTCATACGGCTTGGTACGCCCAATGGATTCAACACTACATCTACCGCGCTTCCGTCTTCAAGAAACGGCATGTCCTCCTGCCGAACGATCTTAGCAACGATCCCTTTATTTCCATGACGGCCCGCCATCTTATCTCCCACTTTCAGTTTTCTCTTCACAGCGAGATAAACCTTAGCAAGCTTCAATACACCGGCAGGTAATTCGTCACCAATTGAAATGTTGAATTTTTCTCTCTTATAACGACCCAGCTCCTCGTTGTACTTAATGTTGTAATTGTGCAATAAGATGTTGACCTGGTTATCTATTTTCTTATCGCCCGTCCAGCCAAGCGGATTAATATTTGCATAATCGAGGCCAGAGAGATTTTTAACAGTGAACTTAGCACCTTTACCAATTTGCACTTCGCCAAAGTTGTTGCTAACACCTGCTGATGAATGATCTTTCAATAAGGTAGTGAGCTTTTGCAGCAACACTTCCATCAAATCGGCTTCGTTCTTTTCGTGTATCCTTTCCAGTTTGTCAATAGCTGCTCGTTCCCTAACCTTAGCATTCTTGTCCTTCTTAGCCCTTTGAAACAACTTCTTGCCAATCACTACACCTTCCACGCCATTCGGCGCTTTCAACGACGCATCTTTTGCATCACCGGCTTTGTCACCAAAGATTGCGCGAAGCAGTTTCTCTTCCGGGGTCGGATCGCTTTCTCCCTTCGGAGTTATTTTACCAATTAAGATATCACCTTCGTTGATCGATGCACCAATGCGAATGATTCCGTTTTCGTCAAGATCCTTCGTTGCTTCTTCAGACACGTTGGGAATATCGGGTGTCAACTCCTCTTCACCAAGTTTCGTATCGCGGACCTCGAGTTCATATTCAGATATGTGAACAGAAGTAAACATATCCTCACGAACCACTTTTTCACTGATAACGATGGCATCTTCGAAGTTGTAACCCTTCCACGGCATGAATGCCACTTTCAGGTTCTTACCCAATGCCAGTTCGCCATTTTGAGTAGCATAACCATCTGTAAGGAAATCGCCTTTTTTAACTTTCTGGCCTTTCTTCACAGCAGGTTTCAGGTTGATACAGGTCTCCTGGTTGGTCTTGATAAACTTAGTTAGTTTATAAACCCTGAGATCTTCTTCAAAACTTACCAGCTTTTCTTCCTCGTCACGCTCATAGCGCACATGAATTTCATTTGCATCAACAAACTCCACCACACCGTGTCCTTCGGCATGAATTTGAATTCGTGCGTCACGTGCGGCTTTCGCTTCAAGACCAGTACCAACGATGGGAACATCGGCACGAATCAGCGGAACTGCCTGGCGTTGCATGTTTGATCCCATCAGCGCACGGTTCGCATCGTCATGTTCGAGGAAAGGAATCAATGAAGCACTCAGACCAACAATCTGGTTGGGTGCCACGTCCATAAATTCCACTTCGTTCTTGTCAAGTATCGGGAAGTCGCCTGTTTCGCGGCTTACAATCTTGTCTTCAATAAAATGTCCTTTTTCGTCAAGCGGAGTATTGGCCTGGGCAATCTTTGCGAGGTCTTCCTCTTCTGCACTTAGGAATTGCAGTTCCCGCATGTTCACCTTCCCTTCATTTACTTTCCTGTATGGTGTTTCAATGAAACCCATACTATTGATCTTCGCATGTACACACAATGTAGAGATCAACCCGATATTCGGTCCTTCCGGAGTTTCGATGGTGCAAAGACGACCGTAGTGAGAATAGTGCACGTCACGAACTTCAAAACCTGCTCTTTCACGACTCAATCCGCCAGGCCCCAGTGCTGAAATACGACGCTTGTGCGTAATCTCGGACAATGGATTGGTCTGATCGAGAAACTGCGATAATTGCGACGTTCCAAAGAATGAATTAATCACGGAAGAAAGTGTTCTCGCATTGATAAGGTCAACAGGAGTAAATACCTCGTTGTCCCGTACATTCATTCTTTCACGGATGGTTCTCGCCATACGCGCAAGACCCACTCCAAACTGCGCATATAATTGTTCACCCACGGTGCGGACACGACGATTGCTCAGGTGATCGATATCATCAATCTCCGCCTTGCCATTGGTAAGACGAACAAGATATTTGATGATAAGAATGATATCTTCCTTTGTTAATGTCTTTTGTTCGAGCGGAGCATCCAGGTTCAGTTTCCTGTTGATCTTGTAGCGTCCAACTTCGCCAAGGTCATAACGTTTATCGCTAAAGAACAATTTGTCAATGATACCCCGTGCTGTTTCATTATCGGGAGCATCGGCACCGCGCAACTGGCGATAGATAAACTGAACCGCCTCAAGCTCACTGTTCGAAGTATCTTTATTCAGCGTATTGTAAATAATGGCATAGTCCCCGCCCACATCTTCTCTTTGAATAAACACGCTTTTCACATCCATCTCGGAAATCGTTGTGATCGCCTCCTCATCGAGGACGGTATCCCTTTCCATTACGATTTCATTACGTTCAATGGAGACTACTTCACCGGTGTCCTCATCAACGAAGTCTTCAACCCAGGTTCTCAATACACGTGCAGCAAGACGTTTGCCGAGATACTTGGATAATGTCTTCTTATCAGTCTTTACTTCATCAGCCATACCGAACAATTCCAGTATGTCTTTATCTGTTTCATACCCTATAGAACGAAGCAAAGTAGTAACAGGGAATTTTTTCTTACGGTCGATGTACGCGTACATCACATTATTGATGTCCGTAGCAAACTCCATCCAGGCGCCTTTGAAAGGAATAACCCTTGCTGAATAAATCTTGGTTCCGTTGGGGTGAATAGACTGTCCAAAGAATACGCCAGGTGAACGATGCAACTGGCTTACTACTACACGCTCCGCACCATTGATCACAAAGGTGCCGCGAGGCGTCATGTAAGGAATGTTGCCAAGGAATACGTCCTGGACAATGGTTTGAAAGTCGACGTGCTCTTCATCATTACAGCTCAACCTGAGTTTTGCTTTCAGGGGTACAGCATAAGTCAGGCCGCGCTCCATACATTCCTCTATCGTGTATCTCGGCGGATCAATAAAGTAATCGAGAAACTCGAGTACAAAGATGTTCCTGGTATCGGTGATCGGAAAATTGTCTTTAAAAACACGAAACAACCCTTCTATATTGCGTTTGTCAGGTGTTGTTTCTAACTGGAAAAATTCTTTAAATGACTGGATCTGTACTTCAAGGAGGTCCGGTGTTTCAGCCAGGTGCTTGATTTTACCGAAGTCCACCCTTGAGTTCAATTTTGTTGAAGACATATTCGTAAAAACCGGTTTAAAAGAGTTGACTGACACACAAATCGGTCACAGGCCATCATTTTATTACAAACGATATCCAGTGACGTTCAATTAGTTAAGTCTGATTTGGGATGTCAAATTGTTTTTGGCCAAAATAAAGGACTGCAAAGGTAAGGAATTAAACTTCTCAACCAAGAAAAAATTGCCGACAAAAACCCCGCCAAAAATTGGGGAAAACCTTTTTGAAGCAGGTTGCTCTGGCTTAGTTTGCTTTTAAAAAGAATGGGTTGGAATGACGCGATTCGTGATTATTTCACTTTTACCCGCAAAGAACGGATAGGTTTGCTCCTCATCATCATAGTTATAATTGTGGTGTTCTTCCTTCCCATGTTTTTTAAAAAGAGGAATGTCGCGGAGATAACCCTCATCGATAGTGCCTTAATAAATTCATTGAAAGCATCCACGACTACTGCTGAACCTGCTGAAAATGATTTTGATGATAACCAAACCAGTGATTACCAGTTTGATTCATCGGTGGCGTATTCCGTGCATCATACACCGTCAGAATTATTCGCCTTTGACCCCAATACTCTTTCGGTCTCAGGATGGAAAAAACTTGGTATTCGCGACAAGACAATTCAAACTATCCTGAATTTTCGCAACAAAGGGGGTCGTTTTAAAAAAGCCAACGATCTGCAACGCATATATGGTTTGTCCATGAAAGACTATGCACGTTTAGTTCCTTATGTAGCTATTGAAACAACGGCAGACGAAAAATTACGGGCTGATGTGACAGGCACGATCTATCACATAGCGGACAAGACCTCACATAACAGGTCTTTTCTTGATATCAATATGGCAGATACTTCAGCTTTCATAAATCTACCAGGCATCGGCAATAAACTCGCAGCAAGGATTGTAAATTTCAGAAATAAACTTGGCGGCTTTTATTCGATCGAGCAGGTCGGTGAAACCTTTGGTCTGGCAGACTCAACATTTCAAAAAATCAAACCTTTTTTACGGCTGGCTGATTCCACCGTAAAAAAATTCGATGTCAACATTGCTTCCGCCGATGAATTAAAATCCCATCCATACATAAGATGGCAAATCGCAAATGCCATCGTAGCCTACAGGCAGGAGCACGGAACATTTACAAAAATCGAAGACATCAGGAAGGTCATGGCTGTAACAGCCGACGACTTTAAGAAAATATCGAGATACATTGTTGTGCAATAAAAAACCCTTCGTCAGCTGCGAAGGGTTTTTCAAATTCTTGCTTAAAGAAATTATGCGATCTCTACTTCTGCACCGGCTTCTTTGAGCTTAGCAGCGATTTCCTCAGCTTCTGCTTTCGCAACGCCTTCTTTAATTGGTTTCGGCGCACCATCAACCAGGTCTTTAGCTTCCTTCAAACCTAACCCGGTAAGGTCTTTCACAATCTTTACAACGTTAAGTTTGTTAGCTCCTGCAGCTTTCAGGACTACATTGAATGCGGTCTTTTCTTCTACTGCTGCAGCTCCAGCACCAGCGGCGGGACCCGCTGCAACTGCTACTGCGGCAGCTGCCGGCTCAATTCCATACTCTTCTTTAAGGATTTGTGCTAATTCATTTACTTCTTTTACAGTCAGGTTTACCAACTGATCTGCGAATGCTTTTAAATCTGCCATTTTTTACATTTTTAAATAACCGCCTTCATAGTCCGGAAGACTCCGGCGGAGGTTTATAATAAATGTCTTCACTTTTTCCCGAAGACGTAGGATTCATAATTAAGCCTTGGCCCTTGTTTCCAGGGCTTTAATAAGAGCGGCCAGTTTGTTCCCTGCATTCAAAGCACTGATCACATTCTTCGCAGGCGATTGCAGCAACCCAATAACTTCACCGATGAGATCATTTTTGCTCTTCAATACAGTGAGCGCCTTCAACTGTTCGTCACCCGAATAAACGCTTCCATCAATAAAAGCTGCTTTCAAAACAGGCTTGTCACCATGGGTTTCCCTCCTGAAGGTACTAATGATCAATGCCGGTTCTTTCGGGTTCTCCGAAAACATCAAAGCAGTCACTTTATGTAAGGAATCATAAACACCGCTATATCTTTCGCTGTCTATTGCTTCCAATGCTTTTCTGATCAACGTATTTTTTGCAACCTTCATTTCAACCTTTTTATCGAAACAGGCATGACGCAACTTGCCCACCTGCGCAACAGTCAGGGATTCGGTATCTGCCACATAGAAATTATTATACTGAGAGAACTTGCCTTTCAGCACTTCAATAACTTCATTTTTTTGTTCTTTGGTCATTTTATTAAGTTTTGACGCTTCAGTTATTTTTTACTCTGGTCTTGTTACGCTAACCAGATATTAGTGGTGAACGAATGCTTTTGTATCAACAGGAATACCCGGGCTCATCGAACTCGCCATGCTGATACCTTTCATATAGGTGCCTTTTGAGGAAGATGGCTTTGCTTTCAGGATTGCGTTTAGTAACTCCTGGCTATTCTCGGCAATCTTATCGGGTGAAAAGCTAACACGCCCGATTGAAGCATGAATAATACCGACCTTATCAACTTTGAAAGCGATTTTGCCGCCCTTTACATCATTAACTGCATTTGCCACATCGTTAGTAACCGTACCTGTTTTAGGATTCGGCATCAGGTTACGTGGCCCCAATACTTTACCCAGCTTTCCGATTTTGGGCATCACAGAAGGGGTGGCAATAATTACATCAACGTCTACCCACCCGCCTTCTATTTTCGTTACAAATTCTTCCAGACCTACAAAGTCAGCGCCGGCAGCTTTTGCTTCTGGCTCCTTGTCAGGGGTACAGAGTACAAGTACTTTTTTGGTTTTACCGGTGCCATGTGGAAGATTTACAGTACCCCGTATAGCCTGGTCCGCTTTTTTCGGATCAACACCAAGACGTACGTGCAAATCAACTGATGCATCAAATTTGCAGGTAGAAACTTCTTTTACAAGTGTAGAAGCTTCCTTCAGTGAATAAACCTTATTCTTATCCACTTTTGAATTTGCAGTTTTTCTTTTCTTACTAACGAATGCCATTGTAATTCTTTTTAAAGTTCTGTCGGGATGAGTCTAACCCGGCTTTGCTGTTTTGCGGAACAGGTTCCGGCTTCGATTAATTGTCCCAGGGAGCTTTACCTTCCACGTTTAACCCCATACTGCGTGCAGTACCGGCAATCATCTTCATCGCGCTCTCTACCGTAAAACAATTTAAATCCGGCATCTTGTCCTTTGCAATCACTTCGATCTGTTGCCAGTTTACCTTACCAATTTTTGTCCGGTTACTCTCTTTGGAACCTTTCTGAATTTTTGCGGCTTCCATAAGCTGAACCGCAGCGGGAGGGGTTTTGATGATGAAATCAAAACTTTTGTCATTATAAACGGTAATTAATACGGGAAGTACTTTTCCCATTTTGTCCTGAGTTCTTGCATTGAACTGCTTGCAGAATTCCATGATATTAATACCCTTGGAACCTAAAGCTGGACCGATCGGGGGCGCAGGATTAGCCTGGCCTCCCTTGCATTGTAGTTTTACAAAGCCAGAGACTTCTTTTGCCATTTTCTTCAATTTATTGGTTCAAACGTCCCGGTATTAGCGGAACTCCCAATCCGATTGCTATCGGATTCCTCTCCGCCGGGGCGGACTCAAAAGAACTAATTGGGGCGGCGAAGGTAAGGGTAAAAATTGGATTAGAAAAGCGATTGCACCAATTGAGAGAAATTTTGAGAAAGCCCTTTAAATATACGCACGTAAAGAAAGCAGGCCATCCCGTTTTTGGATGGCCTCATCCGCAAAATTTATTATAAGTCTTGCCAGGAATTAACTTATTTTCTCAACCTGCATATAGTTGAGCTCCACAGGAGTCGAACGACCGAATATTTTTACGGTTACCTTTAGTTTTTTCTTTTCATCATTCACATCTTCAATCACACCGTTGAAATCATTGAACGGACCTTCGATGATTTTGATGGTTTCACCAACGATAAACGGCTCGCTCATACTAATTCCACCAGCCTCGGCCATTTCATCCATCTTACCCAACATCTTGTTTACTTCCGCCTTGCGAAGTGCGATGGGATTTTCTTTTCCAAGGAAATGAATGACGCTGTTCGTATTCTTGATGGTATCTCTGAGGTCATCGCTTAGTTTGCCATCCAGCACTTCAATCATAACATATCCCGGGTAGTAGTTTCGTTCCCTCATAACCTTTTTCCCGTTCACAACCTTATATACTTTCTCTACAGGGAGGAAAACCTGTTTAACAACCTCGCTCCATCCTCCGCGGGATATTTCTTTGTCGAGATACTCTTTTACCTTACGCTCTTTGCCGCTAACCACCCTCAGGACAAACCACTTGGAATCCTGTTGTTGAGTGTTCTCTACGTTTCCGGTAGTCGCTTCCATTATTTAAAAAATTGATTATAAAGAAACTTCAAAGCACCACCCGCTGCAAAGTCCATCAGGGACACTATAGCCGTGATGACGAGGGTCGCAACCAACACAATCATTGTAGATTGCTGAAGCTGGTTCCAGTTTGGCCAACTCACCTTTTCGGTAAGCTCTTTGAACGATTCTTTAAAATATGTTCCAATCTTGTTCATCTGTTCAATTTGAAAATTTGAAAATGCGCAAATTTGAAAATGTAATCAAAATTTGAAACAGTCCAAACAATCTTCAAATTTTCAAATTACCTAATTCAAATTAATGTGCACGGGCACTAGGATTCGAACCCAGATCAAAGGTTTTGGAGACCCGTATGCTACCATTGCACCATGCCCGTAAATAGCGGTCATTAATGAGCTATAACTCTAAAATAATCACCGGTATTAATAAAGAGCTTTTTCTAAAAACAAAGTACCCAGGCTCACCGCCTAAGTACTTTGCAAATCTATAAACCCGCCCGATACTCCCGATAAGGGATTGGGGCTGCACATCTTACTTAAGAATCTCAGTCACCTGGCCAGCCCCTACGGTGCGACCGCCTTCGCGGATGGCGAATTTCAAACCTTTTTCCATCGCGATCGGCTGAATCAGGATTACTTTCAGCGAAGTATTGTCTCCCGGCATAATCATTTCTGTACCAGCATTCAATTCCACTTCACCCGTTACGTCCGTTGTACGGAAATAAAACTGCGGACGATACTTATTAAAGAATGGAGTATGACGGCCACCTTCTTCTTTGCTTAAAACGTACACTTCACACTTAAATTCTGTGTGCGGAGTGATTGATCCAGGCTTTACGATAACCATACCACGACGGATCTGGTTTTTCTCAATACCACGGAGCAACAGACCTGCATTATCACCAGCTTCGCCCTCGTCGAGGAGCTTGCGGAACATTTCAACACCAGTTACCGTTGAAGTAAGCGGTTTTTCGATCAAACCAACAATTTCAACTCCTTCCCCCACTTTGATTTTACCTCTTTCTATACGACCCGTTGCAACGGTACCACGACCAGTAATTGAGAACACGTCTTCAACTGACATCAGGAACGGCATATCGACCGGGCGGGGAGGCAGCGGAATAAAGCTGTCTACAGCGTCCATCAATTCATCCACGGCTTTTACCCATTGCGGTGTACCTGCAAGAGCACCGGTTGCTGATCCCTTAATGATTGGGGTATTATCACCATCGAACCCGTTCTTGGTGAGCAACTCACGGATTTCCATTTCCACCAACTCAAGCAGTTCCGGGTCATCAACAAGGTCAACTTTATTCATGAACACAACCATACTGGGAACGCCTACCTGGCGGGCAAGCAGGATATGCTCTCTGGTTTGCGGCATGGGACCATCGGTTGCGGCGACAACTAAAATAGCACCGTCCATCTGCGCGGCACCCGTAATCATGTTTTTAACATAGTCAGCGTGACCAGGACAGTCTACGTGCGCATAGTGACGTTTATTGGTTTGGTATTCCACGTGAGCAGTATTAATGGTGATACCTCTTTCTTTTTCTTCGGGCGCTCCATCAATTTCATCATACTTCTTTTCCTGCGCCAGACCTCTTTTAGAAAGAATAGTCGTAATGGCCGCTGTTAATGTAGTTTTACCATGGTCAACGTGACCGATTGTGCCAATGTTAACGTGGGGTTTCTCCCTCTTAAAGGTCTCTTTTGACATTGTTATAGATTTTTAGTTGTGTTGTATCAATTTTTGTTTTTTTATATTAAAGCCGGCGGCATCCCGAACCTTCGGCACCACCGTCGGCCCTGGTTGCTGCGTCCCCTTCATCCCTGCTTGCTTGCGGGCTTTTTCCACTATTCGAGAATTACTTCGTCGTTCCCCGTTTATCTCAATGAAGAGCCGTTAAAGGGAATTGAACCCTTGACCTCTTCCTTACCAAGGAAGTGCTCTACCACTGAGCTACAACGGCTGGTATAGCCAATGAGAGCTGTCTCTCAACCCGTGTGAATAACAAGAGCTCAATTGACCTGACGACCTTCCCGATACATCGGGATGCTCTACCACTGAGCTACAACGGCTGATCAGTCATTGAAGTCAGTTGACCATAAGATCAAATTATTAAATGACCTCCCTGACCTATTGATTTATATGACCGTGGTCTCACTTGAGCGGAAGACGAGGCTCGAACTCGCCACCTATAGCTTGGAAGGCTATCGCTCTACCAAATGAGCTACTTCCGCATATTTTGAAATCCTGGATTTCAAAAATGTGATGTGAAAGAACTTGTGGGCAAGGATGGATTCGAACCACCGAACTCCGAAGAGGACAGATTTACAGTCTGTTGCCGTTGGCCACTTGGCTAC
>Ga0207701_10000434_pt1 | contig 43030 bp, 34 predicted proteins | sample KBSSwiSSwithPhiX_FD_184294 | JGI IMG/M metagenome (GOLD analysis project Ga0207701, IMG submission 184294) | Switchgrass rhizosphere bulk soil microbial communities from Kellogg Biological Station, Michigan, USA, with PhiX - S5 (SPAdes) (version 2) | ecosystem: Environmental > Terrestrial >... | reverse complement strand
CGCTTGGCCTTGCGCGCCTTGGCCTCGCCCGTGGACATCTGCTTGTTGATGTCCTTCAGGTCCTTCAACGGAATCATCACTCGCACCTGCAGGTCGAGGAGCTTCTGCTGCTGCTCGACGATCGCCTGCCGGTACCGCGCGAGCTGCTCGCTGTAGCTGTGATGCGCCGCGACTTCGCGGTCGATCCAGCGCAGGCTGGTCTCGTTGGCGGGGAACGCCTTGATGAAGTCCGGGCGCGGCATGCCGCCCTTGTGCACGACCAGGTCCTGGATCTTGCGCTCGATCTGGCGGATGTTGTCGACCTCGGTACGCACGGAGTCGCACAGCTTCTCGACCATCCGCGCCGCGAAGCGGATCTGCATCAGCTCCGCCGAGATCTTCTTCTGGTGCTCGAAATACTTGGGCGCCTTGTGGCCGTCCTTGGTGAGCACCACCAGCATCCGCGCGAAGTGCTTGCGGATGGCCAGGAATTTTTCCATCGACGCGACCTTGAGCCGCTCGAGGTTCTCGCTGGCGAGCTTGCCGGCGTCGGCTTCGTCTTCTTCGGTTTCCTCGTCGTCGTTCTCGTTGACCGGCGCGAGTTCTTCCTTGAAGTCCATCAGGCCGTCGACCAGGTCGTCGATCTTGAGCTCGTCCTTCTCGATCTTGCCGGCGAGGTCGAGGATCTGCGCGACCGTCATCGGGCACGCGCTGATCGCCATGATCATGTGCTTCAGGCCTTCCTCGATGCGCTTGGCGATTTCGATTTCGCCCTCGCGCGTGAGGAGTTCGACCGAGCCCATCTCGCGCATGTACATGCGCACGGGGTCGGTGGTGCGGCCAAATTCGGAGTCGAGCGTCGAGGCCGCGGCTTCGGCTTCCTCCTCGACGTCTTCCGCCGGAACCGTGGCCGGCGCCTCGGACATCAGCAGCGTTTCGGCGTCGGGGGCTTCGTCGTAGACCAGGATGCCCATGTCGCCGATCATCGAGATCACACCCTCGATCTGCTCGGCATCCAGGATGTCATCTGGAAGGTGGTCGTTGATTTCCGCGTAGGTCAGGTACCCGCGCTCCTTGCCCAGGACGATCAGCGTCTTCAGGCGGCGCTTGCGCGCTTCGACGTCGGCAGCCGTGAGAACGCGCGGTGCGATTTCGGCGTGGCGGCCGCCGTTCTTGCCTTTCTTCGTCGCGGCATCTTCCGCGCGCTTGCCGGCGAGCTTCGCGGCGATTTCGCCCGGTGTCGGCTTGTGGGCCGGCGCAGCAGGGCCTTTGCCGGCGGCGACCGGCGCACCCTTACCGGCGGCGACCGGCGTAGCTTTGCCAGCGGCGACCGGCGCACCCTTGCCAGCGGCGACAGGCGTAGCTTTGCCAGCGGCGACCGGCGCACCCTTGCCAGCGGCGACAGGCACTCCTTTACCGGCGACGACAGGCGCCGCCTTGCCAGGGGTAACTGGCGCGCCTTTCGCGTTTGCCGGGGCGCCTTTGATCGCGCCTTGTTGTTTGTGCGTGGCCTTTACGGCGATGGGCAGCTTGCCGACGAGTTTGCCCGTCGGCTTGGCCGCCGTCTTGGCGACCTTTGCGGCGACCTTCGGCGCCGGCTTGCCCTTGGCGGCAGTCTTGGCCGCGACCTTGAGTTTGGGCGCTGCCTTCTTGCCGACCTTGGCAACCGGCTTGCGCGCAGGCTTCTTCGGGGTGGCCTTCCGGCTGGCGGAATGCGAAGCCTTCTTTGCGGCCGGCTTGGCCTTGGACGTCTTGTGGGTACCGGACTTGGCCGACGGCTTACCCTTCGGCTTGGCGGTCTTTTTCGCGGCCGGCTTGGCAAGGCGCGGCTTGGACTTGGGCTGCACCTTTGATTTTGCGGGCGTCTTGCGGGTAGGCTTGGCGGGCTTCTTGACCATGGTCATCCTTGATTGAATCGGGAGCCGGCGGGGCGTGGGCGGTCACGCATCCGCGCTTCCCGGACTCGGCGTGTCCTACAGGTGGGGCCGGATCGGGAAAACCTCAAATAATACCACGAGTTGAAGCCTTCGGACGGGCTAAAACGTATCCTCGGACGGGTTCGTTCCCGGCCCCCGAGCGGCAGTCTGCCGGACATAGTCCAGTTGGCGTAGGCGCTGGACCTCCTCGGCGGTCTGGTCGCCTGCGGCGGCTGCGGGGGCGGCGATCCCGCTGCGGCGTGCCTGCTGCCACCAGTTATCAAGGCCTTTGCGCACGTTTGCTTCGGTCATTTCCAGCGTAAGGGCGTGATCTTCGGCCTTCGCAAGGACGCTCGCCAGGATCGCCTCGTGCGGCGAACCCGCAAAGTGTTGGAGGACCCCCGCCGCGGATAGTTCGCCTGCGGCCATCGCGCAATAATCGACCAGCGCGACCAGCGCCGCGCTGTCCGGGCTGCCGTCGTCGGGCCTGGGAAATTCAAGCGAACGCGCGAGGATGGGCTGCAACAGCAAACCCTGGATCAGTTCGCGCGTCAGCGACGGCGGGCGCCGCACGTTCGACCGGAAACTGGTGCCGCGCGGTGCCTGCCGGGTGTCGTTGCGTGCCGCACTAGGCGCTTGGCCGGACGTTCCCGCGGGAGCGGGCAGGTTGAGCAATCCTCGCAATTCCGCATCCGGCAGGCCCGAGAGTTCGGACAAGCGCCGGCGCAGGATCGCGGCCAGCACCGGCGCGTTGATCTCCGCGAAATGAGGGCGCGCTGCCGCCACCAGCGCGGCCCGCCCCTCGGCGGACGTCGGCGGATGCCGCGCCGACAGTTCGGCAAGCAGGAATTCGGACAACGGCACGGCCGACTCCTGCGCCTTCTCGAACGCCGCGCGGCCGCGCTTGCGCACGTAATCGTCAGGGTCCTCGCCGTCGGGCAGGAACAGGAACACGGCATTCTTGCCGTCCGCGAGAACGGGCAATGCGTTCTCCAGTGCGCGCCACGCCGCCTTGCGTCCCGCGTTGTCGCCATCGAAGCAGAACACAACGGTGTCGGTCAGGCGGAACAGCTTCTGTACGTGGATCGGCGTGGTGGCGGTGCCGAGCGTCGCGACGGCGTACTCGATGCCGTGCTGCGCCAACGCCACGACATCCATGTAGCCTTCGACGACGACCACGCGGCCGGCATCGCGGATGGCGTTGCGGGCAAGGTAGAGTCCGTAGAGTTCGCGACCCTTGGAGAACACCGGCGTTTCCGGCGAATTGAGGTATTTCGGTTCGCCGTTGCCCATCACGCGGCCGCCGAAGCCGATCACGCGGCCGCGACTGTCGTGGATGGGGAACATCACGCGATCGCGAAAGCGGTCATAGCGCTTGCCGCCGTCGCCGTTGATCACAAGCCCGGCGGCGTCTAACTCCGGCGCGTCGTATTTGGGAAACACCGCTTCGAGGCCCTGCCACGCGTCGGGCGAATAACCGATGCCGAAACGCGCCGCGACTTCGCCGGTAAGTCCGCGGCTCTTGAGGTAGTCGATCGCGCGGGGCGCGTCCTTCAACTGCGAGCGATAGAACTTGGCCGCGGCGAGCAGGATTTCATTCAGGTCCTGCGCCTCGTCGCGCTTCTCGCGCTCGCCCGGACGCTCGACGCGCGGTACTTCCATGCCGGCATCGCGCGCGAGTTCCTCGACGGCATCGGGAAACGGCTTGCCGCCGTATTCCATCAGGAAGCCGACGGCGGTGCCGTGCGCACCGCAGCCGAAGCAATGGTAGAACTGCTTGCCCGGGCTGACCGAGAACGATGGCGTTTTCTCGTTGTGGAAGGGGCAGCACGCGACGTAGTTCGCGCCCGCTTTCTTCAGCGGCACATAGCGGTCGATGACCTCGACGATGTCCACCCGCGACAGCAGCGTCTGGATGAAATCGGTGGGGATCATTGATCAGGGGAAATGCGCGGGAACCTGTCGATTATAGGCGCGCGAAATCGCCGCAATGTCGTCAACGATGCCTAGACGAGCTTCGCCTTCACCTTGGCCGAAACCGCGGTCATGTCGGCGCGGCCGGCGAGCTTCGGCTTCAGCTCCGCCATCACCTTGCCCATGCCGGCAGGTCCGGCCGGGCCACCTTTGGCCATTGTGGCAGCAATCGCGGCGTCGATCTCCGCGTCAATTTCCACATCCGACAACTGCTGCGGCATGTACGCCTGCAGAACCGTCACTTCGGCTCTCTCCAGCTCCGCCAGGTCCTGGCGCTTGCCCGCTTCGAACTGCGTGATCGAATCGCGCCGCTGCTTCACCATCTTGTCGATGATGACCGCTACATCGGAGTCGGTCATGTCACGGCGCTCGTCGACCTCGCGCTGCTTGATCGCCGCCAGCAGCAGACGGACCGTCGACAGACGCGCCGTGTCCTTCGCGCGCATCGCGATCTTCATGTCCTCGGTGATCCGGGCCTTGAGCGTCATTTCGGGGGCTCCAATGCAAAAGGGGCGAATCGCTTCGCCCCTGCTGCGCCAATCAACGGATGCGACGCCTAGAACAGCTTGGGCGGCAGCTGCTGGCTGCGGATGCGCTTGTAGTGGCGCTTTACGGCGGCGGCCTTCTTGCGCTTGCGCTCGGCCGTGGGCTTTTCGTAGAACTCGCGGGCGCGCAGTTCCGTAAGCAGTCCCGTCTTCTCGATGGTGCGCTTGAAACGGCGAAGCGCTGCCTCGAAGGGCTCGTTGTCGCGGACGCGTACGCTGGGCATGGCTGGTGAATCCCTGAGTTTCGTTGAAAAAGGTGTCGGACAAATCGGTAGCCCATGACTATAGCTGATCGCTGGTAAATCTGCAACCCCCTGTATGATTTCACATTTCCTTCGCATTCACCCCCAATGCGCGTCCTCGGCATCGAGACCTCCTGCGACGAGACCGGCGTGGCCGTGTATGACACGGAACGTGGGCTACTCGCGCAAACGCTGCACTCGCAGGTGGCGATGCACGAGGCTTATGGCGGGGTCGTGCCCGAATTGGCGTCGCGCGACCACATCCGGCGGGTGGTCCCGTTGGCGAAACAAGCGCTCGACGCGGCCGGGCTGGCGCTGACCGATCTGGATGGAATCGCCTATACACGCGGGCCGGGGCTCGCCGGTGCGTTGCTGGTGGGTGCCAGCGTCGCCCGGGCGCTGGCCTATGCGCTGGACAAGCCGGCGATAGGCGTCCACCACTTGGAAGGACACCTGCTGTCGCCCCTGCTGTCCGACCCGAGACCGGACTTCCCCTTCGTTGCGTTGCTGGTTTCCGGCGGCCACAGCCAATTGTTCGAGGTCAACGGCGTGGGACGCTACCGGCTCTTGGGCGATACGCAGGACGACGCGGCAGGCGAAGCCTTCGACAAGACCGCGAAGCTGCTCGGCTTGCCCTATCCCGGCGGCCCGGCATTGGCGGCACTGGCTGAGAAGGGCACGCCCGGCGCGGTCAAGTTGCCGCGGCCGATGCAGCATTCCGACGATCTCGATTTCAGCTTTTCCGGCCTCAAGACCGCCGTGCTCACGCTGGCGCGCCGGGAGGCGGGCGACGCGCCGCCCTCGACGCTTGCCGAATCGCGCAAGGCCGACATTGCGCGCGAGTTCCAGGCCGCCGTTGTCGATGTTCTGGCAACCAAAGCTGTCGCTGCGCTTGACGCGACCGGCCTGCGCACGCTGGTGGTGGCCGGAGGTGTCGGTGCGAACCGGGAACTGCGCGCGCGCCTCGGACGTGAAACAAAGGCGAGGGGCGGCGACGTGTATTTTCCGGAACTCGTCTATTGCACGGACAACGGCGCAATGATCGCGCTGGTCGGCGCCCTTAGGTTGGCCGCCGCGCAGGACGAAGATCTCGGTTTCTCGATCAGACCGCGCTGGGAATTGGCGTCATTGGCGGCGCCATGACGCAATGTAAATCGCGCTAACGGCCGATAGGCTTTTCGCTGCCTTGCATCAGCAGGCGGATGTTGGCGCGGTGGCGCCAGAACAGAAGTGCGGCAATCGGAACCAGAACCCACGCCGTCAGCGAGTTGCCGAAGAAATAGAAACCGCCCAGAGGCATCAGCGCTGCGGCAGTGAGTGCCGCGAGCGATGAAATCCTGAAGCCGATGGCCATTGCCGACCAGATCACCATCAGCGCCAGACCCAGCGGCCAGTGCAGCGCATACACGATGCCGGCTGCGGTGGACACGCCTTTGCCTCCGGCGAAGTGGTGGAACACCGGATACAGGTGTCCGAGGAACACGGCCAGTGCAGCGGCGGGAACGACCCACGTCGGGACATCGTAGTTGCTCGCGGCTATGCCGGCCAGGAACACGGCAAGCCATCCCTTGCCGCCGTCGCCGACGACGGTGAGCAGCGCGGCCGCCTTGTTCCCGGTGCGCAGCACGTTGGTGGCGCCGGGGTTGCCGGAGCCGTACTCGTGCGGATCGGGAAGCTTGAATGCGCGGCTCACGACCACGGCAAAGGAAATCGACCCCAGCAGGTACGCGGCGACGACGATGAGTGCGGCTGAGGTCACGGTCGGCTTGAGGTTAGAATCGGGGGCCAATTCTAGCGCAATGGCAACGTGGCGTTGTCCGATTGCGATCCCTGCAGCAGCGAGCGTCGACGGCGGACAATGAACAAGATATTCATCAACGACCTGCGCCTGGAAACGCGCATCGGTGTCTACGACTGGGAGCGGCATCTGCCGCAGACCATTCGTCTCGACCTCGAGATCGCGCTGCCTTCGGACAAGCCGTTCGTGTCCGGCAAGCTGGAGGACGCGCTCGACTACGCGGCCATCATCGCGCGCATCAAGTCCTTCGCGAAGGACAATCCGCATCCGCTGCTCGAGCGGTTCGCCGAAGCCGTCGCGCAGATCGTCGTGACGGAATTCGGCGCACCCGGATTGCGGCTGCGCGTCGCCAAGCTGGCACCACTGCCCGGCGTCAAGGAAATCGGCATCGAAATCGAGCGGACGGCCTGACGCGGCGGCAGGACGGCAGACCTACATCGCCGGAACGCCTGGCCTAGCCCCGCGGGTGGTGCTGTGCGTGCAGCTGCTTCAAGCGTTCCCGCGCCACGTGCGTGTAGATCGTCGTGGTCGTGATGTCGGCGTGGCCGAGCAGCAGTTGCACGACGCGCAGATCCGCGCCGTGATTGAGAAGGTGCGTGGCGAACGCATGCCGCAGCACGTGCGGCGAAAGCGCCGCGGGCGCGATGGCGGATTTCAGTGCGTAGCGCTTGATCAGCGCCCAGAACGCCTGGCGCGTGAGTGGCGTGTGGCGATTGGTCAGAAACACGCATTCGCTCTTGTGCTCACCCGCCAGCACCGGCCGCGCCTCCTTGACGTAGCGTTGCAGCCATTCCACCGCTTCGTCGCCGAGGGGTACCAGCCGCTCTTTGCTGCCCTTGCCGACGACGCGCACGACGCCCATGTCCATGGAGACCTGCGCCATGCGCAGCCCGACCAGTTCGGAAACGCGCAGACCGGTCGCATAGAGGGTTTCCAGCATCGCGCGATCGCGCAGGCCGAGCGTGGTTTCAGTGGCGGGTGCCGCAAGCAGCGCCTCCACCTGAGCCTCCGACAGGAGTTTGGGCAGCCGGCGCGGCTGCTTCGGGGCGCGCACGCGCGCGGTGGGATCTTCGCGCACGGCCGCGCGTTCGAGCTGCAGTCGGTAGAAGCGGCGCAACGCCGACAGGCGGCGTGCGACCGACGTCGCCTTGGCCTTGGCGCGGAACTGGTGGGCCAGCCAACCCTCGACGTCGCCGCGATCCGCCGTGAGCAATTCGCGCGGCGCTAGCCACGCGGCCCAGGCGTTGAGGTCGCGGCGGTAGCTCGACAACGAAGACGCGGCGAGACCGTCCTGAAGCCAGAGCTGGTCGCAGAACGCGTCGATGAGATCCGCGGATTTGGCCATGACGCCCGTTATACCGCAGCGGCTGCCTGTCAGGCGGCGAAGCGGACGCCCTCGTGCGCCAGCAGCCAGCGCTTGATCGCGATTGGGTCGCCGTCGCCCGCGTGCATGAATCCGCCGAGCGCACCGTTCGCGCCGACGACGCGATGGCATGGAATGATGAGAGGAATGGGGTTGTCGCCGCACGCCTGTCCAACGGCGCGCGGCGCCGAACCCACGACCCTCGCGACGTCGCCGTAGGTACGGGACTGACCGCGCGGAATGGTCAGCAGTGCGCCCCAGACGCGCTGCCGGAATGGCGTACCGACAGGCGCCAGCGCGACACTGAAGCGAAAGTCGGGATCCTCCAGCCAGCGCGCGATTTCATGCGCCGCTTGCTCGGCGACGCGATCGCCGGGTGCGACGGCGGTTTCGCCTACGGGAAGATACTGCAGCGACGTCAGCGCGCTGCCGTTGGTGCGCAGCCCGAGCACCGCGAACGGTGTCGCGAGCTTGGCGGCGAAGTCGGGCGCATGGGGGGACGCACTGAGGGACGCGTTCATGCTGTGGTGGCGCTCATCCGCCCAGTTTCATATGCGCCGGAAGCCACAGGATGATCTGCGGCCAGACCCAAACCATGGCGACCGCCACGCACATCAGCGCGAACATCGGGATTGCCTGGCGCGCGATCCACGTGATCTGTCGATTGGTCATGCCCTGCAGCACGAACAGGTTGAAGCCGACGGGCGGGGTGATCTGCGCCATCTCCACCACCAGCACGATGAAGATGCCGAACCAGACGAGGTCGATATGCGCGGCTTCCACTGTCGGCAGGATGACGCCCATCGTCAGCACGACCATCGATATGCCATCGAGAAAGCAGCCCAGCACGATATAGAACAGTGTCAGCGCGATGATCAGCGCAACGGACGACAGGCCCTGCGACCCGATCCATTCGGCCAGGTGCCGCGGCAGCCCGATATAGCCCATGGCAATGGTCAGGAATGCGGCGCCGGACAGGATCAGCGCGATCATGCAATACAGGCGTGTGGCGCCCATCAGGCTGGCGCCAAACGTCCTGCGATCGAGCGAACCCTGCACCGCGGAGAGCACGAGCGAACCCACGACGCCGAACGCTGCCGCCTCGGTGGCCGTCGCGACACCGACGTATATCGAGCCCAGTACGACGGCGATCAGCAGCACGACCGGGATGAGATGGCGCGACGCATAAACCTTCTGCGCCAAGGTCGTCCGCTCGGCAATGACGGGAATCTTGCCGGGATTCAGCAGCGCCCACGCCACGATGTAGCCGGAGAACATTGCGGCGAGCAGGATGCCGGGGATAACGCCGGCGATGAACAGTTCGGCGATGGACACGTTGGCGGTGACGCCGTAGACGATCATGATGATCGACGGTGGGATGAGCAATCCCAGCGTACCGGCGCCTGCCAGCGTGCCGATCGTGATGGCGTCGGGGTAGCCGCGCGCCGAAAGTTCGGGCAGCGTCATCTTGCCAATCGTCGCGCAGGTCGCCGCCGACGACCCCGACACGGCCGCGAATATCGTGCAACCGATGATGTTCGTGTGCAGCAGCCGACCCGGCACGCGCTCGAGCCACGGCGCCAGTCCCTTGAACATGTCCTCCGAGAGCCGCGTGCGGAACAGGATCTCGCCCATCCACACGAACAGCGGCAACGCCGTCAGCGTCCACGACGATGCGCTGCCCCAGATAGTCACCGCCATCGCGTCGCCGGCGGGGCGCGATGAGAACAGTTCCATGCCGATCCAGGCCACGCCGGCCAGCGCCAGGCCGATCCACACGCCGCTGCCGAGCAGCGCGAACAGCGCGACGATGAGCAGCGTGGTGATAAGGGCGTCCATGGGCGCTTTATTCGTTGTGCAGCGCTTCGTCGGGCATTTTCGCGAGGCGAGCGCCACGCCATTCGAGGACGAATTCGTCGATGAACGCAATGCACAGCACGACCGTGCCCAGCGCCATCGTCAACTGCGGAATCCACAGCGGCGTGGCGTCGTTGCCGGTGGAGATGTCGTGGAAGTCCCACGATTGCCAGGACAGCCGCACGCTGTAGTACGCGAAGAGCGCGGCGAGCACCGTCGCCACGGCCAGCGCCCACAGTTCCAGCGCGCGCCGCGCGCCGCGCCCCACATGTTCGAGGATCAGCGTCACCCGAATGTGCTCACCGCGTTTGAGCGTATGCGCCAGCGCGAGAAAACCTGCCGCCGCCATGCAGTAACCGGCGTACGCGTCCGTACCCGGCAGGTTGAAATCGAGTAGCCGGCCGGCGACACCGGCGATGACCATCGCCAGCGTCCCGACCATGAAGAACGCCGCCAGGATGCCGGCGGCAAGGTAGAGGCGGTCGAGAACGATTCGCACCTCGTTATTGCTGCGCGCGATAGCCTTCGATGACCTTCTTGCCGTCGTCGCCGGCCTTGCGCTGCCACTCGGCCAGCATGTAGTTGCCCACCTTGCGCAGGTCCGCGGTGAGCTGGTCCGACGGCTTCTCGATGCTCATCCCCTTCTGCTTCAGCTGGTCCGTGTACCAGGCGGTCTTTTCCTCCGAGATCTTCCAGCCGCGCGCTTCGGCCTCGGCCGCCGCCTTGAGCACGGCGGCTTGCGTTGGCTTGTCCAGCGCATCGAAGGCCTTCGCGTTGACGATGACCGCGTTCTTCGGCAGCCACGCCTGCGTGTTATAGAAATACTTGAGGTACTCGTAGGTTTTTGAGTCGAATCCCGTCGCGCCCGATGACATGTAGGAGTCGATGACGCCGGTGGCCAGCGCCTGCGACACTTCCGCGGCCTGCACGGTCACCGGTTGCGCGCCGACAAGCTCGGCGATCTTCGACGTGGCCGGGCTGTACGCGCGCCACTTGAGCCCCTTCATGTCCGCGCCCGACGCCAGGGTCTTCTTGGCGAAGATGCCCTGCGGCGGCCACGGCACTGTGTACAGGACCTTCATGCCCTGCTTGGCGAACTTGTCGTCGAGCGCCTTGCGCGACGCCTTGTAGAGCTTCGCCGCTTCGCCGTACGACGTGGCCAGGAACGGGATGCCGTCGAGGCCATAGAGCGGGTCCTCGTTTTCGTAGTTGACGAGCAGGATCTCGCCGGCCTGCGCCTGACCGCCCTGCACTGCACGCTTGATCTCGGGCGCCTTGAACAGTGCGGCCGCCGGGTGGACCTGGATCTTGAGCTTGCCTCCCGACGTGCGATCGACGTCGGCCACGAATTGCATGATGTTCTCGGTGTGGAAGTTCGACGCGGGATAAGCGGTGGGCAGGTCCCATTTGGTTTGCGCCGTGGCCGGCAGCGCAAGCGCCAGACCAAACGCGGCGGCGAGTGCGATCGTTTGCTTCATCGGGTGTCTCCTGTGAACATGGCGCGGGAACCGTCTGCCGCGCTGAAGGTCGAGTTCCTGCCGTAAAGTACACTAGTGAGCAGCATGGCGACAATCGGGCAATGGCAGTTCTGGATCGATCGCGGCGGCACGTTCACCGACATCGTCGCTCGCAAACCGGACGGCACGCTGCTGACGGCAAAGCTGCTGTCCGAGAACCCGGAGCGCTACGCCGATGCCGCCGTGCACGGCATCCGCGAATTGCTGGGACTGGCGCCCGGTGAGCCGATTGCCGCCGGCATCATAGAAGCGGTGAAGATGGGCACGACGGTCGCCACCAATGCCTTGCTCGAGCGCAAAGGCGAGCGAACGGCGCTGCTGACCACGCGCGGGTTCGGCGACGCGCTGCGCATCGCCTACCAGCACCGCCCCAAGCTCTTTGTGCGCCACATCGAATTGCCGTCGATGCTGGTCGACCGGGTGATCGAGGTCGACGAACGCATGGCCGCGCATGGCGACGTAGAGACGCCGCTCGATCTCGCCGGCGCCGAAAGGGATTTGCGCATCGCATGGGGGGACGGCATCCGCGCCGTGGCCATCGTTCTGATGCATGGCTATCGCTTTCCGGCGCACGAGCAAGCACTGGCCGCGCTTGCGCGCGCCATCGGCTTTCCGCAGGTCTCCGTGTCGCATGAGGTGAGTCCACTGATGAAGCTGGTGTCGCGCGGCGACACGACCGTTGTCGACGCCTACCTCTCGCCCATCCTGCGGCGCTATGTGGAACAGGTCGAACGGGAATTGACCGGCGGCGGTGCGGTCGCCGGCATCCGCCTGCAGTTCATGCAGTCGAGCGGCGGATTGACGGACGCGCGACTCTTTCAGGGCAAGGACGCCATCCTGTCCGGACCCGCTGGCGGCATCGTCGGCGCGGTCGAGGTTTCACGCCAGGCGGGCTTCGACCGGATCATCGGCTTCGACATGGGCGGCACATCCACCGACGTCACGCACTGGGCCGGCGAGTACGAGCGGGCGTTCGTAACCGAGGTCGCAGGCGTCAGGTTGCGCGCGCCGATGATGAGCATTCACACCGTCGCCGCGGGAGGCGGATCCATCTGCACGTTCGATGGCGCGCGGTTTCGCGTCGGGCCGGAGTCGGCGGGCGCGGCGCCGGGCCCCGCGGCTTATCGGCGCGGCGGACCGCTGACGGTGACCGATTGCAACGTCATGGTCGGCAAGCTCGACCCGGAACTGTTTCCGAAGGTGTTCGGCGCGGGCGGCGACGCGGCGCTTGACGCCGACGTGGTGCGGACGAAGTTCGCGGCGCTGGCGAAGGCCGTGTCCGCGGCGCAAGGGACCGTGCGGTCGCCGGAGGACGTCGCCGACGGCTTCCTGCGTATTGCCGTCGAGAACATGGCCAACGCGATCAAGCACATCTCGGTGCAGCGCGGCTACGACGTCACGGAGTACACGTTGTGCTGCTTCGGCGGCGCCGCGGGCCAGCACGCGTGCCTGGTGGCCGACGCGCTGGGCATGACGCGGGTTTTCATCCATCCGCTCGCGGGCGTGCTGTCGGCGTATGGCATGGGACTCGCCGATGTGCGTTCGTTGCGGCAACAAGCGGTGGAGTCCGCGCTGACGGAATCGACGCTTGCCTCGGCCGACGCGACTTTTGCCGGGTTGGAATCCGTCGCGCGCGCCGAGGTCGCGGGGCAGGGCGTGCCTGCCGCGCGGATCACCGTCCGGCGCACGCTGCACGTCAAGTACGACGGCACCGACACGACGCTCGAACTTCCCATCGCGGACTCAATGCCGGGCATCGTCGCCGAATTCGAGACGCGCTACGCGAAAGCCTATGGCTTCCTGATGCCTGACAAGGGACTCGTCATCGAAGCCGTTGCCGTCGAGGCAATCGGCAGCATGCAATCGGCGGCGGACGAGCGGCCAATGTTCGCGGTACGTCCGGGGCCGCTGGCGGCGCGCAAGGTGAATCGCATCTATACCGGCGGCAAGGTCTGTGACGCGAACGTGTTCGACCGCGCGGATCTGCGGCCGGGCGACGCAATCGCCGGCCCCGCGGTGATCCGCGAACAGAACGCGACGACGGTCATCGAGCCGGGCTGGCGCGCGACGCTGACCGCCCGCGACAACATCGTTCTCGAGCGCGTGGAAGCGGCCCAGCGCGCGCACGCCATCGGCACCACCGCCGATCCGGTCTTGCTCGAAGTGTTCAACAACCTGTTCATGGCCATTGCCGAGCAGATGGGCGTCACGCTCGCCAACACGTCCTATTCGGTCAATATCAAGGAGCGTCTGGACTTCTCCTGCGCGATCTTCGACGCCAGCGGCAACCTGATCGCGAATGCACCGCACATGCCCGTGCACTTAGGGTCGATGGGCGAGTCCGTGACCACAATCATCGGCCGCCGTGCCGGCGCCATGCAACGCGGCGACGTATTCGTGCTGAACGCGCCCTACAACGGCGGCACGCATCTGCCGGACGTCACGGTGATCGCGCCCGTGTTCCTGGAGGGTACTCAGTTTGCATCGGCACCCGAGTTCTATGTCGCGTCCCGCGGCCACCACGCCGACATCGGCGGCATCACGCCCGGCTCGATGCCGCCTGATTCGACTCACGTCGACGAGGAGGGCGTGCTGCTCGACAACGTGCAGCTCGTTGCCGGCGGGCGTTTCCTGGAAGCGGAGATGCGCGCGATCCTCATGTCGGGCCGCTATCCGTCGCGCAACGTCGACCAGAACCTCGCGGACCTGCGCGCGCAGGTGGCGGCGTGTGCCAAAGGCGCGGCGGAACTCGGCAAGATGGTGGCGCACTTCACGCTGCCCGTGGTCCGCGCCTACATGCGTCACGTGCAGGACAACGCCGAGGAATCGGTGCGGCGCGTACTCGACGTCCTCAAGGATGGCCGCTTCGAATACGAGATGGACAGCGGCGCAAAAATCATCGTCTCGATCTCGATCGACAAGGCCGCGCGCGAGGCGACCATCGACTTCACCGGCACCAGCGCGCAGCAGCCCAGCAACTTCAACGCGCCGTCGGCCGTATGCAAGGCCGCGGTGCTCTATGTGTTTCGCACGCTCGTCGATGACGACATACCGATGAACGCAGGCTGCCTGAAGCCGCTGCACATCATCATTCCGGAGGGTTCGATGCTCAGTCCCCGCTATCCGGCGGCGGTGGTGGCCGGCAACGTGGAGACCTCGCAGACGGTCACCGACGCGCTGTTCGGCGCGCTGGGCGTGCTCGCCGCGTCGCAGGGAACGATGAACAATTTCACGTTCGGCAATGCGGATTATCAATATTACGAGACGATCGCGGGGGGCGCGGGCGCGGGACCCGATTTCGACGGCGCGAGCGTAGTGCAAACGCATATGACCAATTCCCGGCTCACCGATCCCGAGGTGCTGGAATGGCGCTTTCCGGTGCGGCTCGACGCCTTCGCCATTCGCGCCGGCAGCGGTGGTCGCGGCCGGCACCGCGGCGGTGACGGCGCCGTTCGTCGCGTGCGTTTCCTGGAAGCGATGACCGCGGTGATGCTCGCCAACCATCGCCGCGTCGCGCCGTTCGGCGTCGCTGGCGGCGCGCCGGGCGCGCTGGGCCGCAACTGGGTGGAACGGCGGGATGGAACGCGCGAGGAATTTGGCGCGACATGCGCCGTGGCAATGCAGCCCGGCGATGTATTCGTGATCGAGACGCCGGGTGGCGGCGGTTTCGGGGCATGCGAATCCTAGTTGTCTTGGCAGCGCACGAGGGGACCCTTTGAACAAGAAAGTGGGCATCGACTGGCTGGTCGCCGGCGCCCGGGCTGACGCGACGCTTGCCAAGCGCGTCGCATGGCTCGAACAATTCATGGATTGGGTTCGCGCGGGGGGAGGAGCGGACGCCGAGGGCGCAGCGGCGCCCGCCACTCGGATTCGCTTCTTCCTGCAGGTGCTGGAGCGCCATCCCGATCGCCGCATCGCCGTGGCGCTCATGTTGCGCAACACGCTGCGCGAACTGAATGCGATCGCGCTGCTGTGCGAGACCGGCCTGCCCCGCGCCAACGCGTTCTTCCAGGAACTGTCCGGTAGGCTGGCGTCGAAGCTGCTCCCCCCGCCGCCGGCCGAAAACGACATGGCAGCGGTGTTCCGGCGCGCATTTCCCGAGGAATCCGACGCTGATTGGGTAGCGGCGCTGCCACTCGCGGTCCTCGAGGGCATCGGTGATCTGGTGCGGCAGGGTGAGGACGCCGACAACGCCGAGATCTGGTCCGGTTTCCGCCCCGACGCCGCAGACGCGCTGATGATCCTGGCGAGCCATGTCCAGGCAATCGGCCTGTCGCAGGGCGTGCGCCAGCGCACTGCCACGGAGCGCCCGCTCGATACACCGTTCGCGGGAATTGCCTCGGCCGTCCACGACTACGTCGAGGCGGCCTTCGGATCGGAGCGCTTCGAAGCCGAGGAAGCCGCCGTAAAGAGTTTCGTGGCGCGCTGCGGACGCGCGCTGGCCGACGTCACCGGTCACCTCGAAAATTATGGCGTTTCGATCGACCTCGTGTATCAGCTCGAGCGCGCGCAGCTGTCGTTGCAACGGATGTCCGTGCTCGTCGAACTTTACGGACGCACGGCGCCTGACCCCCGCGGCGCCGCGCTCTTCGTGGCTGCGCTGATCCGCGCGAACGACCAGCAGGACAGCCTGCGCTCGCTGCTGCGGGAAAACCTGAAGCTCATGACCCGGCGCATCGTCGAGTCCGCGCGCAAGACCGGCGACCACTACATCACACGGGACGGCAACGAGTATCGCGCCATGGTGGCATCGGCCGCCATCGGCGGGGCGGTCACCGGAATGACGGTATTGGTAAAGATCGCCACCGTCGGCCATGGACTTCCGCTGTTCATCGACGGTGTCGTGGCGTCGATCAACTACGCATTTTCGTTCGTGCTGATCCATTTGCTGCACGGAACCCTTGCCACCAAGCAGCCGGCGCTGACCGCGGCCGCGATGGCGCATCAGCTCAATGCGCCGCGCGCGCGTGGCCGATTGCGCGGATTCGTCGACGAGGTGGCCAACCTCGTGCGCTCGCAGGTGGCGGCGATCATGGGCAACCTGTTGCTGGTCGTCCCTGCGGCGTTGGTGCTGCAGGCAATCCTGCTGCTGCTCGGATTCGGACACCTGCCCGATCCTGGCCACGCCAGCGACTACATCCAGTCGTTGTCCGTATGGAGCGCGGCGCCGTTCTACGCGGCGTTCACCGGCGTGCTGCTGTGGCTGTCGGCGGTGATCGCCGGCTGGTTCGAGAACTGGGCGACGTTCCGCCGCCTGCCCGAGGCGGTCGCGCGCTCGCCCAGGGTTGTGGCGCTGCTCGGACCGGAACGCGCGGTTCGCGCGGCCCGGATCATCGAGGACAACGTCGCCGCGCTTGGCGGCAACGTCTCGCTGGGGATCCTCCTCGGCATGGAGCCCGTGATCGCGACGTTCTTCGGCCTGCCGCTCGAGGTCCGCCACGTCACGCTGTCCACCGGGCAGCTGGCGCTCGCGTCCTGGTCGTACGGCGCGGAAGTGTTCTCGCTGCCCGCCTTCTGGTGGGCGGTCGTGGGCATTGGCGTGATCGGCTTCATGAACCTGACGGTGTCGTTCGGGCTGGCGCTGGGTGTGGCCATCCGGTCCACAGGACGTGGCGCGGTGTCGCGCCGGCGCCTGCGCCGTGCCGTGTTCTCGCGGGTGCGGGCGGCGCCGCTGGACTTCCTGCGGCCGCCGCGCCCGAAGACCAGTCCATGAAGTGCGATTCCGGGCGCTTGGCCGCATAATTCCGCGTCCGGTTCAAACACAAAGGTCCGCCCATGCCCTCCATCTACGATTTCAGCGTCGACGACATCCACGGCAAGAAGGTTGCGCTCGACAAGTACAAGGACAAAGTGATGCTCATCGTCAACACGGCGAGCAAGTGCGGATTCACGCCCCAGTACAAGGGGCTGGAGGAACTGTACGAAAAATTCCACGGCAAGGGCCTCGAGGTGCTGGGCTTCCCGTGCAACCAGTTCGGCTCGCAGGAACCGGGTACCGAAGCGGAAATCGCGCAGTTCTGCGAACTGAACTACGGCGTGACGTTCCCGATGTTTGCCAAGGTCGACGTGAATGGCAGCAGCGCCGCGCCGCTCTACAAATATCTGAAAGCGGAGAAGCCGGGGCTATTGGGCAGCGAGGCGATCAAGTGGAACTTCACCAAGTTCCTCGTCGACCGCAAGGGCAACGTGCTGGCGCGCTATGCGCCCAACGACACGCCCGAATCGATGGCCGGCGACATCGAAAAAGTGCTGTGATGCGCGTTGCTGTCGCGGTCGTGCTCGCGGTCGGCGCGGCGCTGATGCCGCCTGGCGCCGGCGCGCAGGCGGACCCGAGCAAAGTGCTGCGCGTCGCGTTCCCGGTCGCCGAAACCGGCTTCGATCCGCAGGCGTCGAACGACATCTATTCCGCCTACGTCGAGCGCGCGATCTTCGATCCGCTCTATACCTACGACATCCTGGCGCGGCCGTACCGGATCGTCCCCAACACCGCAGTCGCACTGCCCGAGATTTCCCCAGATGGATTGCAATGGACGATCCGGGTCAAGCCGGGCATCTATTTCTATGACGACCCGGCGTTCAAGGGAAGCAAACGCGAGTTGACCGCCGCCGATTACATTTATTCGTGGAAGCGCACGCTCGATCCGAAGATACGCTCGTTCTGGCTGCAGACGTTCGATGGCTTGTTCGAGGGCGCGTCCACGGTGACGGCGAAGGCATCGGTGATCGGCAAGTTCGACTACGACGCGCCGATGGCAGGCCTGCAGGCGGTCGACCGCTACACAATCAAGATCAGGCTCGTGCACCCGGCTTATGACCTGCTGCCCAACCTGACGACGGTACAGTCCGCCGCGGTGGCGCGCGAAGTCATCGAGACCTACGGCGACAACAGCGGCTGGGCGATGCAAAACCCGGTGGGCACCGGACCGTTCCGTCTCAAGGAATGGCGGCGCGCCCAGAAGATCGTGCTGGAAGCCAATCCGGGCTTTCGCGAGGTGCTGTATCCGGGCAGCGATGATCCTGCCGACCGAGCCATCGTCGCGAAGATGAAAGGCAAGAGATTGCCGCTGCTAGGCAGGATCGACATCAGCATTGTCGAGGAATCCAATCCGCGGCTGCTTTCCTTCGAGAAGGGTGACCTGGACTACATCCAGGTGCCGCCGGATCTGGTGCCGAACGTGCTCACGCCGGAGAACACGCTGCAGCCGCGTTTCGCCAAGGTCGGCGTGTCGCTGGCGCGCGGCATCCAGCCGGCCGTCAGCTACACGTTCTTCAACATGGAGGATCCCGTCGTCGGCGGCTACACCAAGGACAAGGTCGCGCTGCGCCGGGCGATCGGCATGGCGTTCAACGTCGACGAGGAAATCAAGGTGCTGTGGAAGGGTCAGGCCGTGCCCGCGACCGGGCCGATTCCGCCGCATGTGACCGGACACGACCCGAAACTCAACGGCCACGTCAGCTACGATCTGCCCGGCGCGAAAGCGCTGCTCGACAAGTTCGGCTACGTCGACCGCGACGGCGACGGCTTTCGCGAGCTCCCCGACGGCAAGCCATTGGTGCTGGACATGGGTTCAGTGCCGGATGCGCGCGGCAGGCAATATCAGGAGTTGTGGCAGAAGACGCTCACTTCGCTGGGACTGCGCGCGGAATTCCGCAACCAGAAATGGCCGGACCTCCTCAAGATGGCGCGCGCCGGACAATTGCAGATGTGGTACCTGGGCAACATCAACACGACGACGGACGGCTACGGCTTCCTGGGCCTCCTCTACGGCAAGCATGCCGGGCTGTCGAACATTGCGCGCTTCAAATTGCCCGCGTACGACAAGCTCTACGACCAGTCGCGCGACATGCCGGACACGCCGGAGCGCACCAGGCTGTTCCGCGAGATGTCCGCGCTGGTGACGGCGTATGCGCCGTGGAACCTCGAGGTGTACCGCTACGAGAACATCGTCGTGTATCCGTGGGTGATCGGCTACAAGTACAACGCGTTCTCGGCGCATCCCTGGATGTATTACGACATCGACACCAAGATTCCACGCAAGGCGATTCAACCATGACTCGGTTACGACTCCTTTGCGCCGTTGTCCTGCTCGGTGCCGCCGGCACCGCCACGCAGGTCGCCGCGCAGGCCGACCCCAACAAGGTGTTGCGCGTCGCGTTTCCCGTCGCTGAGACCGGTTTCGATCCGCAGGCGTCCAACGACCTGTATTCCAATCATGTGAATCGCGCGATCTTCGATACCGCGTTCAGCTACGACTACCTGGCGCGGCCGTTCAGGCTGGTGCCCAACACTGCGGTCGCGCTGCCGCAAATTTCCGCCGACGGCCGCGTGTGGACGTTCCGGATCAAGCCCGGCATCTACTTTAACGACGATCCGGCCTTCAAGGGCCAGAAGCGCGAGCTGACGGCTGCTGACTATGTGTTCTCATGGAAACGCATCATCGATCCCAAGGTGCGCTCGCCCAACTTGCAGATATTCGACGACATGTTCGAGGGAGCGGACGCCGCCATCGCGAAGGCCAAGGAGACCGGCAAGTTCGACTATGACGCGCCGATGGAAGGATTGCTCGCGGTGGACCGCTACACCGTTCGGCTGAAGCTTAAACGTCCCTCCTACGACTTGCTGTCCAATCTGACCACGATCAACACCGGCGCCGTCGCGCGCGAGGTGATCGAGGCTTATGGCGACGGAAGCACCTGGGCCATGCAGAACCCGGTCGGCACGGGACCGTACCGGCTCAAGGAGTGGCGGCGCGGCCAGAAGATCGTGCTCGAGGCCAATCCAGGATTCCGCGAGGTGATCTTTCCGGACAGCCGCGACCCGCAGGACCGCGAAATCGTCGCGAAGAACAAGGGCGCGAAACTGCCGCGCATCGGACGCATCGAAATCACGATCATCGAGGAGTCGCAGCCGCGGCTGCTCGCATTTGAGCGCGGCGACTTGGACTACGTCACGGTGCCGGGCGACCTGGTGTGGAACGTGATGGGCAAGGACAACAGGCCGCTGCCGCGCTTCGCTGCAGCCGGCGTGACGCTCGCGCGCGGCGTCCAGCCCGCGATCACCTTCACCTACTTCAACATGGAGGATCCGGTCGTCGGTGGCTACACCAAGGACAAGGTCGCGCTGCGCCGCGCGATCGGCATGGCCTACAACGTGGACGAGGAAGTGCGCGTGCTGCGCCAAGGGCAGGGCATGCCGGCCACGCAGGTCATACCTCCGAACGTCACCGGCCACGACCCGAACTTCTCGGGTCATACCAAGTTCGATCCAACGGGTGCAAAGGCGTTGCTCGACAAGTTCGGCTACGTAGATCGCGACAAGGACGGCTGGCGCGACCTGCCCGACGGCAAGCCGCTGGTGCTCAAGATGGGGACCTCGCCATCGGCGCTGGACCGGCAGTACAACGAGCTGTGGCAGCGCAACCTCAACGCCGTGGGCATCAAGATCGAATTCGTCAACCAGAAGTTCGCGGATTTGCTGAAGATGGCGCGCGCCGGACAGCTGCAGATGTGGGCGTTGGGAAACATCAGCGCCACGCCGGAGGGTTACCAGTTCCTGGCCTTGCTGTACGGCGGGTACTCCGGGTTGTCGAACCTCGGACGCTTCAAGCAACCGGATTTCGACCGCGTGTACGACCTGTCGCGCAGCCTGCCCGACAGCCCGGAGCGCACGAAGTATTTCCGCGAAATGTCACAGATCGTGTCTGCCTATGCGCCGTGGATGCTCAATGCGTTCCGGATCGAGAACGTCGCCGTGTATCCGTGGGTGACGGGGTTCAAGTACAACCCGTTCCAGAACCATCCGTGGCTCTACTACGACATCGATCTCAAGATGCCGCGGCGCACGGTCCAGAATTGAAGTGGACAATGCGCAGGGGGGCGGGGCGCTCCGTGGCAGGCGCTTTTTCCTGCCGTGGCGCGGACGCCACACCGGAGCGTCCGGAACGGCTGCCGCGCGTCGGCGATACTTGGCCCGCGGCGCCCGCCGCGCGTAGAATTGCCACAACACCACTTCGATCCCACGGACGACGACCCATGAATCACAACCCAAATACGCACTCGCCGGCAGTACCGGCGCGACTGCGCATGGGTTGGGTCTCGTCCATGCCGCGCGGCGTCGAAAGTTCGGATTCCCGAATTTTCCTCGCCCCGCAAGCAGCGCCGCAAACCCTGCCCATCGCAGTACCGATATAAGCGCCCGCCGGGTTACCCGCCGGGTTGAGGCGGGAACCGGAATCGCAGGCGTATTTCCTTCCGGATTCTCCCGCCTGTCGCAGTCTCATTTTGCGTTCGCGTCGACTAGCGAACGCGCCGGACCGAAATTCGTCCGGACCGTTATTGACAGGTGTCCTGATGGACCGATTGCAGCGCTGGATTCGCCGTACGTTTCGCGGCCTGTGGCTGTCTCCGGATTTCCGGAAGCTGTGGGCCTCGCTGACGATCACGGCCTTCGGCAGCCAGATTACCAACCTTGCACTGCCGCTGACGGCGGCGCTGCTGCTGCACGCCACGCCGTTGCAGATGGGCGTGCTCATCGCGCTCGAGACTCTGCCGTTCGCGTTGGTATCGCTGCACGCCGGCGTCCTGCTCGACCGCGTGCGCAAGTTGCCGATCGTCGTGGCGTCGGACCTGGTGCGCGGCGTAGCGCTGCTCGCTATTCCACTCGCGGCGTTCACCGGCACGCTGGCGATGGAGATCCTGTATGTCGTCGGATTCTTCTGTGGCGTGTCGAACGTGGTCGGCGGCGGTGCGCACCAGGTGCTGATCGCGCAACTGGCAGGGCGAGGACGGTTGGTCGAGGCCAATGCCAAGATCGCGCTGGGCGAAACGTCGTCGGCGCTGATCGGCCCCGGACTGGCCGGCGGCCTGATCCAGCTGCTCACCGCGCCGTTCGCGATCATCCTCGATGCGCTGACGTTCTTCTATTCGGCCTGGATGCTGCGGCGGATTCGCGTGCCGCAGGACGTGCCGCACCCGGGGCCCAAGGCTTCGGTCACCGCGGAGATCATCGAGGGGCTGAAGCTCGTCTGGCACAACCGCACTCTGCTGTCGCTGGCGTGGGTGGCCGCGCTGTGGCAATTGCTGCATCACATGCAGCTTGCGGTGCTGATCCTGTTCGCCACACGCGACCTGGGTCTCTCGGCGGGGGCGATCGGGCTCGCCTATGCGTTCGGCGGCGTCGGCTGCATCATCGCGGCGGCGTCGGCAGAAAGGCTGTCGTCACGATTTGGTGTCGGCACGGTGATCGTGCACGGGCTGATGCTGACTGCAGTTGGGTGGCAGGCGTTCGGGCTCGTGTCCGGTCCGGTGTGGTTCGCGACGCTGGTGTTGGGAGTGGCGATGCTGGTGTTCGACTTCGGCGCGGTGCTGTACGCGATCAACTACCTTGCCCTGCGCCAGGCCATCACACCCGACCGCCTTATGGGGCGCATGACGGCGACGATGCGCTTCCTGACGGTGGCTGCAGCGCCGCTGGGTTCGCTTGCGGGCGGCGCGCTGGCGACCGCAATCGGCCTGCGCAATACGCTGCTGACGGTCGGCGTGCTGGCGCTCGCGCTCACCGCCGGTGCCGTGCTCTGGTCACCGGTGCGGCAGCATCGCACGCTGCCCGTCGTCCCCGCCGAATAATCGACCGCTAGACGATCGTGCCGGCGGCGACGGTGCGGTTGCTGACCTCGTCGATGACGATGAAGGCGCCGGTGGTGCGATCGTCGTGGAACGCGTCGACAGCCAGCGGTTCGCTGACGCTCACGCGTGCGCGCACGAGGTCGTTCATGCCGACGTCCGCAGGTGGCGCGACAGGCGATAGCGTTGCCAGGTCAACCGCGTGCACAAGTCCGGTTATGCGCGCTCGGACCGTGCGCGTGGTGTGCTTGATCAGGTAACTCGCGGCGGGCTGCAACGGCTCCGCGTCGAACCAGCAGAGGTCCGCGACGATCTCGCGCGTCACGCGCGGGCGCGCATCCGCCGCCGCCAGCAGGTCGCCGCGCGCGACATCGATATCGCGGTCGAGCCGCACGGTCACCGCATGGCCAGGGAGCGCCACCGAAACTGGTCCGTCGGGGCCGTCGATTCCGGCGATCACGGCACGCAGCGCGCCGGGCATCACCACGACTTCGATGCCCACCTCGAGCGTGCCGCTCGCCAGCGTGCCCTGCAGTCCGCGCTGGGGACGGCCGCGCTGGGCCGCCAGGCTGCGCGTGATGCGCTGCACCGGGAAGCGCAGCGGCTGCGTGGCGCGGGAACGCACGACGTCGACGCTTTCGAGATAGGCCAGCAGCGTCGGCCCGCCGTACCAGGGCAGCGCGTCGCCGCGCGACGCGACCATGTCGCCGGTCAGCGCGGACAAGGGAATGGCGTGCACTTCGACGAAGCCCAGGTGCGCAGCGAGCGCCGTGAATTCGGCGTGAATGGCTTCGAAGCGCGCGCGGTCCCAGTTCACGAGGTCCATTTTGTTCACCGCCAGCACCAGCCGCGTAATACCCGCCCAGCGCGCCAGGAAGGCGTGGCGTCGTGTCTGCGGCTGCAAACCGTGCACCGCGTCGACCAGCAAGACTGCGACGTCCGCGGTGCTTGCGGCAGTTACCATATTCCGCGTGTATTGCTCGTGTCCCGGCGCGTCGCCGATGATGAACTTGCGCGCCGGCGTGGCGAAGTAACGGTACGCGACGTCGATGGTGATGCCCTGTTCGCGCTCGGCCAACAGGCCGTCGGTCACCAGCGAAAAATCGATCGGCATCTGGCCCGCACGGCGCGAACCGGCTTCCAGCGCCGTCACCTGGTCGGACAAGAGGCTCTTGCTGTCCCAGAGCAGGCGGCCTATCAGCGTGCTCTTGCCGTCATCGACGCTGCCGGCCGTGGTGAAGCGCAACGGCGTGGCGGTCGTTATGGAAGTCGCGTGCATCAGAAGTAGCCCTGGCGCTTGCGCAGTTCCATCGCGGCGTCGTTCGCCTGATCGTCCAGCCGCGTGGCGCCGCGCTCCGTGATGCGCGTCGCGGCCGTCTCGTCGACGATGTCGTCCAGCGTTGCCGCATCCGACTCGACGGGCGCGGTGCAGGGGATGTCGCCGACTGTGCGGAAGCGCACGGAGAGATTCTCGATGCGGTCGCCGGTCGCGGCCGGGGTCAGGTGCGTGACGGGAACCAGCGCGCCTCCGCGGCGGACGACATCCCGCGCATGCGCGAAATAAAGTCCCGGAAGCGGAATGGCTTCCTGCCGTATGTATTGCCACACGTCCAGCTCGGTCCAGTTGGACAGCGGGAACACGCGCATGTTCTCGCCCTTGTGCACGCGTGCGTTGTAGAGCGACCAAAGTTCCGGCCGTTGCGCTTTCGGGTTCCATTGCCCGGAGTCGTCGCGAAACGAGAACACGCGCTCCTTGGCGCGCGCCTTTTCCTCGTCGCGCCGCGCGCCGCCGATGCATGCGTCGAATCCGAATTCCGCGATGGCGTCGAGCAACGTGACGGCCTGGTGCGGATTGCGGGATTCGTTGGCATGGCGTAGCCGCACGCGGCCGGTGCGGATCGATTCGTCCAGCGAGCGCACCACCAGCGGCAGTCCGGTGTCGCGCGCCATGCGGTCGCGGAAGGCGATCACCTCGGGAAAATTCTGCTCGGTGTCGATATGCAGCAGCGTCACCGGCGCTTTCTCGGGCGCAAAGGCTTTCCGGGCCAGGTGCAGCACGACCGCGGAGTCCTTGCCGCCGGAGAACAGCAGCGCGACGTTGCGGCACTCGGCCGCGATTTCGCGCAGGATGAAGATCGATTCGGATTCGAGCTCGGCGAGATAGGCGCTGCGATGCCGCGCGACCGGGGGTGGTGGCGTTGCGATTTCGGTGACTGCGAGTTCGTCCATCAGCATGGCGGGAGCCTGTCAATTCGTGACGGCAGTGGCACGCGTGCGAACCACGCGGCCCTGGTCGTCGATGTGGATGCCGCATTCGCGCTCGGCGGGACTCTCCCACCACCAGCGGCCCGACCTTGGGTCCTCGCCCGGCATCACGGCGCGCGTGCACGGCGCACAACCGATGGAGGGAAAGCCGCGCTGATGCAGCGGATGTGTCGGCACGTCGTGCGCGCGTACATACGCCCAGACATCGTCGTCCTGCCAGTCGGCAAGCGGGCAGAGCTTCATGAGCCCATGCTGCGTGTCTCGGGCGAGAATCGGCGTCTCGGTGCGGGTCACGGACTGGTCGCGGCGAAGGCCGGTGATCCAGAGTCCCTTGCCGGCCAGCGCGCGTGCGAGCGGGCGCACCTTGCGCAGCTCGCAGCATTCCTTGCGCAAGTTCAACGAACGATAGAAAGGGTTCGGCCCGTGCGCCGCGACAAACGGCTCGATGTCGGACGATTCCGGCGCAAAGACTTGTATCGGAATGCCATAGCGCTGCCGCACGGATTCAATGAATGCGTAGGTTTCTTCGTGGAGTCGGCCGGTGTCCAGCGTGAACACATCCACCGGGAGGTCCAGCGTCGCGATCATGTCGAGGATCACCATGTCCTCGACGCCGAAGCTCGAGGCAAAGGTGGCCGGCGCGTGCGCCGATACGGCGTGGCGTAGGCGCTGAGTGGCTTCCCCATTGCGCAAAGGCATGTTCATGTGACGAGCATTCCCGGTCGGTCAGCGGAACAGCGCCACACGCGCGTCCGGAGGACCTCGACCCCGGATAGTAGGTTTTCGTCTAAATGCGCGGAAATGATATTTATAGCGGTTGGATATTCCGACACGCTATAAGGCGGGTGACCGCCGGCGGGTTGTCATTCAGGAAGGATGACGATCCAGGCCTCGGTCTGACCCTGAGGATTCGTGCCAATACCAGCGATCGTGCGGCCATCGCCGGAGATCGCGGTGGCCCTGTTCAACGTCCAGCCGGGCACCTGCGTCGCGTAGTCGAGGTCTAGCACGGCATCCAGCGCCCGCCAGCCGCGGTCTGCGTCCCACATCTGCGCGACGTCCCCCAACTGCGACTCGGACCAACCGACGATGATGCGTCCATTGCCCGAAATCCCTGCGGCGTACGTGCCTGGAAGACCGCCAGCACCGCTGCCCAGGTCGACCATGCCCGCTTGCTGCGTCCAGCGGAACGCGTGCGGAGTCCCGGACCTTCCCGTCGATACGCCGATGACGACCAACCCGTCGCTTGAAACGCCGGTGGCCATGGCTTCAGCGTCACCGGGAAGCATGCCCAGGACGGTCGCACTTCCCTCGGCCGACCAGATTACCGCGCCCGTGAGCACCGGATGGCCGGCGCCCGCGATGACGGAACCGTCCCGTGAAATCGCCGTCGCCGTGCCTTGCTGGTTGCTGCCCGGGCCCAAACGGCTCAATGCGACGGGACCCGTGGCTGCGGTCCATCGAAACGCCGTATTGTTGGCTTGCAGGCAGGTACCCACTACGACTTCGCCATCGCCGGATACGTCACTCGCCGAGCACAGCGCCGAACCCGGCAGCGCCGCGATACGCTGCAATCCCGTGGCCGCGGTCCAACGAAAGCCCGCGGACGACGTCGGCGGGTTGCCGCCGTTCGCGTCACCGCTGCCGACGATCACGGCGCCCTCGGCGGAGGCCCCGGTCGCCGAACTCACGCTGCCGCCGGAAAGAAACTCCAGGCCTACGATCCCTTGCTGCGCGGTCCAGCGGAACGCCTGGCGATTGCCGGCCGTCGTGGCACTCGTTCCCGCGACCACGATTCCGTCGGCCGAGAGGGCGCTGGCCTGGCTCGATGCGTATCCGGAGAGGGTCCCGAGGCTTCGGAATGTCGCCCGAGCCATCGGCGATCCGTTGTCGCTGCAACCGAGGATGCAAGTCGCCAGCAGCAGTGCACAAAAACTCAGCCGCGCGATCCTTCGGGACAATTCAGACAGCCCACCGCTGCCGGTACTGCACACGTCTCCTCCGCCGCGTTTGCAATCGCCAGTTTCTGCCTCGCATTGCCGAACGTCATTGACGAGGATCAAACGCTTGACCAAGGCGCTGGAACGGATACACGGCATTGTTGCGGCAGGCGCGCGCCAATCTCAGCGCGCACCATGCCGCAAAGAGAAACTAGGGTTGCACGGGCGGCAAAGAGTCGGAGCCGAACGTGTTCAGGCATGTCGGGTGCCCGAATCCACCGGCACTGATTCCAGTTCCGCCACTAGGATTAGGTGCAATGTCGAAAATGATATTGTCCGGACGCGCGGCATCGCCCGACACGCCGCCAACGCCCGATAGGTGATCGAGGCCCAGCAGATTGCGTACTCGCCACGCGATGTTGTGGTCGGCGCACGATGTGTCTCCGCTCACGCCGACGCCGCCCACCAGCTTCTTGCCGGCGGCATATAGTCCGAGGCCACCGCCGAATACGTTGACACCACCGATCTTGCTTCCGACCAACGGGTCATTCGCCGCGCCGTATCTTGAAGCTGGTCCGTCGTATGACACGTTGATGTCCACCGGGTTGCTGTGCTGCAATCCGAACAGACTACCGCCGGGCTGCACCGCGGAATACAGGTTCGCGGTCGAGAGCGCGAGGCCCGCGGGCTGTCCCGATCCGCCGCTGCTCGACGACGAGTCGAGGCTGAATGCGTTTCCGGTGTTGGCTTTCTGGGCCGAGATGACCCTGCTGCCGGGCCACTGCGCCCCACGATTGACGCCGGAGAACGCGACCGCGCATACGACACCGTCGCGGTCCACGATCGTCCCCCACATCTGGTTGTTGAGCCCGCTGGTTTCCGCAGCCGTCGCCGCGTCCAGCGCCTGTTTCAACGCGCTATAGCCCGGCAGACCGCGGCAGGCATTGTTGCCTTGCGATCCATCGTCGGCGCGCGCGATGGCAGCCATCCACAAAACCACGACCGCAATCGCAGCGGTCGTCGACGTCCTAACCAATGATTTATTCTTCATTTCGTACTCCTTCCGCTCAGTCAGTTACGTTGATGAACGAGCGCGGCCGACGCCTGGCTTCGGCGCGGCGGGCACTCCGCATAACTCTAGGGTCTGTAAATAACAAACGCAATGCGAGCAACCTGGTCGCCGTTGCGTCAGCACATCGGCCCACATTGGGCGGGCCAATGGACCTGGGTGACGCCCGTCGGATGCCAGGCGCTAGCTTGCGTCGCGCTGAAACGGATAAACGTTTCCCAGTCGCAGGAGCCGCGACAGTTCGTCCAGCGCGCGCCGCGACTCATCGAGCAGCAGCGGGTCGGCCAGGTCGGCTGGTACCAGGCGGTCCCGATAGTGGGCGCGAATCCATTTTTCCAGCGCGGCCGCGAGTGCGTCGTCGAGAAAGACGTTTGCGCCCACCGCGGCACGTTCGTTGTCTGACAGCGCCACGCGCAGCCGCAGGCAGGCGGGGCCGCCGCCGTTCTTCATGCTCTGCTTCAGGTCGAACGTCAGCACTTCGGCAATGGGGCCGCCGCTGGCGACCAGCGCATTCAGATAGACGTCGACGCGCGCGTTTTCGCGGCACTCGGCCGGCGCGACGAGCAGCAGCCGGCCGTCGGGGCGGGCGAGCAGCTGGCTGTTGAACAGGTACGTTGCGACTGCTTCCGTGAGCCCTACGTCGCGCTCATGCACGACGATCGGCGTGAATGCGGGGCCGACACGTGCGGCGAGATCCGCCAGCACCGCCCGTTGGTCGACGTAGGCACGCTCATGGCAGAACAGGACGCTGCCCTGGCCGACACCGATCACATCGTTGTGAAATACGCCGGCGTCGATGGCCGCCGGATTTTGTTGCGCGAAAACCGTCCGCGCCGGGGACAGGCCATGACGCCGTGCGATGGCCGCAAAGGCGTCCGATGTCTGGCGCGCCGGATATCGCGTTGGCGCCATGCCGCCCCCGAAGCCGTGCCGGCCGTAGACGAAGAACTCGACGCCGGGCGCTGTCGCATCCGGCGCGAAGCGCGTGTGATTGGCAGCGCCTTCGTCGCCCAATTGCGGCGCTGCGGGCAGGGGATCGTGCACCGCAAAGCGTGCGGAGTCGGAAAAGATTGCGCGCAGGACCGCCGTGGTTGTTGGCGCTTCGAGCGAGCGATGGAAATGCGCCGCGAGATTCGCAGGCGTGAAGTGCACGCGTCCGTCCGCGGTGTCCGCTGATGGGCTGACGGTGGCGGCGTTGGCGACCCACATGGCGGCGGCCGACGAGCACGCGGCCAGCAGCGCTGGCGCTTCCGTTGCGGCGCGCCGCAGAATCGCGGCGTCGTCGCCGGCAAAACCCAACGCGCGCAGCGCGGGAAGGAATGGCCGTTCATGGGGCGGCAGAACTGCCTGCGGAAATCCCCGCGACTGCAATGCGCGCATCTTGGCCAGTCCCTGCAGCGCCGCTTCGCGAGGGTTGGCGACGAGTCCCGCGTTGTGTGCGGATGCGACGTTTCCCGTCGCCAGGCCGGAGTAATTGTGCGTCGGGCCGGGGATGCCGTCGAAATTGAATTCGGGCATCGCGAGTTCGCGGTTCAGCGGTCCGCGGGAGCCAGCGGCACCGCGCGCACTGTGTCGCCCTCGGCCACGCCCAGCGTGGTCGCGGCGTAGGGTTTCAGCGGAAAGCGATCGGTGCGCGACGGCGCCGACGTCACCAACACCCGGAAGTTCTGCAGATCGCGGTTGGCGACCAGCCACAGCATGTCATCGGTCAGGCTGTCCGGCACCGGGTCCTCTTCCTCCAGCGTCACGGGCAACACCAGGGATTGCCGCACCGCATGGATGTCGTCGCGAAAACATTCAACCGTGGGACCGGCGTCGAAGATGTCGACGTAGCCTTCATAACGAAAGCCTTCCTGTTCCAGCATCGTGCGCGCCGGCACCGTGTCCGCATGCACGACACCGATCACATCGCGCGCGTCGGCCGGCAGCAGATTCACATAGACCGGATGCTTGGGCATCAACTCGGCGATGAACGACTTTTGCCCGATGCCGGTCAGGTAATCGGCCGTTGAATACTCCATCGCGAAAAAATGCCGGCCCAGGCCCTCCCAGAACGGGCTTTTGCCCTCGGGTGTCAGCCGGCCTCGCAATTCGGCGATGATCTTGGGCGAGAAGAGCTGCCTGAATTCCGCGATGAACAGCAGCCGGCTCTTCGCCAGCAGCACACCATTCTTGCCTTGACGAAACCCCTGGTCGAGGAACAGCGAACACAGCTCGCTGTGGCCCGTGTGGTCATTGGCGAGAAACAGCGTCGGCGCGACGGTGTACACGTCGAGCGCGCGCGACGCATGGACCAGCGTGCCGACGTGAAAATTGTAGAAAGGCTCCTTCAGGCCCACCGCCGCTTCGATGGCGCTGATGCCGACGATTCGATCCGGCGGAAGGCCCGCGCGGCCCGCGTTGCCGCTACGGCTGTCGATCAGCACGAACATGTAACACGCGTCGGCGCGTGCGGCGGTGCCCGCGAACGACGCCAATGAGCGTTCGATGCGAGAAGCGAGTCGTTCGCGATTGGCCGGCAACGTGGTGAGTCCGGCGCCAGTGCGCTCGGACAACGCGAGGACGGCCTCGACATCGTCGCGCGCAATCGGACGAATGTAGAACATCGCCGGGGCCGGCGCTAGACCAGCGCGTGATTCAGCGCTGTTTCCAGCCGAGCCAGGCCCTCGAGGATTTCGTCGAGCGAGATCACGAGCGACGGCGCGATGCGAATGACGTCGGGACCCGCGACAAGCAGCATGAGTCCCGCCTCGCCCGCAGCTTTCACGACGTCCATGGACTTGCCTTTCCACGGAGTTTCGAGCTCGCCGCCGATCCACACGCCTTCGCCGCGCAGTTCGGAGAACACGCGGCGCCGCGCATTTATCGCCTTCAGGCCCTCCATGAACAGCGCGTGTCGCGCCCGGACGCCGTCCATCACCTCGGTGGTGTTGATCACGTCGAATACCGCGCCGGCCACCGCGCACGCAAGCGGATTGCCGCCATAGGTCGTGCCGTGCACGCCGACCGTGAACGCGCTTGCGATCTCGGTGGTCGTGAGCATCGCGCCGATGGGAAAGCCACCGCCCAGGCCCTTGGCACTGGTCAGGATGTCGGGAACGATGCCTTTCTGCATATAGGAGAAGAGGGTGCCGGTGCGTCCCATTCCGCTCTGGATTTCGTCCAGGATAAGCAGTGCGCCATGCTCCGTGCACAACCGGCGCGCGGCCTGCAGGAACGCCGGAGTGCCGGGCCGCATGCCGCCTTCGCCCTGCATCGGTTCGAGGATCACAGCGCAGGTTTCCGCGCCGTGCTCCGCGAATTCACGTTCCAGCGCCGCGACGTCGTTGTAGGGGATGTGCGTGATGCCCGCCGGATTCGGTCCGAAGCCGCTCGCATACTTGGCCTGTCCGCCCGCGGTGACGGTAAAGAGCGTGCGACCGTGGAAACTGTTCAGCGTGGAGATGACGCGTATCTTCTTGTCGCCCGCGCGGTCGTGCGCATAGCGGCGCGCGAGCTTCAGCGCAGCCTCATTGGCTTCCGCGCCGGAGTTGGCGAAGAAAACGCGCTCGGCGAACGTGTTGTCGATGAGGCGCTTGGCGAGCCGCAAGGCGGGCTCGCTGGTAAGCCAGTTCGACACGTGCCACAGCGTGCACGCCTGGTCGGTGATCGCGCGAACCATTGCCGGATGGCAGTGGCCGAGCGCGGTGACCGCGACGCCGCTGGCGAAGTCGATGTACATGCGGCCGGTCTGGTCCCAGACGCGCGAGCCTTCGCCGCGAACCGGCACGAACGGCGCAGGCGCATAGCACGGCACCATCCATTCGTCGAACATCGCACGTGTCACCGGCAATGTGGCGGCGCTGGACGGGGCTGTGGCGACCTCGCGCCGGGCCGTGGCCGCGACCAGGGCCTGCTTGTCTGCAGAGAGGTTGCTCATCGCGGCCCTTGCGTCAGTCGGTGTTCAATGCGGCGGGCGCCGCCGCGACGATCTGGATTTCGATCTTGTAGGCGGGACTGGCGAGCTTGGCCTCTACGGTCGCGCGCGCCGGCGTGTGGCCCTGCGGCACCCACGCGTCCCACACCGCGTTCATCGCCGCGAAATCCTTGATGTCGGGCAGGTAGATCGTCGCTGACAGGATTTGCGTCTTGTCGCTGCCGATTTCGGCCAGCAGTGCGTCGATCTGGCCGAGCACCGATCGCGCCTGGCCGGTGATGTCAGCGGTCGGGTCGGCGGCGACCTGCCCCGCCAGCCAGGCGACGCGCTCCCCTGCCGGCATGAAGACGACGATATCCGACATGCGCTTGCCGGTGTGATGGCGCTCGATGGGCACGATATGATCCGAAATGCGTGAGTGGAGAGACCAGCGATTGTAAAGGAAATGAGCGCGCGACTAGCCCTGACGTTGGCCGGAATCTTCATGTTTACCGCCGTGGGACTCGGGGCGTTTGGCGCGCATGCGCTGCGCGGCCACCTGGACCCCGACATGGCGGTGGTGTGGCAAGCGGCAGTTCAGTATCACGGCTGGCATGCGATCGCGCTGCTGGGCGTCGGCAGCCTGCTGGTGCGTTTCCCCAATAGCAGGGGTTTCCAACTCACGGCATGGCTGTTCGTCGCAGGCAACCTGCTGTTCGCCGGCAGCCTCTATGTCATCGCCCTGACCGGCGCGCGCAGCTTGGGGCTGATCACGCCGCTGGGCGGATGTGCGTTTTTGGCCGGTTGGGCTGTCTTCGCCTGGTCGGCGTGGCGCACCGTGCGCTAAGTCGGACCTAATCGATCTTCGCCCCGGAATCCTTCACCACCTTCTGCCATTTGGCCGTTTCCGCGGCGATGTGCCGCGCGAAGTCCTCGGGCGTGCCGCCGGCCGCATTCGCTCCCTGGGCGAGCAGCTTTTCCTTCGCTTCGGGTGTGGCCAGCCACTTCGCGATCTCCGAGTTCAGCCGGGCAATGGCCGGCTGCGGCGTGCCCGCGGGCGCGAGCAACCCGAACCACGACGACGCTTCGAATCCAGGCAGTCCGGATTCGGACAGCGTGGGCACATCGGGAAGCGCCGCGGCGCGTGTCAGGCTGGTCACCGCAAGTGCCTTCAGCTTGCCCGCCTTGATGAGCGCCAGCGACGAAGGAAGATTGTCGAACATGAGCTGCACCTGGCCGCCGACCAAGTCCTGCAGCGCCGGCGCGCTGCCCTTGTAAGGGACGTGCGTCATCTGCACCCCCGCCATCGACTTGAAGAGTTCTCCGGACAAGTGGATCGATGTCCCGTTGCCTGACGACGCGAAATTGAGCTTGCCGGGATTCGCCTTGGCGTAGGCGATCAGTTCCTGCACCGAGTTAATGGGCAGCGCAGGATTGATTACCAGCACATTGGGGACGCCGGCGACGAGGATCACTGGTGCGAAATCCTTCACGTGGTCGTACGGCATCTTGGGGTAGAGGCTGGGATTGATCGCGTGCGTGCCCACGGTGCCCATCAACAACGTGTAGCCATCGGGCGGCGACTTGGCCACGAGTTCGGCGCCGATGTTGCCGCCGGCACCGGGCCGGTTGTCGACGACGGCTGCCTGCCCCAGGGTTTCCGTGAGCTTTTGCGCCGCCGCACGGGCAAGAACGTCGGTGGTGCCGCCGGCCGGGAAGGGCACGACGATGCGGATCGGCTTCGTCGGGTAGGGCTGCGCCGAGACGCCGACGGCGAAAGCGGCGGACATTGCACCCAATACCAGCCGATTGAACCATCGTTTCATTGTTGCCTCCGATAAGTGATTCCCGTGGATCGGGATTTTCTGTTTTGTATTGCCGCGACCGACGCTTTTTTTTAATCGACCTTGGCGCCGGACGCCTTGATGATCCGTGCGTATTTTGCGAGCTCGCGCGAAATAAATTGCGCGAACTGCTCCGGCGTATCGGGCGACGGCTCCGCTCCGTCCGCGACGATCTTGGCGCGCACATCCGGCGAGTTCAGGATCCGGGTAACGTCGGCATTCCATTTGGCGACAATCGCGGGCGGCGTACCTGCCGGTGCAAAGAAGCCGTACCACGTCGAGATGTCGAAGCCCGGCAACCCGGCTTCCGCCAACGTCGGCAATTCCGGCACCAGCGGCGAACGCTGCGCGGTCGTGACCGCAAGCGCCTTCAACTTGCCCGCCTTCACTTGTGCCATCGCGTTGGCGAGGTTGTCGAACATGAACTGCGTGTCGCCGGCGAGCAGTGCCTGTGTCGCCGGCGCGCCTCCCTTGAAAGGTACGTGCACCGCATCGGTGCCGGTCTCGACCTTGTAAAGTTCGCCGGCCAGGTGCCCGCCACTGCCGATGCTGCCGGACCCGAAGGAGAGCTTGCCGGGATTGGCCTTGGTCCAGGCAATGAATTCCTTGACGTTGTTCACCGGCGCATTGGCATTGACGACCAGCACGTTCGGCGTGATCGCGATCAGGGTGATCGGTGCGAAATCCTTCGCCGCGTCATACGGCATCGTCTTGTACAAACTGGGATTGACGGCGTGCGTCGACAGCGCGCCCAGCAGTATCGTGTATCCGTCCGGCGCGGACTTCGCGACGAAATCGGCGCCGATGTTGCCGCCTGCCCCGGGCTTGTTCTCTACAACAACCGATTGGCCCCACAGGTCGGTCAAGCGTTGCGCAATCAGGCGGCCGGTGATATCGAGCGAGCCGCCCGGAGGAAACGGGACGACCAGCTTCACGGTGCGAGTGGGATAGGCCTGGGCGGAGGCCGGCAGCGATGTCGCAACGGCAGCCAGCGCAAGCACGGCGGAGACAACGTAGGACCAGAAGCGGACCGTTCGGAGCGGGTTCGGCAAAGCGGGGCCAGCAGACATGTGGGAACGACTCCGTAAGTTGCTTGTCTGTTCGATTCTAGCAAGGCACCCCCGGTTGCATGGGCAAATGAGGGGGCGTCTGGCGATAGCACGCGCGGCGGCGCATAATCGCACCTTTTCGATGCCGTTCCACGCGCTGCGGGCGCCTTGGCTTAAATCGCCCTGATCCGGCGCCTTTTTGCGGCCGTCGATCCACGGCCAATTCCTACCGAACACTCGATGCAGATGAAAAAAGTGGTTGCAGTGGTCACCGCGGTGACGTTCGCCGCGGCCGGCATGGGCGGCGCCTACTGGTATGGAACCAAGAGCGTCGCACCGGCAGGGCAAGCAGCCTCCGCGGGTGCCGCGGCCAAGGCGGGAAGCGCGCCCGCTGCCGGCAGCGTGACCGTCGAAGCCGTCAAGGTGGCCACGCTATCGCTGCCGCAAACGATCACCGCGGTCGGCAGCCTGCGCTCCGACGAGTCGGTGACGCTGCGGCCCGAAGTGGCCGGCCGGATAAACACCATCGCATTCCAGGAAGGACAACCCGTCGCGAAGGGTGCGATGCTCGTCCGGCTGGATCCCGCGGTGCCGCTGGCCGAAGCGCAGCAGGCGCGCGCCAACCTTGTCCTGGCCAAGACCAAGTGGGATCGCGCCATCGATTTGGCGAAGAGCAATTTCATCTCGGGTCAGGCCAAGGACGAAGCGGAGAACAACTACAAGGTGGCGGAAGCATCGGCGCAGTTAGCCGAGGCGAAGCTCGCGAAGATGGACCTGCGCGCGCCGTTTTCCGGGATCATCGGATTGCGGTCGGTATCGATGGGCGACTACGTCAAGGAAGGCGCCGATCTCGTCAACCTCGAGTCGATCGACCCGCTCAAGGTGGACTTCCGCGTGCCCGAGATCTACATGCGGCAGGTCAAGGTCGGCCAGCCGCTGCAGGTGCAGCTGGATGCGCTTCCGGGCAGGACGTTCGAGGGCAAGGTGTTCGCGGTCAATCCGTTGATCGACGCGGCGGGCCGCTCGGTGGTGATCCGCGCCATGGTGCGCAATCCCGACACCAGCCTGCGCCCGGGAATGTTCGCGCGCGTGCGGCTCATCACGCGCGACGCGCAGGACGCATTGGTGCTGCCAGAAGAGGCGCTGGTACCGCAGGGCGACCAGCAGTTCGTCTACCGGATCCTGGATGGCAAGGCGGTGCGCACCAAAGTCGACGTCGGGCAGCGCCGCGACTCGAAGGTGGAAATACTGAACGGCGTGGACAAGGACGACGTGGTCGTGACGGCGGGGCAGTTGAAACTGCGCGACGGCGCGCCGGTCAACATAGCCGGCACCGCGCCGGCTGCGCCTACAGTAGCGGCACCGGCACCGATGTCGTCCCCTGCGAGCGGCCCGGCAATGATCAGCCCCGCTACTGCATCCCCAGCCAAGGCCGACGCGGTCTCGGCGCCCGCGCCCAAGTCCTGACACCGGTACGCCGCCATGATGCTGCCCGAAATTTGTATCAAGCGGCCGGTCCTGGCGACGGTGCTGTCGCTGATCATTGTGTTGATCGGCCTCATTTCGTACACGCGGCTATCCGTGCGCGAATATCCGCGCATTGACGAGCCGGTCGTCAGCGTGTCGGTGACCTATCGCGGCGCATCAGCCGAAGTCGTCGAGTCGCAGGTCACCAAGCCCCTGGAGGACTCGTTGGCCGGCATCGAGGGCGTCGAGGTGATGACGTCGCAAAGCCGCTCCGAGACCTCGCGCATCAACGTGCGCTTCACGTTGAAGCGCGACCCCGATTCAGCGGCCGCCGATGTACGCGACAAGGTGGCGCGCGCGCGCGGCAAGCTGCCGGACACGATCGACGAGCCGATCATCGCCAAGGTCGAGGCCGACTCCAACCCGATCATCTACATCGCCGTGCAGGCCGGCACGCTTTCGACGCTCGACGCGTCGGATTTCGTCAAGCGCTATGTGCAGCCGCGCCTATCCGTGCTGCCGGGCGCCGCGGACGTGCGCGTCTTCGGCGAGCGTCAGATTTCGATGCGGATCAACCTGGACCGGACGCGGCTGGCTGCCTACAAGTTGACGGTGCAGGACGTCGAGGATGCGATCCGCAAGCAGAACGCGGAGATTCCCGCGGGGCGCATCGAGTCGACGTCGCGCGAGTTCACCGTGGTGGCGGAAACGGACACGCGCACGCCCGAGCAGTTCAACAACATCATCGTCGCCAATGTCGGCGGCTATCCGGTGCGCATCCGCGACGTCGGCAATGCAGCCATCGGCCCGATCGACGAGAGGGTGATATCGCGGTACAACGGCAAGTCCTCGCTCAACATCGGCGTCATAAAGCAGGCAGTGGCCAATCCGCTGGATCTGTCCAACGCGGTTCGCGCGGAAGTGGACAAGATCAATCCCGGGCTGCCGCCGGGCATGAAGCTGATCGTCGCATACGACACGTCGGTGTTCATCGACCGCTCGATCAAGTCGGTGTTCGAGACGATCGGCGAGGCAATCCTGCTGGTCGTGCTCGTGATCTACTTTTTCCTGCGCAGCCTGCGCGCCACGCTGATCCCGATCATCACGATTCCGGTGTCGCTGGTCGGCACGTTCGGCCTCATGTATGCGTTTGGATTCACGATCAACACGCTGTCGCTGCTGGCCATCGTGCTGGCGATCGGCCTCGTCGTCGACGACGCCATCGTCATGCTCGAGAACATCTTCCGGCACGTCGAGGCAGGCATGCCGCGCAGGGAGGCGGCCATCCGGGGCGCGCGCGAAATCGGCTTCGCGATCATCGCGATGACGCTGACGCTCGCGTCGGTCTTCGCGCCGCTGGCGTTCGCCACCGGCCGCACCGGGCGCCTGTTCATTGAATTCGCGCTAACGCTGGCCGGCGCTGTGATGGTGTCGGGATTCATCGCGTTGACGCTGTCGCCGATGATGTGCTCGCTGCTGCTGAAGCACCAGGAGCGCCACTCGTGGCTCTACAACACGATCGAAGGCTGGATCGTCGCGCTCACCAACGGCTACCGGCGGGCGCTCACCGCAGCGTTGCATGCGCGCTGGGTGGTGGCGGTCATCTGGGTCGTCGTGCTGGGACTGGGCGTGCTGTTTTTCACGCTGCTGAAGGCCGAGCTCGCGCCGACCGAAGACCGGGGTGTCGTATTCGGCATCGTCACCGCACCGCAGGGCTCGACCCCGTCCTACGTCGCGGACCAGATCCGCCCGATCGAGGAGTTCTATGCGCAGGTTCCCGAGGCCGGCGCCTTTACTTCAATCCAGGGGTTTCCGACGGTCGTCGACGGCAATGCGATATTGCGCCTGAAGCCGTGGGAGGAACGCACGAAGAAGCAGCAGCAGATCACCGACGAGATGCGACCGAAGCTCGCGTCGATCCCGGGGGCCATCGCATTTCCGCTCAATCCGCCTTCGCTCGGCCAGTCGTTTCGTTCCACGCCCGTCGAATTCGTCGTGATGTCGCAGGTGCCCTATGCCGAACTGCAGCGCACCGTTGACCGATACCTGGAGGAGGTGCGCAAATATCCGGGCGTGCAGAACCTGCAGACGGACCTTCGGCTCAACACGCCGGAGGTGCGGGTCGCGATCAACCGGGACAAGCTCTCGGACATTGGCATCTCCGTCGATACCGTCGGCCGCACGCTGGAGACAATGCTCGGCGGCCGGCAGGTTACGCGGTTCAAGCGCGAGGGCGAGCAATACGACGTGATCGTGCAGGTCGCGCCGCTGGATCGCACCACTCCCGCGGACATCAGCGATGCCTATGTGCGGGCGCGCGACGGCGGCATGGTGCAATTGTCCAACCTGGTCGATGTCCGCGAAGGCGTGGCGCCGCAGTCGCTCAATCATTTCAACCGCCTGCGCGCGGTCAAGATCACCGGCACGCTGGCGCCCGGCTATGCGGTCGGCGAGGCGCTCGACGCGATGACCGCGGCGGCGAAGGTCGCCCTTCCCAACACGGCGCAGACCGACTTCGACGGCCAATCGCGCGAATTCAAGAAGTCGGGCGTCGAGATCTATTTCACGTTCGTGCTGGCGCTTGCGTTCATCTACCTGGTCCTGTCGGCGCAGTTCGAGAGCTTCATCAACCCGTTCGTGATCATGCTATCGGTGCCGCTGTCGATGACGGGTGCGCTCGTCACATTGTGGCTGGCCGGCGGCACGCTCAACATCTACAGCCAGGTAGGACTCGTGACCCTGGTCGGGCTCATCACCAAGCACGGCATCCTGATAGTCGAGTTCTCGAACCAGCTGCGGGACAAAGGCGAGCCCATGCTGCAAGCGGTGATCGACGCGGCGACGATGCGCCTGCGCCCCATTCTCATGACGACCGGCGCGATGGTGCTGGGGGCGGTGCCCTTGGCTCTGGCAAGCGGCGCCGGCGCTGAGTCGCGCACCCAAATCGGCTGGGTCATCGTTGGCGGGATGACGTTCGGGACCTTCCTGACGCTATTTGTCGTCCCAACCGCCTACACGCTGCTCGCCGGTCATACGCATGACGCCGTCCCGGCCGCCGCACCGACCCCGGTTGCGGTTCACTCGCCGCAGCCCGCGCATTCCGACTAGGAGTTTCTGCGCGCGCGTCGCCGGCGCTGTTACATTTGACATAGAATCGTCACCCACAAGAGGCAGACTGCCCGGTTTTGCCCATCCACGAGGAGGCTCCATGAAGTATGCACTTCCCGGCTTCGCGCGCGCTGCGCTGGCCGCCATGCTGTTTGGCGTCGCCATGACCGCCAGCGCGCAGACCGAGATCCAGTTCTGGCACTCGATGACCGGAGCCCTGGGCGACCGCGTCAGCGACCTCGCGAAACGGTTCAACGACAGCCAGAAGGATTACAAGATCGTGCCGGTATTCAAGGGCACGTATCCGGAATCGATGGCGGCGACTGTCGCCGCTACGCGGGCCGGCAATCCGCCGCATATCGTCCAGGTATTCGAGGTCGGCACCGCGACGATGATGGCGTCGGGCAAGGCGATCAAACCGGTCTACGAAGTCATGGCGCAGGCGGGCGAGAAGTTCGACCCGAAGAATTACGTCCCGGCAGTGGCCGGCTACTACTCGACGCCGTCCGGCCAGATGCTGTCGTTTCCGTTCAACAGCTCGACCCCGGTGTTCTATTTCAACAAGGACGCCTTCGTGAAAGCCGGCCTTGACCCGAACACGCCGCCGAAGACGTGGCCGGCGGTCATGGCGGCGGCTGCGAAGCTCAAAGTATCTGGCGAGAAGTGCAGCTACACGACGGGTTGGCCGTCCTGGGTGCAATACGAGACGTTCAGCGCGTGGCATGACATGCCGTTCGCGTCCGAGCAGAACGGTTTCGCCGGCAACAATCCGAAGCTGCTCATCGTGAATCCGCTGCAGATCAAGCACATCGAGAATCTGGTCGAGTGGTCGAAGAAGGGCTATTTCACCTACGGCGGCCGCACCAACGAGGCGGAATCGAAGTTCGCCAGCGGCGAATGCGCGATGCTGACGTCGAGCTCCGCGGCCTATGCGAACATCAAGCGCAACGCGAAGTTCGGGTTCGGCATCTCGACAATTCCGTATTACCCGGACGCGCCGGGCGCGCCGCAGAACACCATCATCGGCGGTGCATCGCTGTGGGTGATGAACGGCAAGAAGCCCGAGGAATATAAGGGCATCGCCAAGTTCTTCTCGTTCCTGTCCTCGCCCGAAATCCAGGCGCAATGGCACCAGGAGACGGGATACCTGCCGATCACGATGGCCGCCTACGACATCACGAAGAAGTCCGGCTTCTACGAGAAGAACCCCGGCACCAACGTCTCCGTCGAGCAGATGATCGTGAAGACCACGAAGAATTCGCGTGGCGTGCGTATCGGCAACTTCGTGCAGGTGCGCGACGCGATCCAGGAAGAGTTCGAGGCGGCGCTTGCCGGCAAGAAGACCGCGAAGGAAGCGGTCGAGGCCGGCGCCAAGAAGGGCAACGAACTGATCGAGAAGTTCGCCAAGGCGCAAAAAGGCTAGGGCGTCCGACCGGCAGGAAACGAAAGGCGCCAGGCCGTTGCGGCCCGGCGCCTTTTTGCCGCCGATCGGCTAAGCTTCGCTACACACCGCACGCCGCAGCCCCATCATGGAAAAGCGAGTCCGCTTCGAGTCGCGCTGGTTGCCCTACGCGCTGGTCGCGCCGCAGATCGCGATCACGATCGTCTTCTTCTTCTGGCCAGCGTTCCAGACGCTGTACCAATCGCTGTTGCTCGAGGACGCATTCGGCGCAAGCCGCGAGTTCGTCGGCTTCGATAATTTCAGGGCACTCGTCCACGACGACGACTACCTGGCGTCTTTCCGCATCACCGCGGTGTTCTCGCTGCTGGTTACGGGGCTGGGCCTGTCGATCTCGCTGGTGCTGGCTGTGCTGGCGGATCGCGTCGTCCGCGGTGCGCACGCCTACAAGACGCTGCTGATCTGGCCGTACGCGGTCGCGCCAGCGGTGGCGGCCGTGCTGTGGCTGTTCCTGTTCAGCCCGACGCTCGGCATCATCGCGCATTGGCTGCACGGCCTCGGCATCGAATGGAATCCGCTTCTCAACGACACCGACGCGCTCGTCCTGGTCGTCATCGCGGCCGTGTGGAAGCAGATCTCGTACAACTTCCTGTTCTTCCTTGCGGGACTGCAGTCGATCCCGAAATCGCTGATCGAGGCCGCCGCGATCGACGGCGCGGGCCCGGTGCGACGCTTCTTCACGATCGTCTTTCCGCTGCTGTCGCCGACGACGTTTTTCCTTTTCGTCGTCAACGTGGTCTACGTGCTTATCGATACGTTCGGCATCATCGACGCGGCGACCGGCGGCGGGCCCGGCCGTGCGACGACCATCCTCGTCTACAAAATCTATCACGATGGATTCAAAGGGCTGGACCTCGGCGGGTCGTCGGCGCAGTCGGTGGTGCTGATGGTGATCCTGGTGGCGCTGACGTTCGTGCAGTTCCGGTTCATCGAGCGCAAGGTCCAGTACTGATGGTCGAGAACCGGCCGCTGCTGACGTTCTTAACGCACCTGATCCTGGTGATCGGCGTGGCGCTCGTCGCGCTGCCCCTGTACGTGGCGTTCGTGGCGTCGACGCTCACGCCGGAGCAGGCGCAGGAGGCGCCGATCACGCTCATCCCGGGCGACCAGATGCTGGAGAACTATTCGCAGGTGCTGACCCACGGCTCGGCGCGGGGGTCGTCCGCGCCGGTAAGCCGGATGATGTTCAACAGCCTGGTCTCCGCACTGGTCATCGCCGTCGGCAAGATCGCGATCTCGCTGATCTCGGCGTTCGCGATCGTCTATTTCCGCTTTCCGCTGCGGGCCTTTTTCTTCTGGATGATCTTCGTCACGCTGATGCTGCCCGTGGAAGTGCGGATCCTGCCGACCTACAAGGTGATCGCCGATCTCGGCATGATCAACACCTACGCCGGGCTGACGCTGCCGCTGATTGCTTCGGCGACGGCGACATTCCTGTTCCGCCAGTTCTTCCTGACGATTCCCGACGAGCTCGCCGAAGCGGCGCGCATCGACGGCGCCGGGCCCCTGCGGTTCCTGTGGGACGTCGTGATTCCACTGTCGCGGACCAACATGGCTGCGCTATTTGTCATCACGTTCCTGTACGGATGGAACCAGTACCTGTGGCCGTTGCTGGTGACCACGGACGAGAACATGTACACGACGGTGATCGGCATCAAGCGGATGATCACCGGAGGCGACGCGGCCACGGAGTGGAATCTGGTGATGACGACGGCGCTCCTCGCGATGCTGCCGCCGGCGCTGGTCGTGGTGCTGATGCAGCGCTGGTTCGTCAAGGGCCTGGTCGATACTGAAAAATGAGGCGAAAGTGAGATAACGATGGCGAAAGTGGATATCCGCGACGTGCGCAAGAGCTACGGGGACCTCGAGGTCATCCACGGCATCAGCGCCGACGTGGCCGACGGCGAGTTCATCGTGATGGTCGGCCCGTCCGGTTGCGGAAAGTCCACGTTGTTGCGGATGGTGGCGGGTCTGGAGACCATCACGGCGGGGGAGATCGTGATCGGCGACCGCGTCGTCAACCGGCTGGAGCCCAAGGATCGCGACATCGCGATGGTGTTCCAGAACTACGCGCTCTATCCGCACATGAGCGTGTTCGAGAACATGGCGTACGGCCTCAAG
>Ga0207701_10000433_pt1 | contig 43090 bp, 40 predicted proteins | sample KBSSwiSSwithPhiX_FD_184294 | JGI IMG/M metagenome (GOLD analysis project Ga0207701, IMG submission 184294) | Switchgrass rhizosphere bulk soil microbial communities from Kellogg Biological Station, Michigan, USA, with PhiX - S5 (SPAdes) (version 2) | ecosystem: Environmental > Terrestrial >... | reverse complement strand
CAGGGGCTGCATGCCGCCGATCTGGAGGGGCACATCGTCTGGCGCCAGGGGCTGACCCAGGCCGGCGACCTGACCACGCCGCTGGTGATCGGGCCCTACCTGGTGTTCTCGGGCAGCCGCGCCGGGATGTTCATCGTCGACCGGGACACCGGCAAGCTGCTGGAGATCTTCAATCCCGGCGGCGGGGTCTGCGCGGCGCCCACCCTGGACCCGAGCGGAACCCGGCTCTACGTGCTGTCCAACGGCGGCTCGCTGTACGCGCTCGACCTCGGCTGAGGCGCGCGGGGTGGATCAACCTGGCTGAGTGCGCGCGCCACCCATGCTCTCGATACGCCGCACCAGCTCCTTGATGCGACGGCTGCCGCCGGCGTCGCGCGCTTTCCATTCCACGCCGAACCCGGCTTCTCCGCCGGGCTGTCCGATCCAGCAGACCCGGGCCGACAGCGGCATGGCCACTTCGGCGCCCGGTGGGGAGACCTTGAGCACCACGTCGGCCTCGTGCAGCACGCGCTCGTCGGTGCGGACGAAGGCGCCGCCGCGGCCGATGTCGCGCAGCACCCCCACGTTGTCCTGCAGGGCGCCCGAGATCTGCCAGGTCACCGGAAGCTCGACGGGCAAGCGCTGATGGCGGCGCGCCACCATCTCGACCGAGTCGCCTTTGGCCACCGAAACGAGATAATCCCGGGTCTGCGTCTCGCTGGGGAGGAACTCGATGCCGATGCCCGCCTTGGTCTTGGTGCGGTGCTTTCCGGGCCGACGCCAGGCGACGTTTCCGCGCAGCAACATGGGGCTGCGTCGCTTGCCCAGCCGGATCGACACCACCACCGGCTCGCCGATCGCCAGTGCTCGGCGCGTCGGAAAGAACAATCCGCCGTTCGGAAGGTCGGCCAGGTAATGCTCCAAAAAGGGCTGGCCGGTGGCGAAATGTACTTTAAGGATGGTCATGTGGGTGCGTGAAGGGGATTGTATTATTCAAAATTCAACGATTGTAAAGAGCCCCCATACTGAATTGAGAACTTCAGATTTCGACTATCACCTTCCGCCCGCACAAATTGCCACCCAACCGGCGGCGCTGCGGGACGGCTCGCGGCTCATGCTGATGGGGCGCTGGGGGGGCACCTGCAACCATCTGCATTTTCGCGAAATTGCCCGGCTGCTCCCGCCCCGTTCTCTGCTGGTGCTCAACGATACAAAAGTGATCCCTGCACGCCTCCACGGCTCAAAACCAAGCGGCGGAAACATCGAATTACTTCTGACACGATTCGTTGAGGACGGCCGCGACGCTGACGGTCGCACGGAGGTGTGGGAAGCCTTGGGCAAAAACCTGGGCCGAGGCCCCGGAGGCGCGCTGCAATTCGCCGGTGACCTGCGGGCCCAAATCCTGGAACGGCGTGACGAGGGTCGGATCCTGCTGCGCTTTTCCGGACTGGGCGACGCGGATCTGGTTTCGCGGCTGGGCGAGATCGGCGAGATCCCGCTGCCGCCCTACATCGAAGCGGCGCGCAGGCGCGCGACGCGGCCAGGCGACGGGGAGGGCGAGCGAGAAGGGCAGGGCGAGGGTGTGGGCGCGGTCGACGACCGGGTTCGCTACCAGACGGTGTATGCGCGGGCACCCGGGGCGGTCGCGGCCCCGACCGCCGGGCTGCACTTCACGCCCGAGCTGCTGGCCGAGGTCGCGGCTGCCGGCCACGAGATCGTCGGGCTCACCCTGCATGTCGGGCCCGGCACGTTTCGCCCGGTCAAGAGCGAGCAGGCCTCCGAGCACGTCATGGAGGAAGAGCGCTATCTGATCCCCGACGCCACCGCCCGCGCCGTGCAGGCGGCGTCCGCCGCTCGGCGGCCGGTGGTGGCGGTGGGGACCACCGTGGTGCGCGCGCTGGAAGGGGCGGCGCGCGCGGGCCGCGGCGAGGTTGGCGCGGGCCCCGGCGCCACCGCGCTGTTCCTGCGGCCCGGGGACACCTTCCAGGTGGTCACCGATCTCATCACCAACTTTCACCTGCCGCGCTCCACGCTGCTGATGCTGGTGGCCGCCTTTGCCGGACGCGAGCGGGTGCTGGCGGCCTACGCCGAGGCCGTCGAGCGCGGCTACCGGTTCTACAGCTACGGTGACGCCATGCTGATCACGGGGCAGTCCGCGCCATGAGCGGGCCGCAGGCGATCTTCGAGGTGGTCGCGCGCGACGGCGCTGCGCGCGCGGGTCTGTTGCATACCGCCCACGGCACCATCGAGACGCCGGTGTTCATGCCGGTCGGCACCCAGGCCAGCGTCAAGGCGCTGTCGTCGGGCGACCTCGGCACGCTGGGCGCGCGCATCATCCTGGGCAACACCTACCACCTGTCGCTGCGCCCGGGCGCCGAGCGGGTCGCCGCGCTCGGCGGCCTGCATCGCTTCATGGCCTGGCCGGGCGCGATCCTCACCGATTCGGGCGGCTTTCAAGTCTTCAGCCTGCGCGAGCGGCGCACCATCGACGAGGACGGCGCGACCTTTCGCTCGCACATCGACGGTTCGCCGCAACGGCTGACGCCCGAGCGCGCGATGGAGATCCAGGCCCTGCTCGGCAGCGACATCGCGATGGCCTTCGACGAGTGTCCGCCTTCGGACGCGCCACCGGAGGCGGTGGCGGCGGCCATGGCGCGCACCACCCGCTGGGCCCGGCGCTGTGCCGCCGCCCCGCGCGCAACGGGGCAGCTGCGCTTCGGCATCGTCCAGGGCGGCGTCGATCTCGCGCTGCGCCGCGCGCACCTGGGGGAGATCGCTCCGCTCGGCTTCGAGGGGCTGGCGCTGGGCGGCCTGGGCGTGGGCGAGCCGCCAGAGGTCATGCACGCGGTGGTGGCCGCGATCGCGCCCGAGATGCCCGCCGATCGGCCCCGTTACCTGATGGGCGTGGGCACGCCCGAGGATCTCCGGGCCGGCATCCGCGCGGGCATCGACATGTTCGACTGCGTCATGCCGACCCGCAACGCCCGCAACGGCCAGCTGTTCGTGCGCGCCGGTCGGATCAACATCGCCAACGCCCCCCACCGCGACGACCCCCGCCCGATCGAGGAGGGCTGCCCGTGCGAGTGCTGCGCTTCGTATAGCCGCGCCTACCTCGCGCATCTGTTCCACGCCAAGGAGCTGCTTTATTACCGGCTGGCGACCGTCCACAACCTGCAGCACTACCTGGACCTGGCGCGTCGTGCCCGCGCCGCCATCATCGCCGGTGTCGCGGGGGCGTCGACGTGGTAAACCCAAGGCGTCATGGCCAAACGCGTGGGGGTCATTCTCTCCGGCTGCGGGCAGCGCGATGGCAGTGACGTCGCCGAGTCGCTGATCACGCTGCTGGCGCTGGAGCGCGCCGGCGCCGAGGTCATCTGTGCCGCGCCCGATCAGCCGCAGACCGTGCTGGCCAATCACCTGAGCGGCGACAGCGCGCCCGCCAAGCCGCCCAAGCGCAATGTTCTGATCGAGTCGGCGCGCCTGGCGCGCGGCGCGGTCCGCAACCTGGCCGCGCTGGGCGATCGCGACATCGACGCGCTGATCATCCCGGGCGGGGAGGGGACCTGGCAGAACCTGTCGTCCTACGCCGACAAGGGCGAGCTGTGCGAGGTGAACCCGGACGTGGCCCGCCTGCTGCGCGCCCTGCTGGCGTCGCGCAAGCCGATCGGAGTGATCGGGCTGGCGTCGATCCTGGCGGCGCGGGTGCTGGGCCCGGTGGCCGGTGTCCGGATCACCCTGGGCAGCAAGCACACCACGGCGGCCAAGCACGCGGCGGTCATGGGCGCCGACTTGCGGCCCTGTCCGGTCGACGACGTGGTGATCGACCAGAAGTCGCGGGTGATCTCGACGCCGGCCCACATGTACGACGACGCGTCCTTGCGCCAGGTGGCGCTGGGCATCGAGAAGCTGGTGCGCTCCGTGGTTGGCCTGGCCCAGGATCGGGCGCCGCGCGCGCCCGGGCCCGCCGTGCCCGCCACCACCGCGCCCGGCGGCCCGCGCCCGGCGCCCTGAGTCCTCAACTCACCCGAGGCCCGGAGCCCTAGGACGCGGCTACTGATCCAGACCGCGGTTGCGCTTGATCTGGTCGAGGACCTTGCCGTACTCGACCTCCCAGGTCGAGGTCCCCTCTTGCAGGTTCTTGATGCGGCGGCGCACCTCTTCGTCGAGCTCTTCGTCGACCTGCATGTGCTTCTTGAGGATCTCCGACATGCGCTTGCGCAGCACGGTGTCCTCGACGAAGATCTCTTCGATGTGCGGGGACTGCATGAACGACTCGATCATCTGCGTCGTCATCCACTCCAGCCCTTCCTCGCCCAGGCCGAAGGCCTTCTCGCCCGCGAGGGCCCGCTTGACCTTGCCGAACTGCTCGTAGGGCAGGTTGCGCTTCTGCAACACGTCCTTGGCCTTTTCGGTGATCTCCCGATCGACGCGCAGGTACTCCTTGAGCACGGCCTGCACGTCCATCTCCGCCTCGCCCCGGTCCGAGACCTCGATATCCCCCGCCTCCACGAGCGCCTTGACGATCTCGGCTCCCACTGACGGTATCTTTCCGCTGTAAAGACGCATTCTCCTAAGGCGCCTTATAGGTGCCGCCTGCTCGCCAGTCAAGGTTAAGCGCGCGTCTCAGGGGGATCTTTCTCCAGGCGATCTTTTTATGTCAGACTTTGCCGCGCGTGCTGATCCCGCTTCGCGACCACAATCCGCGCCAGCGCGCCCCCGTGGTGACGGTGTCGTTGATTGTGGTCAACCTGGTGGTCTTCCTTTACGAGTTTTTCTTACCGCCTGCCCTGCAGAAGTTGCTGATCCTGAGCGGGGGCGCGATCCCGATCGAGATCGTCAACCTGGTCGACATCCCGCCGCGTGACCTCCTGCCCGTGCCAGGGTCGATCCTGACCTCGATGTTCCTGCACGGCGGATGGGCGCACCTGATCGGGAACATGTGGTTCCTGTGGATCTTCGGCGACAACGTCGAGGAAGCGCTGGGTCGCTTCCGGTACCTCCTGTTCTATTTTCTCGTGGGCACGGTGGGCGCGCTGGCCCAGTGCTTCACCATGCCGCAGTCCACGGCGCCCATGATCGGCGCCTCGGGCGCGGTCGCCGGCGCGCTGGGCGGCTACGTGCTGCTCTATCCGCGCGCGAAGATCCTGACCCTGGTGCTGTGGTTCTTCGTCGACGTCCCGGCCTGGATCTTCCTGGGTATCTGGTTCATCAGCCAGTTCTACCTGGGCGAGGGTTCGGGGGTGGCCTGGATGGCGCACGTGGGCGGCTTCCTGGCCGGCATCGGTCTGGTGCGCCTGCTGGCGCCGCGCTCGCGCCGGCGACCGCCCATCGACGCCGAGTATCTGCCGCCCGGTCGCTGGTGAGCCCTTCTTCTCTTGACAGGAGAGGGCCGACGCGCAAAATCGCCGCCATCAAAACGGCGGATTAGCTCAGCTGGTTAGAGCAGGCGTTTCATACGCGCCGGGTCCGGGGTTCGAGTCCCTGATCCGCCACCGACGCTCGCTGCGGACGCTCGCTCCGCTCGCTCGCGGAAGGGGGAGGCCCCCCTCCCGCGGGCCCTCCCCAGCGCCTTGGGTAGCTAGCCGGCGCGGCGGAGCCGCGCCTCCCGTCCATAAACCCGTTCGCTCCGCTCACTCTGGCCGTGCAGCTATCATCGCAACGCCAGAGCGAGCGTCCTTGACCGGGGGGTGGGGTCCGGGCTAGATCGGCGGCCTCATGTACGATACGTCAGACATCCGTAAGGGGCTCAAGATCATGATGGACGGAGCGCCCTACACGGTGGTCGAGTTCCAGTTCGTCAAGCCGGGCAAGGGCGCTGCCTTCACCCGCACCAAGGTGAAGAACCTGCTCACCGGTGCGGTGCTCGAGCGCAACTTCCGCTCGGGCGAGAAGTTCGAGCCGGCCAACGTCGAGACCAAGACCATGCAGTACCTGTACAAGGACGCCGACTCGTTCGTGTTCATGGACACGTCGACCTACGACCAGGTCCAGATCCCCGAAACGACCATCGGGGATTCGTCCGACTACATGCCGGAGAACATCAACGTCGAGGTGCTGTTCTTCCAGGACCGCGCCGTCGGCGTGACCCTGCCGAACTTCATCGAGCAGGCCATCGTGTCGACCGAGCCGGGCTTCCGCGGCGACACCGCGACCGGATCGACCAAGCCCGCCAAGATCTCGACCGGCGCGACCATCAACGTGCCGCTGTTCATCAGCGTCGGCGACGTCGTCAAGATCGATACCCGCACCGGCGAGTATCTCGAGCGCGTCGGCCGCGCCTAGGCGGCGCGGATGCCGTCCGAGCGCGATCGGCTCGCCGGACGGCGCGCGGCGCTGGAGGCGCGCGCCCGGGTGCGCCGGGCCGTGCGCGACTGGTTCGAGGACCAGGGTTTTCTCGAGGTCGAGACGCCCGCGCGCGTGCCGGCGCCGGGGCAGGAGCCGCACCTGGACGCCATCGCCGCCGGCGCAGGCTCGGGGCCGGGTGACCACCGCTGGCTGGCCACCTCACCCGAGTACCACATGAAGCGGCTGTGCGCCGCGGGCTACCAGCGCATCGTCCAGATCGGCAAGGCCTTCCGGGGCGGCGAGCGCGGCCCGCACCACCAGTCGGAGTTCGCCATCATCGAGTGGTACCGCGCCGGCGCGCCGCTGGAGACCCTGGCCCGCGACTGCGAGCAGCTGCTGCGCGAGGCGGCGCGCGCCGCCGGGCGCGACCCCGCGGCGCTGGGGTTGGCCGAGGCGTTCGAGCGCACCACGGTGCGCGCGCTGTTGCTGCGCCACGCGGGCATCGAGCTGCGCGGCGACGAGAGCGCGCCCGAGCTGCGCGCCAAGGCCATCGCCGCGCGCGCCTTCGCCGGCGCGCCGCCGCCCGAGGACGCGGCCTGGGACGACGTCTTTTTCCAGGTCTTCCTCGACCGGGTCGAGCCGCAGCTGGGCCGCGGCCGGCCCACGCTGGTGTTCGACTGGCCGGCCCCGCTGGGGGCGCTGGCGCGCCGGCACCCCGACGACCCGCGCCTGGTCGAGCGCTTCGAGCTTTACGCCGGCGGCCTGGAGCTGGCCAACGCCTTCGGCGAGCTGACCGACGCCGGCGAGCAGCGCGCCCGCTTCATCGCGGAGTCCGGCCTGCGCGCCGCGCGCGGCAAGGCGGTCTACCCCCTCGACGAGAACCTGCTGGCGGCCTTGCCGCTGATGCCGCCCACCGCCGGCATCGCCCTTGGCTTCGACCGCCTGGTCATGCTGGTCCTGGGCGCGACCGACATCCGCGAGGTCGTCGCCTTCGCCGACGACGAAGTCTAGGCGCGCTAGGCGCGCTCGCGGACCCAGACGGTCTCGACGCCGTTGAAGCTGTCGCGCCACTTGGCGATGTCGTCGACGTGGCGGCCGTGCGGCAGGATCTGCCGGTAGCGCTCCAGCGTGCGGATCGCCTCGGCCGGTTCGCCCTTGCGCAGCTCGGCGGCGCTGCGCAACGCAAAGAAGAGCTCGTCGTCGATGCTCTCGGGATCGACGGAGCTGGCGCTGTCGTCCAGGGCCAACGCCCGCTGGTAGTCGGCGGCCGCCTCCTCGAATCGTGCCAGGCAGGCCAGCGCCTGTCCGCGGTTGAAGAAGGCCTCCGGTTCGTCGGGCTGGGTGGCGATCTCTCGCGTCGCGGTCTCGATCGCCTCGGCGTAACGGCCATCGCGTACCAGCTGGGTGGAAAAAAGCGCTCCGTAGGTCATCGGGGGGCGGCAGTCTACTCCCTCCGAGGTTCCGATCTCATAGGAAAATCGCAGCTATCCTTGACCCCAGATCCCGGCTCTGCTAGGAGTTGCGGCGGCTGGAGGCCCACAAGCGTGACTCACTATCTGATCGGAATAGCTCAGGCTGCTGGCGGCGGCGCCGCTGCCCCCGGTGGCGGGCTGCTGGGGAATCCGCTGCTGATGATGGTCCTCATCTTCGGCGTGTTCTATTTCCTGGTCATCCGCCCGCAATCCAAGAAGGCCAAGCTCCACCAGCAGATGCTGACGGAGCTGAAGAAGGGCGACGAGGTCGAGACCCAGGGCGGTCTCATCGGTCGCATCTCCGGCATCAAGGACGACGAGATCACCCTGCAGGTGCAGGAAGGCGTGCGCATTCGTGTGCTGCGCAGCGCGGTCACCCGTCCCCGCAAGCCCGCCGCCGCCGGCGACAAGGTCGAGAAGTCCGAAAAGGCCGACAAGGCTCCCGAAAAATCTTCCGAGGCCCCGAAGGACGTCAAGGCCTCCTAAAAACCTGCTCAACGCGGTAGACGGTAGAACGCATGGAACGCTCCTGGTGGTGGAAGGCGGTTCTCTACGGTTTTGTCACCGTGATGGCCGTGCTCTACCTGGTCCCGACGGTGGCGCCGGATTCGACGAACCCAGCGCTGGCATTCGTCAACAAGCACTTCCAGAAGCGCATCCAGCTGGGGCTCGATCTCCAGGGCGGGTTGCATCTGGTTTACGAGGTCAACGTCGACAAGGCGGTGTCGAGCAAGGTCGACCGCCTGTCGTCGGACATCGAGGATCACCTGCGCAAGGACAAGGGGATCAACGACGTCACGGTCACCCGGGAGGGCCGGGATGACGTCATCCTGACCTTCGCCAAGCCCGAGGACCAGGCCAAGGTCGACGAGACCTTCCTCAAGGACTACCGCCGCACACTGGATGTCATCGAGCGCAAGCCCGAGACCGGCGTCATCCGGCTGCGGCTGGACCCGGACCAGATCGAAGAGGTGCGAGATTACGCCCTCCGTCAGGGCATCGAGACCATCCGCGGCCGCGTCGACAAGTTCGGCGTGGCCGAGGCCACCGTCATCAAGAAGGGCACCGACATCATCGTCGAGATCCCGGGCCTGAAGCCGGCCGACTTCGAGCACATCAAGTCGGTCATCGGCCGCACCGCGCAGCTCGAGTTCAAGATCGTCGACGACGGCTCGGAGTACATGCGCAAGGTCGCGGCCGCCGTGCCCAAGGACTCTGGCATCGAGGTCGCGCCCGAGTCGTGGTCCGAGAAGGACTCGGGCAAGCAGCACGAGGACGTCTACCTGCGCTCGAAGAAGCGCGAGACCCTGGAGAAGTTCTTTGCCGGGCTGAGCGGTGAGACGGCGGTTCCGCCCGACCACGAGATCGGCTACGAGGAGAACCAGGCGCGCTCGGACACCGGCGAGGTGACCCCCGACCGCTACTGGCGGACCTATTACCTGCACCGGCGTGCGGCGCTGACCGGCGAATACCTGTCGAACGCCGATCAGACCTGGGACCAGCAGACCGGGCGGCCCGAGGTCAGCTTCGAGTTCGACCGCCAGGGGGCGTCGATCTCGGAGAAGATGACCGGCGATAACATCGGTCGCAAGATGGCGGTGCTGCTCGACGACAAGATCAACAGCGCCCCGGTGATCGAAGGGCGCATCGGCGCGCGTGGCCGCATCACCCTGGGCGGCTTCGGCGATCCCTTCGCGCTCCAGCAAGAGGCCAAGGACCTGGTCGGCGTGCTCCGCTCGGGCGCGCTGCCGGCGCCGCTGCACAAGACCTTCGAGACCCAGGTCGGCCCGACCATGGGCAGCGACTCGGTGAAGAAGGCCAAGTTCTCGATGATCCTCGGCGCGGTCGCGGTCATCCTGTTCATGCTCATCTACTACCGGTTCTCCGGTTTGATCGCGAACGTCGCCATGGTGCTGAACCTGCTGTACATGGTGGCCATCCTCGCGGCCTTCGAGGCGTCGCTGACCCTGCCGGGGATCGCCGGCCTGGTGCTGACCGTCGGCATGGCCGTCGACGCCAACATCATCATCTACGAGCGCATCCGCGAGGAGCTGCGCCTGGGCAAGTCGCCGCGCACTGCGGTCGACGCCGGGTTCAAGCGCGCGTTCTGGACGGTGTTCGACGCGCACGTGACCAACTTCGTCGCCGGCGTGGTGCTCTATTCGTACGGCTCGGGTCCGATCCGGGGGTTCGCGGTCACGCTGCTCGTCGGCATCATCACCAACCTCTTCACCTCTTACTGGCTGTCGCACTGGATGTTCGACGCCCTGGTCGGGCGCCGGGGTGCGGCGCGCGCCACCCTGTCGATCTAGAGGCCACCATGGCGGCGCAGAATCAGCAGCAAAAGTTCTTCGAGATCATCAAGCCGGGCTCGACCTTTGAGTTCATCGGCATGCAGCGCTACTGGATCGGCCTGTCGGTCGTGCTGGTGTTCATCACCATCGTGATGCTTCCGCTCAACGCCTTCGTCATCAAGAGCCGCGGGCACATGTTGAACTGGGGCGTCGACTTCCGCGGCGGAACCGAGCTGGTGGTCGAGTTCTCCAAGCCGGTCGAGGCCGGCGAGATCCGCAAGGTCCTGGCCGACGCCGGGCACGACAACGCCGACGTGGTGAAGTACGAGGACCCGACCGGCAAGTCCCAGTGGAACTACATGCTGCGCATCGGCGCGGTGTCGGTGCTCAGCGAGAACCAGGCCAAGCAGGCGCACGAGGCGCTGGCCAAGGAGGGCGAGGCCAACCTCAAGAAGTTCGACTGGTCCGAGGGCGGCGACAAGATCTACCTGCGCTATGACAGGGCGGTCGATCCCCAGGTGCTGGCCAACTCGTTCAAGGCCATCGGCATCAACACCATGCAGGTGCAGCAGTTCGGGCGCATCGAGGAGAACACCTACGAGGTGACCCTGGTGGGGCTGGACTCCGAGATCCGGCGCGCGCTGGACGCGCACTTCGGCGCGGACGCCGTGTCCGGCATCCCGCAGGTCGAGTCGGTGGGCGCCAAGGCCGGCAAGCAGCTGCAGTACGACGCGGCGCGATCGCTGCTGTTCGCGATCCTGCTCATCATGGTTTACATCGCCTTCCGGTTCGACTTCCGGTACGGCCCGGGCACGGTGGTCGCGCTGCTTCACGACGCGGTCATCGTCATCGGCGCCTTCGCGGTGACTTACAAGGAATTCTCGCTGACCACCGTGGCCGCGGTGCTCACCATCATCGGCTTCTCGATGAACGACACCATCGTGGTGTTCGACCGCATCCGCGAGAACGCCACCCGGCTGCGTGACCGGCGCTTCGATCGGGTGGTCAACCAGTCGATCAACGAGACCCTGTCGCGCACCATCTGGACCAGCGCCACGGTGTTCTTCGTCACCCTGGCCATGAACGTGTTCGGCGTCGGGGTCATCCGCGACTTTGCCTTCGCGATGAACGTCGGCGTGATCGTCGGGACCTACTCCTCGATCTTCATCGCCAGCCCGATCCTGATCTGGCTCAACGAGAAGTACCTGGCCAGCCAGAAGCGCCAGCAGCCCGCCCGCAACGCCCGCCGTCCGAAGAAGGACGACGACGGCGAAGCGGTAGAAGACTAGCTCGGACCGCGGCTCTGTCACAGCCGGCGGCGCACATGTTAGTGTGCGCCATGTCGCTCAGCGATCCGCGTACGCCTCGGTCATGGCAGGCGCCGGCGGTCGATGAGCAGCGGGCCCGGGTCCTGGCCAAGGAGATCGGCGTCCGCCGCCTGATCGCCACCATCCTCCTGGGGCGCGGCATCGACGACTCGGCGCGCGCGTCGCGCTTCCTGTCGCCGCGGCTGTCGGACCTGCGCCGCCCCGACGGCATGGCCGATCTCGAGCGCACGCTGCAGCGGCTGGCGGCGGCCCTGTCGGGACACGAACGGATCGCGGTCTTCGGCGACTACGACGTCGACGGGGTCACCACCGCGGCCGTGCTGGCCAGCACGCTGCGCGCCCTGGGCGGCGAGGTGGTGGCGCGGGTGGCCAGCCGCCACGCCGGTTACGGCCTGGGCACCGCCGACGTCGCGCGTTTCGCTGACGAGGGCTGCCGCGTCCTGGTCACCGGGGATTGCGGCACCAGCGACATCGAGGCCCTGGCGCTGGCGCGGTCGCGCGGGGTGGACGCCATCGTGATCGACCATCACCAGGTCCCCTCGGGTGAAAGTCCGGCTTACGCGTTGATCAACCCGCACCGCGGCGACGACGCGTTCCCCTTCAAGGGCCTGGCCTCGTGCGGGGTGGCGTTTTACCTGGCGGCGGCGCTGCGCACGCGACTGTCGGTCGACGCCGCCCGCTTCGATCCGCGCGACCTGCTGGACCTGGTCGCGCTGGGTACGGTGGCGGATCTGGTGCCGCTGGTCGATGAGAACCGGATCCTGGTCTCCGCCGGTCTGCGGGTGGCCAGCGCGCGCAAGCGGCCCGGGCTGCGCGCGCTGGCGGCGCTGGCGCAGATTCCCGAGGACGCCCCGATCACCGCCGAAGGCGTGAGCTTTCGGCTGGCGCCGCGGCTGAACGCCGCCGGTCGCCTGGGGGAGGCGCAGCTCGCGCTCGATCTGCTGCTGGCGCCTGACGACGCCACCGCCGTCCGCCTGGCCGAGGAGCTGGACGATCGCAACCGGCAGCGCCAGCAGATCCAGGAGGGGGTATGGACCCAGGCGCTGACTGCCTGCGAACCCTACGAGACCGCCGCCGCCCTGGTGGTGGGCGCCGAAGGCTGGCACCCGGGGGTGGTGGGGATCATCGCCTCCAAGCTGGTCGAGCGGTTTGGCCGGCCAGCGGTGGTCATCGGCTTCCAGCAAGGGCAGGGGCGCGGTTCGGCGCGCACCACCGGCGGCTTCAACTTGTACGAGGCGCTGGCGGCCTGCGCGCCGCACCTGACCCGCTTCGGCGGTCACGCCGCGGCCGCGGGCATGAGCCTGTCCATCGACGCGCTCGACGACTTTCGACGAGCTTTCATCCTGGAAGCTGAGCGCCGCATCGGCGCCGACGATCGCCCGCCCTTGCTGGTCGACGCGGTGGTCGAGCTCGGTGATCTGGACCTGCGCGCCGCCGAAGAGCTGGAGCGGCTGGCGCCGTTCGGTGCCGCCAACGCGCAGCCGCTGTTCGCCCTGGCCGGGGTGACCACGGAGTCGACGCGCCAGGTGGGCGAGGGCCACCTGCAGATCACCCTGCGCCACCGCAACGCGACCGGGGACGCCATCGCCTTCGGGATGGCCGCGCACGACCCGGGGAGCGGGGCCTGCATCGACGTGCTGGCCAACGCGGAGCTGGATACCTTCCGCGGCAACCGCCGCGCGCGCCTCAAGGTGAGACATCTTTACCGCAGGCGCGAGAGCTGAAGTTCGGTAATACTCGGCCCGGGTATGTCCACTGACACGCCGCCTCCTGGCTCGGCTCCCCGAGACGTGGTGCGTTCGGCCGGCCGGCGCCCCGGCCGCCCGGTCGAGCGGTCGTACCTGGCGCTGATCCCGCGGCGGAACTTTCGCCGCGCGCTGTTCCTGTTGCTGGCCTTGCTGGCGGTGGTCGCGCTCAAGAAGAGCGGCGGGGGGATGTTCCGCAACGTGCTCGACTCGATGGCGCCGCCGCCCCAGACGCGCGCGGCAAGCCCCCAGCCGCGACCGCCGGCGCCGGCGCCCGAGACCACCGTCCACCTTCAGCCGGGGACGCCATCGCGATGAGCAGCGTGGGCGGCCCGCTGGTATGGGCGATCTTTGCGGCCACGGTGATCCTGATGCTGTCGCTGGACCTGGGCGTCTTTCACCGCAAGGCCCACGTGGTGCGCTTTCGCGAGGCGGCGGTGTGGTCCCTGGTGTGGATCGGCCTGGCGATGTTGTTCAACGTGCTGGTCTACTTCCAGTACGGCGCCAACCGTGGCCTGGAGTTCTTCCAGGCCTGGCTGATCGAAAAGGCGCTGTCGGTCGACAACATCTTCGTCTTCCTGGCGGCCTTCTCGTACTTCGCCGTGCCCGAGAAGCTGCAGCACCGCGTGCTGTTCTGGGGCATCATCGGCGCCTTCATCACCCGCGGCGCCTTCATCCTGCTGGGCGCGGCGCTGCTGGCGGCGTTCCACTGGGTGATGTACGTCTTCGGCGTCTTCCTGGTGATGACCGCCATCCGCCTGGCCTTCGGCAAGGACGAGGAGGTTCACCCGGAGCTGAACCCGGTGCTGCGGCTGTTTCGCCGCTTCGTCCCGGTCACGCCCGAGTACGTGGGGTCGAGGTTCCTGGTCAAGCGCGACGGGCGCTGGCTGGCCACGCCGCTCCTGATGGTGCTGGTGGTGATCGAGGCGACGGACGTGGTGTTCGCGGTGGATTCGATCCCCGCGGTCTTCGGTGTCACCAGCGACGTGTTCATCGTCTACACCTCCAACATCTTCGCGATCCTGGGCCTGCGCGCGCTCTGCTTCCTGGTCGCCAGCCTGGTGCGCAAGCTGCGCTTCCTCAAGACGGGGCTGGCGCTGGTGCTGGCGTTCGTGGGCGTGAAGATGCTGCTCTCCGACCGCTTCCCCATCCCCGACTGGCTGTCTCTCACGGTCGTCGGCGGTCTGATATTGGGCGCAGCCCTGGCCTCCTTGCTCTTCCCGCCACCCCCGTCGCCGCCTTCTCCTCCGCCCTCCGAAAGCTAGAAGCTCACATTGGAGCAGCCGCCCGGCGCGCAAGCCGGCCGAGGCCGTCGTAGGCGGCGTATTTGTAGATCTCGGCCAGCGTGGGGAAGTTGAAGACGCTGTCGATGAAGACGTCGATGGCGCCGCCGTAGGACATCACCATCTGGCCGATGTGGATCAGCTCGGTGGCGCGGTCGCCGATGATGTGCACGCCCAGCAGCTTGCGCGTGTCGGGCGCGAACAGCAGCTTGAGCGCGCCGTCGCGCTCGCCGATGATCTGCCCGCGCGCGTTGTCCTCGTAGCCGGCTCGCCCGAGCTCGTAGGGCACGCCGCGCTTGGTGAGCTCCTCCTCGGTCGCGCCGACCATCGAGATCTCGGGGATGGTGTAGACCCCGAACGGCGTCAGCGGCGAGACCTGCGTCTTGTACGAAAAGCCGAAGGCATGGCACATGGCGACCCGGCCTTGCTCCATCGACACCGAGGCCAGCGCGGGATTGCCGACCACGTCGCCGGCCGCATACACGTGGGGCACCGAGGTCTGGAAGTGCTCGTCGACCAGGATGCGCCCCTTGGCGTCCAGCTTGACGCCGGCCGCCTCCAGGCCCAGCCCCTGGGTGTTGCCGGCCCGCCCTGCGGAGTACAGGACCTTGTCGACCCGCAGCTGCCGTCCGGACTTGAGCTCCAGCGCCAGCGGCCCACCCGGCACGCGGGCGATCGACAGCACCGCATCGCCCAGCAACACCTGGTGCCCGTCCTTCAGCAGCGCCTGCGCCAACCGGCGCGACAGCTCGCCGTCCAGGAAACCCATCAGCAGATCTCGCCCCTCGATCACGGTGATCGCCGTCCCCAGCGCGGCGAACAGGCAGGCGTACTCGCAGCCGATCACCCCGCCGCCCACCACCGCCAGCGAGGTGGGTATGCGGTCCAGGTCCAGGATGGTGTCGGAGTCCTCGACGTCCGGATCGTCGAAAGGCACGCCCGCGGGCCGATGCGGCGAGCTGCCCGTCGCCACCAGGATGACCTCGGCCGCCAGCCGCCGCGGCGCCAGCTGGGGATCCGCCGGCTGCACCAGCAGATCGTGCGGCCCGACCATCGTGGCCTGGCCGTGGATCAGCGCCACGTCGTGCTTGGCCAGATTTCGCGCGATCTGGCTCACCTGCTGATCGATCACCGCGCGCAAGCGGCCCATCAGGCGGGCCAGGCTGGCCGCGCGATCGATGTCCAGGGTCATGCCGTACAGTTGCCGGCGCTGGAACCCGGTCACGTACAGCGCGGCTTCGCGCAGCGTCTTGGATGGCAACGTCCCCGTGTGCACGCAGGCCCCGCCCACCGCCGGCGCTTTCTCGACCAGGGCGACCCGCTTTCCGAAGTAAGCCGCCTGAACCGCCGCCTTCTCTCCCGCCGGTCCGGAACCCACCACCACCAGATCGAACCGATCGCTGCCGAGGGGGGCCTGGCCGAGGGGAGCCTGTTTCAGATCCGCCATCGCTCGAGGTTCACAGGTCTGCGCGCGCCACGCAAGGAAGGCGCGCCGTCCCCGCCGCTCACAGCCGGCGGTGATCGAGGCAGGGCAAGTTGCGGCGCACCTGGTCCTGGTAGTCGAAGTCGACCGTCGCCAGCGCGTAGCCCTCGTGGTTGCCACACTCGGCGACCACCACACCCCAGGGATCCGCGATCAGCGCGTGGCCATAACTGCGGCGCTGGCCCCCGTGGTGGCCGAGCTGAGCCGGGGCGAACAGGTAGAGCTGGTTCTCGATCGCGCGCGCGCGCAGCAAGGTGTGCCAGTGATCCTTGCCGGTCTCCAGCGTGAAGGCCGCCGGCACCGCCACCAGGCGCGCGCCCCGCTGCGCGATGGCACGGTAGAGCTCGGGGAAGCGCAGATCGTAACAGATGGTCATTCCCAGGCCGCCCCAGGGCGTTTCGGCCACCACCACGCCGTCGCCGGGCTCGACCGTCTCCGACTCCCGGAAGCGCAGCCCGCCCGGCACATCCACGTCGAACAGGTGGATTTTGCGGTAAACGGCGGCGATCTCGCCGCCGGGCGTGAGCAGGATCGAAGTGTTCCGGATGCGCGGCGGTGCGTCGTGGCCGGCAGGGCTGGCCGGTCCGGTCGCGCCACGTTCCGGGAAGCCGCCGAGCAGCAGCCACGCCCCGGTCTCACGGGCCAGGCGCTGCATCGCTTCCAAAATCGGACCAGAGGCCTGCCCAGGTGTCGGACCCAGCGCACCCCCACCCACGGGCTCAGCCAGCGAGGCGCGGTGATCCCGATCGCTGCCCAGGTACGCGAAATTCTCGGGCAAGCCGATGAGCTGGGCTCCCGCGGCCGCAGCTTGCTTCGCCAGGCGCCCGCAGGTCTGTAAATTCTTGGCGACGTCCTCCGTTGACGTCAGCTGGATTGCAGCGAGTGTGAGGTGCGACATGGCGGCAAACAGGCTATCACGTCGTTACCACGCGTTGCGTACACAGCCGAAAGCGCTGGAACTTCCAATTCTTAGGTCCAGATGCGTAGCTTGCACCCACCAGATCACCGTGTTATAAACCGCTGCCTGAAATTTTGCGTTGCCTCCTCACAAGGGCGGGCCGCGAGCCCGCCTTTTTTTTGCCCGGAGAGATCACGAGTCGACACATCTGAAACGAAAACGAAACACCGATGCGAAAGGACATACAGGACTTGTGGACGCTGGCCGAACCCTACATCAGGGACGCGGGCTTCGATCTGGTCGAAGTCCAGTCCGGGCGTGAGCCCACGGGCTGGGTTGTCCGGCTGTTCATAGATGGTCCGGGAGAGGGGCTGGTCCCCGTCTCCCACGCGGATTGCGAACGAGTCAGTCGAGACATCTCGGCCGCGCTCGATGTCGCTGATCTGATTCCGCATGCCTATCAGCTCGAAGTGAGCTCGCCAGGGCTTGATCGGCCCCTCCGGCGAGAACGAGATTTTGCACGATTCGCGGGGCAGAGCGCGCGCATCCGGCTCGCCGAGGGAGTGGAGGGGCGGCGCAATTTCTCCGGCACGATCCGCGGAGCCCAGGGCGGGCTCGTCGAGATCGAATGTGAGGGCCGGTCTTACCAGCTTCCGGTCGAGCAGGTCGCCAAGGCGAACCTGATTCCCGATTGGGAGCACGAATTTCATCGGAGCGCTTCATGAACGAGGGTGCCGCGCTAGGCCTGGTCCTAGATCAGGTCTCGAAAGACAAGAACATCGACCGGCATGTGCTGGTCGAGACGCTCGAGCAGGCGATCCTGACCGCCGCCAAGAAGGCGTTCGGCATGCAACGCGAGATGGAGGCGAAGTTCAACGAGGAGACCGGACGGGTTGATCTCTTCCAGATCATCGTGATTGCCGAACAGGTCACGGATGAGACCAAGGGCAAGGAGATTTCGCTCGAGGACGCCAATCGCTTCAACCTCAAGGCCGAGATCGGCGACGAGCTGCTGTTCCAGATCTTCTACGACGAGAAGGATCAGGCCAAGGCAGAGGAGCAAGACGCCAAGTACGGGGCCCTGCTGGAGCTCAACCGTGCCTGGAAGGGCTTCGGCCGCATCGCCGCCCAGACCGCCAAGCAGGTCATCCTGCAGCGGGTGCGCGAGGCCGAGCGCGAGAACGTCTTCAACCAGTACAAAGAGCGCAAGGGCGAGCTGATCTCGGGCATCGTGCGCCGCTTCGAGCGCGGCAACATCGTCGTCGACCTGGGCGGCGCCGAGGCCGTCTTGCTGGTTCGCGACCAGGTGCCGCGCGAGTCGTACCGCGCCGGGGACCGCATCGTGGCCTACGTGGTCGACATCGACAAGACCGCGCGCGGTCCGCAGATCATCCTGTCGCGCACCCACAAGGGACTGCTCGAGAAGCTGTTCGAGATGGAAGTCCCCGAGATCTACGAGAAGATCGTGCGCATCGAGGCCTCGGCGCGCGAGGCGGGGGCGCGTTCGAAGATCGCTGTCAGCTCGCGCGACCGCGACGTCGATCCGGTGGGCGCCTGTGTGGGCATGAAGGGCTCACGCGTGCAGGCCGTGGTCCAGGAGCTGCGCGGCGAGAAGATCGACATCGTCCCCTACGACGGTGATCCGGCGCGCTTTGTCTGTAACGCCATCGCGCCCGCCGAGGTCGCGCGCGTGATCATCGACGCCGGCAGCCACACCATGGAGCTGATCGTCCCTGACGACAAGCTGTCGCTGGCCATCGGCAAGAAGGGCCAGAACGTACGGTTGGCCTCGCAGCTGACCGGCTGGCGCATCGACATCCACTCGGAGTCGAAGGTGCGCGAGATGGAGCAGCGGTCGCGGGTATCGATGGCGGCCATCGAGGGCGTCGGCAACGAGGTCTCCGATACCTTGTTCAAGCTGGGCTGGCGATCGGCGGCCGACGTGGCCAACGCCAAGCCCGAGGAGCTGGCCTCGGTGGCCGGCATCGGCGGCACCGAGGCGGCGAAGCGGATCATCACCTCGGCGGCGCGCGCGGCCGAGATCGAGCGCAAGCAGCACGCCGAGGACATGGCGCGGGCGCAGGCCGAGCAGGAGTCGGCCGCGGCGGCCGCCGCCGAAGCTGCCGCAGCGGGCGGATCTCCCGCGGCGGCCGGATCTCCCGCGGCAGCCGGGGAGGGCGCGTCGATCGCGGCCGCGGCCCGCAGCACGGAGGGCCCCTGATTGATGGGCCATGCCGGCTACATCATTGGACGTGTCACCGGACGCCTCCTCGGATCTGGCGGGGCCGTTGACCGCGACGGCTCGGTCGCTGCCCATCCGGACCTGTGTCGGTTGCCGCCGGCGCGCGGCGGCGGCGGAGCTGGTGCGGGTGGTGCTGGTCGACGACCGGCCCACCGTCTTGGCCTCTCTGGAAGCCCGGCGCAGGCGGGTGGGGCGGGGAGCCTCGCTGCACGCCAGGGAGGCCTGTGTCCGTGCCGCGCTGGCGCAGGGCGCCTTCGGGCGGGCCTTTCGCCGTCGGGTCGTAGTGGTCGAGGCCGCGGAGCTTTTGTCGGAAGTGATGGCCGCTTGGGGGGAGCTCGCGTGAGCGCAACGGCAACCCGGAATAGGAATTACCCATGATCGGAAGCGGATACGAGCGACGTTCGGAATCGTCCAGCAGCAGCCACGACGACGCGGCGGCCGCGCCGCGCGTGCGCGTCTACGAGATGGCCAAGGAGCTGGGGCTGGCCAACCGCGATCTTGTCGGCAAGATCCGCGCGCTGGGCATCGAGGTCGCCAATCACATGTCGCACATCGAGGCGGCCGACGTCGATCGCATCCGGCGCGCGCTGGATCGCGAGCGCCAGGAGAGCTTGGTCGAGGAGCGGCTGAGCGACACCGTCATCCGGCGCCGCTCCAAGTCGGCCCCGCCGCTGCCCAGCAAGCCCGCGACGCCCGCTGCGGCCGCGATGCCGGCGCCAGCCAGCGCCGCCGCCCCTGTGGTGCGCGCGCGCGTCACCTCGCCCGAACCTGCGCCGGCTCCGGTCACCCGGGAAGCGCCCGCCGCTGTCGCGCCTGCGCCGGCCCCCGCGCCGACCGTCGAGACCGCGCCTGCGCCCGCCGCCGCTGCTCTCGAGCAGCCGGAGGCGCCGCCCGCCAGCACCGTGGAGTCCGCGCCGCGCCGGCGTGTCGTCGAGATGCCCAGCGCGCCGGCCGGCGAGCGTCCGGCCGCGCCCGCCGTCGTGACGGCGCCGCCGCCCGCCCCCGAGCCCGCGCGTGCGCCCATCGCGGCGCGCGCGCCCGAGACCGAGCGCAGCGCCCCGCCGGCGCCGGCACCTGCGCCGCCCGCGCCGGCTCCACAGCCGGTGATCCGCCAGATCACCTCGCCGGTGGTGACCGGCTCGGCGGCCACCGGGGCCTTCATCCAGCTGCCCGGCATGCCGCCGCGCGGTGAGGCCGGCGTCCCCAAGATCGAGATCAAGGATCGCGACGAAGAGCTGCGGCGCCTGGGGCGCACCGGCCTCATCAATCGCGCGCCCGCCGGCCGGGATCGCTACGGCCGTCCTGCCTTCGGGGCCCCCGGCCAGCGGCCGGGCGCGCCGCCGCGCAAGAAGGTCGCGGCCGCCGGCAAGAAGATCAAGAAGACCGAGATCACCACGCCGGCCGAGCACAAGCGCGTGGTGCGGATGGGCGAGACCATCGCCGTCTCCGACCTGGCCCAGAAGATGGGCATCAAGGGCAAGGAGGTCATCAAGAAGCTCTGGGCGCTGGGCATGATGGGCGTCAACATCAACCAGGACATCGACCTCGACACCGCCACGCTGATCGCCACCGAGTTCGGCTATCAGATCGAGTCGACGGCGTTCAACGAAGAAGAGGTCATCGCCGACGGTGAGACCCAGGACGCGCCCGAGGATCTGGTGCCGCGCGCGCCGGTGGTCACCATCATGGGCCACGTCGATCACGGCAAGACCTCGCTGCTGGACGCCATCCGCAAGGCCAACGTGGCCGAGGGCGAGGCCGGTGGCATCACCCAGCACATCGGCGCGTACAAGGTGCGCTCCGACCGGGGCGACGTGGTCTTCCTGGACACGCCGGGCCACGAGGCGTTCACCGCCATGCGCGCGCGCGGCGCGCAGATGACTGACATCGTGGTGCTGGTGGTGGCCGCCGACGACGGCCCCATGCCGCAGACCATCGAGGCGATCAATCACGCCAAGGAAGCCGGCGTACCGATCCTGGTGGCGGTCAACAAGATCGACAAACCGGGCGCCAATCCCGAGATCATCCGCAACAAGCTGTCCGAGCACGGCCTGGTGTCGGAAGAGTGGGGCGGCGAGACGATCTACGTCAACGTGTCGGCCAAGACCAAGCAGGGCATCGACAAGCTGCTGGAGATGCTGGCGCTGCAAGCCGAGGTGCTGGAGCTGAAGGCCAACCCCAACCGCGCCGGCAAGGGCCACGTGGTCGAGGCGCGCCTGGATCGCGCGCGCGGCCCCATCTCGACCATCCTGGTCGAGGAGGGCACGCTGCGGCTGGGCGACCTGGTGGTCGCCGGCGAGTTCTCGGGGAAGGTCCGCGCCATGCTGGGCGATCTGGGGCAGAACATCGCCGAGGCTGGCCCTTCGACGCCGGTCGAGGTGCTGGGTCTGGACGGCGTGCCGGACGCCGGCGAGACCTTCAACGTCGTCGACGACGAAAAAGCCGCAAAGTCGCTGGTCGAGCACCGGCGCGACACCCGGCGCAAGAAGGACCTGGCCGGCACCACGCGCGTCTCGCTGGAGAACATCCTCGACAAGATCAAGGCGGGCGAGGTCAAGGAGGTCAAGATCGTCCTCAAGGCCGACGTCCAGGGATCGATCGAGGCGGTGGCCAACGCGCTGACCAACCTCAGCACCGAGGCGGTGGGGGTCAACGTGATCTCGACCGGCGTCGGAGGCATCACCGAGTCCGACGTCAGCCTGGCCAAGGCCTCGGCGGCGGTCATCATCGGATTCAACGTCCGTCCCGCCGGCAAGTCGCAGCAGCTGGCCGAGCAGGAGGGCGTGGACATCAAGCTCTACCAGGTCATCTACGACGCCATCGACGACGTCAAGAAGGCCATGGTCGGCATGCTGGCGCCGGTGCTGCGCGAGAAGGTGCTGGGCCGCGCCGAGGTGCGCCAGGTGTTCAGCATCCCCAAGGCGGGCAACATCGCCGGCACCTTCGTGGTCGACGGCAAGGTGACCCGCAAGGCCCAGGTGCGGCTCATCCGCGACTCGGTGGTGGTCTTCACCGGCAAGGTGGCATCGCTGCGCCGGTTCAAGGACGACGCCAGCGAGGTGACGCAGGGGTACGAGTGCGGTATCAGCATCGAGGGCTACAACGACGTCAAAGAGGGCGACGTCATCGAAGCCTTCGAGATCGAGTCGGTCGCGCCGACGCTCGACAGCCCGACCGGCGCCTCCGGTCGGCGCTGATCATCGACGTGACCATCGGGATCGCGCGGCTGGCGCTGTTCATCGGCGCCAGCCATTCGCTGAAGGACAAGCGGATGGTGCTGCGCCGGATCAAGGACCTCGTGCGCCAGAAGTTCAACGTCTCGATCGCCGAGGTGGCCGAGAACGACATGTGGCAGCGCGCCGTGCTGGGCCTGGCCGTGGTCGGTAACGACCGCCGCTTCGTCGAGGGTGTGCTGGACGAGGTGGTGGGCTTCGTACGCGCCAAGGCCGACGTGACCCAGGACGAGCGCGAGATGCAGACCTACAACGACGGTGAGCAGCTGGTAGGCGCGGATTTTCGGCACTGGCAGGGTTGATGTCGCAACGTACGGAAAGGGTCGCGGGCGAGGTCCGGGCAGTGGTCGGTGAGGTCATCGCGCGCCAGGAGATCAAGGACCCTCGGGTTCGCGGCGCCGGGCTGATCACGGTGACCCACGTCCGGATGTCGGGCGACCTGCGGCACGCCCACGTGCTGTTCACCGTGCACGGGGCTGGCGAGGCGGAGCTGGACCGGGTGCGGGAGGGGCTGGATCACGCCAGCAGCTATTTCCGCCACGCCATCAGCCGGCGGCTGCGCATGAAGGTCACCCCGCAGCTGGCCTTCGAGATCGACCGGGTCTTCGAGCAAGCCTCGCGGGTCGAAGAGCTGCTACGCGAGGTGGCGCCCCCGGCCGCGCCGTCGCCGGAAGCCGACGCCGACGACGCCGACGACGCCGACGACGGGGCCAAGCCGGCTCATGAGTAGCGTGGTAGCGGCGGCAGAGGCCTCTGCCGGTCACGAGCAGGCGGGCGTGCTGGTGGTCGACAAGCCGGCAGGACCGACCTCTTTCGACATCGTGCGCCAGGTACGTCGCGCGCGGCACACCCGGCGCGTCGGCCACGGCGGGACCCTCGATCCGATGGCGACCGGCGTGCTGCCCATCTGCCTCGGCGAGGCGACCAAGCTGGCGCAGTTCCTCCTGGACGCCGACAAGGAGTACCAGGCCACCGTGTGCTTCGGCGTCGAGACCGACACCTTCGACGCGACCGGCGCCGTGGTCGAGAGCCAGGGCATCGCCGGCCTCACGCAGGCCCGGGTCGCCGAGGCCCTCGAGGCCTTCCGGGGGACGATCCAGCAGGTGCCGCCGCGATTCTCGGCGCTCAAGCTGCGCGGGCGCCCGCTTTACGACTACGCCCGCGCCGGCGAGGTGATCGACCCCGCCCCGCGGACCGTGGTCATCCACGAGCTGTCGGTGGTCGACTGGACCGGTCCCGCCACGCTGGTGCTGCGCGTGCGCTGCTCCAAGGGAACGTACATCCGGTCGCTGGCCTTCGACCTCGGGCGGGCGGTCGGGGCGGGCGCTCACCTCACGGCGCTGCGCCGCACCCGGTCGGGCCCGTTCCATCTCGGGGCCGCCTGCGCGCTGGCCGAGATCGAGACCGCGCCGCTGGTCGGGCTGTCGCAGGCGCTGGGGCACCTTCCGGTCCTTCACGCCGACGACACCGCCGTCCGGCAACTGCAACAGGGCCAGCGGGTCACCCGGGCGGCGTTGCAACCGCCCGCCGGGGCCTCCGTCTCGGACACCCGTTTTCAGGTCGTCCGCTCAGATGGAACCCTGATCGCGGTGGCCGACCTGGATGTGAGCGATGGCGCTGATGCCACGCTGCGCACGGTGCGTGTGTTCAATTGACTCCCCTGCGTTTTTCTGGGACATTCTCGACAATTCAAAAAAGTCACAACCCACTGCAACGACACAAAAAGCAGTCAAAGAGGATCGGGAAACACCATGGCGCTCGCAGCAGAACGTAAGTCCGAGGTCGTACAAAAATTCGCTCGCCAGGCCGGCGACACCGGCTCGCCCGAGGTGCAGATCGCGCTGCTCTCGGAGCGGATTACGTACCTGACCGAGCACTTCAAGGTCCACGCGAAGGACCACCACTCGCGTCGCGGATTGCTGATGCTGGTCGGTCAGCGCCGGCGGCTGCTGGACTACCTCAAGGGTAAGAACCTGGACCGTTACCGAGCCCTGATTCAGTCGCTCGGCATTCGCAAGTAGTCTGATGCGTACGGCGCGCCCCCGGCCGTGCGGCGCGGGGCGCGCTCCTTTCAGAGAACCCAGTCAACCCCCCATGGCTGCGGTGCCGGTATTCATCCTTTTTCCCGCCCCTTCAGCCGCAAGTCGCCGCGCCTGAAGAGTTGAGAAGAGGGACGAATCGGCCGCCGCCGCCGCATTCGAACCAAGGAGCGAGACATGTTCGTGCGTGAAGGCGTGAGTTTCGGCGGCAAGGAGCTCACCATCGAGACCGGTCGCATGGCCAAGCAGGCCGACGGCTCGGTGGTGATCCGTTATGGCGACACGATGGTGCTGGTCACCGCGGTCGCTTCATCCAGCGTGAGACCCGGCATCGACTTCATGCCCCTCACGGTCGACTACCTGGAGAAGACCTCGGCCGCCGGCAAGATCCCGGGCGGCTACTTCAAGCGCGAGGGGCGCATGACCGAGATCGAGGTGCTGACCTCGCGCCTCATCGATCGCCCGTCGCGGCCGCTGTTCCCCAAGGGGTGGCGCTTCGACTCGCAGGTCATCGCCATGGTGGTCTCCACCGATCGCGAGAATGCGTCGGACGTGCTGGCCATGACCGGCGCCTCCTGCGCGCTGCACATCAGCGACATCCCCTGGGCCGGTCCCTACGCCGGTGTGCGCGTCGGCCGGGTGGGCGGCGAGCTGATCGTCAACCCGACCTTCGCGCAGCGCGAGAAGTCCGACCTGGACCTGATCGTCGCCGCCAGCCGCGACGCCATCGTCATGGTCGAGGGCGGCGGCGCCGAGGTGGGCGAGGACGCCATCATCGACGCCCTGATGTTCGCCCACAAGCAGGCCCAGCCGCTGATCGACCTGCAAGACAAGCTGCGGGCAGCGGTGGGCAAGCCGAAGCGCGAGTTCGTGCCGCCGCAGAAGGACCCGGTGATCGTCGAACGGGTGGGCGGCATCGCCGGCGAAAAGATCCAGGCCGCGATGGCGATCCGCGAGAAGCACGCGCGCTACGCCGCGCTCGACGCCGCCGGCAGCGAGATCGCGCAGGCCCTGACCGCCGACTTCGGCGAGCGCCTGCCCGAGGTCAAGGAGGCCTACGAGTCGGCCAAGAAGAAGCACCTGCGCGAGCTGGTGCTGTCGACCGGCAAGCGCATCGACGGCCGCGGCCCGGCGGAGATCCGCACCATCACCTGCGAGGCCGGCGTGTTGCCGCGCACCCACGGATCGGCGCTGTTCACCCGCGGCGAGACCCAGGCCCTGGTCACCACCACGCTGGGCACCAGCCAGGACGCCCAGCACATCGAGGGCATCATCGCCGACGTGGAGAAGACCTTCCTGCTCCACTACAACTTCCCGCCCTTCTCGACCGGCGAGGTCAAGCCGCTGCGCGGCGCCAGCCGGCGCGAGACCGGGCACGGCCACCTGGCCGAGCGCGCGATCGCGCGCGTGCTGCCCAGCCCGAAGGACTTCCCCTACACCATCCGGATCGTCTCCGAGATCCTGGAGTCGAACGGCAGCTCGTCGATGGCGTCGGTATGCGGCGGCATCCTGTCCTTGATGGACGGCGGCGTGCCGATCAAGACGCCGGTGGCCGGCATCGCCATGGGGCTCATCAAGGAGGGCGATCGGGTGGCCGTGCTGTCTGACATCCTCGGCGACGAGGACCACCTGGGCGACATGGACTTCAAGATCTGCGGCACCAAGAACGGGGTGACCGCCGTGCAGATGGACATCAAGATCCAGGGGCTGACGCGCGAGATCCTCGAGACGGCGTTGCGCCAGGCCCGCGAGGGGCGGCTGTTCATCCTGGGCAAGATGGCAGAGGCGCTGGCGGCCCCTCGCGACGACCTGTCCAAGTACGCCCCCCGCATCACCACGCTGCAGGTCAAACCTGATCAGATCCGCGAGATCATCGGTCCCGGCGGCAAGACCATCCGGGGCATCACCGCCCAGACCGGCGTCGCCATCGAGGTCGAGGACGACGGCACGGTCCACATTGCCTCGCCCGACGGCATCGCGGTCAAGAAGGCCATCGACATCATCAAGGGCCTGACCACCGAGCCCGAGGTCGGTGAATTCTACATGGGCGTGGTGCGACGGCTGGCGGAGTTCGGCGCTTTCGTCGAGATCCTGCCTGGCACCGACGGACTGGTGCACATCAGCGAGCTCGACGAGAAGCGGGTTCGCGCCGTCCAGGACGTGTGCAAGGAGGGCGACGAGATGCTGGTCAAGGTCATCGGTATCGACCGGGCCACCGGCAAGATCCGCCTGTCGCGCCGCGAGGCGATGGGCAAGTCGCCCGAGGTGGTGCACAACTTCCGCGCCGTCGCCTCCTAGGCGTGCCGGCTCCGATCCCGGTCCCGGTCAGGATCCGCTACCGCCGCCTGCGGGCGGCGGCCATCACACCCCGCTACATGTCGGCGCACGCCGCCGGAGCCGACCTGGCCTCGGCGGCGGACGGCCCGGTGGTGCTGGCACCCGGGGCCCGCCTGGCGATCCCTACCGGACTGGCGCTGGAAATTCCGGAGGGATACGAGGGGCAGGTGCGTCCACGCTCAGGTCTGGCATTGCGTGCGGGTGTGACCATGGTCAATACACCTGGCACGATCGACTCGGATTATCGAGGCGAAGTCATGGTTCTGCTGGTGAATCTGGGTGGGGATCCATATACAATCAAACCGGGAGATCGAATTGCGCAACTGGTCATAGCGCCTGTGACCAGGGGCGAATTCGAGGAGGCGACGGAGCTTCCGACCACCGGTCGGGGCGACGGAGGCTTCGGACACACGGGGTAGAACCAATCGGGGCGCGGTCTGTTACCAGAACGAGGGGGGTCCGTGAGCGCCATCGTCGGCATCGACCGTTCAAGCACGGGCGCACTGCCGGGCGACAACGGGTTCTATCGGGTAGGGGAGCTGGTCGCGGGCCGGTACCTCGTGCGCGAGCTGATCGGCACCGGCCCGCTGGGCATGGTCTATCGGACCGAGAACCGGCACTCGGGCGGTCTGGTGGCGCTGCGGGTGGTGTGGCCGGACCTGCTGGTCGACGATGCCTCGCGCGGGCGGTTTCTCAAGGAGAGCATCCGCGCGCGCACCGTCCAGAACCGCTACGTCGCGCCCCTGTACGAAGCGTTCATCGACGAGGTCGGCGGGCAGGTGGTGTGCGTGCTGGCGGTCAAGCACCTGGGCGGCCCGACGCTGGCCTCGCGGGTGGCGCGACGCCTGGAGCACGGCGTGCCGTTGCTGGCGCTGGAGGCCCAGCCGATCGTTTCCCAGATCGGGGTCGGGCTGTCGGCCATCCATCGGGTCGGGCTGGTGCACGGCAACCTGCGCGCGGCCAGCGTCTATTTCGCCGGTGACGAGATCCGCATCTCCGACCTGGGCGTGGCGTCGGCGTTGCCGGCCGAGATCGTCGCGCTGGCCGAGGCGCACGCCGGCAAGAGCGGGGGCCGCGCGCCCGAGGCGGCGGCCGGGCGGCGCTCGCTGCCGGCCAGCGACGTCTACGCGTTCGCGGTGCTGACCGCGCAGATGCTGGGGCTGCTCAGCCCGAGCTCGCGCGACGAGGTGCCGGTGCCGCGCTCGGTGCGGGTGGTCCTGCGGCGCGCGCTGTCGCCGAACCCGCGTGACCGCTACCCCGACGTCGACACCTTCGCGGGCGCGCTGGTGACCGCGTTCGAGCGCGCTGATCAGCGCAGCGCGCTGGGGCTGCGCGCGGTCGCGCAGCCCAGCGAGCTCACGCCCAAGATGCAGCGTTTCCGGCCCGACCGCTCGGAGGTGGTGACCGGCGCGCTGGACACCGGACCGGGCCCGGGGGCGGCCCCGGCGCGGTCGATGCCCGCACGCGGCAACTCGGCCAGCGTGGTGGTCGATGCCAAGGCGATGTCGATGTTCGCGGAGACCCCGGCGACGTTGCCGCCTTTGCCCCGGTCGGACGCCCGTCCGGACGCGCGGCAGCCCCCGATCCCGCTGCGCCAGCTGCGGCGCTCCGGTCCCCCGCACCCGGTGCCGCACCCGCCGCCGGTGGGGCGCCGCCCTCCGCCCCATGCGCCGCCGGCGCCGCCGCCGCGGCAAAGCGCCCCCGTCGTCGCGCCGCCGTCCGCAGTGCCAGGCTCCGGAATCCGGACGGTGCGCCCCGGCCGGCGCGTCGCTCCGCGCGTCCCCTTCGCGCTGGTGCTGACGCTGACGCTGGCCGCCACCGGCCTGGCCGCGGCGGTCACGCGCAACGTGGTCGTCGGCCGGTTCGAAGAGCGCATGGCCGAAGAGCGCATCGCCAAGGCGGAGCTGCTGCGCCAGGCCAGCCCCCCCGGCCTGCCCCCCGACGGCGAGTAAGCGACCCGGGTCCGATCCGGCTCGTTACCGTTCCCGCTCCCGTTCCCGACTCCGGGCCACCCCTGGCTAGCCCCGGGGATCCCCCTGTGGTATGAGGTCCCATTCGCGTCCGCGAACAGGACTGAATAATGATTCAAAATGTGAATAAAGTGACCGCCGCCGTGGTCGGCGTCTCGGGCTACTCGGGGATGGAGACGGCGCGCATCTTGTCGGCGCACCCCGGCTTCTCCCTGGCGATGGCGGTCAGCGACAAGTGGGCGGGCGAGCGCCTCGGGGACCGGCTGGCAATCAGCGGCGCCGGCGCCGGCCTCACCGTGACCGGCCAGGCTGACGCGCTGGATCGGCTGGGTTCGGCGGCGGTGGTGTTCCTGTGCACGCCGGCCGAGGTGTCGATGGACCTGGCCCCGCGCGCGCTGGCGGCGGGCGCGCGCGTGGTGGATGTCTCGGGCGCCTTCCGGCTGCCGGCCGCCGCTTACCCGCGCTGGTACGGCTTCACTCACTCCTGCCCCGAGCTGCTGGCCGAGGCGGTCTACTCCCTGCCGGAGGCGATCGGCGCAGGCGACCGGCTGCGCCAGGCGCGGCTGGTGTCCAACCCGGGCTGCTACGCGACCGCCAGCACGCTGGCCGTGCTGCCGCTGCTGGCGGCGGGGGTGATCGAGCGCGACGGCATCGTGATCGACGCCAAGAGCGGCACCACCGGGGCCGGGCGCAAGGGAACCGAGGACTTCTCGTTCTCGGAGGTCGACGGCGATTTTCGCGCCTATCGGGTCCTGCGCCACCAGCACACGCCGGAGATCGAGCGCGCGCTGGCGCTGGCGGGCGCGCCCTCCGGGCTGGTGACCCTGACCGCGCACCTGCTGCCGACGCGGCGGGGGATCCTGGCCACCGCCTACGGCCGGCTGCGGCCGGGCAAGAGCGCCGAGGACGCCGCGCAGGCCATCAAGGGCTTCGTCGAGGGCCGCGCCTTCCTGCGCGCCGCCAAGCCCGACGCCGTGAGGTTGCAGGCGGTGGTCGGCACCAACCGCGCGCTGCTGGGCGCCGACGCCGACGCCGAGCGCGGGGTGGCCCTGAGCTTCTGTGCCATCGACAACCTGGTGAAGGGCGCCGCCGGTCAGGCGGTGCAGAACGCCAACTTCATGTTCGGCTTCGAGGAAACCGCCGGGTTGTCCGGCTTCAGCGGGAGCGCGCCCTAGTCATGACAACAAGCAAACCCAATCCCCCAGGCAAGCCCAATCCTGCAGGTCCGATCACCTGTCCGGCGGGCTTTCGATTTGCGGCGGTCGCCGCAGGGATCCGCGAGAGTGGAGCGCCGGGGCGCAGAGACCTGGCGGCGGTGGTGTCCGACACGCCGTGCGCGGCCGCCGGCGTCTTCACGGTCAACCGGGTGTGCGCCGCGCCGGTGAGCTACGGGGCGTCCCGGCTGCCGGCGATGGGCATCCGGGCCATCGTGGCCAACAGCGGTAACGCCAACGCGCTGACCGGGCCGCGCGGAGCCGTGGATGAACGCGCGGTCGCCGCGGCGGCGGCCGCGGCGCTGGGCGTCGCGCCCGAGGACGTCCTCACGGCTTCGACCGGCGCGATCGGAGCGCCCCTGCCGGTCGAGCGCATGCGCGCGGCCATGCCGGCGCTGGCGGCCGCCCTGGGCGGCGACGTCCTGGCGGCCGCGGAGGCGATCCGGACCACCGACCTCACCACCAAGCTGGCGGCGCGCACCATCGACATCGATGGCCGGCCGGTCCAGATCGTCGCCCTGGCCAAGGGCTCGGGCATGATCCATCCGCAGATGGCGACCATGCTGTGCTTCATCGCCACCGACGCCGCGGTCTCGCCCGCGCTGCTGCAGGCGACGCTGGCGCGCGCGGTCGAGGACAGCTTCAACACCATCACCGTCGACGGTGACATGTCGACCAACGATTGCGTCATCGCGCTGGCCAACGGCCGGTCGGGCACGCGCCCGATCGAGGGCCGCGGCGCCGAGCTGGATCGCTTCACGGCGGCGCTGGGCGAGGTGTGCGCCGACCTGGCGCGCGCCATCGCGGCCGACGGCGAGGGCGCGACCAAGCTGCTGATCGTCGACGTCGAGGGGCTGCGCGATCGGGCGGTGGCGCGCGATCTGGCGCGCGCCGTGGCTGGCGGCAGCCTGGTCAAGTCGGGGATCTTCGGCGGGGATCCCTCATGGGGCCGCATCCTGGCCGCGCTGGGCGCGCGTCTGGGTGCGCGCGCGCTCGACGTCGACGTCGCGCGGGTCACCCTGGATATCCAGGGCACGCGGGTCTACGAGAACGGCGGCCCGGTCGCCTTCGATCGCGAGCGGCTGTCGGAGCTGATGTTGACCTCGGAGATCGCCGTGCGCCTGGATCTGCAGGGCGGGCCGGAGAAGGCGCGCGCGCTCGGCTGCGATCTGACCTACGACTACGTCAAGATCAACGCTGAATATTATTCAAAACCGAAGGCGGGCAGCGCCGCCGCCGGCAAGGCGCCCAGGCCGGGCGGCTACCGCGACATCGACCGCGACGCCGTGGTCGAGGCGCTGAGCTACATCCAGCGCTTCACCGGGAAGCGCGCGGTCATCAAGTACGGCGGCGCGGCGATGATCGATCCGGCGCTCAAGCGCAGCTTCGCGCAGGAGGTGGTGCTGCTGCAGTCGGCCGGGCTGCGGCCGATCATCGTGCACGGCGGCGGTCCCGAGATCACCCGCACGCTGGAGAAGCTGGGCCAGAAGACCGAGTTCGCCGACGGCCAGCGCGTCACCGGCGCCGAGGACGTGCGGGTGGTGGAGATGGTGCTCACCGGCAAGGTCAACACCGAGATCGTGGGGCTGCTCAACACGGTGGGTGGCCGCGCCATCGGTCTGTCCGGCAAGGACGGGCGCCTGCTGATGGCGCACAAGCTGGCGCCCGCGCCCGGCAAGCCCGATCTGGGATTCGTGGGTGAGATCGAGGCGGTCAACTCCGACGTGATCGACATGCTGCTCGACCGCGGCTACATCCCGGTCATCTCCCCCGTGGGCATGGGCGTCGACGGCGTCAGCTACAACATCAACGCCGACGTCGCGGCCGCCGAGATCGCGGTCGCCACCGGCGCCTCGCGGCTGATCTTCCTCACCGATGTGGCCGGGATCCTGGACGGCGAGGGCAAGCTGATCAGCAGCCTGCGCGCCGCCGATCTGGAGGCCGGGCTGGGCGGCGCCATCCGCGGCGGCATGCACGTCAAGGCGCAGGCGGTGCTGAGCGCGCTGGCGGGAGGCGTGCAGGCGGTGCACGTGGTCGACGGACGCGCCCCGCACAGCATCGTCGCCGAGCTGTTCACCGATCGCGGCGTGGGAACCCTGGTGACCTGAGTGTCCGGTCGCGGAAGCGGAAGATGACCGGACGGGCCCAGGCGCGGCGGGCCGTGATTCGGGAAATCCTGGCGCGGAAAGCCGTGTCCACGCAGGACGCCTTGCGGCGGCAGCTGGCGGCCCGCGGTATCCGGGCGGCCCAGGCGACGCTGTCGCGCGACCTGGTGGCGCTGGGCGTGCGCCGCGCCCCCGGCGGTTCGGGCGCCGGCGCCGGCCGGCGTTATGTGGTGAGCGGTGACGCCGGCGCGCTGCCGATCGAGCCCGTGCAGCGCATGGTCGAGTCCATCGAGAGCAACGGCGCGCTGGTGGTGGTGCGCACCAAGGGCGGCGCGGCGTCGCCGGTGGCGCGCGCGCTCGACGAAGCGCACCTGCCCGAGCTGCTGGGCACGGTGGCCGGAGACGACACCGTGCTGGTGGTCCCTGCGACGACACAAGGGGGCAATAATTTGGCGCGTCGGCTGCGCCGCCTGCTGGGCGTGGCCTGACGGCGCGCCCCAACCGACGCTGGTCGAGCCCGCTACAGAGTTCTCCTGAAGCTCGCGGGCGCTGCTTTTATCTTTCCCTGCGGGACGAATCGAGGGACAAAGCGGGTGGGCTCGTTGCCCGCGGAAGGAGCGAACCATGTCCATCCTGAAGAAGGTACTGGTCGTGCTCGTGGTCGGCGTCGGAGGTTTTCTGGTGTTCGCGATGACTCGTCCCGACACGTACCGGGTCGAGCGCTCGCAGCGTGTCGAGGCGCCGGCGGAGGTGGTGTTTGCTCAGCTGGACAACTTCAAATCCTGGTCGGCCTGGTCGCCCTGGGAGAAGCGGGATCCGGCCATGAAGCGCACCTTCGACGGGCCGGCGAACGGGGTGGGGGCTGGTTACAGCTGGGACGGCAACAAGGAGGTGGGGCAGGGCAGGATGACCATCATCGAGAGCAAGCCGCCGCGCGGTGGCTCGGGCGAGACCGCGCACGTCTCGATCCGGCTCGAGTTCATCAAGCCCTTCGCGACGGTGGCGACGTCGGAGTTCACGGTCAAGCCGGAGGCGGATCGCGCCGCGACGGTGTCCTGGGTGATGGAGGGTCGCAACAACCTCATGGGCAAGGCCTTCGGCGTGTTCATGAACATGGACAAGATGATCGGCGGCGACTTCGAGTCCGGCCTCGCCAACCTCAAGAGCGTCGCCGAAGCCGAAGCCAAGCGCCTGGCCGTCCCCCCGACCCCGCCCCCCGCCCAGGCCGCCGTCACCCCCTGATCGCGCGGCAACCGTGAGCGTGCGCAGCGCCGTCCTTGGATTGCGGCGCTGCGTCTGATAAACCAAATCGCGATCATGGCGAAAGCGATCGTGGTGCACGAGACGGGTGGCCCCGAGGTGCTGAGCTTCGAGGAGGTCCCCGAGGCGCCGCTCGGTCCCGGCCAGGCACGTGTTCGCCACACGGCGATCGGGGTCAACTACGTCGACGTGTACTTCCGGACCGGCCTTTACAAGGCGCCCGCGTTGCCGTTCGTCGGCGGCCAGGAAGCGGCCGGCGTGGTCGAGGCGATCGCGCCCGACGTCACCGAGGTCAAGGTCGGCGATCGGGTCGCCTACGCCTTCGTGCCCGGCGCCTACGCCGAGGTCCGCAACATCCCGGCGGCGCGCCTGGTGCCGCTGCCCGACGACATCGACGACCGCACCGCCGCGGCGATGATGTTGAAGGGGATGTCGGCGCAGTATCTGCTGTTGCGCTGCGGTCGGGTCAAGCGCGGCGATATCATCTTGTTCCATGCCGCGGCCGGCGGCGTGGGGCTGATCGCCAGCCAGTGGGCCAAGCACCTGGGGGTCAGCGTGATCGGCACGGTCAGCACCGCCGAGAAGGCGCGGCTGGCCTTCGAGCACGGCTGCGAGCACGTGGTGAACTACGTCAAGGAGAGCTTCGTGCACCGCGTCCACGAGATCACCCACGGCGAGGGGGTCGCGGTGGCGTTCGATTCGGTGGGCAAGACCACCTTTCGCGCGACCCTGGACTGCATCCGGGCGCGCGGCCTGATGGTGGCCTTCGGACAGTCGTCGGGCGCGATCCCCCCGTTCGACATCTCTCTGCTCAGCATCAAGGGCTCGCTTTACCTGACCCGCCCCACGCTGGCCTCGTACATTGGCACCCGCCCCGAGCTGCTGGAGACGGCCAACGACCTGTTCGACGTGGTGCGCTCCGGGGTGGTCAAGATCCACGTCAGCCGCACCCTGCGGCTGTCCGAGGTGGCCGAGGCCCACCGGGAGCTCGAGGCGCGCCACACCACCGGTTCGGTGGTGGTCGTGCCTTGAACGGGTGAGACGATTCCGCTAGAAGGGCGCTCGGCATGATCGCCCGCTACACCCGCCCCGAGTTGACCCGCCTCTGGTCCGACGACCACCGCTACGACATCTGGCTGCGCGTCGAGCTGGCGGTCTGCGAAGAGATGGAGGCGGCCGGCACCGTGCCGCGCGGGACCGCGGCCGAGGTTCGCTCCCGGGCCGAGGGCAAGCTGAGCGCGGCGCGCATCCTGGAGCATGAAGAGCGCACCCGCCACGACGTCATCGCCTTCCTGACCCACGTCGAGGAGCTGGCCGGCGAGCCGGCGCGCTGGCTGCACCTGGGTATGACCTCGTCGGACGTGCTGGACGCCGCGCTGGCGGTCCAGCTGTGCGAGGCGACCGACCAGATCCTCGAGGGCATCGACAAGCTGCGCGCCGCCTGCCGCCGGCGCGCCGATGAAGAACGCGCCACCCCGGCCATCGGCCGCTCGCACGGGATCCACGCCGAGCCGATCACTGCCGGGCTGGTGTTTGCCGGCTTCTTCGCCGAGGTCGGGCGCGCGCGGCGCGAGCTGGTGGCGGCGCGCGCCGAGATCGCCGTCGGCAAGATCGCGGGCGCGGTCGGCACCTACGCCAACCTCGACCCGGCGCTGGAGGCGCGCGCGCTGGCGCGCCTGGGCCTGCAGCCCGAGGTGGTGCCGACCCAGATCGTCGCGCGCGACCGGCACGCCGCCTACTTCTCCGCGCTGGCGCGCGTGGGCACCGCGGTCGAGCGCATCGCCCTCACCGTGCGGCACTGGCAGCGCACCGAGGTGGGGGAGGCCACCGAGGCCTTCGGCAAGGGGCAGAAGGGGTCGTCGGCGATGCCGCACAAGAAGAACCCGATCCTGTCCGAGAACCTGTGCGGCATCGCGCGCCTGCTGCGCGGCTACGCGCAGGCCGCGGCCGAGAACGTCGCGCTCTGGCACGAGCGCGACATCTCTCACTCGTCGGTCGAGCGGGTGATCGGGCCCGACGCCACCGGACTGGCCGACTTCATGGTCAGGCGCGCGGCCGGGCTGGTCGATGGGCTGGTCATCAACCGCGAGCGCATGCGCCGCAACCTGGACCTGACCGGCGGGCTGTTCTTCAGCGAGGCGGTGCTGCTGCTGCTGGTGCGCAAGGGCATGGCGCGCCAGGCGGCCTACGAGCTGGTGCAGCGCAACGCCTTGCAGGCGGCGGCGCAGATCGGCGCGCCGTCGATCCCGTCCGAGAAGAGCTTTCGCGTGCTGCTGACCGAGGACCCCGACATCGCGGCCAAACTGACGCCGGGCGAGATCGACCAGGCGTTCGATCTCAACCACCACCTGCGCTACGCAGGCGCGATCATCGACCGCGCGCTGCGCGACCAAGAGGAGAACCGCCAATGATCGACGAAGCTCTGATCCGGGCCCAGCTCGGCAAGACCCTGGACCGCACCGACTTTCCCGAGCTGGGCGAGAAGTACGAAGGCAAGGTGCGCGACTGCTACATCCGCGACGGCCGGCGCACCATCGTGGTCACCGATCGCTTGAGCGCCTTCGACGTCGTGCTGGGCACCATCCCCTTCAAGGGCCAGGTGCTGAACCGCATGGCGGCGTTCTGGTTCGAGGCCACCGCCGACCTGGCGCCCAACCATGTCATCAACGTCCCCGACCCGACGGTGATGGTGGCGCGCGAGTGCAAGCTGCTGCCGGTCGAGTTCGTCATGCGCGACTACCTGACCGGCGTGACCTCGACGTCGATCTGGTCGGCCTACCAGCGGGGCGAGCGGACGTTCTGCGGGCACGATCTGCCCGAGGGAATGAAGAAGAACCAGCGGCTGGCCAAGCCGCTGTTGACCCCGTCGACCAAGGCCGAGAAGGGCGACCACGACCGGTCAGTGTCACGCGCCGAGGTGCTGGAGATGGGCCTGCTGTCGGCGGAGGACTTCGACAAGGCGGCGGTCATGTGCGCGCGTCTGTTCGCCTTCGGCCAGGGCGAGGCGGCGCGCCGCGGCCTGATCCTGGTCGACACCAAGTACGAGATCGGCCGCCGTCCCGACGGCGAGCTGTGCTTCATCGACGAGATCCACACCCCCGATTCCTCGCGCTACTGGTACGCCGACGACTACCAGGCGCGCCTGGACCGCGGCGAGGAGCCGCGCGGCCTGGACAAGGAGTACGTGCGCAAGACCCTGGCCGAGCAGGGCTACCGCGGCGACGGCCCGCCGCCCAAGCTCAGCGACGAGGTGCGGGTCGAGGCGGCGCGCCGCTACATCCAGGTCTGCGAGCTGATCACCGGCCGGCCGTTCGTGCCCGACGCCAGCGAGCCGATCGCGCGCATCCGGCGGAATCTGAAGATCTGACCCCCAGGTCGGCAAGATCGGAGCAGGCATCGGTGGTGATGCGGCTGGCTCTGCTGGGCGCGGTCCGGGACGACGCGGCGGGGCGGGCCTGGCGCGCCGCTGTCGAATCGGCCGGGGCGCTGCTGGTTGGTCTCGCCAGCTCGACGGAGGTCTCCGGACAGGCGGAGGGCGGGCCGGGGCTGGGATGGGACGCCGTGCTGGTGGCGGGCCCGGTGTCGGACGGCGACGACGTCGCCGTCGGCGCCTTTGCGCGCGCGGGCGGCCCGGTGCTGGCCATCGGCGCCGGGGTCGAGGTGCTGTGCGCGCTGGGCTTGCTGCCGGGCCAGCTGGCCGACGCGGCGGCCGGCCCGGCGGCGGGACCGGCGTCGCATGTGCGGGTCGAGGGTCGGCCGACGCCGTTCACCTCGGCGATCCCGGCCGGCCGCGTCCTGCGGCTGCCGCCCGCGCCCGGGCCGCGCCAGCGCTGGCAGCTCCCCGACGCGGCGCTGCTGCAGGCCCGCGGTCAGGTGATCTTCCGCGCCTGCGACGCCGCCGGAGGCACCCGCGCGCCCGAGGCGATCGCCGGCCTCAGCAACGAGCAGGGTAACGTGGTCGGCCTGCTCGCCGCCGAGGAGATCGTGGCCGGCGAGGGCGTGCAGCTCTTGCGCTCCCTGCGCCTGCACTTGCGCGCCGCCCGATAAGAGGCTGTTCGCCGGCGAGCTAGCTCGCCGGCGCTGGATGCGCCGGCCGTCAGTCGAGCGGCTTGGGATGCTCTTGGTGGCTCGCGTCGCCGGCGTCGTGGGTCTTGCTGGCGCCGTTGGCCGGGGTGGACTCGTGTCCCGCCTTTTCGCGCGCCAGGCTCTCCAGCAGGCGCTGGGCCCCGCTGCGGTGGCGGGAGCCGGGATCCAGCAAGCGCGGTAGCTCGGCCAGCGCCTCGGCCAGTCCGACGGCGGCCTCGGAGGGGTCGGGTTTCAGCAAGGCCTCCACGTCTTCGTGGCCGCGCGGCCCCAGGGTCCAGTTGCGGTCGATCACCCGGCGCAAGGTGGCCTCGTCGATGCCGAACTCGGCCGCCAGGTCGACGCTGGTGTCGACGCGCGCGCGTCCATTGCTGCCCGCCCCCGCGCCGGACCGCGCCAGGACCTGGTGCGGCTGGGTGGTGCGCGGCGCCGCGGCCCCGGCGGGCCGCGTGGACTTGACCTGCAGGATGCGGTCGAGCGTGGCGCGGCTGCCGGCGTCGACCTGGACGAACTGTACCCCCATGCCGTGCGGCTTTTGCGGCTCGGCGGCGTCGAAGGGCTTGACCCAGATGACCTTGCCTTCGCCGGCCAGCGCGACCGCGCCGGTGGACAGCTGGACTTCGAAGTGAAAGACCTCCCCCACGGCGCGCGGCGCCTTGCTGGCCAGGAAGATGCCGCCGCGGGTGACGTTGGGCGCGAACTTCTCGACGAACGTATCGAGGTCCGAGTAACGAAGCCGAACGCGAACCGCCGCAGAAGTGGTCACTGGAACCGGGCGCCAGTATCGCTACCTAGGGCGTCGTTCGTCAAAGGATAAGGTCGGCACCCTCAAGGGGTTCCGGCCCTGCCGCGCTAGGTGCCCAGCCGGAAAACCCGGCGTGCGTTTTCGGTCGTGTGGTGGTCAGCCTCATCCACGGAGATCCCGCGCAAGAGGGCCAAGGTTTCCAGGGTCTTGGCGACATAAGCGGGTTCGTTGCGCTTGCCGCGAAAGGGGATGGGGGCCAGGAAGGGGGCGTCGGTCTCCACCAGGATGCGGTCGAGCGGCGCGAACGCGGCCGCCTCGCGGATGGGGCCGGCGCTCTTGAAGGTCAGGATGCCCGAGAACGACAGGTGCTGGTCCAGCTCCAGGTAACGCCGCGCCTCGGGGACGCCACCCGTGAAGCAATGGATCACGCCCCCCAGGTCACGGGCCCCGGTGGACGCGAGCACCTCGAAGGCGTCGTCATGGGCGTCACGGACGTGGGAGATGACCGGGCGGCCGACCTCGCGCGCCAGCGCCACGAAGCGCCGGTAGGCTGCGCGCTGGGCGTCCGGGGGGGAGTGGTTGTAGTAGTAGTCGAGGCCGGTTTCACCTACACCCACCACCCGGGGAGCGCGCGCCAGGGCGGCCAGCTCGGTCCAGTCCTGCTCGGCCATGCGCGCCACGTCGTGGGGGTGCACGCCCACGGCCGCGAAGATGTCGGGCTCCTCGGCCGCCAGGCGCACCGCCGCGCGCGCCGCGCCGACGTCCCGCCCCGAGCCGATGCAGATCATGGTGGAAACTCCCGCGGCGCGCGCACGGGCCAGCACCTCGGCGCGATCGGGCCCGAAGTCGTCGACATCCAGGTGGCAATGCGTGTCAATCATGGAACCACGGGCTCTAAACCTTTCGAAGATAACATCCGATAGCCAAGGGTAAGCGGACAGACGCACTCTGGCTCACATCGGGCAGTTTGCCTGGCCGACCTAAAAGTGGAAGACCTCGACAAAACTAGACCCCTCGGCCCGAAACAGGCGGGGGCGCTCGCCCAGGCCATCGATCCCGACGCCCTTCGACCGGGGACGTTCGCGGGCTCGTACGTGCTCAAGAAGGAGCTCGCCTCGGGCGGCGGCGGCACGGTGTACGAAGCCCAGCATCGCCTGCTCGGCCGGCGCGCGGCGGTCAAGGTGCTTCGCCGCGAGCTGGCCGGCTCGCCCCAGATGGTGGCGCGCTTCCTGCGCGAGGCGCTGGCCGTCAACATGATCAAGCATCCGAACATCGTCGACATCTACGAGTTCGGTGAGCTGCCCGACGGTCGCCCGTTCTACGTGATGGAGCTGCTCGAGGGCACCGACCTGCGCAGCGTGCTGCACAACCAGGGACGGCTCGCGCCGGCCGAGGTGCTGGAGTACCTGGAGCCGGTGTGCTCGGCGCTGGAGGCCGCGCACGCCCGGGGCATCGTCCACCGCGATCTCAAGGCCAGCAATATCTTCATCGCCACCACCAACAGCGGTGAGAACGGCGGCGGGTCCAAGCGGGCGGTCAAGCTGCTCGACTTCGGCATCGCCAAGCTCTTGCACCCCGACGCCGCCGAGGCCGGCCTGACCATGGTCGGCACGCGCCTGGGGACGTCTTACACGATGGCGCCCGAGCAGATCCGCGGCGACGCGCTCGACGAGCGCGCCGACATCTACGCCCTGGGCGTGGTGCTTTATCACCTGCTGACCGGGCAGTACCCGTTCCGCGCCGAGACCATGGCCGACATCGAGCGCCAGCACCTGGAGGCGCCGCCGCCCCGGCCCAGCCACGCGGCCCCGCTGTCGCCGGCGCTGGACGCGGTGGTGCTGCGCAGCATGGAGAAGGCCGCCGAACGGCGCTACCCCAGCGCGCGCGCCTTCTGGGAGGCGCTGCGCGAAGCGGTCGGGACCTCCAAGAACGACACCCCCGAGATCTCCGCCCAGGCGGCGGCGATCTACGTCGAGGTCCGCATGAGCCCCGAGGCCGACAACGACAGCGACGAGCTGCTCGACGACAGCTCCGCCGCGCTGGACGCCGCCGAGCAGGCTTTCCGCGACGCCGGTCTGGTGCTGGCGCTGCAGACCGGCAGCGCGCTCATCGCGGCGCGCATCCTGCCCGAGCCTCCCGGCGAGGCGGCGCGCGAGCGCGCCTTCGTGCTGGAGGTCGCCGAGCGCCTGGCCGAACAGCTGGCCGAGCGTCCCACGGCGCACCCCGAGGTCCACGTCAACATCTGCTTCCACGTCGACCGCGCCGCCGTGCGCGACGCCGCCGACGCGCCCGGCGGGCGCGAGATCGTGGGCGGGGAGATCGTGTCGATCGGGGCCTGGGCGCCGCAAGAGAACGTGACCGGGGTGTATCTGACCCCGGCGGCGAAGCAGTAGGGCGAGCGCCTCCTAGACACGTTGACGTTGACGTTGACGTTGACGTGGTCCTTGACGGCGACGGCGACGTGGACCTTGACCACGCCCTTGACCTGGGCGTCGGCGTTGACCAGGTGCAACCGGGGTACAGTGACGACGTTTTAGAGCGGGTCTGATCTGTTACCTATCTACCCGGTCTGTGCCGGCCGCCTCGCAGTACCGCGTCCACGCCCAAGTCAAAGGCGTGGTCAAGGTCCACGTCGCCGTCGCCGTCGAGGACCACGTCCACGTCAACGTCAACGTCAACGTCAACGTGACCTTTGGTGATTCCACGCGCCTAGATCAGCCCGAACGCGATCAGGATCGCGATCACCACGCCCATCAGCGATTCCCCGGCGATGCCCCCGGCGGCCACCGAGCTGAGCGCGGTGTCGCTGACCTGGGGCCAGCGTTTTTGCACCAGCGCGGCCGCGGAGGCGCCCAGGAAGATGGTGACGGTCAGCGATGCAGGCATCAGCACGGCAATCCCCATCGCGGTCGGAGAGGGGAGGAAGCGCTGCCACCGGGTGCGCCCGAGCAAGGTGAGGGTGATGCCCAGCGCCATGCCCATGCCGGCGGCCAGGGGGCCGTGGCGGGGCAGGGTGGCCAGGCCGCCGTGCACCGCTTCGGCGGTCGCCTTCCAGGACACCGCCGCGGCGGCCGGCATCGCCTCGCTGCCCAGCTGGTAGGCCTGCACGATCACCAGGTAGACCGGCACCACCACCAGCGCGCCCAGGATCGCGCCCATCACCTGAGCGATCACCTGCGCGCGCGGCGAGGCGCCCAGGCGGCGGCCGGCCTTGAAGGCCCACATCATCTGTGCGACCTGGGACGCGCTCCCCTGGGCCAGGCTGCCCGCGACCAGCGAGCTGGTGGTGCTGCTGCTGCCGAAGCCGAGCTGCATGGCCATCCCGACCTGGCCCACCGGGGCAATGTCGGTCTCGCCGGCGGCGCGCGCGCACACCCCGCACAGGGCCACCGTGATCAGCAGGGCCACCAGGGTCAGCAGCGGGTGCAGCCCGAAGGTCACCCGGCCCAGCACCACCAGCACCACCAAGCACACCAGCAGGATGGTCTTCTGCAGCGGCACCGGCGCCTCGCCCGAACGGGCGGCGCCGGGCTTGCGGATCCGCACCACCGCCGACAGATCCCGGACCGAGCGCCAGGTGGATCGCCAGTCGAAGATCAGGGGCAAGAAGGCGCCGGGCAGCATGATGCCCAGCGCCGGCCATACCAGCCAGCTGACCATCGACGAGTACTGCGCCGGGACCAGGCCGGCGTGGATCAGGCGCGGCGCGATCACCAGCCAGGTCAGGCCGGCGCCGACCAGCATGCTGGCGGCGCCGCGCAGCCCCATGAGGACGCCGGTCGAGGCCAGCAGCGGGCTCCAGCTGATGCCCACGCTCAAGCTGGCGGCAGAGAATCCGGCGAGGGCGATGGCCGGAACGTAGATCTGGGGGATCAGCGCCGAGGGGCCGTCGCGGAACCAGGACAGGTACATCGCCGCCAGCCCGGCAAAGGTCAGCAAGCGCGCTCGGTACAGCGCGGATTCGCGGGTGGTGTGGATGGTCTCGATGACCTCGGCCGTTGCGGCGCCGGTGGGGAAGGGCAGGTCTTCGCTGACGACCAGCTTGTTGCGCAGCAGGGTCGCGATGAAGATCCCCAGCAGTCCCAGGCAAGTGGTCCACAGCATCAGCTGCCAGGCCGGATAGCTCTTGCCCAGCATGGTCAGCGCCGACAGCGGGCCGCCGGCGCCCAGCACGAACGACATCACCGCGGCCGAGGCCGCCGTGGTCTGCGTGATGTTGTTCTCGGCGGCGCTGTACGGCGTGCGCGACAGCCGGCGGAAGACCGCGAAGAAGGTGAAGCCCAGCACCGCCGCGCTGATGCTGCCGCCGTCGATGAACCCGGTCTTGATGCCGGTGTAGACGTTGCCGGCCGCCAGCAGCGCGCCGATGCCGCAGCCGACCAGCACAGCGCGCACGGTCAGCTCGCGGGGTGCGGCGGCGGCCACGGGCGCCACGCTCACGGTGGTGGTTCGTCGGTATCCCGGATGGCGGCCTCGCGCGTGCGCAAGCCGTGCTTCCAGAGCAACCGATAGAAGTAAATCCGGTCGACGCTGGCGGCGCGGGCCGCGGCGCTGACCCGGTTGTCGTGCTGGCGCAGCAGCTCTTCCAGGTAGCGCTTCTCGAAGCTGCTGACCCAGGCCTCGCGCGCCTCGCGCAGGGGCTGACCGATGGCGACCGCGTTCTCCGGGCTGGGCGAGCTGGCCTCGACCACGTGAGGCGGCGTGAAGTCGCGCAGCGCCACGCAGCGCTCGAGGTAGTTGCGCAGCTCGCGGATGTTCCCGGGCCAGCTGTGCCGGCTCAGCGCCGACAGGAAGGAGTCCGACTTGATGGTGGCCGCGGTCTGCTCGTCGACGCTGCCCAGGTTGCGCACGATGTGCTCGACCAGCAGGGGCAGGTCGGCCTCGCGGTCGCGCAGCGGCGGCAGCTTCACCTCGACCACCGCCAGGCGGTAGTAGAGATCGGAGCGGAACTTGTGCGATCCCACCTGCTCGCGCAGGCTGCGGTTGGTGGCGGCGATCAGCCGCACGTTGATGGGCACGTAATTGTTGGTGCCGATGCGGCGGACCTCGCGGCGCTCCAGCACGCGCAGCAGCTTGGGCTGCAGGTCCAGGCTCA
>Ga0207701_10000432_pt1 | contig 43095 bp, 36 predicted proteins | sample KBSSwiSSwithPhiX_FD_184294 | JGI IMG/M metagenome (GOLD analysis project Ga0207701, IMG submission 184294) | Switchgrass rhizosphere bulk soil microbial communities from Kellogg Biological Station, Michigan, USA, with PhiX - S5 (SPAdes) (version 2) | ecosystem: Environmental > Terrestrial >... | reverse complement strand
GCACCTTTTCGACTGGCTCGCGCATCGGCAGGCCCCTGCAACGCAGGCGGTGTGAACGGATCCTGCGATGATGCGTGCTCCGACCAATGTGCTGCCCGGCATGGCGATGGCCAATGCGATGACGATCGACGTCGAGGACTATTTCCAGGTCTCGGCGCTCGCGCCCTACATCGCGCGCAACGAGTGGGACACGCTGGACGGGCGGGTCGAGGCGAACGTCGACCGCATCCTCGAGATGCTCGACGAGTACGGCACGCATGCGACGTTTTTCACGCTCGGCTGGATCGCCGAGCGCTATCCCGGACTCATCCGGCGGATCGTCGCCGGCGGCCATGAGCTCGCGAGCCACGGCTTTGCGCACCAGCGCGCGACCGAGCAGAACCCGGGGGCGTTCTTCTCCGATATCCAGCTTGCGAAGATCGTCCTCGAGGACCTGACGGGCACGGAAGTGAGAGGGTATCGGGCCCCCAGCTTTTCGATCGGACCGGCGAACCCGTGGGCGTTTGAGTGCATCGAGCGGGCGGGGTACCGCTACAGCTCGAGCGTCTACCCCATCCGGCACGACCACTACGGGATGCCCGATGCACCGCGCTTCGCGCACGACGTCAGCGACGCGCTGCTCGAGGTCCCGGTCACGACGATGCGCCTCTTCGGCCGCAACTGGCCGGCAGGCGGCGGGGGTTATTTCCGGCTGCTTCCCTATGCGACGTCGCGCTGGCTGATCCGGCGCGTCAATCGCGTCGACCGGCAGCCGGCGATCTTCTACTTCCACCCGTGGGAGATCGATCCTGCGCAGCCCCGGGTCCCCGGAATCGACGCCAAGACGCGATTCCGCCACTATCTCAACCTGGATCGAATGGAGCGACGGCTGCGCAACCTCCTGTTCGATTTCGAATGGGGCCGCGTCGACGCGGTGATGCTCGAGGCCGCCTGACACGATCAACCGGACCCAGCAGGCCGACCCACCGACGGCAGCGCGAAAAGCCGTTTTCATACGGTGCGAACGTCCCCAGAAATTGGAGTTTTGCCGCCGGATCCGGACATGCATTGGGGCATACAAATTGCTGTGGCGAAATAGACATGAAACATCATTCCTCCGAGCTCGGCCTCGCCTCCTTCGCGCCATCCGCCCTGAACGTGCGGACGCTCGACCCGCGCGACACCGCCGCAGCGGCAAGGTGGGATGCGTTCGTCATGGGCTGCCGCGACGCGACGCATTTCCACCGCGCGGGGTGGCAGGAGATCATCGAGTCCGTCTTCCGTCATCGCACGCATTTCCTCTATGCCGAGGAGGCAGGACGGATCGTCGGCGTGCTGCCGCTCGCGCACGTCGATAGCTGGCTCTTCGGGTCCGCGCTCGTTTCGCTGCCGTTCGCGGTCTACGGCGGCGTCGCGACTGATTCGCCCGAGGCCGCGAGCGCGCTCGAGGACGAAGCACAGGTGATCGCCCGACGCCTGGGTGTGCGGCACCTCGAGCTTCGCAACGTCGCTCCGCGGCACCTGGACTGGCCGACACAGGATCTCTACGTAACGTTTCGCAAGGAGATCCTTCCCGACGTCGAGGCGAACATGCTCGCGATTCCGCGCAAGCAGCGCGCAATGGTTCGCAAAGGGGCGAAGCACGGGCTCGCGAGCGAGATCGATACGAATGTGGATCGCTTCTATGAGCTCTTCTCCGACAACGTCCACCGGCACGGAACGCCCGTGCTGCCGAAGCGTTATTTCGAAGCGCTGATGAAAGTGTTCGGCACGGACTGCGAGCTGCTCACGGTCGTCGGTAGCGACGGCGCGCCGCTATCGAGCGTCCTCTCGTTCTACTTCCGCGACGAGGTGCTGCCGTACTACGCCGGCGACGACGTCGCGGCCCGAGATACCGCGGCCAACGATTTCAAGTACTGGGAGCTCCTGCGCCGCGCGTGCGAGCGCGGCCTCAAGACCTTCGACTACGGCCGCAGCAAGAAGGACACCGGACCCTACTCGTTCAAGAAGAATTGGGGGTTCGCGCCGCAGCCGCTCCATTACGAATATCGCCTTTATCGCGGCGACGCCATTCCGCAGAACAACCCGGCGAATCCCAAGTACCGCGCCTTCATCCGTCTCTGGCGCCGGCTCCCGAGAAGCGTTGCCAACCGGCTCGGACCGCACATCGTCCGCAACCTCGGATGACTGTGAACACGATGCGCGACCAGACGCACGACGTCGTCGACCCGCAGCTTGCCCCTGGGTCGAGCGGCACGCATCGCGCCTGGCTCGTCTCGGGGCGGTCCGGCACCGCGTCGGGACGAATGGCGGCGTAGGTCGACCATGCGCATCCTGCACATCCTCGATCACTCGCTTCCGCTGCACAGCGGGTACGTGTTCCGCACGCTCGCCATCCTGCGCGAGCAGCGCGCACTCGGGTGGCAGACGTTGCAGCTCACGACGCCGCGTCATGGAAGGGCGACGGGCGACTTCGATGAGGTCGACGGGTGGCGCTTTCATCGCACGCCGCTCGAGAAGAGCTCTGCGTCACGCATTCCCGGCTTGCACTACCTGCTGGAAATGCGCGCGACCGCACGCCGGATCGCGCAGTTGGCAAAGGACTTCGATGCGGACATTCTGCATGCGCACTCGCCGGTGCTCAATGCGTTGCCCGCCGTGCGCGCCGGCCGCAAGCTCGGCATCCCCGTCGTCTATGAGCTCCGGGCACTGTGGGAAGACGCGGCCGTCGACCACGGCACGACGCGCGAGGGGGACGTTCGCTACCGCGCTTCCCGAGCCCTCGAGACGCGCGCGCTCCGTCGCGCCGGGCACATCACGACGATCTGCGAGGGATTGCGCCGGGACATCATGGACCGCGGCATTGCTGCGCGCCAGATCACCGTGATTCCCAATGCCGTCGATGCGCGGGACTTCCGTTTCGGCGCCGCGCCCGATCCCGCGCTGCGGGCGCAACTCGGCCTCACGGGGGCGACGGTGCTCGGCTTCGCGGGATCGTTCTACGGCTACGAGGGACTCGATCTCCTGCTCGACGCGGCCGCGCGGCTCGTGGCGCGGATCCCGGATCTGCGCATTCTCCTGGTCGGCGGGGGACCGCAGGAGGAGACGCTCAGGGCTCAGGCTGCGCGGCTCGGGCTTTCCGATCGCGTGATCTTCACCGGCCGCGTTCCGCACGCAGAGGTGCAGCGTTACTACGAGCTCATCGACGTCCTCGCTTATCCGCGCAAGCGCATGCGCCTGACCGAGCTCGTCACGCCGTTGAAGCCGCTTGAGGCGATGGCGCAGGGCAGGATGTTCGTCGCGTCCGATGTCGGCGGGCATCACGAGCTCATCCGCGACGGCGAGACCGGATTTCTGTTTGCGGCGGGCGATGCCGCGGCGCTCGCGTTGAGGATCGAGCAGGTGCTTTCGCGAAGGGACGATTGGCCGCGTGTTCGCGCCGAGGCCCGCCGCTTCGTCGAGACCGAACGGACGTGGGCGCGCAGCGTTGCGCGCTACGAAGACGTGTATCGCGGCCTTCTCGCACGCGGCGTTCGCGAGCGGGATCTGAGCGTGCGGGAGGCGTGACCCCATGTGCGGGATTCACGGATACCTGAAGCTCGACGGCTCGCCGGTCGATCCTGGCGCGCTTTCCGCCATGGGACGGCTCACCGCGCATCGCGGTCCCGACGACGAAGGGGCGCACGTCGATGGCCCTTGCGCGATTGGCATGCGGCGCCTCTCCATCATCGACCTCGCGGGCGGCCATCAGCCGCTCAAGAGCGCCGACGGCAGGATCTCTCTCGTGTGCAACGGCGAGATCTACAACTTCCGCGAGCTGCGCCGCGAGCTCGAAGGCCGCGGCCACACGTTCCTCACGCATTCCGATTGCGAAGTCATCATCCCGCTGTACCGCGAGCTCGGCGCGGCGCTCGTCGATCGGCTCAACGGGATGTTCGGCTTCGCGCTGTGGGATGCGGAGAAGCGCCGCCTCGTGGTCGGCCGTGACCGGCTGGGCATCAAGCCGATCTACATGTGGTCCGACGGCCGACACTTTGCCTTCGCGTCCGAGGCTAAGGCGCTGTTCGCGCTGCCCGGCGTGAAACCGGCGCTCGACGAGGACGCCGTCGCCGGCTACCTGCACCTGGGCTACGTGAGCGCGCCGAGGACGATCTTCCGCGGTGTGCGCAAGCTCCCTCCGGCGACGGTGGTCACGGTCGAGAACGGACGCGTTGCCGAGCACCGCTACTGGCGCGTTGCCGGCACGATCGATCGCGCGCCCAGCATCGAGGACTGGACCGACCGAATTCGTGCGCGACTCGAGGAATCGGTGCGGATGCAGATGGTGAGCGACGTGCCGCTGGGCGCGTTCCTGTCCGGCGGCATCGACTCGTCGGCCGTCGTCGGCCTGATGTCGAAACACAGCAGCGGGCCGGTCAAGACGTATTCGATCGGCTTCGGCGGCAGCGACGCGGACAACTTCTACAACGAGCTGCCGTACGCGAAAGCGATTGCGCAGCGGTTCGGCACCGATCATCACGAAATCCTGGTCAAGCCGGATGTCGTCTCGCTGCTGCCGAAGCTCTTGTGGCACATGGACGAGCCGATCGCCGACACGGCGTTCATCACGACCTATCTCGTCTCGCAGTTCGCGCGGCGCGACGTCACCGTGATCCTCTCCGGCGTCGGCGGCGATGAGATCCTCGGCGGATACCGCCGCTATCTTGGCGATCACTACCACCGGCGTTTCGCCACGCTTCCGGGCTGGGCGCGCGATCTCGCGATGCGCGTCGGCCAAAGCCTGCCGGCGGACCGCCATTCGCCGCTATTAAACCTGTCGCGATACGCGAAGGGGTTCCTCGCCGCGGCCGATCTGCCGCCCGAGGAGCGCTACAGCGCCTACCTGCAGGTGTTTGCGCGCGACGAAGCCTGTGACCTCATGCTGCATCCTGGCGCCTACGAGGACGCGATCGTCGCCGCGTTCGCCCATGCGGACAGCGACGACGCGCTCAACCGGATGCTGGTCGTCGACGCGGAGACGCAGCTTCCCGACGATCTGCTGATGCTGACGGACAAGATGACGATGGCGACGTCGCTCGAGTGCCGGGTGCCGCTGCTCGACCACGAGCTCGTGGAAATGACGGCGCAAATCGCGGGTGACGTGAAGATGCGCGGCGGCGAGCTGAAGCACGTCTTCAAGCGCGCGCTCGCGGATCTCCTGCCCCGCGACATCCTGAACCGCAAGAAGCGCGGCTTCGGCACGCCCATGGGCGCGTGGCTCAAGCGCGATCTCGCGCCGGTGCTGCGCGGTCTCCTCAGCGCCGACGCGGTGCGCGCGCGCGGACTTTTCCGGCTCGAATCGGTGGACCGGCTCATCCGCGATCACGATGCCAATCGCGTCGACGGCACCGACCGCATCCTCGCGCTCATGAACCTCGAGATCTGGAGCCGCATCTACCTCGACGGCCGGGAGGCTGCCGACGTGACGGCCGAGCTCCGGGAGCTCGATCCCAGGTCGGCGACACGAGCGTCGACGGAGCTCGCCGCGTGAAGGTTCTTTACGTCTGCCACCGCTTTCCGTATCCGCCGAAGCGCGGCGGCAAGATCCGGCCGTTCAACATGATCCGGCACCTCTCGCAGCAGCACGAGGTAACGGTGTGCTCGCTCGCGCGATCGCCGCGGGAGGCGGAGGAAGCTCGCGGCATCGCACCCTACTGCAAACGCTTCGAGATCGCCCTCGTCGACGATCGCGTCCAGATGCTCAGGATGGTGGCGCGGCTGCCGACGCCCGCGCCGTCGTCGTTCGGATTCTTCCGCTCGGCTTCGCTTGCGCGCACGATCGACGGCCTGCTCGCGACCGAAAAATTCGACCTGGTCTTCGTTCACTGCTCGTCGGTCGCACCGTACGTGTCGCGGCACGCGGCGACGCCGAAGATCCTGGACTTCGGCGACATGGACTCGCAGAAGTGGCTCGAGTATGCGCAATCGAAACCGTTCCCGCTGAGCGCGGGCTACTGGCTCGAGGGCAGGAAGCTCGTCGCCGAGGAGCGGCGCCTCGCGCGGCAGTTCGACCTCTGCACCGCCACGACCCGCGCCGAGTGGCAGACGCTCGAGGGCTATGGCACCGGTACGCCGAGCGACTGGTTCCCGAACGGCGTCGACAGCGACTATTTCGCGCCGGACGGCGAGTCCTACGATGCCGACACGGTGTCGTTCGTCGGGCGGATGGACTACTACCCGAACCAGGAATGCATGTTCGAGTTCGTCGCGTCGACGTGGCCGATCATCCGCGAACGGCGTCCCGACGCGAAACTGCTGATCGTCGGCGCCGACCCGTCGCTGGCCATAAGAAAGCTCGGCGAGCGGCCGGGCGTGCAGGTGACCGGCTCGGTGCCGGACGTCCGCCCGTACGTGCGCCGATCCGCGGCGATGGTCGCGCCGCTCAACATCGCGCGCGGGACGCAGAACAAGATCCTTGAAGCGATGGCGATGGGCGTGCCGGTAGTGACGAGCGAGGTCGCTGCGGGCGGCGTCGACGCCGTGGCCGGCGAGCATCTATTCGTCGCGAAAGATCGGGCCGAGTGCGCTGAAGCGGTGCTGAGGTTGATGGCCGACAAATCCGAGCGCGCGCGCCTTGCCGAGGCCGGACGGACGCGCATGCTGTCGAACCACACCTGGCGCAAGTCGATGCAGAGGCTCGACGGAATCATCGAGCGGTGCCTGAACGTTCCCGCAAAGCAGGCTCAGCTAGAACATTGCGAAGTCAAATGCTAGCCGGTAACGCATCTTCGGCGTGGCCCGTCATGGTGCTCGCGCACAATGAGGAGCGCTACATCAAGGCATGCCTCGATAGCATTTTCACTGCCGATCCCGCCTGCAGCTTCGAAGTGTTCGTCATGGCGAATGGTTGCAGCGACCGGACCGAGGAGATCGTCCGGGAGTACGCACGTCGGCGTCCCGAAGTGAAGCTCGTCAGCCTCGCTCTGGGAGACAAGTGCAATGCCTGGAACGTATTCATCCACGAGACCATACCGGCCGACTGCCCAGGTCGTGAGGTGTACTTCTTCATGGATGGCGACGCACGCGCGGTGAAAGGGTCATTTGCTGCGATGGCGCGCGCCCTCCGCGAGAATTCATATGCGCATGCCGCCTCCGCGATTCCTGCTTCGGGACGCAATCTCGCGCGGGACCGCGAAAAGGCGTTTCTCAGCCACGGGCTGGTAGCGAATCTCTACTCGCTGCGCGGCGCGTTTGTTCAACGGCTGCGCGAGCGTTCGGTGCGCATCCCGCTGCGTCTGGAGGGGGACGACGGCTTGATCGGCGCGCTTATCAAATGGGACTTGACGCCGGAGACGAACGGTTTTGACCTCGAACGGATCGTTGTCTGCGGTGACGCGGCGTTCGAATTCGAATCGATTTCACCGACACGCCCGAACGACTGGCGCATCTACTGGAAGCGGGCCGTGCGCTACGGTCGCCGCCATTATGAATTCAAGCTCCTCGGCCCGTTGTTCAAGGCCAGAGGCTTAGCCGCCATGCCCGTCGACATCACGGAGTTGTACGCGGAAGCCAGGAAGCTCTCGGTTCGGTGGCAAGGGCTATACACGCTGACCAATTGGGTCGCATTGAACCAGATGCGCAGCATCGGCAGAAGGAGATTATCCCGACATGGCGAATGAACCAGTGTGGGCACGTGCGCGGCGCATCGTGGGTGGGCGGTGCACGTGGATCTGAAAAAACGAATTGCGCTCCAGGCGGTTGCGGCCCGGTTGCCGCTCCCGGAGCAGTCCATGGAGCGGATCGCGGAGCTTGTCCATTTGCGGCGGGTGCTCGACTTGCTGAGCATCGACTGCGTACTGGACGTCGGCGCGAATCGCGGCCAGTTTGCCTCGGAGTTGCGGGGAGTAGGCTTTCAGGGCTGGATCATTTCCTTCGAGCCGCTGGAATCGGAATTCGCACACCTGACAAAGGCGTTCGGTCGAGATTCGATGTGGCGAGGGTTTCGTCTGGCCTTGGGCGATAAAAGCGGATCCGCGAAAATGAATGTAGTCTCGCATCTTACGGTCATGAGCTCGTTGCTCGAGAGCACAATGAAGTTTCCGGATATGGTTGCGCAGGAAATCGAGATCCGGCGCTTGGACGAGATGTTCAACACGGCCACCGCAGGTATCGAGTCGCCCCGGGTGCTTTTGAAGATGGATACGCAGGGCTACGATTTGAACGTATTTGCCGGTGCAAAAGGCTGTCTGAACCACGTGCAGGGACTGCAATCCGAACTGTCGGTTGTTCCGATCTACAAGAGCATGCCTCACTACGTGGAGGCATTGAACGTCTACGAACAGGCGGGCTTTGTCCTGCTCGACCTGTCGGTTGTGTCGAGGACTGAACACGGGGGCATTCAAGAGTTGAACTGCTTCATGGGACGACGTCCGTCGTGATGCGGATCAGCATTTTTGGCCTGGGCTACGTCGGCGCCGTGTCGCTCGCCTGTCTCGCGCGCGACGGCCACAAGGTGATCGGCGTCGACGTCGAGCCGGCGAAGCTCGCGCTGATCCGCGGCGGCAAGACGCCGGTCGTCGAAGAGGGAATGGTCGACCTGATGGCCAAGGTCGTGAGCAACGGCAACGTGTCGGTGACGAGCGACGTCCGCGAGGCGGTGCTCGACAGCGAGATCTCGCTGATCTGCGTCGGCACGCCATCGGCGCCGAACGGCAGCCAGGACCAGAGCGCGATGCTACGCCTCGCCCACGACATCGGGCGTGTGATGCGCGACAAGCCTACGCCTCACGTGTTCGTGTTCCGCTCGACACTCGTGCCCGGAACCGTCGAGGACGTGCTGCGCCCGATCGTCGAGCGTGAATCGGGAAAGAAGGACGGCGTCGGGTTCCATCTTTGCTTCCAGCCGGAGTTCCTGCGCGAGGGGTCGTCGATCAAGGACTACGACAAGCCGCCATTCACGGTCGTCGGCGCGTCGTCGGATGCTCCCGTCGAGTTGCTCAAGCGGCTGTTCGGGCACCTGCCGTGCGAGTTCTATTCGACGTCGATCCGGGCGGCCGAGATGGTCAAGTATTGCTGCAACAACTTCCACGCGCTCAAGATCACGTTCGCCAACGAGACGGCGCGGGTCTGCGAGGCGATGGGTGTCGATCCCTTCGCGGTCATGGACCTCCTCTGCAAGGATCGCCAGCTCAACATCTCGCCCGCCTATTTGAAGCCGGGGTTCGCGTTCGGCGGCTCATGCCTGCCGAAGGACCTGCGCGCGACGCTGCACTTCGCGAAGATGCGCGACGTGGAGCTGCCAATGCTCTCCGGCATCCTCGGATCGAACCGCGTCCACATCGACCATGCGATCAACAAAGTGCTCGCATCGGGTGAGCGGCGCATCGGGATGATCGGGCTTTCGTTCAAGACGGGCACCGACGACCTGCGCGAGAGTCCGCTCGTGCTCATGGCGGAGCACTTCATCGGCAAGGGACTCTCCCTTTCGGTCTACGACCCCGAAGTGCATCTTTCGCAGCTGCTCGGCGCAAACAGGCGATTCATCGAGCAGCACCTGCCGCACATCGGGTCGATGATTCGCGGCGACATCGAGACGGTGATCGCGGAGTCCGGGCTGCTCGTCGTCGGTATCGCGCCCCTGGGCGTCCGCGACGCGCTCGAGCGCCTGGTTCGGCCGGATCAGGTCGTCGTCGACCTCGTCAACCTTCCGAACGCCGCCAGCATCAAGGGACGCTACGAAGGGCTTTGCTGGTGAAGCCACGCTCCACCCGCGCCGGGATTTCTCGAATCTTCCCCACGAGGGGGACATGCTAATGCAGCCTGACCGGATTGACGACGGCCCGCGCCGCGACAACACGTTCGCCCGGTCGAGCGCGAGCGCGGCTGCGATGCCGGTGCGACGATGAGACGGGATCCCATCGACGGCATGCTGGCGCCGGCGTTCGACAGCCGGCCGGGCGCGACGCAACGTTCCTGGCTCGTTGCGTCAGCCGCGCTCGCGTTCGCTCTCGCATGGATCGCGTTCGGCTATTGGCGTACCGGCGCGGCGATGGTGGCCATCTGGGCACGCTCCGACACGTTTGCGCATGGTTTCCTGGTTGCGCCGATTTCCGCGTGGCTCATCTGGCGTGCACGCGCGTCGCTCCTCGAAGTTGCGCCGCAGCCGAGCTGGTGGCTGCTGCTGCCACTCACTGCGGCGGGAGCGGGATGGCTGCTCGGCGAGCTTGGTGCCGTCAACGCGGTGTCGCAATTCGCGTTTGTAGCGATGCTCGTTCTCGCGGTGCCCACCGTCATTGGTACGCGCGCTGCCCGCCGCATCGCTTTTCCGCTTGCCTTCCTTTTCTTCGCTGTCCCCGCGGGTGAGTTCCTGATGCCGCAGTTGATGGAATGGACGGCCGACTTCACAGTCATGGCGCTTCGGTTCACCGGTATTCCGGTCTATCGCGAGGGACAGAGCTTCAACATTCCTTCCGGCAACTGGTCCGTGGTGGAGGCGTGCAGCGGCGTGCGTTACTTGATCGCCTCACTCGTCATCGGCACGCTCTACGCCTATCTGACGTACCGCTCCTCCACGCGCCGCTTGATCTTCATCGGATTCTCGATTCTCGTTCCCGTCGTCGCCAATTGGGCGCGCGCCTACATGATCGTCATGATCGGCCATCTGTCGGGCAACAAGCTCGCCGTGGGCATCGATCACCTGATCTACGGCTGGCTTTTCTTCGGCCTCGTCATCATGATCATGTTCTGGGTCGGGGCGCGGTGGCGTGACGATACGGTGGTCCCGGTCGGTCCGGCGCGCAGCGTCTCATGGACGCCCGCTCCCGCGGCATCCGCCGGCGAGTTCCTGCTGGTGGCGGTGATGGTCGCCATCGCGGCGATGATCTGGCCGCTCGGTCAGCGGTTAATCGAGCGCAGCGACGCGGCGTCGATTCCCGCACTTTCGGTGCCGGCCTCCATGGGCGGATGGGAGGCGGTGGAAGGGGGGCTAACCACGTGGCGACCGCACTTCAAGAATCCGCCGGCCGAGCTGCGTGACCGCTGGACGCGGGGCGGCGCCAACGTCGGTCTTTACATCGCCTACTACCGCAATCAGAGCTTCGAGCAGAAGCTCGTGAGCTCCGACAACGTGCTGGTCCGCAATGACGATCGCGAATGGCTTCGCGTCGGCACAGGCCCGCAGAAGCTCGATGTCGCCGGCCGTCCGGTCAGCGCGCGTACGGAGGAACTACGGGGCCCGGGCGCGCAGCGGCTCGTCGCCTGGTACTGGTATTGGATCGACGGCAAGCTGACCTCCAGCGATGCGCTGGCCAAGGGCTATACAGCGCTGTCGCGGCTGGTGGGACGCGGCGACGACTCGGCCGTAATCGTGGTCTACACCCTCAAAGGGGCGCCGGGCGAAGCGGAGGCCGCCTTGGAGAGGTTCGTTCGGGAGGCGGGCCCCGCCGTGAGCGCAATGCTGGCCGACACGAGGGCGCGACGATGATGCCCGATCGGGATCCCCGGCCGCTCATCGTCCACATCGTGTTCCGATTCGACACCGGCGGCCTGGAGAATGGTGTTGTCAATATCATCAACCACCTGCCGAGGGATGCCTATCGTCATGCGGTCATCTCGCTGACCGATATCACCGAGTTCCGTCGCCGCGTCATGCGCACCGACGTCGAGTTCATCGCGCTCAAGAAGCCGCCGGGGCACGCATACAGGCTCTATCCCAGGCTCTTCCGGCTATTCCGCGAGATGCGCCCCGCGATCGTGCACAGCCGCAATCTCGCGGCCCTGGAGACGGTAGCGCCGGCGTGGGCGGCAGGCGTGCCCATCCGCATCCACGGCGAGCACGGCCGTGACATGCTCGACCTGCACGGCGCGAACCGCAAGTACCAGTGGGTCCGCAAGCTCTACCGTCCGTTCGTAACCCACTACATCGCCTTGTCGCGCGATCTCGAGCGCTATCTTTGCGCGAGCGTCGGCGTGCCTCCCACGCGAGTGGCGCAGATCTACAACGGCGTCGATGCGGTGCGGTTCCGGCCCGCCGAATTCGGCAGGAGCATGATCGAAGGGTGCCCGTTTCGCGATCCGCGGCTTTGGCTCGTGGGCACCGTGGGGCGCATGGACCCCGTCAAGGATCCGCTCAACCTGGTACGGGCGTTCATCCGGGTACTGCAGCTCGCGCCGGTGAAGCGCGAGCGCCTGCGTCTCCTGCTCGTCGGCGACGGCGCGCTCTACAGCGAGGCGCGCGCGATGCTGACCGGGGCCGGCGTCGCCGACCTGGCCTGGCTGCCGGGCGAGCGCAACGATGTGCCGGACATCCTTCGCGGGCTCGACTGCTTCGTGCTCCCTTCGCTCGGCGAAGGCATCTCCAATACGATCCTCGAGGCGATGGCGACGGCGCTTCCGGTCATCGCGACGAACGTCGGGGGCAACGGCGAGCTGGTTGACGCCGGCGTCACGGGCGAGCTCGTGCCGGCCCGCGATCCCCACGCGCTGGCGCAGCCGATGCTCGCCTATGGGCGCGACCGCGAAGCCGCGAAGGCGGCAGGACGCAACGGGCGAGCGCGTGTCGAGCGCGAATTCAGCCTCGAGGCGATGCTCGGCCGCTATCGCGGACTGTACGACCGACTGCTCTCGGCGGACTCGCCGAGAGCAGTTCGGGTGAAGGAAGCGTGATGGGAAACTGAGGGGGCAACGCGACCATGTGCGGAATAACCGGAGTATTCGACAGTCGCGGGCGGCGCGAAATCCGCCGCGACGCGCTCGAGCGCATGAACCACTCGCAGCACCATCGCGGTCCCGATGAAGAGGGCGTTCACGTCGAGGCGGGCGTTGGCCTCTGCCATAAGCGGCTCGCAATCATCGATCTCAAGACCGGACAGCAGCCTCTGTACAACGAGGACCGCAGCGTCTGCATCGTGTACAACGGCGAGATCTACAACTATCAGGAGCTGATGCTCGAACTCCAGCATCTGGGCCACACGTTCCGCACGAAGAGCGACACCGAAGTGGTCGTGCACGCGTGGGAAGAATGGGGCGAGCGCTGTGTCGAGCGCTTCCGGGGATTCTTCGCGTTCGCGTTGTGGGACAGGAACCGCGACTCGCTGTTCCTCGCGCGCGACCGGCTCGGGGTGAAGCCGCTGCACTACGCCATGCTCCCCGACGGCATGTTGCTGTTCGGCTCCGAATTGAAGTCGATGCTGGCCCACGGCGACTTGTCGCGCGATATCGATCCGCTCGCGATCGAGGAGTATTTCGCGTTGGGCTACGTCGCCGATCCGCGGACGATCTTCAAGGCGGCAAGAAAGCTGCCGCCGGCGCACACGCTTCTGATCACCCGCGGGCAGACGGTCCCCGCGCCACGCGAGTATTGGGACGTGCGCTTCACCGACGGCGGTGCCAGGTCCGACGACGAAGCGTGCGAGGAGCTCGTCGTCCGGCTGCGCGAGTCGGTCAAGCTGCGGATGATCTCCGAGGTGCCGCTGGGCGCGTTCCTTTCCGGCGGCGTCGATTCCTCCGCAGTCGTTGCGCTGATGGCTGGGCTATCCGCCGAACCGGTCAACACCTGCTCGATCGCCTTCGCCGATCCCGCGTTCAACGAATCTGAGTTCGCACAGGCGGTCGCGGACCGGTACCACACCAACCATCGCGTCGAGCGCGTCGAGTCCGACGACTTCGATTTGATCGACGAGCTCGCGACACTGTACGACGAGCCTTACGCCGACAGCTCGGCGATCCCGACTTATCGCGTGTGCCAGCTCGCGCGCCGCCACGTGACCGTGGCGCTTTCCGGAGACGGCGGCGACGAGAGTTTCGGCGGCTATCGCCGCTACCGCCTGCACCTGATGGAGGAGCGCATGCGGGCGTCGATGCCGATGGGGATGCGGCGTCCCCTGTTCGGCCTCCTCGGACGCGCCTATCCCAAGCTCGACTGGGCGCCGCGCGTGCTCCGCGCCAAGACGACCTTCGAGGCGCTCGCACGCAACTCAGTCGAGGCGTACTTCCACTCGGTGTCGATCCTGCGCGCTCCTATGCGCGCACAGCTTTTCAGCAATGCACTCAAGTCGCGCCTGGGCGGCTACGAAGCCCTCGACGTGTTCCGTCGCCATGCGGCGAAGGCGCAGACCGATCATCCGCTGTCGCAGATTCAGTATCTCGATCTGAAGACATATCTCGTAGGCGACATCAACACCAAGGTCGATCGCGCGAGCATGGCGCACTCGCTGGAGGTCCGCGAGCCGCTGATGGATCATCCGCTTGTTGAATGGCTGGCGTCCCTGCCGCCGTCGCTCAAGGTTCGCGGGCAGGAGGGCAAGTACCTGCTCAAGAAGGCGATGGAGCCGTACCTGCCTTCGGAGGTTCTGTACCGACCGAAGATGGGATTCGCCGTTCCGCTCGCACGCTGGTTCCGCGGACCTTTGCGGCAACGGGTACGCGATGCCTTGCTCGGCGAGCAACTCGCCGCGACCGGCTATTTCGAGCGCCGATATCTCGAGCATCTCGTCGAGGGTCATGAGTCGGGGCAACGGGACTACAGCGCGCCAATGTGGGCACTGCTGATGTTCGAGGGATTTTTGAGACGAGTGCTCGGTGGTGTCGAGAACGGCTGCAGTGAAATGCGGAAAGCCGGCTGAAGCGGCATTCGCAATGACCATGACGGAGCCAGCCGTCGGGGCAGAAAGCTCCCCGCCGTCTCGTGTCCTCGATCGCAATCGCGTTGGTCGGCCGCTCCGAGTCTTGACCCTCACCACACTGTATCCGAGCAGCGCGAACTCACGGCACGGCATCTTCGTCGAAACCCGGCTGCGAAAACTCATCGCGGCTGCGCCTGTCGACCTGCGTGTAATCGCGCCGGTACCATGGTTTCCATTTTCGGCTCCATCATTCGGGCGGTATTCACAGTTCGCAAGGACCCCCCGCGCCGAGCGCCGGCACGGTATCGATGTCGTGCACCCTCGCTATGTCGTTGTGCCCAAGGTAGGGACGAGGCTGCAACCTCATTCACTCGCGCGAACGATGGAGAGTGCAGTCGAAGCACTCCTCGAGCAAGGGTGGGATTTCGACGTCATCGACGCGCATTACTTCTATCCGGATGGCGTTGCCGCAGCGCAGGTTGCGCGACGATTCTCGCGGCCTCTGGTGATCACGGCGAGAGGGAGCGACATCAACCTCATTGCGAGGCAGCCCCGGCCAAGACATTTGATCCAGGACGCGGCAAGGCGGGCTGCGTATGTAATCACCGTGTCGGCCGCGCTGAAGCGCGAGTTGATCAATCTCGGGATACCAGGCGACTTGGTGGAGGTGATAAGAAACGGCGTCGACACTGAGCTTTTCCGACCGCGCGATCAGGCGTGCGCGCGCGAGGCGTTTGGGCTCGGGTCCCAACCATTGGTAGCGGCGGTTGGGAATCTCGTCCCTGAAAAGGGACATGACCTTGTGCTGAGGGCAGTCGCCAGGCTGGACACCGCCCAGGTGGTGATAGTCGGTAGCGGACCCGAGAAGCAGCGTCTGAAGACACTCGCGCGAGATCTCGGCCTCGATGACCGCGCACGCTTCATGGAAAACATGACCCAGGACAAACTCGCGGGGCTTTACAGCGCGGCCGATGTCCTGGCACTCGGCTCCACGCGCGAAGGGTGGCCGAACGTATTGCTTGAAGCGATGGCGTGTGGCACGCCGGTCGTAGCCTCTGACGTCGGGGGCGTCCGCGAAATCGTCCGCGGAGAGACGGTCGGCAAGATAGTAGGACGGCGCAGCCCGGAGGATTTCGCGCTCGCGCTGCGTAGTGTTCTCGATCAGGGCAGCGATCGCGAGCGGGTGCGATCGTTTGCAAGTCAATTCGACTGGAGCTCCGTGGCACGACGCTATTACTTCCTGCTGAACAAGGCAGTGACTTCCGCGTCCGATCTACCGGTGGGATAGTTTCGGTCCCTTCGCGCTGGCCGCGTTTTGCGCTCGACGGCGCTGCGCATTGCGTGATCCTGCGTTATGCAGCCGCCGCTTGTCCGTCGTTGAACATGCGGTTCAGCGCGAGCCGGGCCGCAAATCGCCATCCCGTCCGGTCCCAGGGAGTAAAACGCGGCAGTTCGTAATGACTCATGCCAGGTCTCGCAGTCAACGGCGATGTGCTGACGGCCGCGTGAAAACCAGCCTGGACCACCAAGTCTACGTGCTTCGGCCGGTAGTCCCGGCCTGGGCGCCCATTGGGGTAGGCGAACAGACGTATGGGTTCCCGCAGAATATCGACCAGATGATCGCGGCCGTCGTTGATTTCTGCGCGGGCCCGGGCATCGTCGATTTCGGTCAGGATGGGGTGCCCGACCGTGTGCGCACCGATTGTCATCCCCTGACCGCGCAGTCGGCGAAGCCCGTCGGGGTCGAGCATCGGTCCGCGATCCAGACGCACTTCGAGCGCGGACTCCAGTTGCGCAACTGTCGCATCGCGCTGTTCGAATGGTAGATATTTAACCTTGTCGATGAGCGCGTGCGCCGCCGCGACGCGCGCTCGTTCGGTGCCGAGATCGATCGATTCGAAGCCGAGCGACGGCAGGGACGTGGAGGCGCAATGCGTTCGCTTACAGGCCTCGATGATCCTGTCATTCCACATCCAGCCGCCGTCGAGAAATCCGGTCGCGATGAAAAACGTCGCGCCAAGACCTTGCGCCGCCAGGATCGGCGTGGCGACTTCGAGATTGTCCCGATATCCGTCGTCGAAGGAAATCGACAGTGCGGCCTGGGGCAACGAGTTGTTGCGCAACCGTTCGATTCCTTCCTCGAGGGGGAGCACCGAAAAATTTCGCGCAAGATTGGCAATGATGGCTTCGAACTGTGCGGCGGTCATGTCGCCGGTGCGAAACGGATCGGCGACTGCCAGCACTCGGTGGAAGAGCAGAATATTAAGGCCGGGACGACGGTCTGCGAGCGACAGCGTCCAGCGAAATATCCGGCTTAGCACGTTATTCCGTAACCTTACCCGCGGTCGGGAGGTGACCGCGTGGCACAAGCGGATCGATCACGCGCCGTGTACCGGCGTGCGAGGGCCCGCCCCAACGACATTCCCTGCCGCCGACGCGGTCGACGCGGTGCCTGGGCTGACGGCGTTACGGGATGCCTTGCGCTCGCGCTCGAGAATCCATTTGGTGGCAACGAGCAAGACCATGATGTAGTACGGCAGGTCGAAGTAGGCGAGGCTCAGAAATGCGCCCCCGACGAAAAATCCGAGGAGACTTACCTGCGACATGGCAGCGAAATGGTACGCCCACGCGCCGTCTCCTTCGGCCTTCGTGTTCTTGCGGATCCATACCGCCGTTCGCCAAGTGAGCCACCACATGATCATGTACAGGAAGAACCCGACGAATCCATGCTCACCCAGCACCTGAAAATAGATGCTGTGTGCGGCATGGATGTCCGTCGGAATTGGTGCGTATTGGCCGAAGGTCGCCGGGTTGTAGATTCCGAAGCCGCCGCCAAACAAGGGGTTATCCAGTGCGAGGTTCCATGCCATCCGCCACGCGTTGATCCGCCCCATGGCAGAACCATCCTCTTCATAATTGGAGATCGTCGCCATCCGCTGTTCCCATATGCTCGGCATGATGGCGAGGGCGACGGGCACGAAGGCGAACAGCGCCAGGCCCAACACCGCCTTTCGCTTGCTGTACCACCAGATCGAGAGACACATAGCGGCCATTGCGACGAACGCCCCTCGCGAATAGCTTCCAATGGCAGCAATGGCACTGAGCGCCATAGCCGCAACGAGTCCCAATCGGATCCACCGGGTTCGGGTGACCTCGAACAGATACCACATCAGCGGAATGATAATGATGATTGCCAAGGCGATTTCGTTGTTGCCCTCGATAAAGGTTCCGTCGGGTCCCCACACTTTGTGCGCGCCCCCGGTCCTGATGGTAAATAAGCCACCCTTGACACCGTAGAATCCCAACGAGATCACGAGCACCCATACGAGTCGTTTGACGTGCTCGCGCTCTGCGATCAACGCGGCCGCGACGAAGGTCATCAGCTGGATTTTCATGACCCTGTTCCACATGTCGTAGCTTTCGCCGGGGAAGAACGAAAATGGGTACCCCAGCGTCATCCAGACCAGGAATAGCCCCAGCGCGATGGTGGGCGGCGCTACCGGCCACCGCCGCGGCTCCTTGGTCAATAACAATCCGGTGATTGTGGCCAGCGCAGTGAACATGGCAAATGGGAGGTTGTAGGCGATGTCCCATGTAAGGCGGTGAGGGTTCATCACGCTGAGCCAGGTCCACAGGTAGACTCCGTAGATCGGATGGAAGAGCGCGTACGGAATGGCGCCCATGGTGAAGAGCAAAAGGGCGTAGTCACGCACGGGGAACGAGCCCTATTCCCTTTGCGGCTGGGAGCGTTGAGAAGATCATCGAAGTCGATCGCCGAGACTGCGCACGCAAGCGTGTCTGGTATCTGCAATACGTAGCAGCATAGTCCATTGCAGAGCAAGAACTATACCATTCGCGCCCAAATTTAGTGCGTCCGGCGGGCGGAGTTTTGATCTGCCCCTGGGCACCGCACTTGGATAGCAGAGTTGTCACTCAGGCATGGTTCATGCATATTATCTCGCGCACTCTACGAATGACCCGCGCCGTATCTCGCCGATACTCCCTCTTTTGCTCTCGGGCGCGCGAAACCGGCACTATGGTCGCGCGTAACACCGTCGATTCTGCGCCAATCGTTGCGTCATTCAGCACGGAGCCGTTACCAATATGTTCGACCACACCATCGACAAGATCGTTGCGACACTTGCCACTGCCGCTTTTGCAGCTTTGCTATGCGCTGCGGAGGCCGCAGCACTGTCGACAGAGCCCTATTCGCCCTGCGGCCCGCTTGATGGAGGCTGGTACGGCCCATTGGACTATCGCACTGCTACGGCTGCCGAAAAGCAGCTCGTCGAGGGCACGCATTTCACGAAGGATGTGGAGAACCTCGTCAAAGGAGCCACCGGGCCGTTAGCCGCTGACATCGACTACACTCTGCGCGCCTTTCCCAACAATCCCCGGGCGTTGCTTTCGATGTCAAAGCTGGGGTTGCGGCAAAAAACACAGACACTTCCCGGCGCAAAATGGACCGTCGACTGCTATTTCGAGCGCGCCATTCGTTGGCGGCCGGACGATTCGCTCGTGCGATTGGTCTTTGGGATACACCTGACGCGCTTGGGAAGGAAGGATCTCGCTCGGGGCCAATTGGAGATCGCCGAGCAGCATCCCATCGATAAAGCCAGCTTCTACTACAACCTGGGCCTCGCATTTCTCGATATCGACGACCCCGATCGCGCGTTGCCCTTGGCGTGGCGCGCCTATGAGCTCGGATACGACTTGCCGGGCTTGCGAAAACGCCTCGAAAAATTGGGGAAATGGCGGGACCCCGAAAAGTGAGACTTTCTTGAGAACACTAATCGCCAAGCTGAAGCGCACCATCGAGCCCAGCGACCCGCTACCGCAAGCGGCTGAATATGAGAATCAAGCAGATGCGCTCGGCGTGCCTGACTGGGACGCTGGCCCGGCCGCCCTCGTGCGGTCGCACGTCGAATGGCTCAAAAGGGCGCAGGACGCCTCGACGAGCAAAGACGGCGGCGTGTCTCGCAGCTATAGCCTGTTGACCGGTTGGGCGACTTCGTATCCTGAGACGACCGGTTACATCGTTCCGACATTGCTCGATCTGGCCCACCGACTCGGTGACCAGGATTTGCGAATGCGTGCGCATCGCATGCTGACGTGGCTGGCGAGCATTCAATTCCCGGATGGCGGCATTCAAGGTGGCAAGGCCGATGCCAAACCTCGCGTTCCGGTGACTTTCAATACCGGGCAGGTGCTCATTGGGTTTGCTGCGGGCGTCAAGGAATTCGGCGACGAATTCAAGAGGCCCATGATGCTCGCGGCGACGTGGCTGCGAGACACTCTGGACGCGGACGGCTGTTGGCGCAAACACCCGACGCCGTTCGCCAAGTCAGGAGAGAAGGCGTACGAGACCCACGTGTCGTGGGGGCTGTTCGAGGCCGAGCGCGTTCATTCCGGGGAGGGGTTCGGCGCCGCTGGCCTGCGGCAGATCGACTGGGCGCTTACGAAGCAAAGAGAAAATGGCTGGATCGCCGACTGCTGCCTCACCGATCCCTCTATGCCGCTCACTCATACGCTGGGATATGCGCTGCGGGGAATTCTGGAAGGGTACGCGTTGTCGGGGAAACCCCGCTTGCTGGCTGCAGCCCGGCGGACGGCGGATCCACTGCTGTCCGCGCTTCGCCCGGACGGGTTCCTGCCGGGTCGCTTTCGCTCGACATGGCAACCCGCGGCCGACTTCGCATGCCTGACCGGGACGGTGCAGATCGCTGCATGCTGGCTGATTCTTTTCCGCGCGACTTCCGACCCGCGTTACCTTGAAGGAGCGCGCCGTGCCAATTCGTTCGTGCGACGAACGGTAAGGGTGGAGGGGCCATCGGACATCATCGGTGGCGTCAAAGGCTCCTTTCCCGTCAGCGGTTGGTACGGCGCTTACGAATACCTGAACTGGGCGGCGAAATTCTCCATTGATTCGAACCTCCTCGAGATGGATCTGCAGAACGCATGCCGATGAAAGCGTTGAAGTCTGCGGTCAAGTCGGCCATCGCAGGAGTCCAGGCCCACCTGCGTTCGCGCGCGCACAAACGGAGTGCTCAGCACGTCACGCGAGCCGATCTTGCACGCGATTTCACCACGCTCGGCTTGGCAGCGGGCGACACGGTATTCGTTCACTCGTCGCTCAAAAGCATCGGATACATCGAAGGTGGTCCACGTGCCGTGTTCGAGGCACTGCGCGATGTCGTTGGCCCCCGGGGAACCATCGTAGTCCCCACGTATTACCTTCCCGGCGGATCGATTTATGCGACCTGCAAAATGCCCGACTACGAGTTCGATCCGCGTGTACATGGAACGAACCTCGGCGCGTTGCCTGCCGCGTTTCTCACGTTCGACGGCGTGGCGAGAAGCATTCATCCCACGCATTCGGTGTCCGCGTTGGGCCAGCATGCGGAATACGTGACTCGGGATCACCACCGTTCTCCATCGATTTTCGGCACCGGCTCGCCTTGGGACCGATGCATCGAGCTCAACGGCAAGGTGCTGGGAGTCGGCGTTACGATGGGCCCGGTGACCTTCTATCACGTGCTCGAGGATCGGATGGGCGCTTCGTTTCCGCTCCCCGTACGGCTCCCGGAGGAGTGCCGGCTGCCGTGCCGGGACTGGCAGGGCAACCAGATCGTCGTGCCGGTCGTACCGCTCGACCCTGTGTACATGCAGCGCCGCATTGATAACCCTGCACGGAAGGACCTGCAGCAGTTTTTCTGGTCCGAGTTCGAACGTGCGGGCTTGCTCACTTCGGGCAAGGTGGGTGCTGCGACCAGCTGGTTCATCCCGTCGCGAGCGTTTTACGACCATTTAGCGATGATGATGGGGCAGGGTCTCACGATCTACTCCACTCCGGAGGAGCTCGCCAGCAGGGTCCAGGCGTAGCGCGACCGGCGTTCGGGTCGCTCACGGTCTTCGCCATGGAGCAGCCCGCGATCAGCGTCGTCATACCGTATTTTCAGCGGGCGCCCGGCATTCTCCGCCGTGCGCTCGCGAGCGTCATGGCGCAGCGGGGCGTCGAGAACGTCGAGGTTGTCGTCGTCGATGATTCGTCTCCGGTGCCGGCCTCCGGTGAGATCGCCAGCCTCGGGGGCCCAAGCCAATTCCCCGTTCGGGTGATTCTTCAACCCAACGGCGGTCCCGGAGCCGCGCGCAACACTGCATTGGACAGCGTGGATGCGACCAGGCGCTACGTCGCTTTCCTGGATTCGGACGACGAGTGGACGGCGGATCACCTCTCCAATGCCATCTATGCGCTCAGTCGTGGTTCCGACGTCTACTTCGCCGATCTCTACCAGCTCAACCAGTCAGTGAGCGCGTTCAAGAGAGCGGGTCGGATAAGGCCGGACGATCATCCCGCAATACCGGGCGGCACCGATGGGCTGCGCGAGTTCCGAGGCAACATGCTTGTGCAGATCGTCACGGGCAACATCATTGGCACGCCCACTGTGGTCTACGATTTCAACAAGTTCGCTGACCTTCGCTTTCGCCCCGAGTACCTGAATGCGGGTGAGGATTATCTGTTCTGGATGGACCTCGCGAAACGAGGCGCCCGTTTTTCATTTTCCATCGTGCCGGAGGTCACTTGTGGCGCCGGCGTCAACGTTTACACGGGTTCGGGTTGGGGATCACGTCAACACTTTCTTCGGATCCATAATGAGATGAGATATCGGAAGGTGTCGCTGCGCGAGTATTCGCTTCCGAAAGACGCGAGAATCCACGTCCGCAAGAAGATCAACGAACTTCGCATACAAGCCGCAAGTAGTTTCATGCACCAGCTGCGCCACGGAACCCTCCCTGAAATGGAGCTGTTGGTCGCACACTTTAGGCTGGATCCCATCAGCTACTTCGCGGGGATCCCCATGGCCATATTCAAGAAATCGCGTGTGGGTCGGCAATGACCGGCGCGCGACGGTAGCACCTATGCTGCGTTCGCCGCCGAGACGTCGAGATGGGGTGCAGCAGTCGATGTCGTCGAGCGTCGCAACCGGGCTAGGCACTGCCTGATGACGCTTCGTGCCAAGGTCCTCTCCGGGTTGTTCTGGACCGGAGGCACGCGATTGCTGAGTCAGGTCTTGACTTGGGTCATCACCATCTTCGTGATCCGCCTGCTCACTCCGAGCGACTACGGCCTTCTCGCGATGGCCATGGTAATGATGGGATTCCTGGGCATCCTTGCCGAAGCCGGGCTGGGGTCGGCAATAACACAAGCAGCAGAGTTGGACGATGCCATCCTGAGACGGATATTCGGTGTGGTAATCGTTGTCTACGGCGCGCTCTTCGCTTTACAGTTTGCGATGGCCCCGCTGGTCGCGAGCTTTTTCGATGAAGGTCGCCTGGTCCTGATCGTCCGGGTTCTCGCGCTGCATTTTCTGTTGTCGAGTTTCGCGGTCATTCCGGGGGCGCTGCTCAATCGCCGGCTCGATTTCAGACGCCAATCGATGATCGGGCTGGCGAGTGCAGTGACCGCCAGCCTGACTTCGTTGGCGCTGGCAGCAGCGGGATACGGCGTGTGGGCGCTGATCGTCAGTAACTTGGTCGCAACGGCGCTCGTAGCGGTGCTCGTCAATTTCGCATGCCCGTTCCTGCGTTGGCCGGAATTTTCCTTGAGGGGGACGCGCGGGCTTATCGTCGCCGGCAGTCAGTTTACCGCTCAGCGCGCGCTCTACTTCGCGTATTCGCAGGCCGATATCTTCATTGGCGGCAGGTTCTTCGGCAAGGAACTCCTGGGCTTCTATTCGATAGCGTTGCATCTTGCCTCGCTACCCGTACAAAGAATTTCCTCGATCGTGAATCAGATTACGTTTCCCGCCTTTGCCGAGGCGCGGCATGAGCCGCGTAACGTCCCGAGCCATATGCTGATGGGAATTCGCATACTGAGTTTTTTTTCGTTCCCTGTGCTGTGGGGAATGTCGAGCATTGCCGACGAAATCGTGGCTGTAGTTCTCGGTCCAAAGTGGGGAGCGTCGGTCGTACCTTTACGATTGTTGTCGCTCGTGATGCCGATGACGATTCTGGGGCCGTTTCTCAATGCCGCGTTCCAGGGAATAGGCCATAGCCAAATCGTGCTGAAGAATGCCCTGACGGCCGCGTTGATCTTGCCGGCGGCATTCTGGATCGGTGCGCACTCGGGCCTCTTGGGATTGAGCATGGCCTGGGTGGTCGGATTTCCGATAGTCTTGTTCTCCAACCTCCGGCGCATGCTTCCCATGGTGGGATTGAGAATCGAGAGCGTTCTCGGCGCTGCGATGCGTCCCGCGGCGGCAGGATTGGGCATGTATGGTTGCGTAGCCCTCGCGCGTTGGCTTCTTGCCGATCGCGTATCTGCATTGTTGATGATGGGGGCATTGATCGTGGTCGGCGCCACTGCTTACGCGCTGATTACGCTGTTAATCAACAAGACTGGCGTGCGTGAAGTTATCGGACTGTTTCGCAGGCGGCCCGTGGGCGGCAAAGCGGCCCCGAGTTAGTGCCTTGGTTTTTGAACGGCGGCGAACAAAAGTGGCATGGCATGGTTCACGTCCCGCATGCTTTCTATCGAGACAACGGAGAAGTGCGCTTGCAGCAATTTGCGCAGCGATTGCGCCGTAAATTTGATTACGTGTTCCGGCTCGTCAATCGGTCCAAGGCAATCGTCCGGCACGAAAACCAGCGCGCGCCCTCCCGGCTTCAGGATCCGCCTCACCTCCCGTAGAAAGCGCGCTCGCCGCACAAGATGCTCCAGCACTTGGGAAGCGATCACGACATCGAACGTATCGTCGGGCAATGGCACGGACGGCAACTTGCCGCGGTGCATGGTAATGCCGTCCGCACTGAGGCGTTTGATGGCGTAGCCGGATATTTCCAGCCCATGCAGATGAGAAAATCCTTGGCTTTTCAGATACCGAAGGATACTTCCCGTCCCGCAACCAAGGTCGAGAATGATTTCCGACGGCGACGTGAGCGACGCGACCAATTGATTTTTGGTGGGCCAGTTGGCAATTGGAGCATCCCAGGCGTCATCGAGACGGGAGTCCCAGTGCTCGCTGCTGTTACCCTTGACTCCCAGGTTTGCCATCACGTGGTAGAGCAACGGAAATCGGTTCGAAACAAAGTTCTTGACGCGCCACGGAATCAGCATTCACAAACCTCTTATCGAATTCATCACGACGATGGCCACAGTACCTGAAGTCTGGATCAGTATTCTCAATTGGAACTGCGGAGAGGACATCCTCGCGTGCGTGAAGTCACTGCAGGCATTGGATTACCCTAATTTCAAGATTGTGGTTTCAGATAATGGCTCGACGGACGGCTCGGACGAGTCATTGAGGCGCCTTTATCCAGAGCTCGAAATTCGACACAACGGTGTGAACCTGGGCTTCTCCGGCGGACACAATCGCGTTCTGCGCGCAGCCATCGACTGCACGCTTTCGACGCGCCCCCATTACGTCTGGCTCCTTAATAGCGACACCCTCGTCGCACCGGATTCGCTGCGCCTCCTGGTGAAGACTGCCGAGTCCCGGCCGCGGCCCGGACTGTACTCGCCGGTTCTGATGAACCGTGAAGCGCGTGACCGGGTCCAGTTCCGCCGTGGCTGGTTTGATGCCGAAGCACCTGCGTTCAGAGCGACGGCGAAGCCTGACGTTTTGCCGCCACCGGGCAACATTGCTCCGACATTGCTGTGGGGGACTGCGCTGTTGGCCAATATCGAGGCTTGCGCCGAAGTGGGGCTCCTCGAAGAGGACTACTTTGCTTATGTCGAAGATTATGATTGGTGCCTGCGGATGGCGCGCCATCAACGAGATGTCGATATCGTCGAGACGTCGATCGTTTGGCATGCGCTTCCTGCAAGCACGCTGGACAAGTCGGCTCTCTTTCATTTCCTCATGGCTCGAAACGCGGTGCTGTTCTGGCGCCGTAATGCCAGTGGAGCGCGCCTGCGTCGCGTGTTGCGCAGGCACGCCTCCGAGGTGATCGGCACCGCTGGCAATCACCGTGACCGGCGTAATCGGGAAAAGATGGCTGCATGCCTGAACGGCCTGCGCGACGGTCTGCTCGGCCGGGTCGGCCCGCCTCCCCGCGACTTCTCCGCCTCAGCCACCTGGCATGTCCTCGGAAGCTTTGCGGCGCATCACTTGGCCGGATGGATTGCGCCCACGAGCAAGTAGTGCGCTCGCCAATCAAGAAATGCCCGCTGCGGCAAGCCGATGAAGGAAGCGATAAGGGATGAACGCCGGATCTTTACAGAGATACCACGCGCGTCGGTGGAGATAGATGCGGAGCGCGTTCAGTAGCATACAGTTTAACGCCACGACTGTAGGGTAGAATGCGCTGCGAAAATCATATCGCGATATTGCGAATATAGCCTGATCCGTGCCCACTTTTGCGATGCCGACAACTGCTGGGTGTGTTGAAATGACGGCGCTGTCACGCTGAGCGGATCGCGAGCGCGAGAAATTGAAGACAGAATCGTTGCGCCGCGGCCTCGCCTTCGATTCCATCGTGTGGGTCGTCCCACTGGTCGTCGCGATGATTCTCGCGGCGACGATGGCGTCGATCAGCGCGTTCGACGCCCATCCCGATGAAGTTCATCACGCGGCCGCAGCGGATTACTACCGAACGCACTGGTTGCCGCCGAAGTATGGCGACCCCGATGCAATACCGTCCTATTCGTTTTACGGAACTTCCTACCTGCACGAGCGGGACATTGTCTATCTGCTGGCCGGCAAATGGTCCCTCGCCGTCGCCCCGCTCGTGGGCGACATCCATCTATCCTATCGTCTCTTCAACCTCGCGCTGTTGGCCGCCATTACGGGCGCCTTCGCGTGGAAGCGCGAAGCGCGGCCGTTATTGGTGCCGTTGACGCTGTCAGCGCAGGTCTGGTACGTCTTCTCCTATTTCAATGCGGACGCGTTCGCCCTTGCTGTAGCGCAGTTTGCGGCATACCAAGTCGCCGTGAGGGACAGTGCGTTCAATTCCGGCATCACCAGTGGTTCGTATCGGGGGTGGTGGCGCGGCGTGCTCGTGCTTGGCCTGGCAATAGGTTTGTTGCTACTGTCGAAGCGCAACTTCTACGTTTTTTTGGCGTTTCTAGCGGCGTACCTCGCGCTGCGGGAGGCGGGGTGGCGCGCGTCGCTTGGCATGACGCTCGCTACAATCGTCGGCGTCGGTTGGTACTTTAGCGTTCCAATCGGAGCGCCGCAGTGGCTGTTCGCCTGCGCGGGATTGGTCGCGATCAGCCTGATTCTGCTGGATTGCTGGTCCCAAGCGCCGAATCCAGCGTTCCGCCGGCGGGTCGGCATGCTTATTACCGCAGGAGCTATCGGGCTCGCTCTGTTCGTACCCCGGGCTGCCTACGACAAATACGTCGTCGAAAATCCATCGAACGCAATTTCCAGCGCCGAAGCCACGGCAGAGATTTTCGCGGCGGACCGCTTCAAGCCATCGCAGATCGCCGAAGGCTCGGCCGACCGGCAATTGGCCATGCGGGCTCGGGGAGCTTTGTACGTCACCATGCTAACCGGGGGTGACCGTTGGCTCTGGACATCGTTCGAATCGATGGTTGGCGGCTACGGATACATGAAAATTTTCAGCTCCGCCCGCTTTTATGCCCTTGTGGGCGTCATCTATTTGACGTTTGTCGCTTCCCTAGTCTACGGGGCGAGCCGCGCAAGTGATGGTACTGCGCGCAAATCACTGGTGCTCGCCGGCATCTTTGCAGTCCTGGTGGTTCTGCTATCGTCGTTGCACTCATGGAATTCGGACTTCCAACCGCAGGGGCGATACTTTTTTCCCGCGCTCGTGATGCTTGGCGTTGCAATCCGCGACCTGCGCGGCAGATACCCCATCACGGCGCCGGTTACCGCGGTTTTGGCGGTCGCACTTGCTGCATATTCGTTCTGGGACGCTGGGTTGGGGTCCATTGAGAAGCGATAATGGGCGCATGCACAATTTCGATTCGGGCTCGTCGATTGGGGCCCGATCTTTCTAGACATGCCGTCATCGAAGCTCACAGCGGTAACCTATAGAATCCCTATGATTTCCATAACGATTCCCGTCTACAACGAAGAGGAGACCCTGCCTCACTTGCGGGAACGCCTGCTCGAGGCGCTGCCGAAGCTGCCGCAGGCATGGGAGGCGATCCTGGTGAACGATGGAAGCACCGATCGGACGGCGGAACTGCTCGACGAAATGGCCCGTGCGCATCCACAATTCAAGGTCGTGCACTTCCGCCGCAACTTCGGCCAGACCGCCGCGATGCAGGCGGGCTTCGATTTCGCGCAGGGCGACATCATAGTGCCGATGGATGCGGACCTGCAGAACGACCCGGACGACATTGCGCGGCTGGTGGCGGAGCTCGAGCAAGGTCTTGATGTGTGCTCGGGATGGCGGCGCAACAGGCAGGATGCCGCGCTGCGCCGGAATCTCCCAAGCCGCCTTGCCAATCGGCTGATATCGTTCATCTCGGGCGTACGTCTTCACGACTATGGATGCACTCTCAAGGCATACCGGCGCGACGTCATCGCGGGCGTCAGGCTGTACGGCGAAATGCACCGCTTTGTCCCGATCTATGCGAGCTGGATGGGCGCTCGCGTGGGGGAAATTCCCGTCGGGCACCATGCGCGGAAATTCGGCGCGTCGAAATATGGTCTCGAGCGAGTCTTCAAGGTCGTCATGGACCTTCTGGTGGTCAAGTTCCTGAGCGGTTACGCGCAAAAGCCGATGTACGTTTTCGGCGGCGCGGGTGTCGCGAGCCTCGGTCTCGGGTTTATTGCAGGTCTTTTTGCGTTGTATCTGAAGTTTGCGCAAGGCGTGACCTTCGTCCAGACGCCCCTTCCCTTGTTTGTAGTGTTCTCTGTTTTGACGGCCATCATCTGCTTCTTGATGGGACTGCTCGCCGAAATGCTGACGCGTACGTACCACGAGTCCCAGGGCAAGACCACCTACATGGTCAGGAACACGCGCAACATCGAGCCACGGTTGGCCGGCGCCATACCCGCGGCTGACGTCGCCGTCGCGCACAGGTAGCGGGATGTGCGGCATCGCCGGCTTCGCTGGGGAAGGTGAGCGAGACGACATCGTCCGAATGAACGCCGCGCAAGCATCGCGCGGTCCGGACGGCGAAGGAATCTGGCACGACCCGGCGAACGCGGTCTTTCTCGGCCATCTGCGACTTGCGATCATCGATCTCGCCGGTGGCGCACAGCCAATGTGGACGCGCGATGAGCGCATTGGCGTCGTCTTCAACGGCGAGATCTACAACCACGCCGAATTGCGCGCCGAGCTCAAGGCGCTTGGGGTGCAATTCTCGACGGACCATTCGGACACCGAAGTCCTGCTCCACGGCTATCGCACGTGGGGCGACGATTTCGTCAACCGCCTCAACGGAATGTGGGCGTTCGTCATCTACGATCGCTCGCGCCGCCGGCTGTTCGCGAGCCGTGATCGCTTCGGCAAGAAACCGCTTTACTACACGCACCGGCCAGGACTGTTCGCGTTCGCGTCGGAGTTGACCGCTTTGATCGCCCATCGAGGGGTCCCGTCCTCGATATCTCCCGCCGGTCTTCGCAAGCTCTTCGCGTACGGTTACGTCCCGGCACCGAACAGCATCGTTCACGACGTACACAAGCTGCCCGGTGGACACTGCCTCGAGCACGATTTGACGACCGGCTCTTTGCGCGTCTGGAAGTATTGGGATTTCGTGCTCGAGCCGTTCGACGCGATACCCGACGATGCGGAGCAGCGCTGGTGCGAGGAGCTGCGCGCGCTTCTTGGCCGCGCCGTCCATCGCCGCCTGGTGTCCGACGTACCCATCGGGGCATTTCTCAGCGGAGGTATCGACTCATCGGCGATTGCGGCATTCGCTGCGCGAGAGCTCGGTCCGGGTCGCCTCAACACGTACAGCATCGGATTCGAGGAACCCTCGTTCGATGAATCAGCCTACGCTCGCCGTGCAGCGGAGTTGGTGCAGAGCACGCATCGCCTCAAGATGCTCTCGATGGATACGGCCAGGGAGGTGTTGCCCCAGGTGCTGAGTCGCCTGGATGAGCCTCTCGGGGACAGTTCGCTTCTGCCTACCTATCTGCTGTGCGGCTACGCGCGCGAGCATGTGACGGTGGCGATCGGCGGCGATGGCGGCGACGAGCTCTTTGCCGGCTACGATCCCTTTCGCGCGCTGCGCCTCGCGAACCTTTACCAGAAGGTCGTTCCACGGCCGATTCACCGGGCGATTTCTCTCTTGATCGCACGGCTTCCCGTTTCCCACCGCAACATGAGCCTCGATTTCAAGTTGAAGCGAACGTTGCGCGGCCTTGACCACCCGCCAAGCCTATGGTGCCCGGTGTGGATGGCTCCGCTGGCACCTTCGGATCTGGAAGCGTGCCTGCAGGAAAGCGTCGATCTCGAAGAGGTTTACTCCGAAGCGATCGAACAATGGGAGGGCTGCCGAAGCGCCCATCTCGTCGACCGGACGCTACAGTTCTATACGAAGCTCTATCTGCAAGACGACATCCTGACCAAAGTCGACCGCGCCAGCATGATGCATTCGCTGGAGGTCAGAGCGCCGTTTCTCGATATCGAACTCGTGGATTTCGTGCGCCGCATCCCGTGGCGCTACAAGCTGCGTGGCGGGCAAACCAAGTATCTGCTGAAGAAGGCGCTCGAACCGCTTCTTCCACACGATATCCTCCATCGATCCAAGAAGGGGTTCGGCGTTCCGGTCGGCGCCTGGTTCAGGGAGGGTGCGATCAGGCTTCCCCCGAGCACCGCTCCGGGAACGAGCCCCGGCTATATGGCGCGCCAGCTATCCGCGCACATGAACGGAAAAAGCGACGAGCGTGCGTTTCTTTGGAGCATGCTCACAACGATGACATTCATGAATCGAGTTCACGCCGGCACCTGATCGTACGCGATGACCAGTGTCTCGCTGTGCATACCTGCATATCGATCAGGCCGATACCTGCCGGACTTGTTCGCGCGCATACGCGCGTTGGAACCGAAGCCCTCCGAAGTCGTTTTGTTGGACGACGCATCGCCCGACGAGTGCGCAATGCTGATCAACGATTTCGCGACTCGCGCCTCGCCGGAGCTTAACGTGCGCGTTCTCAGAAATGCGTCGAACGCCGGTATTGCGGCGGCGTATAACCGTCTCGCGCAAGAGGCGAGTTCGGAATGGGTGCACATACTGGATGCGGACGATTATCCGGTCGAGGTCGATTTCTATTCCCGTGTAGTCGATGAACTTCAATCGCGGCGCGATCTGGTAGTGACCGCAGTCGACAGTAATTCCACTCTTTTGCGCTGGGGAGTGGCGATGTTCGGATGGATGGTTCCGCAGCAGCCGCCGCGCTGGCTTCCACTGCTGGGGTCATTTGCAACGCGCGCCGGGGTCATCTATCGTCGGGCCCTTTTGTTGGCCGAGCCGTTCCCTGATCCCGCATTTCCCGGGTCGGACGTCCTGCACTTGTTGCGATTGCGCAAGGATCACACTTGCGCGTTCACTCGCGACGCTCATGTCTATTACCGCGTTCATCCCGCTGCCACGTCGTCGGGCGCGAGAAGCTATCAGGAATACCGTGCCGGTCTCGCCAAGTTCGGCGGCATGACTCGGGCTTCGCATATGATCGATCTGAAACTGCGAATGCTCGGACAGCGCGTTGAGCGCCGTGACTCATAAGGGCCTTCGGCCGAACCAAGGCATCGTGAAGCGCGCGTTCAAGGTTATCGTCGCGTTGTTGCTTCTTTGGCTCGTTGTCCGCAATCTGAACCTCGAAGCGCTGGTCGCCGCGCTCCAACGCCTTCGCTTCTGGCCGGTGACCGGGGCTATTGCGATATTTTTCCTGAGCTGTTGCGTCGCGACGTCGAAGTGGAGGTTGCTCTGGCCGAAGGCGCCGTGGTTGGAAATGCTGAAAGCCAATTTCATCGGGCAGTTCTATTCGACGGCCCTGCCTGGTCAAATCGCAGGAGAGGTCGTGAAGACGTATCGACTCGGCCAGCGGTTTTCCGACACCGCCGCCGTAGCGGCGAGTGTGCTCGTGGACCGCGCGACGGGGATTGTGGGCCTGCTGCTGCTCGCGTTCGTCGGCGTTTTGCTCTCGAAGACCAGCGTTCCCGGTGCCGCTGTCGCGGTCTTGGTCGGGTCGGCTGCCGCCGTGATGGCCGCGCTTTGTGCAATCAGTGTCCCGCGGCTTGCGGACACAGCCAAGTCGGTGATCGAAAGATTGGGCGATCGGTGGCGCTTGCTGCGCGGCTTGGGCGGAGCCCTTACTGCATTGCTGCTAGCCTGGAAAACGCTGATGTCTCGCCCGCGCTTCATCGTTGGCAGCATTTGCCTGGGCATTGCCTTTCAGGCGTTGGGCATTTTTGCCCATCTTATCGTCGCTTCAACGCTTGGCATCGAAATCGGCTTCTTCGAGTGGTCGTGGATTTTTGGTTTGGTTTCACTGCTCTTGTTGCTGCCTGTAACGATCGCCGGAATCGGCGTTCGTGAAGGTTCCTACGCGGGTCTGCTCGGCATGGTCGGCGTCTCGATAGAGAAAGCGGTCGCCCTTTCGCTTGTAATGTTTGGCATTTCGCTGTTGGGCGTTGCCGTCGGAGGATTGCTCGAGCTCGCACATTCGGTGCAGTCGCGGTCGCACCCGCACCGTTGACCGAAGCGGCGCGCAAAACAGCGATACACTCATTTCCGCGTTTTGTGTTCTCGGTTCTTCAACGCCTTGATCGCTTCCGTATAGGTTTGCTCTGCGATCCGGGACAGATTATCCCAGTTGAAATTTGCGACCATCGCCGAACGCGCGTTACGCCCCATTGCGCGCGCGGCCTCCGGCTTTGATAGCAGCTCGACCACCATGTCCGCCATTGCGACGTCATCCTCCGGCTTAACCAGCTGGCCCGATATCCCGTTCGCTATGTACTCGCAGTTCTGTCCGACCGCGTCGGCGACGACAGGGACACCGCTTGCCAGAAGATCAGTCAGTTTTACCGAACACTTGGTGCGATTGATCAAATTGTCGTCATAAGGAAAAATTGCGGCGCCAGCGAGTGAAAAGTAGTTGTCCAACTGATCCGCCGGGACCCATCCCGCGAAGTGGACGAATCCGTCCAGTCCGGCGGCGGAGATCTGCTCTGCTAGACGTAGATGTTCGCCATACAGGCCCTCGCCAACGATTAGCCAACGCGCCTGCGGTAATCGCTCGCTTACCATCCTTATTTGATCGACGATCCTTTCAAGCCTGAACTCTAAAAAGCGCGAATACAGCAGGACGATCGGCACGTTGTCGCTCTGCCAGCGAGCGAAGTTTGCGGGAGGGCTTGCGGCGGCGGAGGCGGCCGTGACCTTTCGGCATCCATTCGGCAAGTAATGGACTGCCTCGCGCGCACCCTGACGGAGTTCGATTGCCAACCCCTCCAAGACACGGCTTGCAACCGTCACGGCGTCCGCTGCCCGGAGCCCCCAATCTTCCTGCCAGGCGAACAGCTTCTTGTAGTGCCACTTGTAAGGAAGCACGTCATTCCAGGCATGCTCCCAGTCGTCGGCATCGACAACGAGAGGGTGAGAAAGGCGTTTGACGCGACCCATGCACCACAACGATAGGTGGGCTAGTCCAGAATAAGCCTTCGGCTTGAACAAGTGGACCACGTCTGGCGACTTGGAGACGATGTGCTGCACAAGAGAATAGGTCGCGGATATTTCGAAGAAAATGGGGAATCGGTACGGAAGCTTGATGTGGACAATCGACACGCCGTCTTCGGTCCATGTGCTGCCTGACCTGGCAGGGTCATCCCAGGGTGGCAGCAAGATGGTCACGGAATGCCCTCGCTTCGCCAAAGCTTTCGCCAGCGGAAGCGCGCGAACACTCATCGTCCCCTTGGGCGCTAGTCCGAATGGGCCCACGAATACTATCCTCATGACTTCATACTTTGCGCTGGCAATGAAAGCCGGATTCCAATCGGAGAAGCGATGATGGAGTTACCTTCGCCTACCCGCAACTCCGTTCCGGTGTGGACGCTCTGCTTCCATCACTGGATGGCGATCGTCCTCTCGGTGAGCTTCTTGTTTGGCTGGTATTTCGGCGTCGTGAGGGGAATCAACCTTGCGGTGGCGCTATTTTTCCTCATCCTTTGTTGCAGCTGTTATCTCGGTGGTGCACTCGTCCTTCGGGCTGTCCCACTATCTTGTTTTCCCTCGACGAACTATCCCCTCGCGTTTCTGTTGGGATTCCTATTGCTGAGCTTCACGCTTTTCCTGGTCGCGCTGGTATCGCCTTTAGGGATCAAATTCAATTTCACCGTAGCGGTGATCGGCATTGCGGCGTGGGCAATCGCTGCCAAGGTTCCGCGAACGGACGCGCGCACCGAGGTTGCGTTTCCGTCAGAGTACCTCGTCGTGTTGATAAGCCTCGCTGCCGCGACACTTTGGGCGCAGGATTCGATCCAGCCGTCGACGCTTATGGGTCCGCAACCCCGGCTGGTCCACTGGCCCGACAGTTTCTATCACGCGCGCCTTATCAGCGTCTTCGCCAGTCAGGCGCCCGGCGCGCCGATACAGAGCATGTACGCTGCGGGAGAACCTGCACGCCTTTATCACTACGCAAGCTATATGTTGCCGGCCGCACTAAGCGCGTTCACCCGGACACCCGCGTATACCACGTTCAGCAGCTTCATGCTTCCGATGGGGATTTTCCTGACTGGCCTGGCAGCCTACGGCATCGGCACTTCGTTTTGGGGTAGGGCCGGGGGGGGTGCAGCGGCGGTCGCGCTTCTCCTGCTTCCGGACGCGGCTCAACAAGGCATAAGCAATTATTGGTACAGCTATCACTTTCTACAGCACGTGAATCCGGGGCAGCTGTTCGGCGTCGCGACCATGGCCGCGGCCTGGATCTACATGTTTGACGCATGCAAGACGGATCGCCCCGTTTCTCTGGGCGCGAGCTACGCGCTTGCGGCTGTCTGCATAACGTACAAGGCGCAGTTTTTTATCGCGAACGCGTTTCTGCTCTGGGTATTTCCAGCATTATTTTTCGGCGCTCTTTCCCGAAAAAAACGCATCGCCTGGGTTGCGTTGGCGACGCTTTCGTACTGGTTGGCGCTGAAATTGGCGGAGGGAATTCCAGCGATGCCTACCATCCGAACCGACGTACGCAGTTTATTGGGAACCGGCGAATGGATAGCCCGAAATTTCGACAGCGAAGCCATACGCGCATTTCTGTTGCAGTTCGTGCCGATAGCTACCGACTCGCGATTCCATTCGGTTGCTTGGATCTTGGGAATGGCTGTGATCATCTTCGTCATTACGTTCGGCGCATTCGGACCTTTGTATTTCGTGCTTGCCTGGCGATTGCGGCGAGTTGCCAGCCGAATGGTGTTGCTCTTTCCGCTTTTCGTCATGATCGTATACATGTTCATGAGCACGTCACTGGCGCCCAATGCCAACGGGAACACCGACGAGTTGACGCATCGCCCATTCGCGTGGGCCTATTTCGTGGTATGTACCTGGGTAGGCGGCGCCACGTGGCGCATCGTCTCGAGATCGCTTCCACAGCGCAATTGGCAATGGGCAATACCGGCCGTCGCGTTCTTCCTCCTTCTCGTGCCGTGGACTTTTGGCAAGGGGATCGAGGTCGGCCCCACCCGTTTGTGGACAAACTATCACGTTTGGTGGCTCGTGCCCCCGGGCCTGGTGCGCGCGGCATATTATATTCGCGAGCATAGCCAACCGACGGACATCGTGCAGGACTCGGAAGGCGACTCGAGACTCATATTGACAGGATTGAGCGAGCGTCAACCTTACGCCGTTTGGGATCCGGCCAACCTCTCCTGGATCCCCGAACGCGCCGTCGAAATCGCTAAGTTCGAGAAGCTGACCCGGCATGAGGAGATCATCGACATGGCCCGCCGTTTTCGGATCAGGTGGTTTGTGGTTCATCCGGAGGATGAACTTGCGTGGCCGCAAGCTGTTGTCGATGGTGCGGTGTTCCAATCGGACGGCTACCGCGTCTATGCATTTGGAATATGACGACCCGTATCGATTTCCGCGGTGCGCATACTCGATTCGCCTGTGGTTAGGGCATAATATTTGCTTGCGGCAGCGAGATACGCACGAACGCCGTAGCCTGTTTTTTCGCACTCACTCGCACGCAAGGACCTCCTGATATGAAAGCCGTCATTCTTGCCGGCGGTCTCGGCACTCGCATCAGCGAAGAGACCGTCATTCGCCCGAAGCCCATGGTGGAGATCGGCGGCAAGCCGATCCTCTGGCACATCATGAAGGGCTATTCGACAGCCGGAATTCACGAATTTGTCGTCTGCTGCGGCTACAAGGGCTACATGATCAAGGAGTACTTTGCCAATTACTTCCTGCACATGTCGGACGTCACGTTCGACATGCGGAAGAACGCGATGGAGGTCCATCAGAAGCATGTTGAGCCGTGGCGCGTCACTTTGGTGGACACTGGCGAGCAGACGATGACGGGAGGCAGGCTCAAGCGCGTCGGGGCCTACGTAGGTGACGCCGACTTTTGCATGACCTACGGCGACGGAGTCAGCGATATCGATATCGGAGCGCTCCTCCGCTTTCATGCCGACTCTGGCCGGCTCGCCACGATTACCGCGGTCCAGCCGCCGGGGCGATTCGGTACGTTGGATGTGCAGGGCGACAGTGTGGCGAGCTTCGTCGAGAAGCCGCACGGCGACGGCGCCTGGATCAACGGCGGTTTTTTTGTCCTTTCACCCAAGGTGCTGGACTACATCGACGGCGACCACACGCTGTGGGAGCGCGATCCCATCGAACGTCTTGCGGCCGAGGGCCAACTCTCGGCCTACGTTCACCGGGGCTTCTGGCAGCCGATGGACACTCTTCGCGACAAGACCATGCTCGAACAACTGTGGCAATCCGGCAAGGCACCGTGGAAGGCATGGGGATGAATCGTGCTTTCTGGCGAGACCGTCGTGTCCTCGTCACCGGTCACACCGGGTTCAAGGGGGGCTGGTTGTCGCTCTGGCTGCAGGCGCTGGGGGCGAACGTGAGCGGGTTCGCGCTGCCGCCGTCAACACAGCCGTCGCTGTTCGACTCCGGGCATGTGGCTGACGACATCGACTCGCGGTTCGCGGATCTGCGCGACGCTCGTGAGGTGCGGGCTGCGGTGCACGCTGCGAAGCCCGAAATCGTCTTGCATCTCGCCGCCCAACCTCTGGTGCGGCAGTCGTATGCCGATCCGGTGGAAACGTACGCGACCAATGTGATGGGCACGGTGCACCTGCTCGAAGCCCTGCGCGGTCTCTCCGGCGTTCGGGCGGTGGTGATCGTCACCAGCGACAAGTGTTACGAGAATCGCGAATGGGTGTGGGGCTACCGCGAGAACGAGCCGATGGGCGGCTTCGACCCTTACAGCAGCAGCAAGGGATGCGTCGAACTGGTTACGGCCGCGTATCGCAATTCCTTTTTCCCTGCGTCGCGCCATGCGGAGCATGGTGTTGCGATGGCGACGGCACGCGCCGGAAATGTCATCGGCGGCGGTGACTGGGCGGCGGACCGCCTGATCCCGGACTGCATACGCGCGCTCGAGGCCGGCACGCCCGTTCGGCTGCGGTTTCCCGACGCGGTGCGCCCGTGGCAACACGTGTTGGAACCGCTCGCAGGCTACCTCACGCTCGCGGAACGCCTGCATGTGGATGGCGCGGCTTTCGCCGAGGCCTGGAACTTCGGCCCGTCCGATGAAGATGCACGTCCCGTCCGCTGGGTGGTCGAGCAACTCGTTCGCGGGTGGGGCGGCGGCGCATCGTGGGAGGCGGATCCTAAGCCCCATCCCCACGAGGCGAATTATCTCAGGCTCGATTCGTCGAAGGCGCGCACCCGGCTGCGATGGCATCCTCGCTGGCCGTTGAGCGCCGCCCTCGAGAAAATCGCCGCCTGGCACAGAGCCTTTACCAGCGGCGCGAACATGCGCGACTTCACGCTCGCGCAGATCGGCGCATACGAAGCGGACGGACGATGAACGAGCCCATTCAGCGAAACGTTGCAATACGGCAGCAGATCGCCGAACTGGTGGCGGAATACGCCGGCCTGGCGTTCGCGCCATCGCCCTTCCTCCCCGGCACGACTGTGATCCCGCCTTCCGGCAAGGTGATCGGCGGCCCCGAACTGCACAACATGGTCGAGGCCTCGCTCGACGGATGGCTCACGACCGGCAGGTTCAATGAAGCGTTCGAGCGTCGGCTGGCGGCATTTCTCGGAGTGAAGCACGTCCTGACGGTCAACTCCGGCTCGTCCGCGAATCTGCTCGCCTTCTCCGCGCTCACGTCGCCGAGCCTCGGCGACCGCGCGCTCCGCCCCGGCGATGAGGTGATCGCGGTGGCGGCAGGATTTCCAACAACGGTCAATCCCATTCTCCAGTTCGGCGCGGTCCCCGTGTTCGTCGACGTCGACATACCGACCTATAACATCGACGCATCGCGCATCGAAGCCGCCCTTGGCCCGAAGACGCGGGCCATCATGCTCGCGCACACGCTCGGCAATCCGTACAACCTGGGCGAGATCGTGCGCATCGCGAAGAAGCACGGCCTGTGGCTGATCGAGGATTGCTGCGATGCGCTGGGGTCGACGTACGACGGACGCCTGGTGGGGACTTTCGGCGACATCGGCACGCTCAGTTTCTACCCCGCCCATCACATCACTATGGGGGAGGGCGGCGCGGTCTTTACCAACAACGACGATCTCCGCCGCATCGTCGAATCGTTCCGCGACTGGGGGCGCGATTGCTATTGCCTGCCAGGCAAGGAAAACACCTGCGGCAAGCGTTTTTGCTGGAAGCTCGGCAACCTTCCGTTCGGATACGATCACAAGTACACGTATTCGCACATCGGCTACAACCTCAAGATCTCCGACATGCAGGCGGCGTGCGCGCTGGCGCAGATGGATCGCCTCGAGGGTTTCATCGCCGCCCGCAAGCATAACTTCAACTACCTCAAGGACCGTTTGCGCTCGGTCGAGGAGTTTCTAATCCTCCCTGAAGCCACGGCGGGATCGGATCCTTCGTGGTTCGGATTCCTGCTGACCCTTCGCGACGAGGCGCAATCGCGGCGCGTCGACTTGATCGAATATCTCGACCAGAACAAGATCGGAACGCGCTTGCTTTTTGCCGGCAACCTGACGCGGCAGCCGTCGATGGTCGGGCGGGAGTTTCGCGTTTCCGGGGATCTGCGCAATACCGACAAGATCATGAACGACACGTTCTGGGTCGGCGTCTATCCGGGACTCACCGAAGAGATGCTCGACTTCGTCGCCGGCAAGATCGAGTCGTACTTCGGCGTGAATTTCTGATCCACCGCCGAGTGATCCCATGCCGCGCCTTCCCCAACAGGATCTGGACCACGTCCTCACCCACACGTCGGGTCTTTGGGAGCATTTGCGCGGACAGTCCTTATTTCTGACCGGCGGCACCGGGTTCGTCGGCACGTGGCTGCTGGAGAGCCTGCTCTGGGCCAACGACAAGCTTGACCTGGGGATGACGGCGGTCGTGCTGACGCGCAATTCGCAGCGATTCGGCGACCAGGCTCCGCATCTTGCAGACCATCCGTCCGTTCGGCTCCTCGGCGGGAATGTGGTCGACTTCGCGCTTCCTGATGGCAGCTTCCCCTACGTCATTCACGCGGCAACGGAGCGCCAGTTCGAGCCGGACGCGGAGCGGCCTTTGGGCGCCTTTGCTGCGGACGTCGAGGGCACCCGTCGAGTACTCGAGTTCGCGCGGACGCACGGCACGCGCCGTCTGCTGTTCACGAGCTCGGGTGCGGTGTACGGCAAGCAGCCGACAGAGCTGACGCACGTTCCTGAAGACTACAACGGTGCACCCGCTACCCACGACCTCGGCTCCGCATACGGCCAAGCCAAGCGCGTATCGGAATTCATGTGCTCGATGTACGGCCGCGTCTACGGCTTCGACGCGACGATCGCGCGGCTGTTCGCGTTCGTCGGCCCATTGCTGCCGTTGGACGCGAATTATGCCGTGGGCAATTTCATTCGTGATGTACTCAAGGGCGGCCCGGTCCGAATCGCCGGCGATGGAACGCCCTTTCGGTCCTATTTGTACGCGGCGGACCTTGCCATCTGGCTCTGGACGATCCTGTTCCGCGGCAAGGCGGCGTGTCCCTACAACGTGGGTTCACCGCACGATCTCACGATCGCGGAACTTGCGCGAACCGTCATCGCTACAGTGGCACCCGGAACCGGCATAGAAATCGCGCGGCAGCCGGTGCCTGGGGTACCGCCGTTGCGCTACGTCCCTGGTACGACGCTGGCTGAACAAGAACTCGGCGTGCGGGCCCTGGTCTCCATGGAGCAAGGGATACGCCGAACGGTTGAATGGCACAGGTCAGGAATTCCGCAGGAGGCATAGCGATGAATCACGAGCTAAAAGAACGAACGGACACTCGTATGCGCGACTACATCACGGCCCAGATTGCTGAAGCAAGGCGCGTCATGGCGGCGATGCTGATCGATGATGCCCTGCTTGCAGAGGTGGAGAGCGCCGCTCAAGCGTGTGTTGCGTCCATCAAGAAAGGCGGCAAAGTGCTGCTTGCGGGTAATGGCGGCAGCGCTGCCGATGCGCAGCACATCGCCGCGGAGTTCGTGAGTCGATTTGCCTTCGATCGTCCCGGGTTGGCCGCGATCGCGCTGACGACGGACACGTCGATCCTCACCGCCGTCGGCAATGACTACGGCTTCGAAAAGCTGTTCGCGAGGCAGTTGCAGGCTCTTGGCAACAAGGGTGATGTTTTCATCGCTTATTCGACGTCGGGCAAATCGCCCAACATTCTTCTCGCCTTGCAGGAAGCTCGCGCGCGTGGGCTGACCTGCATCGGCTTCAGTGGGAATCGCGGCGGGCCGATGGCCGAACGCTGCGATCACTATCTTGCCGTGCCTTCGGCCGATACGCCTAAAATCCAGGAGGGGCATCTCGTGCTGGGGCACATCCTCTGTGGCCTCGCCGAGAATGCGATGTTCGGAAAACCCGCGTGATGGAAGCGATCGTGCTTGCCGGTGGCTTCGGCACTCGCCTTCGGGCAGTGGTGCCGAACCTGCCCAAGCCCATGGCGCCCGTGGCCGGCCGTCCCTTTCTGGAAATCCTGCTAGCGACGCTCGCGGAAAACGGATTTCGACGCATCGTCCTCTCGTTGGGGTACATGGCCGACAGCGTCGTGGACCATTTCGGCGAGCAGTTCGCGGGGATGAGGCTTGTCCACGAGGTAGAACGCACACCGTTGGGCACGGGAGGCGCAGTACGGCAGGCGCTGCGTCGGTGCGAGTCGGATCACGTGTTCGTCCTGAATGGCGATACTTACCTCGATCTTGAATTCGCGGCGGTGGAGGCGCAATGGCAGCGAGACCATGTGCCGATCATCGTGGCCCGCGCTGTCTCCGACACCGCACGTTACGGACGGTTGAAGACCACGGGACCACGCGTAGTGGGATTCGTCAGCAAGGGCGTCGTCGGCGCAGGCCTGATCAACGCCGGGTGCTATGTGTTCCCCAGGGAGATCGAGCGGGAATTTCCCGCGGATGAGGCGTTCTCGCTCGAGGCCGACTTCCTTGAGAGCGCAGTCACGCGTATGCCTGTCCACTGTTTCGTTTCCTCCGGCGACTTCATCGACATTGGCGTACCGGATGACTACGAGCGCGCGCAGTCCGAATTGGCAAGGGTGTGTCGATGATGCGCCGCGCACTGTTTCTGGACCGGGACGGCGTCATCAACATCGACCGCGGCTATGTCGGTACGCGAGGCGATTTCGAATACGCCGAGGGGATATTCGACCTTTGCCGGTACGCGACGGATCGTGGGTTCTTGTTGCTGGTGATCACCAACCAGGCCGGTATCGCGCGTGGCTACTACAGTGAGCGCGATTTCTTGGCGCTCACCGAGTGGATGTGCGCGACTTTCCGTGAACATGGAGCGCCGATCGCGAAGGTGTACTTTTGTCCCTTCCATCCGGAACACGGGCTGGGCGAATACAAACGTGACTCGTCCTTCCGCAAGCCCGGCCCCGGGATGATTCTTCAGGCGCAGACCGAATTCGACATCGACCTGAAGCGATCCGTGCTCGTGGGCGACCGCGTGACCGACATACGCGCCGGCGCTGCCGCAGGCGTCGGCTGCAATCTGTTGTACCGCGCTCGGCTTGAATCCGGTGAAGCCGAGACGTCCATGGCCGCTACGGCCACGATAGAAAAGCTCGCCGATGTCATACCGTTCCTGGATGCGCAGGTTGCGGAAGTCGCAGCAGCGTCATGCATATCCTGAATCCGCAATTCAAGGAGATGTGCCTGCTCGATGAGCAGCCCGTCCTCCAGGCGATCAATCGGCTCGAGTCCAGTCGAATTCAAATCGCCTTTGTCCTCGACACGACCGATCGGTTGGTCGGCGTGGTGACCAACGGTGACGTGCGGCGCTTCCTGCTCGAAGGGGGCGAGACGAGTCAAAGTGTCCGGCTCTGCATGAATCGCACGTTTCGCTCGGCTCCCGATGATGCGTCGCGCGAGGAACTGCTCAAGTTGCTGGACCTCGGGTTCAACGCGATTCCGAGAGTCGATGACGGCGGCCGGCTCATCGACGTCATCACCCCCGAGTATCTGCCGACGGTCCCCGAGGCCCCCGTCCTCACGCGCTCGCGCGCCCCCGTGCGTGTCAGCTTCGGCGGAGGCGGTTCCGATCTCACCTACTTCTTTGTCGACCATCCCGGCGCGGTGCTCAGTACGACGATCTCGCTGTTTTGCCACGTGACCCTTATACCAAGGACCGACGGACAGGTGCATCTTCACTCCGAAGACCTGAACCTCGTACAGCAGTACGAATCGTTCGCCGATCTTCAGAACCGGATGGAGCGAAACAGCCTTCTCGCCGCGACCGTTGCCGTCATACGCCCGTCTTTGGGGTTCGATCTCCACGTCCGGTCCGATTTTCCCGTGGGTTCGGGGCTTGGAGGATCGTCGGCAGTGACCACGGCCATCGTCGCCGCCTTCAACGAGCTGCGGCTCGACCGCTGGACGACGTATGAACTGGCGGAGGTGTGCTTTCAGGCGGAACGCCTCTGTTTTGGTGTCGCGGGAGGATGGCAGGATCAGTACGCATCTGCGTTCGGTGGATTCAATCTGATCGAGTTCGATGGCTCCCGAAATCTCGTGCATCCCATCCGCCTGGAGGAATCGGTCGTCAGCGAGCTCGAAGAGTGCCTGATTCTGTGCGACACGCAGATACCTCATGAGTCGAGCGCGATTCACAAGGAGCAGCGCGTCAGTTTCGACAAGGACCAAAAGGCAAATGAGCTAAAGGACGTGGTCAACCTGTGCCGCAAGATGCATCGCCACCTGATTCGCGCCGAGTTGGTCGAGTTCGGAAGGGATCTGCATGCGGCGTGGCAGCTCAAGCGAGGCTTCACCGCATCCGTGACAAATAACCGCGTCGACGAGATCTACACCGCGGCCATCCGGGCAGGCGCGCTCGGCGGCAAGTTGCTTGGCGCCGGCGGCGGCGGGTTCTTCCTGTTTTTTGTT
>Ga0207701_10000428_pt1 | contig 43283 bp, 36 predicted proteins | sample KBSSwiSSwithPhiX_FD_184294 | JGI IMG/M metagenome (GOLD analysis project Ga0207701, IMG submission 184294) | Switchgrass rhizosphere bulk soil microbial communities from Kellogg Biological Station, Michigan, USA, with PhiX - S5 (SPAdes) (version 2) | ecosystem: Environmental > Terrestrial >... | reverse complement strand
CACGAAGGGCATGGCCGACGGCCTGTATCGGATGTTCGAGGTCCTGAACGAGGGCACGACGCAGTCGTCGATTTCTGTCTGTCGATGTAACCGCGGGCCCGCGCGGAACGTGGCCGGCTGAGGAAGGATGCGTGGCGGCCGGGTGGCCGCCACGCGAGCGAGACTAGCGGCGGCGGTCGCCGGTGAGGCGGAGGAGCATCAGGAACAGGTTCACGAAATCGAGGTACAGCGTCAACGCGCCGACCACGGCATATGCGCCCGTGCCCCCCGAGGGCAGCGCGAGCGCCATCGCCTTGAGCCGCTGGGCGTCATACGCCGCCAGCCCGGTGAACACGATGACGCCGATGAACCCGAGCACGAATTGGAAGCCGTCGTTGTGCCAGAACATGCCGACGATCGAGGCGATCACGACGCCGATCAATCCCATGAACAGGAACTGCCCCCAGCCGGCCAGGCTGCGCGAGGTGACGGTCCCGTATAGGGCCATCGAGCCGAACATCCCGGCCGCGATCGCAAACGTCGACGCCACCGACGAGGCCGTGTAGGCGAGCAGGATCAACGACATCGTCACGCCGGTGAGCGCGGAGTAGAGGATGAACAGCGCCGAGGCTGTCCCGGATGCCATCTTCTGGACCCGCATCGACAACGCGAATACCAGCCCGAGCTGGGCGATGACGAGGCCCATCATCAGGAACGGTGTTCGCACCAGGGTGAACGCCAGCCCCGGCGTCGAAGCGACGAAGAAGGCGACCAGCGCGGTGATCGCCAGCCCCGCGCACATCCAGCCGTAGACCGAGCGCAGGAACGTCGAAATCCGCTCCTCGGCCGAGAACGGCGTGCTGAAAGCGGTATCGGGAGTCATTGGATATTGCGGCACGAGGTGCTCCTTGGAAGGTCCGAAACCTCATCCTAGCACGGAGATGCCTGCCGCCCAGCGGGGCGACGGCCAACCCCCGGATCGATCGGTGGCGGTCCTCAGCGCCCATCAATTTGGATACACTCCGGCGATGTCAGACCTCGACCGGACGCTGCGTCGGATCCTCCTCGTCATGGCCATCGCGGCCGTGGCGGCAACGGGTCTGGAGGCGCGCCGCGCGACGACCATCGGCAACGGGCGGATCAGTATCGTCTTCGGCGACCGCGGGATCACCGCGCTCACGGACATCAGCATCGGCCGGGTCTACAAGCTCAAAGACGACGGCTTTCGGATCGTCGTGGACGGCACGACGCTGGACAGCGCGACCCTGCCGAAGCCGCGACAGAGCGCGCAGCAGGGACGCGTGGTGTATGCGTATGCGTCCGGCGGCTATGAGCTGACGGTCACGTACGAAATCGAGCCCTCCTGGCGGTTCGTGAGCAAGCAGCTGGCGATCGTCAAGGCGCCGGCGCCCGTGTACCGCGTCAACGAAGTTCACGTGTTTCGCGACGAACTGCTCGAGCCGGTGGCCGATCGGTTCGTGCCGGGTTCGGCGCGCGAGAACCTGGGGGCTGGCGATTACGGTGTGTTCCTGCGTTTTGCCGATCGCCGCGGCCTCCTCGTGGCTGTGCAGAATCCCTTTCTGCGTGTCGAGGGCGGCGACGCTACCTTCTCGGTGCGGTATGCGCCCGACATGGAGTGGCGATCGCAGGACGGCCCGTTCGTGACCGACCGTGGACTGCTGGCGCCGTACCGGCAGACCGGCCGTGTACTGCCGGCGAGCATGCCCGCGGAATGGGTGCTGCCAGCCCCCGAACCGGCACCTTCTGGGATGGATGAAGCGGAAGTCACCGCTTACACCGATCTCGTCCGGGCGTTCCTCCTGTATCGGCCCGCGCGCCCGCTCAACATCATGGTGGGTTGGTGCGTGAACGACTACCAGATCGACGTGGCCCATCCCGAGGGGCGTGCCGAGTATCGCCGGATCATCGATCGGGCGGCCGACCTCGGCGCCGACTACGTCCTCTACGCGCCGTCCAACAGCGCGTTGTCGCGTCGTGAGGCCAGTGTCGACGACTGGAGCTGGGAGCACACGCTGTGGCTCGGGCTCGGGCAGCAGTTGCGGAGCGGCGGCTGGGACGTGAAGAGCGGAGCGATTCCGCCCTCCGTGCGCGAGATGCTCGACTACGCCGCGTCGAAGAAGGTGAAGCTCGTCGCCTACGTCTATCCGGTCCTGCCGTTCGCGCAGAATCCTGCATGGCTCGTCGCCGGCGGCAGCAACCCGTCGCGCAAGTACGCGAGCCTCGGAAATCGTGCCCTGCAGGACTGGCTGATCGAGACGCTCGTCACGTTCCAGCAGCGCACCGGGATCGGCGGTTACTCGTTCGATCACACGTTCCTCTCCTACGAGGGCACCAGTCGATACGCGCAATGGGCGGGTTGGCGGCGGGTGATGGAGGAGCTGCGGCGCCGGCTGCCGGACATCGCCATCGACGGCCGGCAGTCGTATCAGCAGTACGGACCGTGGTCGTGGCTGGCCGGCAGCTATCCGCACCCCACGTCGAACGACGAACAGCCGGAGTCCTTCGTGCCCTTTCCCGATCTCCACTTCGATCGGGTCTCGGCCGACCGCCAGCGCTACACGGCCTATCGCTACCGGATGTACGACTTCGCCCCGAACGAGATCGTGCCCGGCTACATGACCCATCAGACGCCGCGCAACGACGACAGCGGCCGCATGCCGGAGCGGCGCACCGAGGATCGCGGCACGGTGCTGCTGCCGCTGCGAGCTCGCGACTGGGACTACCTGGGATGGCGCTACTCGGTGCTCTCGTCGATTGCCTCAGGCGGCTGGAACAACGTCCTCAACATGATCCCGGCGCGGGACACGGCCGAGGACCGGAACTTCTCCGAGGCCGACCGCGCCTGGTTCCGCGGCTGGATCGCGTGGAGCAACGAGCACAAGGACCTGCTGCGGCACACCCGTCCGATCCTCGGGCCGCCTGCTCTCGGCCGCATCGACGGCACCACGGCCATCCTCGACAATCACGGGTACGTCTTTCTGTTCAATCCGAACGCGCGGCGTGCAAGCACAGAGTTCGTGCTCGACGAGTCGATCGGGCTCTCCGCCCGCGGCGCATTCGTACTCAAGGAGGTGCTGCCGCTCGCCGGGCGCCTGATCGGCAAGGCGGGAGCCGGACGCTGGACCACCGGGGATCAGGTCTCCATCACCTTGGACGGAGGGACAGCAACCGTCCTCGAGATCGCGCCGGCCGAACCACCGCCCGGGCCGGTGCTGTTCAACGCGCCCGGACAGGCGACCGTGACCGGCAGCACGCTCAACATCGCTGACGCACGCGGCGAAGTGGGAACGACGACGGAGCTGTTCGTGCAGCTGCCGCCAGGTGCGGCCGTGACGTCGGCGACGGTGAACGGCCAGCCCGCGGCGATCGTCAGCACCAGCGAGGCTGGCGTGACCGTCCGGGCCAGCTTCGACGGCGTCGCGTTCCGGCAGTACCAGCCGATTTTCGAACCGGAGGCCGGCTTCAAGGGTGGATCTTTGTCCGGCCAGTTCACGATCCCGCAACGGATCGTCGATCAGCTGACGGCGCGACGGAAGGCGTGGCCAATTCCCTGGACGCCGGACGACTTTCGCACGCCCTGGCTCGTGCCGGAGCGGCTGCTGCTGTTCGTGCAGCTCGCCGAGCCCAGCCCCGAGTGGGATGCGCGGTTGACGATCGGCGGCCGGCCGGTGGAGCTGCGCAAGGCCTACTCGGCGGTGCGGTCCGCGGCCCGGACGTTCGTCGGCTTCTACGCCGATCTCTCGCTGCTCGAACCCGAGCGGCGCTATCGTTTCGAGCTCGAACTGCCGGCGCTCAGGCCCGGGCAGCTGCAGGGCGTCTTCTTCGAGAACGTCGAGACCGAATACACCGACCGCATCGCCGCCGCTGGCCGTTGACCGCCGCGTTCGGCATGAGCCCCGGGGCCGTCAGCGCATGACCTGCCCGAGCCAGCGCTCGACATCGGTCTGAAAATCGCGTCCGTTGGCCACGTCTGCGGCGTCGCCAGATCCGAGCGCCGCCTGCAGGTCGGGCTCGACCGCGGTGCCTTCGAACAGGTCGACGAAGACCTCGACGAGAAAGGCGCGATCGGTCAGAGACGAGCGGACGCGCGTCGGCACGCCGCCGGCCATCTCGATCCCGAAGTCTGCGCCTCCCGAGTCGGCCAGCCGTTCGAGCAGCAGCCGATCGCTTTCGTCCCCCAGGTTCTTGCCGCCGGATGCCAACAGGCGCGTTTCGTCGCCGCCGGAATCTACGTACACCTTGAGCCCGGACGGCAGCACGATCACCCACAAATCCCAGGCGCTGTCGTCGGCCCATTCGAGGTGGAGGAGCGTGCGCGAGCGCAGGTCCGCTGCCGCGAGGGCTGCCGCTTCGTCACCCAGCGCGCGTTCCATGAGCTGATCGAAATCGAGCGGCGTGCCGGGGACACGCAGGGGATACAGCTCCTCACGCGTCCGGAACTGCTTCACCGCTTGCTCGAGCGCCTCGAGCGCGCGCACGCGGGTCAGGCGCGAAAGCGTCATGTCCGCGATTCGCCAGACGGGGACGTGAGCCCCATCGTCCGAACGTTGTGGAAGCTCTGCTCGATCTGCTCGCGCTCGTAGCCGGTGAGGCGCTCGGCATCCGCGCCGGCTTCCCAGGGCGTGCTCGCATCCTCATCGTCGGGGATGCGGCGGTGCTGGAGACGGCCGAGTCCGGTGGCCAGCTCGGATGCCTCACGCGGCGGGTAGCCGTCCCACCAGGCCGGATCGAAGAGGCGGATGTGACGTGCCTCCAACGCCCCGGGCTCAATGGAGGCGGTGAGGCCCTCGGAGAGAGCCGCGGAAATCGCCGCGAACGGCACGCAGCCCTCGCCGACCGCGCAGCGGACCAGGCGATAGCCTTCCGGCGTGAACTGCGCGCGGTAGTCCTTGAGATGCACGTGACGGATGCGCGTCGCGGCGCGCGACGCGAAGGCCACCGGATCTTCGCCGACCGCGAACGGGTTGCCCGTGTCCATCACGATGCCGACGTTGTCGCCAGCGTCGCCGGCGAAGGCCAGCAACTCCTCGCTGGTCAAGTCCTGGTGATTCTCGATCGCCAGTGCCAGGCCTCCGGCAGCGGCCTGGCGCGCCGCCTGCTTCAGCACTCCGCGAGCATGATCGAGCAGTGTCTGCCAGCGGGCCCCCTGACGGGCCCTGGCGCCTTCGAGCACGGGCGTCAGGTGCAGCCGAAGCAGGCCCGCGCCGACACCGGCTGTGTAACGGAGCGCGCGATCGAGCGTCTCGCCAGGCTCGTGCAGCAACCAGTCACTGCAAATCGCGGTCATTCCGCTCGTCTCGATGGTGTCTCGCGTCGCGGCAAGATCCTCATCGCTGAGACTGGCGAGCCAACGCCCATCGAGCTCGACGCACGCCGCGCCATGCCGGTCAGCCAGCGCGATGAACTCCGCCATCGTCATCGGCGCCGGATTCGCACGCGCGCTCCCGCGGCCTTGCAGGCCGATGGAGTACGCCAGGCCGTACGGATTGAGACCTACGCGCAGCATCGGCTCACCGCCAAGACGGACACCATTGCGTAACGTGATGGTCGACCCTGCTCGAGTCCGCACGCGCGCGCAGCGAACGAGACGGGAAGGATCCGAGCGCGGTTGTCACGCCAGCGCGATCCCGGACGCCGTGTCCGCAAGAAACGAGTGCAGCGCGTTAAGGACTTCGTCCGGGGCTTCCTCCTGTGGCCAGTGGCCAGCCGCCGGAATCTCGATCACGCGCGCCTGCGGGACGGCCTCACGCCAACGGGCAACAAAGGAGGGCGGAAACACGCGGTCCTTCAGGCCCCAGACAATCAGTGCCGGGCGGTCCGCGAGCGCCGCTCGCTGCTGCCACAAGCGATCGTAGTGCGCGCTCGAGCCGAGGAGTGCCGCGGCAAGTGGCCACAGCACCGCGCCGCGCGACCAGGAGTCCGGGAACCGGTCCAGATACTGCCGATGAATCATGGGCGTGAGACGCCGCCGGTCGCCGTATGCGTAGGGCATCAGCACGCGGAGCGACAGGTTGGCGTATCGGTAGAGGAGGCGGCCGACGGCGCTGCCGGCGAAGCGCGCCTGCCGGGCCAGAGCCGGATCGTCGGCAAGGCTCCACATCCAGGAGTTCAGGATCACCAGCCGTGTGACCTGCTGCGGCTGACGCAGGCAGAACGGCAGCGCGATCGGACCGCCGAAATCGTGCACCACCAGCGTGAACGGCCCGGGCGCGACCTGGGTGATGAAGCGCTGGAAGTTCTCGGCATGCGCCTCCGGCGTGTAGGGGAACTCACGCGGCCGATCCGAGAGGCCGAAGCCGAGGTGATCAGGCGCCAGGCAGCGATAGTTCCGCGCCAGACCACGAATCAACGCGCGCCACTCGAAGGACCACGACGGGGTGCCGTGCACGAAAACGATCGGCGGTCCGCTGCCTTCGTCCACGTAGTGCATTCGCCCGGCAGGGCTCGTCACCCAGTGGCTCGCGAACGGATACTCCGCGCGGTCGAGGCCTTCGCTTACCGCGCCGGCACTGGCCTTCACGCCTCGATCTTATGTCATCGCCTCACGACCGCCGGGACCCGCTCGACGGGCGCGACACGATCCGAGTGCCGATTGCTTGACGGCCCGTGACGACGATGGCATCGTCGTCGTCGTCGAGGGAGGGTGAGCGAATGTCGGATACGCGAATGACGACGGACGAGTACCTGCGGACACCGGAAACGCTGCTGCCGCAGGAGCTGGCTTATGGCTTCGTGCGCGAGGCTGCTGCCGCGCCGACGCCCGGGCACCAGTGGATGGTCGGCGAGATCTTCTCGACCCTTCGCGCCCATCTCGAGCTCGATCGGTCGGGGCGCGTGTGGATGGCACCAATAGACGTCGTGCTGGATCGTGAGCGGCACCTCGTCCTGCAGCCGGACGTCGTCTACGTCGCTCAGGACCGGCTGCACATCGTCACGGACCGGGTATGGGGCGCACCGGACCTCGTCGTGGAGGTGCTGTCGCCCTTTCCGCGCATGGGACGGCTCGAGGAGCGGCTTGACTGGTTCGCGCAGTACGGTGTGCGGGAGTGCTGGCTGGTGCACCAACTGGAACGGGAGATCGAGGTGCTGGACCTCTCGGGCGGTACCGTTCCGGAACGTGTGCCCCTGGCCCCGAGGACGAGAATACCGTCAAAGGTCCTGCCCCGGCTCGAGACGTCTCTCGAAGCGATGCTGGGCGACGCCTGAACTGCCGGCCATCGTCCGTGCGGCTCCCTGACAATCTGTGCAACGGGGCCAAGGAAGCACGAGTTCCGTGATCCGCCGGCGAATTTGGTGATCCGCCTGGGACCGACCCGTCCCGGCCCGTTGTCGCTAATTCAATGCGAAATCGGCACTTGGGCCGAAAGGCTTGAGTCGGTATCGTCCTTGCGCTCCTCCGGGATGAACGGCAACCAGCGACATCCTGGAGGATCGAGTCTTGAAACGCACTTTCGGAGCGGCGGTCGGTGCAGTCCTTTTCATCTTGTTCAGCTCTCATCTCGCGCTGCGGCTGACCCCCAAGGTGGCCCTGACGATCGCCGTACAAGCGAGCGCCACGCAGGGCCTCCCGTAGCGCAGCGGGGCAAGCGGGGCCAGATTCCTACTCGCGATCGCGGGCTCGTGATCGGAGCTGCGACCTGCGAACCCCTCGCCTGATTACTCCCGGGAATGAATCAGTCATACTGGTTCATTCGATGCTCGCTCAGTACCTGACCACATCGGTTCCCCACGTCATCCGTGCCAAGGGTGCCCGGTACCACAGCATGGGGGCGGTCGTCGCGATCAGCGGCGGCGAGTGGACGGCGCACGCCGTCGTCCGTGGCGGCCGCAACTACCGGGTCGAGATCGCCCGGGATGGCGACGGATTCCGGGCCTCCTGCGACTGCGCCTACTTCGTCGATCGGGCAGAGGTGTGCAAGCACATCTGGGCCGCGGTGTTGGAGGCCGACGAGCGCAACCTGCTCGACGGCGACGGGGTCCTGAGCGAAGAAGCCTTCCTCGAAGCCGACGTCGGCCGGGCCAACACGCGGAAGCGCCCGGACGTCCCGTTGCCGCTGCAGAAGCCGCCGACCGCGCCGTGGCAGCGTTTCCTCACCGACCTCACCCAGCGACTCGATGCCGGCGACCGGTTGTCGTCCAACCGGCGTTTCGCCGATGGCGAGCTCCTCTACGCGATCAACGTGCCGCAGACGCACGCCGGACGTGGACTGGTGTTGCAGGTACTGCACCGGGTCCGGCGGAAGAACGGCGAGTGGGCGAAGTCGAAGCCGGCGGCACTGTCGGTCCAGGATGTCGAGGGATTGCCCGAGCCGGAAGACCGCGACCTCATCGTCCAGCTGATTGGCGCGGTCGATCAGGACGGGTTCCAGGGCGGTTACTACGGGCAATTGGCGGGCGAACGCGCGACCTACTTGCTGGTGCCGTCGATCGCCTCGCGGCTCCTGCCGCGGCTGGTCCAGACCGGACGCCTGTATCTCTCGCTCGAGCGCGGACAGCCGGAAGCCGCGCCGCTCATCTGGGATGACGGCCCGGTGTGGGAGTTCGACCTCGCCGTGACGAACGATCCCGATGGCGCGCTGAGCGTCGGCGGGCAGTTGCGGCGCGGCGACGAGGTTATGGCCCTCAAGGATCCCGTGCTGCTGCTCGAGGCAGGATTCCTGATCACGCGTCTGGCGGTGGCGCGGTTCGACCCCGGGCACGCGTACGCGTGGCTGACCGAGCTGCGCCGCACCAACGGCATCACGTTTCCGGCGGCGGCCGCCGACTCGCTCGCCGAGGCGCTGGCCCGGGCCGGCGTGAAGCCTGACATGTTGCCTGAGCGGCTTCGGTACGAGGTCGAGGCGCCGCCGCCGCAACCATCGGTGACGCTGGCACGGACCAACGGCCGCCCCTCGGATGCGTTCCGCGACACCCTCGGTGCGCTTCTTCGTTTCAACTATGGCGGCACCGTCGTCGAGCCGGGCGGCCAGGCCGGAGTGTACGACCCCGCGCAGCGGCGGCTGATTCGCCGGGATCTGCCGTTCGAGCAGCGCTCGTTCAACCGGCTCCGGCAGCTCGGGTTTCAACAGGGCTGGGACTACTCCGCGGGCAAGCCGACGCTCAGCATCCCGATCGACAACTTTCCCCGCGCGGTGCGTTCGCTCGTGACTGAGGGCTGGCGGGTCGAAGCCGAAGGGCGCTTGTTCCGGGCCCCACGCGACATGGAAATGCGCGTGTCATCTGGAGTGGACTGGTTCGAGCTCCACGCGCGTGTCGACTTCGGCGATGACGTGAGCGCGAACTTGCAGGAGTTGCTGAAGGCGTTGAAACGCGGCGACGGAACCGTGCTGCTCGATGATGGGACGCGCGGGCTGGTGCCGGAAGAGTGGCTCAAGCGCTACGCGGGACTGGCCAAGTTCGGCCAGGAGGAAGGCGATCACGTCCGGTTCCGGCCGTCTCAGACAGCACTCCTCGACGCGCTCCTGGCCAGCCAGCCCGCGGTGGCCGTGGACGAAGCATTCGTGCGGGCCCGGAACGCCCTCCAGTCTTTCACGGGCGTCCGCCCACTGGACCCGCCGTCGTCGTTCGCCGGAACGCTGCGGGACTACCAGCGCGACGCGCTCGGCTGGTTCGCGTTCCTTCGTGAGTTCGGGTTTGGCGGCTGCCTGGCCGACGACATGGGACTCGGCAAGACGGTCATGGTCATCGCGCTCCTGGAGAGCCGGCGGCTGGAGACGGTCGAATCCGGAGCACCGCGGCGGACGTCGCTGGCCGTCCTACCGCGCTCCTTGGTGTTCAACTGGATGGAGGAGGCGCGCCGCTTCGCCCCCGAACTGTCCGTCCTCGACGCCACGGGCAGTACCCGCGACCTGACGCAGGTCGATCACTACGATCTCGTGCTCGCGACGTACGGCACGCTCAGGCGCGATGTCGCCTTGCTGAAGGATGTCGATTTCGACTACGTCATCCTCGACGAAGCGCAGGCTGTGAAGAACCCCGCCACGGCCGCGGCCAAGGCGGTCCGCCTCCTCAAGGGGCAGCATCGTCTCGGGCTGAGCGGCACGCCGATCGAAAACCACCTCGGCGAGCTGTGGAGCCTGTTCGAGTTCCTCAACCCGGGGTTTCTCGGGTCGGCGGCAGCGTTCAAGGCGGCGGCGGTCGGACGCGCCGCGTCCGAGGCGACCGACCTCGCGATTCTCGCCCGCGCGGTTCGACCCTTCATCCTTCGTCGCACCAAGGAGCAGGTCGCCCCCGAGTTGCCCGAGCGAAGCGAGCAGACCATCCAGTGCGAGCTCGAAGGGCCGCAGCGGCGCTTGTACGAACAGCTGCGCGCCCACTATCGGCAGTCGCTGCTGGCGCGCATTTCCCGGACGGGGATCAACCGGTCGAAGATCCAGGTCCTCGAGGCGCTGCTGCGGCTGCGTCAGGCCGCCTGTCATGCGGCGCTGGTGGACGAGACACGGACCGCAGATCCATCCGCCAAGCTCGACGTGCTCGTGCCCCGCCTGGCGGAAGTCGTCGCCGAAGGGCACAAGGCGCTGGTGTTTTCGCAGTTCACCAGCTTCCTGGCGCTGCTCCGTCCCCGGCTCGAGTCCGAAGGTATCGTCTACGAGTATCTGGACGGGCAAACGCGCGATCGGGGGACGCCTGTGGCGCGCTTCCAGGACGACCCGGACTGCCGGGTCTTCCTGATCAGCCTCAAGGCCGGCGGGTTGGGCCTGAATCTGACGGCCGCCGAGTACGTCTTCCTGCTCGATCCGTGGTGGAACCCGGCCGTGGAGGCGCAGGCGATCGACCGCGCCCACCGCATCGGCCAGGCGCGGCACGTGTTCGCCTACCGCCTGATCGCCAAGGACACCGTCGAGGAAAAGGTTGCGGCGCTGCAGCAGTCGAAGCGCGATCTGGCCGAGGCGATTCTTTCGGCTGACGCCGGGCTCATTCGCGACCTGAAGCCCGAGGACGTCGAGTGGCTGCTGTCCTGAAGGCAGGCGGCTCGAGTGCTGCCGCGCGAACGGACAGCGGCGACGATCGGCAATCGACGACGATGGTCACCCCCGGCCGGACGAGCCCGTGGAGGGCGCCGCACTGGTCACAATGTTGGACCACAGGTAGACGAACGTCACAGGAAGCGAGCACATCCACACCTGTCCGGACCGAATGTGCGGCCTTTTTACGCCCTCCGATTTGGCATGACCTCTGCACAAACGATGATTGCGCGCGGTCAGCTTGGACGGCTTGATGGTCCGCGCGGCCCGGGTATCCCGGATGTTCTTTCCATCGAAGTCGCCGACAGAAGGCTCGCGATTCGTCGCGAGCCTTCTGTTTTTGTCCCTCAATCCCGCGGCCTCACGCCTACCTTCGACCCCCTCTTGTTCGTGACGGCTATCCCGCGACAGTAGAATGTCGCGCATCTCCGGCCGCGCTCAGCGGATCCGGACTACCTGGACACCTTGCAGGAGCCTCACGATGACCTTTGAGCCAAAGACCATACGGACCCTCATCACCGCGGGAGTGTTTGCGGCGGGCAGCGCCGCCTTCGTTGCGACCTCGCCGACCGTTCAAGGCCAGCAGGCCATGAGCTTCTTCATCACGAGCGCGGGCTCAGAGGATGGCGCGAATCTCGGCGGACTCGCCGGTGCGGACAAGATCTGCCAGACGCTGGCGGCGGCCGCCGGTGCGGGCGGAAAGACCTGGCACGCCTATTTGAGTGCCGCGGCGGCGAACGGCCAGCCGGCCGTCAACGCTCGCGACCGTATCGGGAAGGGCCCCTGGTTCAACGCGAAGGGGGTTCAGGTGGCCGCCAGCGTCGCGGATCTCCACAGCGACGCGAACAAGCTCGGGAAAGAGAATTCGCTGACCGAGAAGGGCGCCGTCGTCAACGGCCGTGGCGACACGCCGAACACCCACGACATCCTGACCGGATCGAACGCGGACGGCACGTTGTCGAGCAAGGCCGACAACACCTGCGGCAACTGGACCAAGAACAGCGCCGCCCCGGGTAGCACGGCCCGTGTCGGCCATCACGACAAGCAGGGCGGCGGCGACGCCCCGAACTCCTGGAACTCGGCGCACGACACCCGCGCGTGCAGCCAGCCAGACCTGGTGGCGACCGGGGGAGCGGGGCTGTTTTACTGCTTCGCGATCAACTAGCGGGCGGACGCCCGCTAGTCGATCGCTCGATGACGGGCTTCAGGCGTTGGGCTTTAGGCTACGGGCCTGGGGGGCCCAGGGCCTGACGCGGCCTACAGCCGAAAGCCTATAGCCAGGGCTCTGAAAGGCTTGCCCCGAAGAATACGAAGCGACCCTTTAGACTAGCGTCGCTTCGTATTCTTCGTACGAGCCCTTGAAGTCCCTGATCGCGCCGCCGTCGAGGTGCCAGATCCGCGTGCCGACTTCTTCCATCACGTCCTGGTCGTGGGTCACCAGCAGCACGGTGCCCTCGAACTTCTGCAGCGCGACGTTGAGGGCGTTGATCGATTCGAGGTCCAGGTGGTTCGTCGGCTCGTCGAGTACAAGCACGTTCGGCTTCTGCAGCATGATCCGGCAGAACAGCAGCCGCGCGGTCTCGCCGCCGGAGAGGGCGTCGGTCGGTTTGAAGCCGTCCTCGCCGCTGAAGAGCATCTGGCCGAGCAGTCCGTGGATGTCCTGCCGCGAGGCGTCCGGATCGAACTGGTGCAGCCAGTCGACCGCGGTCATGCCCTTCTGGATCGCGCCGGTGTGATCCTGCGGGAAGTAGCCGACGGACACCTCGTGTCCCCACCGGACCGTGCCCCGATCGAGGTCGTCCGGGGAGCCGTTCACACCGGGCGCGTCCGACATCAAGGCCTTCAGCAGCGTCGTCTTGCCCTGCCCGTTGCGCCCGACCAGCACGATCTTCTCGCCGCGGTTGACGATCCCGCTGAAGCCGTCGATCACTGGCGTGCCGCCGAAGCCCTTGGTGATGTCCGCGAACTCGATCGCGAACCGGCCCGACGGCCGGGCCATCGTGAACTTGATGTACGGGCGCTGGATGTTCGAGCGGGCAAGCTCGGTGGTCTGCAGCCGTTCGACTTCCTTGCGCCGTGACTGCACCTGGCTCGAACGGGTGCCGGCCGAGAACCGCGCGATGAAGTCGTTCAACTGCGCGATCTTCTTCTCGCGCTGGGCGTTGTCCGATTCCACCCGCGAGCGGATCTGCGTCTTGGCCATCACCATGTCGTCGTAACCGCCGGTGTAGGTGATGATCGTCTGGTAGTCGATGTCCGCGGTGTGGGTGCAGACGCCGTTCAGGAAGTGGCGATCGTGCGAGATCACGATCAGCGTGCCGTCGTAGCGGACCAGGAAGTCCTGCAGCCAGTGGATCGAGTCGAGGTCCAGATGGTTGGTCGGCTCGTCGAGCAGCAGCGCCTGTGGATGACCGAAGAGCGCCTGCGCGAGCAGCACGCGGACCTTCTGGCCGCCCTGCAACTCGGACATCTTCTTCTCGTGCAGCGCCTCGGGGATGTCCAGCCCCTGGAGCAGGATCGCCGCCTCGCTCTCAGCGGTGTACCCGTCCTCTTCGCCGACGATCCCCTCCAGCTCGCCCAGCCGCATGCCGTCTTCGTCGGTCATGTCCGGCTTGGCGTAGAGCCGGTCGCGCTCCTCCAGCGCCGCCCACAGGCGGGCGTTGCCCATGACGACTGTGTCGAGCACCCGGAAGGCGTCGAACGCGAACTGGTCCTGGCGCAGGACGCCGAGCTTCGCGGGCCGGCTGACAGTGCCTTTCTGGGGCGGCAACTCGCCGGTCAGGAGCTTCATGAAAGTCGACTTGCCGGCGCCGTTCGGGCCGGTCAGGCCGTAGCGGCGGCCGACCTGAAACGCGGTCGTGACGTCGTCGAACAGGATCTTCGACCCGTAGCGCATGGAAACGTTGGCGACTGAAATCATCGGCGTGTCTTCTTCTGAGGGGGTGGGCGGCCGAAAACTCTACATTCTACCAAAAATTACGTCAGAAGAGCCCGATCAGGCGCAGCGACGCGACCCCGGCAAACACGAGCATCAGGATCTCGAACGCCCGCTGCGGCAGGCGCCGGACGACGAGCCGGCCGGAGAACACGCCTACCAGGATGAGGGGCACGAGCAGGACGTTGAGCAGGAGCGTCTGACCATGAATCAGGCCCAGCCCGAAGCTGAACGGCACCTTGAACGCGTTGATCAGCAGGAAGAACCACGCGCTGGTCCCGACGATCTCGAGCTTGGGCAACGCCACCGCGATCGTGTACAAAGCGAAGATCGGTCCCGCGGCATTCGCCAGCATCGTCGCGGCTCCCACGAGCAGCCCCGAGATCCACGCGAAGGACCGTGAATGCGGAACGTTGCCGAGGAGCGTCGGCCGCCACATCCGCAGGATCTGCAGGGCCGCAAGCACCAGGATGATCCAACCGATGACAGGCTTGTAGAGCGCATCATCGAGACGCCGCATCACGCTCGCGGCGAGCATCACGCCGAGGCAGGCTGGAGGCAGCATCCGCCTGATGTAGTCCCACCGCGCATGCTGATGGAACGCGGTGACGGCGGTGACGTCTCCCGCCAGCAGCATCGGCAGCACCACGCCGGTCGAGTCGCGGGCGCCGAACAGGAAGGCGAAGATGACGATGTGGAGGAGGCCGATGCCGGCCAGACCCGCTTTGCTGAAGCCGACGCCGAGCGCGCCGAGCGCGGCCAGGAGCCATTGCGCAGGAGTCAGGTCAGGCAGGCCGGCACTATACCTGAGGATGACCCTCTCAGCTGTGGTAGCCGCTTGAACCACAGACGTCTTCTAATTCCGGAAGCGCCCTCTGACCAGCGTTTCTCGCTCAATTCCACGTATGGCGCTGTTGGCGGGTGCAGGCCTGCATGGTATAGTCAGCGGGTCAGGTGGAAGTCAGCCCTCTGCTGTAGCCCGCGCCGCGCCGAATCCGAGCCTACCCAAGTCTCGCCTCTCCGCTACGTGACTGCTTAGCACCAGCCGAATCCATCGAATAGCCCTACGGGGTTCGTTATCAGGCCCACGCGCAATGCTGGGCGAAAGTGAGAGAGAGACAGATGGCTCGAAAACTCTACGTTGGCAACCTGCCGTATCAGACCGTGGAACAGGATCTGACGGAGCTGTTCGCCAGCGCCGGCGCGGTGGAAAGCGTCAACGTGATGCGCGACATGGCCACCGGCCGGGCCCGTGGCTTCGCGTTCGTCGAGATGGCGACTGACGAGGACGCCCAGAAGGCAATCGACGCGCTGAACAACTACAGCTACGGTGGCCGTAACCTCACCGTCAACGAGGCGCGGCCCAAGCCGCAGAGCTTCGGGGGCGGTGGCGGCGGTTACGGTGGCGGCGGCGGGGGCAACAGCCGCCGGCGCTCCGAGCCCCGCTGGTAAGCGGTCGCGTTCGACAGGACGGCGGCACCTTCGGGTGCCGCCGTTTTGCTTGTACGGCTTCGAATCAGGCGGCGCGGCCGCGCGCCGCACGCATCTTCGCGACCGCCTTGGTTTCGATCTGTCGGACGCGCTCCCGGGTCAGCGACAACCGGCGCCCGATCTCCTCGAGCGTGTACTCGCGGTCAGTGCCCAGCCCGTAGCGCAGCCGGACGACCTCGCGCTCCCGCGCGTTCAACGGCGCCAGCGCCCGCTCGACTTCGTCCGCCATCTCGCTGCGAATCGCCGCTTCTTCGGGCGACCGCGACGCGACGTCCTTCACCAGATCGGCCAGGCGGGTCTCCTCGGACTCGCCGACCGGCGCTTCGAGCGACATCGGTTGCCGCGCGGCCTCGAGCAGCAGCTCCACCTTGCCGATCGGCAGATCCAGCCGGGCGCTGAGCTCCTGCGGCGTCGGCGCGCGTCCGAGCTCCTCGGTCAGCGCGCGGCGCTCGCGGGTCAGCCGGCCCAGCGCGTCGAAGACATGGACCGGCAGGCGGATCGTGCGGCCGTAATCGGCAATCGCCCGCGTCACCGCCTGGCGGACCCACCACGTCGCGTAGGTCGAGAACTTGAAGCCGCGGCGGAACTGGAAGCGATCCACCGCCTTCATCAACCCGATGTTGCCTTCCTGGATCAGATCGAGCAGCGAGAGGCCCCGGTTCATGTACCGTTTCGCGATCGACACCACTAGGCGCAGGTTGGCTTCGAGCAGCTCGCGCTTCGCCTCGAGCACTGCCTGCTCGTGACGGCTGACCTCCGCAAACGCGCGCCGGAAGCGAAGCCGTGGCAGGCACGCGCGTCCCTCGAGTGCGCGCCGCGCCGCGGTTCGTTCGTCCCGCGGCAGATCGTCGAGCGTCTGGAAGCTCTTGTCCACCTCTCGCAGCTCGGCGACCACCTGATCGACCAGGGAGGGGCGCAGGGGCAGCGCCGACAGCAGCGACGCCACCTCCGCGTGCGCGGCTTTCATCGTCTTCCGATACGCCACCCGCGTGCTGACCGACGACCGCTTGTCGGAGCACTTCCGCCGGCCGTCGTCGATGCGCGACATGGCCTTGCGGATGCGGTCGAACGATCCGAGGATGGCGTCGATGTTCTCCTGCTTCAGCTCCCCGCCATCCGGCAGGAGGATCAACTCAGCCGCCGGCGCGAGCTTGTCGCGCACTCGATCCGCCAGGCTGACCAGCGTCTTCACGGCGCAAGGCAGCGGCGCCAGCGCGGCCTGCACCGCGCCGCGGGCGTCCTCGATCCGCCGTCCGAGCTCCTGTTCCTCGCGCGCCTTGAGCAGCTTCCGTTTGCCGACATTGCTCAAGTACACCCGCACGAGATCGAGCTCCTCACGCGAGACCCCTGCCTCGACCGGTTTGCCGTCGCCGGCGTCGCGATGCGGATCTTCACCTTCCGCGTCGGCAATCGGCTGATCGTCGAAGGCCTCCGCATCTTCTTCACGCAGCAGACGATCGGGAGGCTCTGAGCTGTGCCCGCCATGATCGTCGGGGTCATCACCGGTTCCGAGCCCGAACTCGTGGGCCCGGCGGCGCCAGTCGAGAACGTCGGCATTACGAGCCGGCTCACGCCAGTCGATGAGTGAAGACGATGACTCGGTAGTGGAGTCATTGAAGGTCGAACGTGATGTGCGAGACGGTCGTTTCCCGGGCATGTCGCACAGCATAGCAAGTCACTCGCCGCTTCTCCGCCCCGGCGTGATCGCGCGGTTCACGAAACGGAAACACCTGGCGTAGAGTCTTCGGATGCTCCAGCTAACACCCCGCACGATTCACCGGCGATTGACCGCACTGCTCATGGTGATGGCCCTGGTGGTGCCGCTCGCCGGGCAGAGCTTGCCGCGCGCGTCCAGGCCCGAGGACGTCGGCCTCTCGTCGGAACGACTGCAGCGGCTGACGACGGTGTTCAACGATTACGTGAAGGCGAACCGTCTGCCGGGAGCGGTCGTCCTGATCGCCCGCCGCGGCAAGGTGGCGTATCTGCAGGCCTTCGGCGCGCGGGACCGCGAGTCCGCCTCGCCGATGCGCGAGGACGCAATCTTCCGGATCGCCTCGCAGAGCAAAGCGCCCGTCAGCGTCGCGGTGATGATCCTGCAGGAGGAGGGCAAGCTCCTCATCGGCGATCCGGTTGGGCGCTATCTGCCGGAGTTCGCCAAGACCACCGTCGCAGTGCCTCGCGCTGGTGGTAGCGGCTACGACGTGGTCCCCGCCAAGCGCCCCATCACCATCCGCGACCTCCTCACGCACACCGCGGGGATCAGCTACGGCGATGGTCCCGCCGCCGACCAGTGGAAGGCCGCCGGAATCACCGGATGGTATTTCGCGGATCGCGACGAGCCGATCGCGGCGACCGTCTCACGCCTTGCCGCGCTGCCCTTTGACGCGCAGCCCGGCGAGAAGTGGGTCTATGGCTACAACACCGACATACTCGGGGCCCTGGTCGAGCGCGTCTCGGGCCAGCCGCTCGACGTGTTCCTGCGCACGCGGATCTTCGAACCGCTCGGGATGCGCGACACGCAGTTTTATCTTCCGAAGGAAAAGGCCGACCGCCTCGCGACGGTGTACTCGGTCGCCGGCGAAGGCGCCGTGACACGCACGCCTGACACGGGCGGCATGATCAGCCAGGGCGCCTACGTCGACGGCCCGCGCAAGAGCTTCTCCGGCGGCGCGGGTCTGCTCTCCACGGCGAGCGACTACGCCCGCTTCCTCCAGATGCTGCTGAACGGGGGCGAGCTCGAAGGCAAGCGGATCCTGAGCCGCCCGACCGTCAAACTGATGACGATCAGCCACACCGGCGGCATCGAGTTCCGGCCCGGTCAGGGGTTCGGGCTCGGGTTCTCGGTGGTCGAGGACGTCGGCGCCCGGGGACAGCCTGGGTCACTGGGGGAATACGGATGGGGCGGCGCCTACCACTCCGTGTACTGGGTTGACCCAGCCGAACAGCTGGTGGTGGTGTACATGACGCAGGTCATCCCGTCCGGTACGCTGGACGATCAAAACAAGCTGCGGGCGCTCGTGTATCAGGCGATTGTGAACTGAGCGCGGGTCGAGGCTACAGGCTCCAGGCTGAGGGCCCCGAGCCTTGAGCGTAAAGCCTGATCTTGGTCAGGCATTTGCACAACCCCGGAACATGATGCGATCCAGCCCACGCGCGCCGCGCTCCTCCGCGATTCTCGCCACGCTGCTGGCGTTGACCGTCGTCGGCTCGCCCGGGGCCCAGACGCGGATCGAGCCGCACGCCAACAAATACAAGCCTGAAGACGATGTGAAGCTCGGGCAGCAGGCGGCGCAGGAAGTCCGCCAGCAGTATCCGCTGCTCAACGACGAACAGGTCGACTCCTATGTGCAGCGGCTCGGCGCGCAGCTGGTGGACAACATCCCCCAGGAGCTGCGGCAGCCGGCCTTCCGCTACTCGTTCCAGGTCGTCAACCTGAAGGAGATCAACGCTTTCGCCCTGCCGGGCGGACCGATGTTCCTCAATCGCGGCATGCTCGACGCCGCCAAGACGGACGGTGAGGTCATCGGCGTCATGGCGCACGAGATCAGCCACGTCGTGCTTCGCCACGGCACCGCGCAAGCGACGAAGGGGCAGAAGTTCGAGGCGGGCGCGATCGCCGGGCAGATCCTTGGCGCGATCGTCGGCGGCACGGCCGGGAGCGTCATCTCGCAAGGGACGCAGTTCGGCCTCGGCGCGACCTTCCTGAAGTACAGCCGCGAGTACGAGCGCGAAGCGGATCTACTGGGCGCCCAAATCATGGCCCGCGCCGGTTACGACCCCCGGCAGATGGCCAACATGTTCAAGACCATTCAGAAGCAGGGGGGCTCGCAGGGACCTGAATGGCTCAGCGATCACCCGGATCCCGGCAACCGCTACGAAGCGATCAACCGGGAGGCGGACGCGTTGGGCGTCAAGCCGTCGGGCGCGCCCGCCGGACGCATCGAGAGCGTGCACGCGCGGCTCGCCCAGCTCCAGCCGGCGATCAGCAGCGCCCAGGCCGCGCGTGAGGCGCAGCAGCGGCAGCGCACCGGGCAAACCGACCGGGGCGGCGCGGTTGGCCGTGTCCGCACCAACGTCGAGCCGCCGGACAGTCAGTTCCGGACGTATCAGCCGGGCAACTTCATGCGCATCAGCGTGCCTGCCAACTGGCAGCAGATCGGCAGCGGCAACACCGTTACCTACGCTCCCGACGGCGGATACGGGCAGACCGCCGACGGCCACTCGGTGTTCACGCACGGCGTGGAAATCGGGGTCACGCAGGGTCAGGGCGGCGGGCTGCAGGAAAGCACCGAGCAGCTGCTTCAGAGCTTCGCCCGGACCAACCCGGACCTGCGCCGCCAGGGGGGCTACAGCCGGACGTCGATCGGCGGCAGGCAGGGGCTGACGGCAACACTGAGCAACGTGTCGGAGGTCACCGGTCAGAGCGAGACGATCAATCTCTCGACCGTCGGTCTGGACGACGGCACGATGCTGTTCATGATCGGCGTGGCGCCGCAGAACGAGGCCAGGACGTACATGGAAACGTTCAACCGGGTGCGGCAATCGCTGCAGTTCTCTGGCGGCGGGTCCCGCTAACGGAGCGGCGGCCGGGCGCACCACTAACGGGCGCTGAGCGACCCGGTCCACATGTGAAGTGCAGGTCGGAGATGGCAACGGTCGTTGCCATTTCCATCTGCCATGCAGGATGCGTGTTTCAGGATACGACTATGAGGGACGGGGCCCGTGCGGCATCAGATGCCGAAGCGCCGCGATGACCCGCTTCGGCTCGCCGCTGGCGGGCAGGACGACGTCGAACGGCAGGTGCTCGCGGGCATGGCGGATGAACGGATCGATCCGCACCACCGGGATCGCCCACGCGAGCAGGGTTGAATACATCGCGCTGACGTCGGTCTGGTGATCGCACAGCAGGCATGCGGCCATCACGCCGCGCGGTGGCCGAACGAAGCGCTCGCTGCTGCTGACTGCCACGGGCTGGAAGCCGGAAAATCTCAGCGCCAATTCGTACGAAGCCCGCAGACCGGGGTCGTCGACGACGAGAAGCACTTTCGGCTGGCGCATAGCCGGCGAATCATAGCGCGTACCGGCCGCTCGTTCCATCCATCTCGCGGGTGAAATCTGCCGCACTTGTGCGGCTGAGTGGCGCCGCCGCCCTGACCAGGTCCTCTGCGTTGCCCGCGACCGCGGCAGCCCAGCCTATAATCCGTTGATGCCGACGCCCCAGTCCTACGCCAATCACCCTCATCGTCCGCGAATGACCGCCGTGGCGGGGTTCTTCTGGGTGATCGCACTCGTGGGATACGTTCAGCGCTGGCGCGGCTCGACATCCTCGCTGACCATGGTCCTCGGACCGGCCGGTCTGATTGGCGCGGTGGCGGTGCTCATCGCGATCAGCCGGGCCTACATCACCACGCTGCAGGATCGGATCATCCGGATCGAAATGCGCGTCCGGGCGCTCGGCCTGCTGACTCCGGCGCAGCAGGCCAGTCTCGCCACGCTCGACCGGAAGCGGATCGCGGCGCTGCGCTTCGCGTCCGACGCCGAGCTGCCAGCGCTGCTGGAGCGGGCCGTGCGCGAGCAGCTCACGCCGGATCAGATCAAGCGCGCGGTCACCAACTGGGTCCCCGACTACGACCGGACCTGACGTCACGTTCCTTCATCCATTCCGTTTGATTCCCCGTGCCCTCACCCACGCTCTTTACACCTCTGCGCCTTCGGGACGTCGTGCTCAGAAACCGGATCATCGTGTCGCCGATGTGTCAGTACTCGAGTGGCGACGGTTTCGCGAGCGACTGGCATCTCGTGCACCTGGGCAGCCGTGCGGTTGGCGGCGCCGCGGCGGTGCTGACCGAAGCGACGGCCGTCACTCCTGAGGGCAGAATCAGCCCCGACGATCTGGGGATCTGGAAAGACGCCCACGTCGAGATGCTGGCGCGAATTTTCCGGTTCGCGGCCGAACACGGCGCCGCGCCCGGCATGCAGCTCTCCCACGCCGGCCGCAAGGCCAGCACCCGCAGCCCGTTCAAAGGAGGCGGTCCGCTGTCGGTCGCGGACGGCGGCTGGACGCCGATTGTCGGGCCAAGTGCGATCCCGTTCGCTGATGGATATCAGACGCCGGCCGAGCTCGATCTCGACGGCATCCATACGATCGTCGACGCGTTCAGTGCGGCGGCCCGGCGCGTGCTCGCCGCGGGCGGGCGGATCATCGAAGTGCATGGCGCGCACGGCTATCTGCTGCACGAGTTCCTCTCGCCGCTCTCCAACCGCCGCACGGACAGGTACGGCGGATCGTTCGACGGGCGCATTCGTCTCCTCTGCGAGGTCGTCGCGGCCATTCGCACCGTGTGGCCGGAAAATCTGCCGTTGCTCGTCCGGATCTCGGCGACCGACTGGATCGATGGCGGGTGGACGCTCGAGGACTCGGTCTCGCTGGCGGCGCGGCTGGCGCCAATGGGCGTCGACGCGATTGACTGTTCCTCCGGCGGCAACGTATCGCGTGCGCCGATCCCGGTCGGGCCCGGCTACCAGGTCGCTTTCGCCGACGAACTGCGCAAGAGCGGTGTCGTCACCGCGGCGGTCGGCATGATCACCTCGGCTGAGCAGGCGGAGCACATCCTTCGCACGGGGCAGGCAGATTTGATCGTGATGGCGCGAGCGCTCCTCAAGGATCCGTACTGGCCGTTGCACGCCGCGCGCACGCTCGGGCACACACCGGACGTCCCGCCGCAGTATCAGCGCGCGTTCTAGTCCCCGCGTCCGCGCCGCTGGTGCGATCACCGTAGCTCACGGTAGGATGACGGGTCCCGGCTGCCGAGCAGGCCGGCCGGCGAAAAGGAGTCGTCATGCCCTTCGTCATCACCGATCCGTGCATCGGCACCAAAGACGCCGCGTGCGTCGATGTCTGCCCGGTCGACTGCATCCATCCGCGCAAGGACGAGCCGGAGTTCGAGTCGATGACGATGCTCTACATCCATCCGGAGGAGTGCATCGACTGCGGCGCGTGCGTGCCGGCGTGCCCGGTGTCGGCGATTTACGAGAGTGTCGACGCGACGCCGGCCAGCCAGAAGGTCCTGGTCCGGGCCAACGAGGTCTACCGCAATGGCGACCCTGACGCGATGGCCCAGGCGGAAGAGATCGTCAAGGCGCATCAGGCCGCGCACCCCGAGCTGATGGCGATCGACCCGAAGGAGCGTCAGGCCGCCCACGGCTGATCGCGCGAAGGCGGGATGATGTGTCGTGGGGCGGCGACGATCTGTTGGCTCGCGCTGATGGCCGCCGCGGCGACCGCCCAGACGCCCCTGCGCGCCCGGACCGTCGCGTCCGGTTTCAGCGCGCCGGTGTTGTTCCTCCAGGACCCGACCGACCGCACCGTCCAGTTCGTCGTCGAGCAGGCCGGCCTGATCCGCGTGATGCGGGAGGGCGCGGTCCTCCCCACCGACTTCCTCGATCTGCGCAGCGTAGTGTCATCGGGCGGCGAGCGGGGCCTGCTCGGAATGGCCATCCCCCCCGACGGAAGCGGCCGCGTCTTCGTCGACTTCACCAACACGGCGGGCCACACCGTAGTGGCGCGGTTCAAGCGATCCGCGAACCCGCTCGTCGCCGATCCGGCCTCGCGCTTCGATCTGCAGTGGGGCGGCCGCGACCCCTTCATCGTCCAGCCGTTTGCCAATCACAACGGCGGCAACCTCGTGTTCGGGCCGGACGGCTATCTCTACGTCGGGATGGGGGACGGAGGCTCGAACGACGATCCGGATCATCGCGCCCAGAACCTGCAGGAACTGCTCGGCAAAATTCTGAGGCTCGACGTCAGCGTGCCTGATAGCCACGCGACCGGTTACCGTATTCCGGCCGATAATCCTTACGCGGGAGGCGGCGGGCGGCCTGAAATCTGGAGCCTCGGACTGCGGAATCCATGGCGATTCTCGTTCGACGATGCGGCCCGCGGCGGCACCGGGGCGATGATCATCGCGGACGTCGGCCAGTCGCAGTACGAGGAAGTGGACTACGAACCGCGCGGCCGTGCCGGACGGAACTACGGCTGGCGCAACCGCGAAGGGGCTCACGACAACGTCACCTCGCGGCCGCCGGCGTTCCTGCCGCTGATCGATCCGATTTACGAGTACACCCACCGCGACGGCCAGTCGATCACCGGCGGCTACGTGTATCGCGGCCGGGCGCTCGGCGCGGCGTTCATCGGTCGGTACTTTTTCGCCGACTACGTGCAGGGACGCATCTGGTCGCTGGCGCTGACAGTGGATCCGCAATCCGGTGAGGCAACGGTGTCGAATGTGATCGAGCACACCGGCGAGCTGTCGCCCGGCGGAGCGCTGGGCACCGTCAGCTCCTTCGGGGTCGACGCCGACGGCGAGCTTTATGTCGTCAGCTACTCGAAGGGGGCGGTAGTCAGGATCATGGGCACCGGCACCGTGCCTTCCGCGCCGACGGGGTTGCGGATCATCAAGTAGTTCTACGGGGTGCTCAGGGTTCCGGGGGTTCTCAGGGTGCTGGTTCTACGAGGTTCGACGGGTTCTACCGGGTTCTGCAGACTCGTGCGTGGTTCGCGAATGCCGCCGTGGCCAGCGAACGCCGCCGTGGTCAGCGAACGCCGCCCTGGTCAACGAACGCGAAGCGAAGCGAGCGTAGAACTCGTTGAACCATTGGAACGAGCACCTTGAGAACCTATGAACCCTGAGAACCAGAGAACCATATAATCCCCCCCATGCGCCCGTCTCTGCGAGGGTGGCTCACCCTGCTGTTCGTGACGTTATGTGTGTCGTGCGGAGGCGGCTCGAGCGGCTCCGGCGAGGCGGGAAGCGGGGCAGTCGTGCCCGGCTCGACCCGGCTCGGATGGGATCAGGTTGCGGCCGACACGACCGAGCTGGCCAGCCTCCATTTCGTCATCTACATCGACAATGTCCGCAAGGAGCTGCCGGACGCGGCGTGCTCCGGGCCGGCGGGCAGTAACGGGTTTGCGTGCGAGGCGGTGCTGCCGGCGATGACCAGCGGGCAGCATACGATTCAGCTCGCGTCGTACATCGTCGGTACCGTGCTGCTCGAGAGTCCCAAGTCCGCGCCGCTGGTGATCACAGTCGGGGGCGGCGGAGCGATCACCGCCGGGGGCTCGACTGCGCAGGCGGCGGCTTCGTCGCCTGTCGTTTCGGCCCCCTCGTCAGTACGAGACTTCGTGACCAGTGACGGCACGACGCTGCATGCCGCGGTCGTCGCGGCGATCGCGCAGCCGGCGGCCCTGGCAGTGGCCGGCGACGGCACGATGGTCGTCGGGGATCGCCACGGCACGGTGAGTGTCGTGCGTAACGGGGCGAACGACGGAACCGCGCTCGCGGGGGAAGGCATCCTCGACGTGGCGCTGGATCCCGACTTCGCGCGCTCACACCTGCTCTATGTGCTCGACACCGTGGGCGCCGGGCCGGCGACCTTCCGCTTGGCGCGCTACCGTGAGCTTGACGGGCGCCTGGGCGAGCGCGCCGTCCTGCTCGACGGCGTACCGGCATCGCCGGTGACCCCTGCTGGCGCGCTGGCGTTCGGCACCGACGGCCGGCTGTACGTCGCCCTGGACGACGGCGGTGACGCGGAGGGGGCGGCCCGGACGTCTTCGTATAACGGCAAGGTGCTGCGGCTGTCGCCGGACGGCCGGATCCCCGCGGATCAACCGGCCTCGACGCCGGTGTATGCCGGTGACTTGCGCGCCCCGCGGAGTCTGGCCTGGGATGCGCCGAGCGCCTCGCTCTGGGTCGCCGACGCCGCCGCCGCGCGTGTCACGCGCCTGCGCACCAGGGATCGGCGCACCACCGCAACTGTCGTTCGCCTGCCTCGCGATCAGGGCCCCGCATCGGTTGCCGTCTACCGCGCCGCGCTGATGCCGCAGTTCGCCGGAGATCTGCTGGTGACGTCGGTCGACGACGCTCCATCGATCCTGCGCGTCAGGCTGACGGACGCCGGAACGATCTCCACGACCGAACCGCTGACGCTACTGGGCTCCGGCTCGATTCGTCTCGTCAAGGTCGGCCCCGACGGTGCGATCTACGCCCTGACCGACGACGCCGTCCTGCGCGTCACCCCGCGCTGACGCGAGGCCCGCTCCCCGCGCCATCGAGGCGCCCACTTCGCGGTCCCTCCTGAACCTTGAACCCTGAACCTTGAACCCTGAACGTTGAACGTTCAACCCAACACCCCTCTCGGTGCGGGCGCGGCATGATACCGTGGCGCCAAGGAGCGCACATTCCATGTCCGCACGATTCCGAGGGCTTGCCGTCCTGACGGTGGCGGCGGCCATGGCCCTGTCGTCCGCCCCCGCGGCCCGTCAGAGCAGCGGCGCGGCGTTGAACATCCCGGTCGAGTACCACACGCTGTCGAATGGGTTGAAGGTCGTGCTGTCGCGGGACACGACGACGCCGACCGCGGTGGTTGGCGTGTACTACAACATCGGGTTTCGCATCGAGCCAAAGGACCGGACCGGGTTCGCCCACCTGTTCGAGCACATGATGTTCCAGGGCTCCGAGCATCTCGGCAAGAACGCATTCATCGGCCTGGTCGAATCGAATGGTGGCACACTCAACGGATCGACCCGCTTCGACTTCACGAACTATTACGAGATCATCCCGCGCCAGACCCTCGAGACGGTGCTGTGGGCCGAAGCCGACCGCATGCGCGGCCTCGACATCACCCAGGACAATCTGACCAATCAGCAGGCGGTGGTGAAGAACGAGGTCAAGGTCAACGTCCTCAATCAGCCCTATGGCGGGTTCCCGTGGCTCGATCTGCCGCAGGTGGCGAACACCAACTGGTACAACGCGCACAACTTCTACGGCGATCTCGAGCATCTCGACGCGGCAACGCTGGGCGACGTGCGGCAGTTCTTCAAAACCTACTACACGCCGAGTAACGCGGTGCTGGTCGTGACCGGCGACATCGACCCGGCGCAGACGCTCACCTGGGTGCGCCAGTACTTCGGCGGGATCGCCTCGACGCCGCGGCAGCCGCAACCGGACGTCGCCGAGCCGCGCCAGGAGAAAGAGAAGCGCACGAGCAAGGCCGATCCCCTCGCGACGCGGCCGGCGCTGGCCATCGGCTATCACGTTCCCGAGCGCCACGCGCCTGAGTTCTATGCGATGGGATTGATCGATCAGTTGTTGCTGCAGGGCAGCGACAGCCGGCTGTATGAGTCGCTGGTCCGGAAGAAGGGGCTGACCGGCGCTGTCTCCGGCGGCATCAACGAAGACCTCGGCAACATGTTCGACATCAAGGGGCCGGCGCTGTGGACGTTGTCGTTGATTCACGACGCGAACAAGTCCCCGGACGAGATCGTCAAGGCGATAGACGAAGAAGTCGAGCGTCTCCAGACTACGCCGGTATCCAAGGCCGAACTCGACCTCGCGCTCGTCAAGCAGCGCTCGCAGCTGTACGCGGAATACGAGAGCCAGGTCGGCTTCGGCCGCGCCAACCTGCTCGCCGCGTTTGCGCTGTTCGACGCGGACCCCGGCCGCATCAACCGGCTGGAGGACGAATTCCGAAAGGTCACGCCGGAGCTGATTCAGAAAACCGCCCGCGAGTTCTTGCGGCCGACCAACCGCACCATTCTGACGATCATCCCGAAGGCGGCCCGCGCCGGCGGCCACCCCTTCTGAGGACCTGCTGATGGCATGCCGTTCATTCGCCTCCATCAGCGCCGTGGCGCTCGCGTGCGCCGTCCTGATCGCGCCGCATCCGATCGCCGGTCAGGCTCGCGGCCGCGCTCTGGCACCGGCTGCGGCGAAGCCCTCTAGCGCTGCCAAGCCGCCGGTCCTTGCGCAGCCGCCCGCTGCCGCCCAGGCGGAAACGCCGTTTCCGTCCACGCCGCCGGCGCCGGGACCCCCGCCCGACTTCAAGGTGCCGGAGCCGCACCGGTTCACTCTCGATAACGGACTGCAGGTTGCGCTGGTGCCGTGGGGCACGATGCCAAAAGTGCGGGTGACGCTCGAGCTGCGCACCGGCAACGCCTTCGAAAAGGCAGACGAAGTCTGGCTGGCGGATCTCACCGGCACCCTGATGCGCGAGGGCACGACGACGCGGAGCGGCGCGGACATCTCGCAGCAGGCGGCACGGATGGGCGGTTCGGTAGGCATCATCGTCGGCCCGGATCAGACGACGATCGGCGGCGACGTGCTGGCCGAGTTCGGCCCGCAGATGATCGACCTCGTGGCCGACGTTGCACGCAATCCGCGGTTCCCCGAAACGGAGATTCCCCGCCTCAAGGCCAACCTGGCGCGCTCACTGTCGGTGGCGTTGAGTGAGGCGCAGCAGGTCGCGCTCGAGAAGTTCTCTGCGGTGTTGTATCCCAACCATCCCTACGGCCGCATTTTTCCGACCGAGGGGATGATCAACGGCTACACCCCCGAGCAGATTCGCGGGTTCTACCAGAACACCTACGGCGCCGGCCGCGCCCGCCTCTACGTCGTCGGGCGGTTCGACGCTCCGGCGGTGGAGACGTCGATCAAGAAGGCGTTCGAAGGATGGGCCAAGGGCAACCCGGCCAGCCCCGAGCTGCCGAAGCCGGCCTCGACCCGCTCCGTGTATCTGATCGATCGGCCGGGAGCCGTCCAGTCCACGGTGCTCATCGGCGTGCCTTCGGTGGATCCCACGCATGCCGACTTCATTGCCACCACGGTGATGGACGCGCTGCTGGGCGGCGCATTCGCCTCGCGGATCACCAAGAACATCCGCGAGGACAAGGGGTATACCTATTCACCGTACAGTGAGCTGTCGACCCGCTATCGCGACGGCTACTGGGTGGAGAACGCCGACGTCACGACCGCGGTGACCGGCGCGTCGATCAAGGAAATCCTGGGAGAGATCGACCGTCTCCGCAGCCAGCCGCCGTCAGCTGAGGAGCTGAAGGGGATCCAGAACTACCTGGCCGGCACTTTTATCCTCCACAATTCCAGCCGCGCCGGCATTACCAACCAGCTAGCCTACATGGACCTGCACGGGCTGCCGGCGACCTACGCCAACGAGTATGTGAAGAAGATCTACGCGGTGACACCGCAGCAGGTCAGCGACGCCGTGCGCCAGCACCTCCAGGCCGATCAGGCGACCATCGTGGTGGTGGGCGACCGCAAGTTGATCGAGGAGCAGGTCAAGCCGTTCGGGAAGATTGTGCCGTAACGGCATTCGGGGTGGTTTCCTTTCAAACCAACCGCGCGCAGTTCTCGTCCAAGGCACCATGAAGGACATCCGATATGCCTGGCGCACGCTGCGGCGCCAGCCGGTGTTCGCGATCGTCGCCATCCTGACGCTGACGCTCGGGATCGGCGCCAACACGGCGATCTTCAGCCTGGTTTATCAGACGCTGCTGAAGCCGCTGCCATACGCCAACGCGGATCGCCTGGTGTTCGTCTGGAACAGCTATCCGTTGACCGGCCTCAACCAGGCCAGCGTGTCCATCCCTGATTACCTCGATCGGCGCGCGCAGGCGCCGGCGATCGAGGACGCCGCGCTCTTCACGACCCGCTCGGTCAGCCTGGTCGCGGGCAGCCAGCCCGAGCAGCTCCGAGCCTTGGCCGTCACCCCGTCGTTCTTTAGCACCCTCGGGCGGCAGCCGATGCTCGGCCGCGGCTTCGTGGAGAGTGAGGCGACGCCGGATGCGGATCGCTTCGTGATCCTCACCTACGGCATCTGGAGCTCGCGCTTCGGCGCGGACCCGGCGCTGGTCGGGCGTGACGTGCGGCTCAACGGCGAGTCGTATCGGGTGGTCGGAATCCTGCCGCGGGATCTGGATCTCCCGTCGCGCGAGATTGCCGTCCTCGTGCCGTTCTCGTTCACGCCGCAACAGATGTCCGACCAGGGGCGCGGCAACGAGTTCAGCTCGATGATCGCGCGGCTCGGGCCCGGTGCGACGATCGAGCAGCTCGATCGGCAGATGAATGCAATCATCGCGCGCAATCTCGAACGGCTGCCGCAGTATCGCGCCTTCGCGACGTCCAGCGGCTTCAGCGGCTATGCGGTCGGCATCCGGGAACAGCTCATTGGCAACGTGCGAACGCCGCTGTACGTGCTGCAGGCGGGCGTGCTCGTGGTGCTGCTGATCGCATGCGTGAACGTCGCGAACCTGCTGTTGATGCGCGCGACCGGCCGCTATCGCGAGCTGGCCATCCGGACGACGCTGGGCGCGGGGGAGTGGCGTCTGGTGCGGCAGCTGGTGACGGAAGCGATCGTGCTGGCGTTGCTCGGCGGCGCCGGCGGGCTGGCCGTGGGTCTGGCAGGCGCGCGCGCTCTCCTCGCCCTCAGTGCCCGGACGCTCCCGGGCGGGACAGATGCGACTGTGCATCTGCCGGTACTCCTCTTCACGACCGGGCTCGCCCTGCTCACCGGGCTCGTGTTCGGCCTGGTGCCGGCGATCGCGGTGACGCGCGGCAACACCGCCGCGATGCTCAAGGACGACAGCACGCGCGGCTCGGCCAGCCGCGGCACGAGCCTGATGCGGTCGACGCTGGTGATCGCGGAAACGGCGCTTGCTTTGGTGCTGTTGATCGGCGCCGGTCTCCTGATCCGGAGTTTCGCGCGGTTGCAGCAGGTCGACCCCGGCTTCTCCCCGGAAAACGTCCTTACGGCGCAGCTCTCGCTGCCGGCCAGCCGCTATCCCGACCCGGCCCGGATCGCCGCGTTCTGGGACCGCCTGGTGGCCAAGGCCCATGAGCTCCCCGGCGTGACGGCGGTCGGGCTGACTTCGAACGTGCCGTTCAACGGCAGCGTCAGCTCCGGCTCGTACTCGATCGTCGGCTACACGCCGCCGCCTGGCCAGCCGAGCCCGCACGGGCGTCAGGAAGTGGTCGGCGCCGATTACTTCACGGCGATGCACATTCCGCTGCGGCAGGGGAGAGTGTTCAACGCCGGCGACACGGCCACCAGCGCACCGGTCGTGGTGATCGACGAGTACCTCGTCAAACGCTACTTCCCGGATCGCAACCCGATCGGCCAGCAGATTCAACGCGGTGACGCGAGCAGCCCCCGCCTCACGATCGTCGGCGTTGTTGGCACCATCAACAGCATCGACCTCGGCGAGCCGGTGATGAAAGAGCGGATCTATCGTCCGGTGACGCAATCACCACGCCCGTCCATGGCGCTCGTGCTGAAAACCGGACTCGATCCGCAGACCCTCGTCTCGCAGGTGCGCGCCGCGGTGCAGGCGATCGATCCCGAACAGCCGATCGCGGACGTGCGGACGATGGACCAGTGGGTGGCGCGGTCGCTCGAGACGCGCCGGACGCCGATGGTGCTGCTCGCACTGTTCGGCGCCGTCGCGTTGGTGCTCTCCGCGATCGGCATCTACGGCGTGCTGGCCTTCGGTGTCGCGCAGCGGGTCCGCGAGTTCGGCATCCGCCAGGCGCTCGGCGCGGATCGCGCGCGCATCCTGTCGCTGGTGCTGACGCAGGGCCTGCGTACTGCCGCACTCGGCGTGGCGATCGGCCTGGCCGCCGCCTTCGCTCTGACGCGCTACCTGCAGACGCTGCTGTTCGGCATCGGCACCCACGACACGATTGTCTTCATCGTCGTGCCCATCGTGTTGTTGATCGTCGCGGCGTTCGCCTGCTATATCCCGGCCCGCCGCGCGACGGCGGTGGATCCGATGGTGGCGTTGCGGGACAGCTGACGGCTGGGTTCAAGGTTCGAGGTTCAAGGTTCAGGGTTCTGGGTGACGGGCATCGCCGGATGGGCAAACAAGATCAGCGCTACCGCAGCCCGATAGCAATCGCGACGATCATCGCCAGCGCCCCCAGGGCGAGCAACGCGGCGTAGAGGGGCACGACGAACTCGAGCCAGTCGTCGTAGCGGACGGACATGGCAGCCGTGACGGCCATCAGCGCGCCGTTGGTGGGCGTGACGAGCTCGGTCAGGCCGGCGCCGTACTGATAGGCCAGCACGGTCACCTGGCGCGACAGGCCGATCAGGTCTGACATCGGCACCAGCACCGGCATCGTCAGCACGGCCTGGCCGCTGACGCTCGGGACCGGCCCGTGCAGTGCCGCGTGCACGGCTTCCATCCCAATCGCGCTCACGATTACCGGGAGGGTCTGCAGCGGAACGGTGAGTCCGTACACCACGGTGTCGATGATCCGTCCGTGATCCAGCACGACGAAGATGGCCCGGGCGAAGCCGACCAGGATGGCGGCGTAGGCCATGTCGGCGAAACCGGCGACGAACGCGTGCGCGGTGCCGCCCACGCCGAGCCCGCCGGCCAGCCCGGCGAGAATGCCCATCGCGAAGAAGAGCGCGGACATCTGATCGAAGTCCCATCCGAGCTGCAGCACGCCGTAGAGAAACACGATGAACGTGAGGAGCACGAGGACGAGCACGGTGACGCCGCGTCCATCCAGGTGCACGTGCGCCTGCTGGTCGCACGCCTCGGGTGGGCGGCGCGTCCGCACGGCGTGCCGCCACGTTCCCCAGATCCAGACTGCCAGCGCCAGCGCCATGACCACGGTGCGGAACGCGGCGCCCGAGAGCAGCGGCAAGCCCGCGAGCTTCTGGGCGATCTGCGCCTGGAAGGGATTGATCGGACTGAACGCGGCGCCGACCGCGGCGGCGCCGATGCTGATCGCGGCCGCCGTGATGGCGTCGAATCCGAGCTGCCTGGTGACGAGCAGCAGCACCGGGACCAGCGCGATGATCTCCTCGCCCATGTTCTCGAGCGCGCCGCCGGCCGCGAACGTGAGGCTGACGATCGGAATGACCAACGCTTCGCGCGACTGAAGGCGCCGTACCAGCCACCCGACCCCCTGCCGCAGCGCGCCGGTCTTGTCGACGACCGTGAAGGCGCCGCCCACGAGGAAGACCAGGAAGACCACCGAGCCCGCTTCGACGAGCCCCTGCGGGACCGCGACCAGCGCCTGGAACGGGCCGACGGGGCGCGGCTCGACATGATGGTACGTGCCGGCGACGACAACCGTGCGGCCGGTGGCGGGATCGGGCCGTCGGTTGTATTCGCCCGCCGGCAGCACGAAGCTGGCGACCGCGGCCGCGAAGATGCAGCCGGTGAGGAGCGCCAGCGGGTGCGGGAACCTGGACGTCATGCGCGAGGTTGGGACAGGATGCGTGCCTCAGCGCGACTATAATCGGGAACGTCGGCGCGCCGCGGCTGGAAATGAGGCTGACCCTTTGATGGTGATTCAAGAGCGTCGGGTCGGACCGGTCACGATTCTCGCCCTCAAAGGGCGGCTCGTGCTGGATGACGGCGACGTGCTGCTGCGCGAGCGGATCGACGCCCTCGTCAGCCAGGGTGACGTTCGTCTCGTGATTGACTGCTCGGCGCTCGATTACGTCGATAGCGCCGGCATCGGCGTGCTGATCGGGAAGTACCTCAGCGTCCGCCGCAAAGGGGGGAGCCTGAAGCTGCTGTGCCTCTCCATGCGCACGCATCATGCCCTCGAGATCACCAACCTGCTGACGGTGTTCGAAACGTTCGACGACGAAGAGTCCGCCATCAAGAGCTTCGCGAGCTGAGCTCGCGGCCGTTCGTTCCCCACCGCCCGCTATAATCACGGGGCGCCTGGCGCCGTTGTGATGCTTGTTCATCTCGCCCTCCTCGTGTTGTCGCTGTCCGTCGCGCCACAAGAGCGCCCCGCGGATTGCGGTACCTGGCAGAACTGCCGCCAGCTGGCCCTGCAGGCTGCCGAGCAGCAGGACTTCGAAGCCTTTCACGACCTCGCGTGGCGGGCGGTACGCAAGGGGCCGCCCAAGAACGCTGACCTGATGCGGCTGCTCGCGCGGGCACAGAGCATGAGCGGCCGGCCGCTTGACGCCCTCGTCATGCTCCAGCGGCTGCTCGAGATGGGCGTCGTCACGGACGCCGCCACGAATGACGATTTCCGGCGTGTCCGCGCGTTGAGCGGCTGGGCCGACTTCGAGCGTCGCGTCGAGGCGTTGAATGCGCCCCCGGTACCCTCCGAACGCGCAGCGGCCCCCGCGGATCGATCGACGGACGCGCCTGCCGCCGCACCATCTGCTCCCGCTGCGGCGGCCGCGGCTCCGGCTCCGGCGCCCTCCAAGGGGGATGCGTCCGAGGCCCTCCGCTTCACCACGATCGCCTTTACGCCAGCTGGCCTCGCCTACGACGCTGTGTCCAATCGCTTCATCGTCGGCGACTTCGATGCCCGGAAGCTCACGGTGGTGGATGAAGCCTCGCAGCGGGTCGCGAACCTCGCGGCTGCGGCTTCGGCCGGGTTCGGGACCATCGCGGCGCTCGAGATCGACGCGCACGAAGGGGATCTCTGGGTCGTGAGCAGCCCAGCCGGCGCGGCCGGCCGCGGCGAGGGTGAGCCGACGGCGGCGACGCTCCACAAACTGCAATTGATCTCGGGTCGCGTGCTCTACGCGATCGCGCTCGACGAGTCGTTCGGCGCGGCACGCTTCGCCGACGTGGCGGTGACGCCCCGCAGCGCCGTCCTGGTGTTGGATTCCGCAGGTCGGCGCATCTTCTCCGCTGCCGCCAAGGGGCGGCGCCTGGAGCTCGCGTTGCCGCTCGAAGTCCAGGGCCCGACCAGCCTGGCGCCGCAGTCGGACTCGATTGTGTACGTCGCGCACGCCGGCGGAATCGTCCGCGCCGATCTGGCCGCCCGCCGGGCGCGTCCGCTCGCCGCGGCGAAGTCGATCGACCTGACCGGCTTCACCCGGCTGCGCTGGCATCGCGATTCGCTGATCGGCATCCAACGCGCTGGCGACAACAACTATCGGGTGGTTCGCCTGACACTCGACCCACAGGGCACGAGGGTGACCGCGCGGACGGTGCTGGACCAGTCTCAGCAGATGCCCGATCCGACCGCCGCCTCACTGACCGGCGACACGTTCTATTACCTTGCCGGCGGGCCGTCGTCAGCGCTACGCGCCGAGACGATCGTGAGGAAGGTGAGGGTCAGGTAGGGGGAGCCGGACCTGGGAGCCGGGACTCGGCGCTGGAAGAATGCTCTGTCGAAGCCCGGAAGAACTTCGCACCCGGCTTGTCGCCTGAAGCCGGTAGCCTGAACCCCAGCGTCGCCGCTACCCCGCGCCCCGCGCAGCCAACGCGGCGCGCAGAACGTCTTCCCGGCTGCAGCCACGCCTTCGCAGTTCCGCGACGCCGGTGTCTCCGTCCGACTTGCTCAACTTCTGGGTCGCGCTCTTCATAATCAAAGGGTGATGCAGGAACTGCGGCGGTGTCTCGCGCCCCAGCATGCGGGCGAGGCGGATCTGCCGGCCCGTCGAGTCCAGCAGATCGGTGCCCCTGACCACGAGGTCGATCGACTGCTGACAGTCGTCAACGGTGACGGCGAACTGGTAGGTCCAGTTGCCGCGCCGATCCCGGATCAGCAGGTCGCCGCCCTGGGCCGCGGGATCCTGTACCTGGGGACCGAGCCGGAGGTCGTCGAAGCGCTCGAGGCCGGGATCGATCCGCACCCGCCAGCCGAGTCCCGGGTCGAGTGGTCGCCGCTGATCGCGGCAACTTTCTCGATGCATCCATTCGCCCGACGCCGACCGGGCGCCGGCGACCATCTCGGCGCGCGTGCAGGCGCAGCCGTACAGCAGTCCCTGCGCATCCAGGTTGGCGGCGGCGGAGAGGTACTGATCCTGACGATCGCTTTGCCGCCCGGCACAGCGGCCGGCGCGAAACGCCGCTGTCGGGTAGATATCGGGCGCGAATCCCAGCCAGTCGAGGTCATCGAGAATGGCGCGTTCGAAGGCCGGTCGCGATCTCTCCTGATCGTGATCTTCGATCCGCAGCAGCACCTGATGGCCGAGCAGCCGCGCCGCGCCCCACACCGTCGTGGCGTTCAGCACGTGACCCAGATGCAGCAGCCCGGTCGGCGCCGGCGCGAACCTCGTCGTCATGCGCGGGGAAGGGCCGTCCGGTCAACGACGGATTTGCGCGCCGCGCCCATTGCGAATCTGTAAGTCGCTGCCGATCCTGTAATCCCGGAGGGGTCATTTGTACCTCGGCGAGCCGCCGCGCTGCGTGTTTTTGCCAGCAAGAGCGCAGCTTCGTCATCGCGCGCGAACTGGAACGCGTCGTGCCGTAGAGGGGGCCAGCAACGGCACCTCTCCTCCTGACGAGGGCAGGGCGGGGCCTCAGAAACCCGCCCTGCCGTCTCGTTCTTCCGGGGCAACACGATGAATCTGTTCTCAGCGTTCGCGACCGACGTGGCCATCGATCTCGGCACGGCCAACACCTGCATCTTCGCGCGCGGCCGCGGCATCGTGCTGAACGAGCCGTCGATCGTCGCCTTCAACACGGCGCGCGGTTGCGTCGAGGCGGTCGGCACCGAGGCCCACGAGATGCTCGGGCGCTCGCCGGCCAACATCAAACCGGTCCGGCCGATGAAGGACGGAGTCATCGCCGACTTCGAAGCGGCGGAGAAGATGCTGACCCATTTCGTGCGCAAGGCGCAGGGCGTCCGCACGCTGCGCCGGCCGCGGCTGGTGATCGGTGTGCCGCCCGAGATCACCCAGGTCGAGCGGCGGGCCGTGAAGGACAGCGGGTTCCGCGTCAAGGCCAGCGAGGTCCATCTCGTCGACGAGCCGATGGCCGCGGCGATCGGCTCCGGACTGCCGGTGACCGAGGCGGCGGGCAACATGATCATCGACATTGGCGGCGGCACGACCGACATTGCGGTCATCTCGCTGGCCGGAACCGTCTACGGACGGTCGCTGCGGGTCGCCGGCAACGCCCTGGACGAGGCGATCATGCAGTACATGCGCAAAGCCCACAACCTGCTGATCGGCGAACGGACGGCCGAGCACATCAAGCTGGAAGTCGGGTCGGCCGCACCGCTCGAGTTCCCGTTGACGATGGAGGTCAAGGGACGCCACCTGCTCGAGGGAGTGCCACGGACGGTGCACATCCATGATTCCGAGATCCGTGAGGCCGTGGCCGACCCGGTCCGCCAGATCGTCGGCGCGGTGCGCGACGCGCTGGAGTGCATCCCGCCGGAGCTCTCCGCCGACATCTACGATCGCGGCGTGGTGCTGACCGGAGGCGGCGCGCTGCTCCGCAACCTGGACCAGCGTCTCCGCGCCGAAACGGGGCTGCCGGTGATGGTGGCCGAGAACCCGTTGACCTCGGTCGTCCTCGGCGCCGGCCGCATGCTCACGGACCTGCCGCTGCTCCGCAAGGTCTCAACCGACTGAGATTGCTTCGCTGCTACACCGGCCCGGGCCCTCGCGCCCGGGCTATTTATTTCGTCCCGCCTTTCGTCACGATTCCTCGTTCGGTCGGCTCCATCCCACCGTTACATAACCTGAGAGGGCCGGAATCGGGTGCGGTCGGGATTATCATCTCGGTCCATGGCGTCAGACCACAGCCATGGATGAGTCCCCTTCCCTATTGTCCACCCTCGACCTGCTCGAGCGAGCACGTCAGCGGGATCAGGACGCCCTCAATGAGTTGTTCAGGCGGAACCACGGCCCCTTGCGCCGATGGGCGCGCGGGCGTTTGCCCCGGTGGACCCGTGACCTGCGCGACACCGAGGATCTGGTGCAGGAGACGCTGGCCCAGACACTCAAACACCTCGACTCGTTCGAACATCGGCACGAGGGCGCGCTGCAGTCGTACATGCGGCAGGCGCTCATCAATCGCGTGCGCGACGAGGTGAGGCGGGTGAATCGGTATCCGGCGGTGGGCGCGCTCGACGACGCGGATCAGCAGGCGGTGCAGGCGGCGTCGCCACTGGAGGAGGCCATCGGCCGTGAGGCGCTGCAACGCTACGAGTCGGCCTTGGCCCGGTTGCGGCCGGAGGAGCGTCAGCTGATTCAGGCACGAGTGGAGATGCAACAGAGTTATCAGCAGATCGCGACGGCTCACGGCAAGTCGACTGCCGATGCGGCCCGCATGGCGGTGTCCAGGGCGCTCGTCCGGCTGGCGGAGGAGATGGACGTTGAGCCCTGAGGCCGCGCTCGACGCGCTCGCAGCCTCGGTCGCCGATGGCCAGCCGCTCGACTGGCGCCGGCTCGAAGCAGAGGCCGCGCCGCGCGAGCGCCGGTTGATCCGGCACCTCCGCCTGGTCGAGAACATCTCCTCGCTCTATCGCAGCATCGCCGATTTCGAGGAGACGGTCGTCGACGGCACGCCCGAAGGGCCGCGCTGGGGCCGGCTGGTCCTCCTCGATCGGATAGGCGCCGGCACGTCTTGCGAGGTGCATCGCGCCTTCGACACCGACCTGCACCGCCACGTGGCCCTCAAGCTGCTGCACGCCGACGGTCCGGCCACCAGGGCCGCCCACGATCGCATCCTCCAGGAAGCGCGGCGGCTCGCTCGCGTGCGTCATCGGAACGTCGTGCAGGTCTTCGGTGCGGAACAGCACCTCGAGCGCGTCGGGCTCTGGATGGAGCTGGTCGAGGGGGAGTCGCTCGATCAGATCGTGCGGACTCGCGGGGCGTTCGGCGCCCGCGAAGCCGCCGGCATCGGCCAGGATGTCTGCGCCGCGCTGGCCGCGGTCCACGCTGCGGGGCTGCTGCATCGCGACGTGAAGGCGCAGAACGTGCTCCGCGAGTCGGGCGGCCGGATCGTGGTGATGGACTTCGGCACCGGCGAGGAACGCACGCCGGTCGGCGGCACCGCCCGCCTGGTCGGCACGCCGCTGTATCTCGCCCCCGAAATCCTCGACGGCCAGCCCGCCTCCATAGCCTCGGATATCTACAGCGTCGGCGTGCTCCTGTTCTATCTCGTCACCGGTGGGTTCCCGACTGCGTCCGCCACCATGGAGCAGCTGCGGGAGGCGCATCGCGCGGCAGGGCTGCGGCACCTGCGCGACGTCCGTCCCGACTTGCCCGCGGCGTTCATCAGCGTCGTGGATCGGGCGCTCGCGCGCGCACCGGAAGCCCGATACCAGACCGCCGGAGAGCTCGAAGTCGCGCTGCGGGATCTGTCGGACGGAGGCCAGGATCAGTCAGCGACCATGGCCACGCCTCGGCCGCTTTCAGCGCCGGCGCCCTCGTCGACGTGGCGGGTCGCGACCATCGTCGCGATGCTGCTCGTCATGGCCGGGTTGCTGACGTGGACGCGCCTCGTCCATCCGCCGGCCCTCGTCTCGGGCACGCCTATCCGCATTGCCGTCCTGCCCCTGCAAGCGGCGTCGGGCTCGGCCTCGTCGGCTCTGGCGGACGCGCTGACCGATCAACTGATCGACACGCTTGGCGGCCTGAGCGCGCTGCGCGTCACGGCCCCGTCGTCCAGCGCCAGGTTCAAGGGATCGACGGCGCCGACCGACGACATCGCGAAGCAACTCGGTGTGGATATCGTCGTGACGGGTACCGTCGTGCCAGAGAAGACCGGGCCCAACGAGCCGGTCAGAGCGCGGGTGGATACCCGCGTGACGAAAGCCGGCGTGGCGACGCCGTTGTGGTCGGGTCCGACGGAGTGGGTCGCGGGCGATACCGCGGGTCTCCGTGCGGGACTCGCGCGTGTCATCGCCGGCGCGGTGAGCGCGGTGGTCACGACTCGTGAAGCGAGCCGGCTCGGGCAACGGGGGACGCTGAATCCCAGTGCGGAAGAAGCCTATTTCCGTGGCCGCAGCGAGCTGACGGCCTACGGCCCTGAGGGTGCACGGCGCGCGCTCGATCTCTTCGCGCAGGCGATTCGCTACGACCCGTCGTTTGCCGCCCCTCATGCCTGGAAGTCACGCGCCTACGTGGTGCTCGGGCAGTTCGGGCTGATCTCGGAAGGGGACTCCCGGCAGTCCGCGCTGTCTGAAGCGCGCGAGGCGCTCCGACTCGATGACGAGTCCGCCGACGCGCACCGCGCGATGGCCGACCTGACGTTCTTCTACGACTGGGACTGGGCGGGCGCCGAGCGCGAATATCTGCGGGCGCTCGAGTTGAACCCGAGTCTGGCGCGGGCACGCCTGACGTATGCGGAGTTGCTCGCAGCCATCGGCCGTTTCCAGGACGCACTGGCGCAGTCGGAGCTGGCTCGCAGCCTCGATGCGAAGTCGCCGGAGGTGATCACGTCACGCGCCGTGGTGCAGCTCTACGCGCACATGTTCGATGACGCCCGCGCGTCGCTCGACCAGGCCCTCAAGGAACAGCCCGGGTCCGCTGGCGCCTTGATCGCCAAAGCGCGTGTGGAGGCCGCGCAGGAGCGTTATCCGGAGGCGCTCGCGGATGTGAACCGGGCGTTGGCCCTGACGAGCGGCGGGGTGCCGGTCGAGATCACGCGCATCCAGCTGCTGGCGCGGAACGGAGAGTCCGACGAGGCTCGCACCGCATTGAAGGCGCTCGAAGGCCGGGCGGCGGCGGGCGAGGTGCGTGTCAGCCATCGCGATCGCGCGTATGTGCGCCTCGCGCTCGGGGAGGTTGACGCGGCGTGCGACGAGCTCGAACACGCCTACGCCGAGCGCGAGTCGGCACTGCGCTGGATCGGTGTGGATCCGCGGCTCGACGAGCTCCGTGCCAACCCGCGGTTCACTGTCATCCTGACCCGCATGGGTCTCCACTGACACATCGGTTGTCATCGCAGATGCCACCGCCCATTTTCTTGACGCTATGCTGGGCTTGCGCCTAGACTCACTCATCCAATTGCTGTCGGAGGAGTGATCTTGGCGAAAACCCGCAACGTAGCGAGCGCGAAGAAGAAGACGTCGCCGGCGAAGAAGTCGATGGCGAAGAAGTCGACTGGCGGCAAGAAGAAGGGCACGTCGACACGCGCGAAAGCGACCAAGGAGCTCGATCTGCGACCCTTGAAGAAGCAGATCAAGGCGCACGTCGAGATGCTGAGCCGCGCGACGAGCGGCGACAAGCGCGTCGCCGACGCCATCACCAGTCTGCGTCGCGTGCACATGGAACTCGATAGCCACTGCGATCCGACGATGACCATCCCGCTCGCCTAGCGCGCACCGGGGTGCGGCGAAGGCAGATGCGTGTCCGCCGTTCACCGCACCTGGTCGTGTTCTGGCGGCGCGGCGCGCTCGTCGCGACCAACTTCGCCACGCGCGACACGTCGACCGTCACGCCCTTCATTTGTCAGCTGCTCGATGCCTGCGAAGGCTGGATCACGGTTCCGCGCCTGGCGGCGCGGCTCGCGATTCCGGCTGGCGGCTCCCTCCGCGATCTTCTCGCACACCTGCTGACGCGTCACTTGCTCGAGCAGGCGGATGCACCCGTCGACAGTCGGGTCGAAGCGATGGCTGTGCTCGATCCGTGGAATCCGGAAGCGGGATTCTTCCACGCACGCACGCGCGACGTTGCGTTCGCGACGACCCGCCAGGCGGCCCGGCACGCCAGGGCGCAGGCGGAGCAGCGGCCGATGCCGCCGATCGTCAAGCGGTATCCCCGCGGCACGCGCGCGATTCCACTGCCGCCCCCGCGGCGCGATGGCGAGTTTGCCGGCGTCTTGACAGCCCGGCGGACGTGGCGGCGCTTCTCAGTGAAGCCGATTGCTCGTGAAGATCTCGCGACCCTTCTCGGATTGACGTCCGGGATCCAGCAGTGGGCCACCGCTGCGGGGCAGGAACTGGCGCTCAAGACGTCCCCCTCGGGCGGCGCCCGGCACGCGATCGAGACCTACGTCGCCGTGCGCGAGGTCGCGGGGCTGCCGGCCGGCGTCTATCACTACGCCCCGGACCGGCATGCGCTGGAGCGGATCCGCGGCCCGGTCTCGCGCGCCCGGCTCGAGGCCTACCTGCCGAACAGCGGCTACTTCGCCGCGGCCTCGGCGATGGTGTTCTTCACCGTCCTGTACGAACGCATTTTGTGGCGCTACCCGTATTCCCGCGCCTATCGCGCGGCGCTGGTGGAAGCGGGCCACCTTTGTCAGACGTTCTGCCTCACCGCCACATGGCTGGGGCTCGCGCCCTACTGTGTGATGGGACTGGCCGACTCGGTGATTGAGCGCGACCTGAAGATCGACGGCATCCGCGAGGCGGTCCTCTACACCGCCGGCGTTGGCCGTCCCCCAGCCGGATCCTCATCAGGGTCACTGCTCCGGGGGCAGTTGCACGTCCGGAAGAACAGGAGAATGGGGAAGGGGTAGCGCGAGGTTCGAGGTTCCGTGGCAGTTCTGAACAATCCGTTCTGGTCGGCCCTGACGACGGATCAGGCGTCTTTTGCGGTGGTGAGCGGGAACGTGCGCTGGTTTCCCGCCGACGTGGCGCCCTTCTGCGCCGTGGAGCGGGCAGGACAGGCAATCGACGCGCACGTCATGGCGGCGGCACTGCGCGGGTCCCCCACCCGCTATTTCGTTGGTGGGTTGCCCCGCCTGCCTTCCGAGTTCCACACCAGCCGGCCGATTACCCTGCTGCAGATGGCCTGCACCACTGTCGGTCCAGCTGGTGCGGACGACGCCGGTCTCCTCGATCTCGGGCCGGACGACGCCGCGGCGATGCTGGCGCTCACAGGTTTGGTCTTCCCGGGCTTTTTCAGGTCACGGACGTCGGATCTCGGGCGCTATGTCGGCATCAAGCGCAACGGCGACCTGGTGGCCATGGGCGGCGAACGCCTGGCCATGCCCGGCCACCGCGAGATCAGCGCCATCTGCACTCACCCGGCGCACACCGGTCACGGCTACGCTCGCACTATCGTCGGCCACCTGACCGCCCAGATCCTGGGGGAGGGGCGTCTCCCGTTCCTTCACGTGCGCGACACCAATGCCCGCGCTATCCGGCTCTACGAGTCAACCGGGTTCAGCCTCGTGAACAGCGTCTCCCTCCTCCGGGTGAACGCGGAACGTTGAACCTGAACCCTGCCTCCCTGTTCGTTCGCCGCCCCTTCGTCGTTACTTCTCATGTGTGTGGTTTTGAAAGGCAGGATCTCATGCGGGTGCTCATCAACCCCTCGCACTGGCGCGACCCCGGCTCACCAGCTGGCCGCGCCGGTATGGTCGAGCCGGACGTATTCCTGCGCCATTCACTGCGCGAGCAGGCGCGCTTGCCGCGGGAGAATGCTGAGCTTCGGCAGGCATGCGCGGACCTGACCGCGGCGGCCGAGACCTGGATCCGGCTCTACGAGGCGGCCCTGGTGCGGGCGAACGCCGCCGAGGCGATCGTTGCGGAACTGACGGATCGAACCCGCCGAATGGATCGCGCGTCATGAATGCAGAGGTCACGCGGGAGACACGGCAGCGGCTGGCCAGCATGTGTGCGGAGGATGCGGTGCTGGTTCGGGCCTGCCTGCAACATGAGCGGATGCGACGGATGTCAACTCGCGCCGCCGAAACCGCCCCGGACGCCGGTGCAGCGTCGCGGCCGGCGCCGGCCAGTGCGCACGGTCAAGGAGTCATGGCGACCATCACGAATTACGTCCCCGGCGCGGGTGTCGCGGCGAGCGCGCCGGTCGAATCGAGAAGCACGTTCCATCGCTCGGCGCGGCGCAGCCCGGTGTTGCCGCGCGGCTGGGCGCCGCTCACCGTCGACCAGCAGCGCGCGGTGCTCCGCGCCTGCGACGACGCCGCCGATCATCTGGCGTTCCGGCTCGGTTCGCTGAACGATGCGGCGGTGGACTATCGCGTGTATCAGTTGCAGAACGAGACCTGGGCCGGGCTGTGGGTCGCGACCCGTTGCCTGACCGATTGCGATGGCACGCTCAGCAACCGCGACCTGCTCGGCCTCGGTGCCGACCCGGTCCGCGCGGTGCGGATCGCGCTGGATTTCTTCAACTCCGACCTCCAGGGGCGCGGCGACTCATGGCGCCTCCAGGTCGAGAGCTCCGCGGCTCCGCACGGCGACCCTCGCCGGGTCTGACGCGCCGGAACCCGCCATCCCGCCCCATTCGCTGCCAGAGTCGTCCCGTTGCTGGGATCAGGGCTCCGGTCACAGGGATAGGTGTATCCCGTCCGGACCCCGATCCCGTCCTCTGCTCTGCAGGGCTCTAGGCTTTGGGCTCTAGGCTTTGGGCTCGAATGGCTGAAGGCTGAAGGCTCGGCTCAAGGCTCGCGGCTGCCG
>Ga0207701_10000425_pt1 | contig 43366 bp, 40 predicted proteins | sample KBSSwiSSwithPhiX_FD_184294 | JGI IMG/M metagenome (GOLD analysis project Ga0207701, IMG submission 184294) | Switchgrass rhizosphere bulk soil microbial communities from Kellogg Biological Station, Michigan, USA, with PhiX - S5 (SPAdes) (version 2) | ecosystem: Environmental > Terrestrial >... | reverse complement strand
GGGCTGGCGCGTCCAGGTGAGTTTCCGTCGCCGCCATCATTCAAATGACTGCTAATTTGCCGCAAACGAGTTCCAAGTTGGAAGGGCCGCTGGTAAAGCAGTTTTCGATTTTTCTGCCGAACAAGGTGGGGGCGATGCTGGAAATTGTGAAGCTGCTTAGCGCACATCACGCGCACGTTGTCGCCCTCAGCGTATCGGAATCCACTGACTCAGCTATTGCCCGAATCATCGCCAGCGACCCGCAGGGCGTGGAAAAATTATTCAGGGACAACAATGTGGGTTTTGGCGTCAGCCAGGTGGTGGTGGTTGAGATGCGAGAAGTGGCGACGCAGTTGGTAAAATTGCTCGCAGCATTGGTCATGGCGGAGGTCAATGTGCATTTTGCTTACCCGCTGCTAATTCGTCCACGCGGGTTTTCCGCGATCGCTCTGCACGTAGATGACACCGATTGCGCGTCCTCTGTGCTGACGGGCGAAGGATTCAAACTGCTGAGCCAGGACGATATTTCCCGATAGGTGCCAGGCGATGGTCACCGATCTAACGTTTTAACGTTTCAGCGGTCAAATATCCGGCAGATTGTTGACAGGCTAGCAACAGCGCGCATACAAGACTGGGTTTATTCCTCCCCATGCGGACTCTTCTCTCACGGGCTATCCAAATTGATCCAAGTTTTCACGTCGCCTTGGGTGTGCTTGTAATCCTTGCCATAGCCGAGGTTTTCTTTGCGACGTCGTATTACGTCGGCCGGGCGCGAGCGAACCGCGTCTCGGCACAGGCAGCTGCGGCGACGATCGCGAGTGCGCCCGCGACTTCGCCGGCTTCACCGTCAGCGCCAGCTGCGGCGCAGCCAAGCGTTGCGGCGGCCGCAGTCTTGAGCACACCACCTCCGTCCATCGTTAATCAGCTCCTGCGCGAAGGTAAAGAATTCAGGGAACGCGGCGACACGACAAATGCGCTCGCACGCTTTCAGGAAGCGTTGGACACCGAACCGGACAATACTGGCGTGCTCCAGGAGACGGCGCAGACTTACGAGTCGATGCAAATGATCGATCGCGCGAACGATGTCTGGCGCAGAATCAAGCAAATCAGTCCGTCCGATAGCGAGACGTACGCTTTAGCCGATCGTCGTTTGAAGGTCGGAGTTCCTGCTCCGCCAGCCGTCGAGCCCGGCGGCGCTCCTGCAGAAACGGACGTCCCTGCACGCAAAGATGTTGGCGGCAATGCGGACGGTCCAATCATGGGGATTTCTGACGTCACAACCAAGGAAACGTCTGATCCGGAAGCGGAAACGAATCTCGCATTGGAGATCGGGATAAAAAAACAGCCAGGTGCTGTTGTCGACCATAACAAAGTAAAAATTTTGGTGTTTCTTTATGACGTTGTGAACGACAAAGAGATCAAGCTGACAGATGCCGATGTGAGCAACGAATGGCTCACCTCGAAACACGACTGGTCGGACACGAATCCGGAAGTGCTTCTCGTACGCTACGTGCGCGCAAAAACCGGCGGCGCGTTATCCGAATCATCACTTTCGGAAGCGGCGGCAAAAGTTAAACCCGGCCAAAAGGGTCGCGGCTCAAAAGGTTCCGCGGACATCGGACAACGCAAATATCTCGGCTACATCGTTCGCGTTTACTACGGCGACGACTTGCAGGCTGTTCAGGCCGAGCCTGCACGGCTTTTGCAGCAGTTTCCTCCTTCGAAAAATCCCCCGGGCCGATGACGCGGTTTCCCATAGTCCCGACAAATGACGAAGCTCGAATGCTGAATGTCGAATCAATGACGGAGCACGAATGACGAAGACGCGGGCCAAGATCGACATGCGATTTCAGATTTTGTCATTAGACATTCCTTCGGCATTCGGCATTCGAATTTCGTCATTGAGCAGCGTGAGCAGACGCATTCTTGCCGGTGCCATCTTTGTTTTTCTTTTTGCCGCCGCAGCAGAAGCGCAGGTTCAGGTCGACCTAAAATTCAAGCGATTGCAATACATCGCGTACGAACCGGTCGTGGCGACAGTTACAATCACGAATCTGGCCGGACGCGATATTGAACTTCACGACGCCGACGCGCAATCATGGTTAGGCTTTGAAATCACGGGAAGTGAGGAACAGCCGATCGCGCCGCTCAGCAGTGCAAATCGAGAGCCGCCGTTGAGAATCCAAGCCGGCCAGAGAGTCACCCGCCAAATCGATCTCACGCCACTGTATCCCGTCCATGAATACGGCGCCTATCATGTGCGCACGAACATTTACTTCGCGGACCTGGGAAAATTTTTCTACTCCGGCACCCGAGTCTTTGAAGTCACGGACGCCCATCCCATCTGGCAGCAAACCGTTGGGGTTCCAGACGGCGCGGGCGCATCCGGCGATGTGCGCACGTATTCGCTGATGACCAATCGTTTCCCAGACCACACTTCTTTGTACGTTCGGGTGCAGGACAAAGACACAGGCGTCGTTTATGCCACCTACTCGTTAGGCCGCACCGTCTCTCTCGAGCAACCGCAGGCCGAGATCGACCGCGCCAATCAATTGCATGTTTTGCATTGCGCGGCTCCGCGCGCATGGTCGTATGCCCGCATCGGACTAAATGGCGAATTGTTAACGCACTCTTCGTTCATGGAAACCAAAACGCGGCCCCACCTTGTTCATTCGGGTAAAGGCGAAATAGCCGTGCAAGGCGGCATGGTCGATGCGTCTGCGCAAGGCTCGGGTAGCAAGGCGCCAAAACTTTCGGCGCGCCCGCCCGGCGCGCCCACAAATGACGACCGGTGATGCACAAGAATTTTTTGCGAATCCCTTTATTGGCTGCCGGTCTGGTGGCGACAGGTCTGCCATGTAGCTCCTACGCAGCGAGGAGCAGCGACTATAGTTCACCTACAACTGTCGTGATCGATGCAGGACACGGTGGATACGACCGCGGAGGCATTCCAGGCCAGAGGGTTTCGGAGAAAGAGATGACACTCGACGTCGCGCGGCGACTTAGAAGTGTGCTCGCAGCCAGCGGTTATCGGGTTGTGATGACAAGGGATAGCGACGTCTTTGTCCCATTGGGAACGCGCACTGGAATCGCCAACTCCTACCGCAATGCCATTTTTGTATCCGTCCACTTCAATTCAGCGACACGAAGGGGAGCCAGTGGCATAGAAACCTATTTTTATAGTGGCGATAGCTTATCGCTCGCTTCGGCGATTCATCATTACGTCGCTGGGGGCGCTCCGTCAGAAAATCGCGGCGTGCGTCGGCGTGGTTACTTCGTCCTGCGAAGAACGAACATGCCGTCCGTTCTCGTCGAGTGCGGTTTTCTCACTAATCCGACCGAAGCTGGGTACGTTCAGAATGCTTCTTATCGTCAAAAGCTTGCCGAAGAGATCGCAGCGGGAGTCCGAAACCGCGGTTCCGTCGCCAGTTCCCGCGGTTACATCGACCAAACCAGAGTCGCCAAATCCACGAAGAGCCGGTCGAAGCGTTCGGCCAAGAAAAGTACTCGACGGAAGAAGAAGACTTCATCGAAACCGGCTGACATGGAAGCGCGCGTGGTGTCGTCAGATCGGGAGGGTTGATTGGACCTGCCAATTTTGACTTCGGCGCAGATGCGCGCCGCTGAACGGACTGCATTTGCAAACGGCGTGCAAGTCGAGGCGCTGATGAACAAGGCGGGAGCCGGTGTTGCTCAAACCGTCACGAAATTTTTTCAAAAACCCGGTCGATGCATCGTGTTCGCCGGGAAAGGACATAACGCGGGCGATGCCTTATTCGCTGCGCAGTGTTTAGAGCGACGCGGATGGAAAATCGAAGTGCGTCTCACTTTCAAGGAAGCTGATTGCAGTGATCTAATGCGCAAGAAGCTCTCGGATCTATGCCGAAGACCGCCAGAGATTCTGGGCGGTGTGCCGTCGGAAACAGCGAATACAAATCTGGTCGCCACGCTCATCGAAGTCTCGCCCGGGGCTACGGACCAGGTAGCCACGACGCAGAATTCAACAGCGACCGAAGAGTGTTCGGGCAATGCAGCTCCGCTGGTTATTCTGGATGGTTTGCTTGGCGTCGGCGCAAAACCACCACTCCGCGAGCCGATCCGCGCCGCCTGTCGCGTCATCAATCAACAGCGAACAACAGAGAGCGCCTACGTCTTTGCGGTGGATCTTCCAACCGGTCTCGATACGGATTCAGGCAAGGCAGACCGCGATTGCGTAGTCGCCGATTTTACCGTTACGATTGGTTACGCGAAGCCAGGCCTCGTCGCCGACGGCGCGCTGAATTATGTGGGCCGGCTGGAGGTTGTGCCGCTCGATGAATTGCGGCCGCCGGAAACGAAACCGAAGGAAATTATTGCCAGCCCGGCAGTTTTTCGCGGTTTGGTTCCTAGACGCAAGTACAACTCCTATAAGAATCAATTTGGCCGCATCGGCGTAATTGCCGGTTCCAAGGGATTCGTCGGAGCCGCGCTGATGGCATCACAAGGTGCACTCAGGGCTGGTGCAGGGCTGGTGGAAGTTTTTGTTGCCGAAGAAATCTACGAGATCGTCGCCGGCGCGGCGTTCATGGAAGCAATGGTGAAGCCGGTCGCGTCCTACCGTCATTTGCTCAAGGAAAAAGCCGATGTCTGGGCCGTGGGTCCTGGTCTTGGCAAATCACGCGCGGCCGAGATCCTTGAGCTCGTTGAAAAAATGAAGCAACCCTTGGTGCTAGATGCGGATGGGCTGAACATCGTGTCTGAAAAAACTTCCGTGCTCCGGCGCTGCAAAGGCAAACGGCTGTTGACTCCGCACCCCGGCGAGATGAAACGGCTGTTCCCCGACGAGCAACAGTCGCGCGGCAAAACAGCGACGAAATTCTGTGATCGTTTTCCGGTCACACTTTTGCTCAAAGGCAGTCGTGCCATTGTCGCTGAACGCGGTCGGCCGTTGAGCTACAACACGACAGGCAATCCGGGCATGGCCACCGGCGGGATGGGCGACGTTCTCACCGGAGTCTGCGCCGGCTTGCTGGGGCAAGGTCTCTCGCCTTTCGACGCCGCGCGAGTCGGCGCATGGCTATGCGGACGCGCAGCCGAGATCGCAATTTTTAACGGCAACCAAACCGAGCAATCACTGTTGCCGCGAGATGTTCTCAATCACCTCGGCGACGCGTTCAAGGAACTGTAGAAACGTTGGAACAGACGGGCATCCGCTTCGCCAATCTCTCCTGCTTTCCTGCGTTCCTGATTCGTAGATTAATTCGCGCACTCCCCTGCGCTGTCCGCTTCCCAAGCGGCTTGGCAGTCTACCCGGCGGCTTCCCCGCTCGCCGTGTTCTTACGTTCATGATTAACTCTGAACGTGGCGAAATTTGTTCTGATCGGCAGCGGATTGGCGGGGGGCTTGCTTGCGGCATATCTCGGACGGCGCGGATACGCTGTGGATCTTTACGAGCGGCGCGCTGACCCGCGTGAAGGAAATATCGTCGGCGGACGTTCGATCAATTTGGCGATTTCGACACGCGGGATTCACGCACTGGAACAGATCGGCCTCGCTGATGAAGCGTTGCGGCACGCGATTCCAATGCGCGGCCGGATGATCCACGATAGAACCGGCCAGCTGCATTTTAGCCCGTACGATGTCGATCCGAAAAAATGTATTAATTCGATCGGACGCGCAGCACTCAACACGACCGTTATCGAAGCCGCACAGCGTTATTCGAACGTTCGTGTCCATTTCAATCACAAATGCACCGGCGTCGATATCGACTCGGCGATTGCTCATTTGGAAACTGCAAATGCGGCCGTTACCGCCCGGGGCGATGCAGTGATCGGTGTCGATGGCGCGTTCTCGGCAGTGCGCAAATCGATGCAGGACGCGGTTGCCAAATTTCAGTACGACGAAATTTATCTTGCTCACGGTTACAAGGAATTGACCATTCCGCCCGGATCAGACGGTTCATGGCGAATGGAAAAGAACGCGCTTCACATCTGGCCACGGAAAAGTTTCATGATGATCGCGTTGCCTAATCCAGACGGGTCCTTCACTTGCACGCTATTCTGGGAATTTGAAGGCCCGCGCAGCTTCGCCACGACGAAGACCGATGACGACGTGCGCCGGTTTTTCGAGGAAGAATTCCCCGATGCTGTAACGCTTATGCCAAATTTGCTCGACGATTTTCGGAATAATCCAACAGGTTCACTCGTGACCATTCGTTGTGCGCCGTGGTTTTATCGAGACAAGACCTGCCTCGTCGGCGATGCCGCGCACGCGGTCGTACCATTTTATGGCCAGGGGATGAATGCTGCCTTCGAAGATTGCGCCGTGCTGGATGAATGCCTCGAACAATTTCCCGATAACCGCGAGCGCGCATTCGCCGAATACTTTGGTCGCCGAAAAGAAAACGCCGATGCGCTTGCGGCCCTCGCGATCGGGAATTTCATCGAGATGCGAGACAAGACCACGTCCAAAACATTTCGCGCGAAAAAGAAGCTCGATCACTCGCTCGAAGCCGCATTGCCCGGAATCTATCTGCCGCTTTACACGATGGTGACGTTTACTCTCATTCCTTACGCGCAAGCCACGCGTCGCGCAAAACGACAAGACCTTTTCATTTACACGACACTGCTAATACTCGCGGTTTCGACGTTGATACTGCTATTACGATTTATCACCGGCTAACGAACTACCTTGCTCTCGCGCCCGCGAGCGACATAAACTGAGAGCAATTCGAGCAAATTCCGATGCCGCACAAAAAAGCGCTTAAGAACCCGCCGGTTTATCGTTACCTGCGCGGATACGCGCTCGATCCTGGTTTTTCGACGCGGCTGGACACGGCGGTGATTAACGAAGTCGTTTACAGTGTTCCGTTTGAAAGCTTGGAACCGGGACCGATCGGCAAATACATCGAGGTGATCGACGTCGATCCACCGAGCAAGTGCTGGTACGAGCCTGTTGATCTTGGCGCCGAACAAATCGCATCGCAAAACGGCCTGGCACCGAGTGAAGGCAATCCACAGTTTCATCAGCAATTCGTTTACGCGGTAGCGATGAAAACGATTCGCCATTTCGAGCGCGCGCTCGGACGGAAAATCATCTGGTATCCGCGAAAAGTGACCCCGACCGAATGGAATTATGTTCAGCGCCTGCGCTTGTATCCGCACGCGATTCGTGATGCCAACGCGTATTACGATTCGAATAAGAAGGCGATCTTGTTCGGTTATTTTTCCGCAGCCGATCAATCGCAAGGGGCCAATTATCCCGGCGGGCTGGTCTTCACCTGCCTGAGTCCAGACATCGTGGCTCATGAAATGACACACGCAATTCTCGATTCCATTCATCACCGCTATCTGGAGGATACAAATGTGGACGTTGCGGCATTTCATGAAGGTTTCGCCGACATCGTGGCTTTGCTGCAACGTTTTACCTTTTGCGAATTGGTGGAGCACCAATTATATGCCAGCGCTGGGAGGTTGGATCGTTACACCGTGCTCGGTGAACTGGCGACGCAATTTGGGGAAGCGCTGGAAGGCAATCGCGGTGCGCTACGCAGCCTGATCGGGCGATGGAACGAAGAGGGTAAATGGGAGCCGTTGAGACCAAGCCCGTCAGATTATGCTAACAACGTCGAGGCACATGATCGGGGTGCAGTGCTCGTCGCTACGGTTTTCGATGCGTTTCAACGCGTCTATAATTATCAGACGCGCGATCTCGTGCGCATCGCCAGCAACGGCACCGGTATCCTGCCGGAAGGAAGCATTAGTCGCGACCTTGTTCATCGCCTGGCAGAAGAAGCAAGTGAGATCGCCGAACACCTCCTGCATATTTGCATTCGAGCGCTCGATTATTGTCCACCGAACGATATTTCTTTCGGCAGTTATTTGCGCGCTCTCATCACCGCCGATCTCGACATTGCACCGGAAGATGAAAACGGTTATCGCTTGGCGCTAATTGAGGCTTTTCGTGCGCGCGGCATTTTCTTTGACCGGGTTAACACCCTGTCGATCGATAGCCTGCGATGGAACAGGCCGGACTTTACGGCCAAGGAGACGAACGCTATCAACTGGCTCGCCGACAAGTTAAAGCCCTACATCCGCAGCCTTGTCGAAACAACCGATCGGGAGGAACTTTATGAGCGCTCACAACAAGCACAGGAAAAACTCAATGAATTGTTGATGGGAAAAGAGGGAGTTTTCTTCCAGACCGACTCGGAATGGGAAAATTTCCTCAACAAGCTCGGCCTCACATCGCGGCCGGTCTCTCAACTTTTCGGGAAAAATTCGTCAAAGGTACGTTTCTTCCGCAGCGGCCGGCCGGATAACCGTTACATTCCAAAGATTGAGGTCCACACCCTGCGTCCCGCTTTTCGCGCCGGTCGCGAGAGTCGTCAGGTCGAACAGGTCCTCGCAACGTTCACTCAAAGCATCGAAGTAGATGTGGGCGAAGATGGCGTCATCAAACCAATGATATTTCGTGGCGGTTGTTCGCTCATTCTCAAGCTGGGAGATCTCAATGTGGTCGAATACGTCATCGTCAAGAACATTAGAAGCTATCAGCGATTCAGTGATCAGGCCAAATACGTGAAAGGCGAAGACGAAAACGCTGCGCGCGCGTCGTTTTCACTTTATTCCGACGGCGACCGCGAACTGCGCCTCGATTTCAATCTTTTGCATCGCCTTAGTTCATGAACACGAAAGTTTCGGCCAAGATTTGCATGTTCCGGCTCAATGAACTGGGGGATTGCTTTCTCATCACGTTTACTGCGGGCAAATCGAGCAGCCGATTGCTGATCGATTGCGGTTCATTTCGAAATACCGGGCCATCGATCCAGCGGATCAAGCAGATTGTCGGAGAGTTGGGCAAAAAGCTCGACAAAAAACCGCTCGATGTCGTCGTCGGCACCCATCAGCACAACGATCACTTGAGCGGCTTTGTGCATTGTGAGAAACCCTTTGAGAAATTGAAAGTGCAAGAGGTTTGGCTTTCCTGGCTTGACGATCCCACCGATGGCAAAGCGCGGGAGATTGGCAAGGCGCACCACAACCTAAGACTGCAACTCGCGACAGTACGCGACATTCTGCAGCCGATGGTCAAGGGTAAAACCAAAACGCGACCGACAGCGGCGCGCGCGTTCGAAGTGCTGGATGACATGCTGGGCTTCGATGGCGCGGCCACAGAAGGCCCACCGGATGTTCCCGCCAGGGGAGTGAAAATTCTCAAATCAATCGGCCAAAAAAAATCTGAACCTGAATATCTGCGGCCGGGCCGCACTTTGCAGATGCCAGGCCTCCCCTCCGGAACGGTCCGGGTGCATGTGCTGGGTCCACCACGCGTCGAGGGTGTCGAGCGCAAAAATGACCCGCTTTACCGCATCGATCCGAAGAAAGGTGAAAGTTACGATCCGTCTCTTGCTGCAGCCACACTTCACGCAAGCAAATTCCTTGACGCGGTTCAACGCACGAAAGGCGTTTCTGCGTTCAGAGAAGAAGATTATCCTTTTAACCAGAGATATAAGAGGACCGCCAAATCCTCTGCTAATCTTCGGACGCTGATCAAGCGGTATGGTGGCCGGACAGAGGCGTGGCGAAAAATTGATGACGACTGGCTGCAACAGGGGGGCGCGCTGGCTCTCTATCTTAATAACTTTACTAACAATTCCAGTCTAGTCCTCGCAATCGAATTGGTGGAAAGCGGCAAGGTATTGCTTTTCGCAGCCGACGCGCAAACCGGCAATTGGGATAGCTGGAAAGATGTGAAATGGGAGAATACGGATGTGAAGACTGACGATCTTCTAAAGCGGACGGTGTTCTACAAGGTTGGCCATCACGCCAGCCACAACGCGACACTTGTCGAGGTGTTCGAGAAAATGAACAGTCCCGATCTCGTCGCACTGATTCCGGTGCACAAACAAGATCCGAATATCACCAAGGCTAACGGATGGAGGATGCCGGCAAAAAATCTATTCAACAGACTAAAGGAGAAGACGAGCCACCGCGTCCTGCAAATGGACAACGAAAATCCGCCTGATTGCGACCCGGCAAAAAGCCCGGCAAAGGAGTCTTGGAAGAAGGTCGGAATCACGCCAACGATCACCAACAACACGATTGAGATCGAGATTGACGGATGACGCCAGTGAACACGCAGTTTGGGTCGGTACTTCTGCCCTAACCAAGCCAGAAGAGGAAGCCAATAGGGCAGTCTTCAACGCCTTACAGTCGGCTGTGATGTTGAGGTTTCACAAACCTGGGAGCTTGCAATTCGTCCATGCTGGGATTACCGAAACGGTTACCATGGCTGACACATATGTTCCATTGATCAGTTCCGGCATAGCCGGCCCACTCGGTGTTCTACATCTCCCGCGTCTCTGGCAGAAGGTTTCACTGGAAGAAGCGGGGAAACTTGCTTCCGGTTACCCTGGCATTGGCCACGGCTTCGATGCGATGACGCTCGCAGCGCTCGGACTCGAAGAGCAGGCAGTCCGAGACTACATCAAACAAAGCAAGCCAACTTATCCGCAGTTCGAGGCGTGGGTAAAGAAAAACGCAAAGTCATTAAATCCGGACGCCGTCAAAAAGCACAACGCTGCAGTGAGCGGCTACAATCATGACGACGAAACGCGCAAGGGAATTTTGGGCACCTGCAAGATTGCGGATGACGCTTCTTCGCCAAAAGACGCGGTGAACCTGAACAATCTGGACGATTGGTACGAGTTTCACCAGGCGGTGCTGAAGTAAGTTTGTTTTGACCGATTTGAAATGAGTCGCTCCTCGCGACGACCGACTCTACAACTGCATTGACGCCAACATATAGCGCATACAGCTTGCCGCATGCCTGCGACCCAAACCAGAGACGGATCGAATTTTCGCAAAGCGGCTGCGACTTTTCGGCCCGGCGCGGAGATGCTCCCGCAGCGATATTTCGTTTCGGAGGAGATTTTTGCTCAAGAGTTGCAGAGCATATTCACGACCAATTGGGTGTTGGTGGGCCATCAGAGCCAGCTTGTTAAACCGGGCGACTATTTCCTTGCTGATGTAGCCGGCGACAGTTTGATCGTGGTGAAAGATCAACGATCAACGATCCGCGCGTTTTACAATGTTTGCCGCCACCGCGGGGCGCGTCTTCGCGATGAGCACAGTGGACACGCTGCGGCGATTCAGTGCCCGTATCACGCGTGGACGTACGCGCTGGACGGGCGCTTGATTGGCGCGCCGCACATGGATGAGACGCCGGGATTTAACAAGGCTGAATATCCGTTGAAGCCGGCGCGGCTTGGCCTTTGGGAAGGTTTCATTTTCCTGAATCTCGGAAATGATTCCGGTTCGTTAGAGAAATGGTTTGAGCCGATCGGCGGAAAATTTTCACCTTGGAACCTGGCGAGACTGCGCTCGGCGAAACGAATCGAGTACGACGTTCGGGCCAATTGGAAGTTGATGTTTCAAAACTACTCTGAGTGTTATCACTGCCTGGGCGTGCATCCGGAATTGTCGAAAATATCACCGTACGATTCCGCGGAGAACGATCTGATCGAAGGACCTTTCCTGGGTGGATTCATGCGGATCGCGAATGACAAAAGTCTGACGATGAGTGGCAATGCCTGCGCGTTACCCGTCGGCAATTTTGGCGACGACGATTTCCGGTTCGTTTTCTACTACTCGATTTTTCCGAACATGTTGCTGAGTCTGCACCCCGATTACGTGATGGTGCATCGAGTTGAGCCGCAATCGCCAGAACGAACGCTGATCTTCTGCGATTGGTTCTTCAATCCGGCGGCATTTAAGCGCGGCAATTTTAATCCGAACGATGCGGTTGAGTTCTGGGACATGGTCAACAAGCAAGACTGGCACATGTGCGAGTTGAGCCAGCAAGGCATTTCGTCGCGCGCGTACGAACCTGGTCCGTACTCAGCTCGGGAGAGTATCCCGGCAGCTTGGGATCGAGAATATTTGCGTCACTTGCGGTGACGCTGCTCAGGAACACGGATTCTATCCGGAAGGTCGGCCGACTTCCTCTAAAGGCGAGCCACCCGCTCTACAGATTGGCAAGGATTTTTGTGGCCATCGCTTTTTCCGAATCGAGAACCGCCTTCGGAGCAGGACCGTGAAATCCAATCGTGATGAGGACGTCGCCCTTGAGGACATGCAACATTGCCATGCCAGTCTCGTTAGGACAGAAGATGGCTTTGTCACCAAGCCCTTCTACCGGAGTCGATTTGCTTTTATCGGCGGGCAGCATGGAAAACATTGTCTGAGTAAGATGCGGCGGAGCGTCTTGCCCTGCATAGAGAACGTCGAAATAGATCCCTTTATCGCCTGCGATCGCTCGATAACTCCACTCCGACTCATAGTAGCCGCCACTGCCGTTTTTGTTGTGGCCCTTGGCGTCTTTGACCGGCTCGCCCAGAATTTTCTCGACATCAGACTTGGTGATGACTTTTGGGACGTCGATTTTGTCGCCAGCCATTGCGGAGCGCATGCCGGCACAAATAATGATCAAAATAGCGAAGCCAATCATTGTCCTTCTCATAAAATCCTCTGGGTGAAGTTCGAGGCGAAGCATGACGGAATCGCAGCGCCACATCAATCTTCAATTATGCGCGACCGAAGAATCGCGCTTTGTGATCAGGAATCTAACATCTAGTGTCCAGCATCAGAAGCCATGCCGCCGCCACTGACGTATGCCAGTTACCTCGATCTGGAGAAGCTGCTCTCGATGCAGAAACCGCGCTCCAGCCCACCGGAACACGATGAGACGCTGTTCATCATCATCCATCAGACGTATGAGCTTTGGTTTAAGCAGTTGCTGCATGAGTTTGATAAGATAAAGAGCGATTTTTCCGGAGGCGATCTCTTCGGCGCGATCCACACGTTCAAGCGCGTGCGTACCATTATGAAAGTACTCGTGGCGCAGATCGACATTCTCGAAACGATGACGCCATCGTCCTTTTCAAGTTTTCGTGATCGGCTGGAGACAGCATCGGGGTTTCAATCCGTGCAATTTAGGGAGGTTGAGTTCGCACTTGGATACAAGCGCGCATCAACTGTCAATTATCTAAAGCCAGACTATCCGGGGTACGATCGGCTGAACCAGCGTCTGCGTGAACGCACAGTGGTGGATCATTTCTATGATTTTCTCGAGACGCGGGGCGCACAGATCCCTCCTGAGTTGAAGAATCGCGACGTCACCCAACCGAACGGGCCAGACGAGCGAGTACAGCAAGAAATTTTGCGCCTATACAAGAATTCGCCTGAATGCTCGATCCTTTTCGAATTGATGACCGATTTTGATGAAGGCCTGCAGGAGTGGCGCTATCGACACGTGAAGTTGGTTGAGCGCACGATCGGTGCGAAGAAAGGCACCGGCGGATCGCCAGGTGTCCCGTTTCTAAAAGAGTCGCTATTCAGACCGATCTTCCACGATCTCTGGGCCATCCGACACCAAATGTGACACTGCGGTGCCGTTGAAACGTCGAAGGGTTGAAGCGTTAAGCCGGCTCGAAATGTCACGTTGCACTTCAACGCGTCAACGCTCCAACGCTTCACGATCACAGCCGGAGAAATTCGCGCACCGTTCCTGAAAATAATTGTTCTTTCTCTTTTTCGTGAAGCCTCATGGATTCGATCAGTTTGCCAGGATGCGTTTCGCCTAACGAAAACGGGTAATCAGAACCGAAAGCGACCCGGTCTGCGCCGAACAATTTGAGAAGCAGTTTCAACGCGTCGGCATCATGGAGAAGTGAGTCGACATAAAATCGCGCCGGCATTCCATCGTGGGCGAGATAGCGACGTGGACTGGTTGTGTTTTCCGCCGCCACTACATCGGGGCGCACGCGAAATGCGTGATCAACGCGACCGATCGTAAATGGAAACGCGCCGCCACCGTGCGCAAACGCAACGCGCAGCTTCGGAAACCGCTCGAACACGCCTCCAAAAATCATGGAACAGATCGCGAGAGACGTTTCTGCCGGCATCGCGACCAGCCACGGAAGCCAATATTTCGGCATGCGCTCGCTACCCAGCATGTCCCACGGATGAACAAAGATTGCGGCATCGAGTTCCTCAGCGGCGCTCCAGACTGGCTGAAGCGCTGCGTTATCGAGGTTCAGAGTGTCCACGCGTCCGAAATTCGGATTCGCGTCAACGTGGGTTCCGATCTCCGCGCCGCGAAGCTCGAGTTGCTGAACGCAGCGTTCCAGTTCGGCCGCAGCCAGGTCAGGGTCTTGCATCGGAATAGTTCCAAGACCGGTGAAGCGCGTCGGATGATCGCGAACCACTTCCGCTATGTGGTCGTTGAGCCGTCGGGAAAGATCGAGCGCATCAGTCGGTTTTGCCCAATAACTGAACATCACCGGAACCGTAGATAGGACTTGCATCGAGATACCCTCCCTGTCCATCTCTTCGATTCGGCGCGTTGGCTCCCAGACGTTGTCGGTGATTTCGCGAAACAACCGATCGCCGACCATCATGCGCGCGCAGCACGGCTTGTAATGATCCAGCCTGATAAAACCGCCGTAGCCGTATTTCTTGTCTAGGTCCGGCCAGTCGCGCGGCAAAATGTGGGTGTGCAGATCGATCTTCAAGGGGTGTAGCGTCCGCTGTCTCAGCGGAGTCTATGCGCTGGGGACAGCGCACACTACAATGATTTTACCGGCTCTGCTTTTTCCACTTTCTTACCGCACTTCTTGCAGGTCCGGCGCGCATCATCTCTCCAGAATTCGAGCATTGCCTTGCTAAAATGATCGACGATGTCTTTGCAATCGAAGTGAATGTCTTCCACCAGTGCTCCACAATTTTCACAGTAGAAAATTACGTGCTCCTTTTCCCCCGGCGGACGGCGCCGCTCTACAACCAACCCAATCGTGTCTGGCGGGCGCTGGGGCGAGTGCGGCACATTGGGCGGAATGAAAAACGTTTCGCCCTCGCGGACAATGTGGTCAACGATGCGGTCGCCTTCGCGAATGCGCACCTTAATGTCCCCTTTGAGCTGAAAGAAGTACTCTTCGGAATCAACGAGGTGAAAATCGTTCCGTGCGTTGGGACCTTTGATGACCATTACAAAAAAATCACGGCCGTCGTAAAGATACCGGTTGCTCACCGGCGGTTTGAATTTTTCGGCGTTCTCTTCGATCCACTTCTCTACATTAATTGGCGATTGCACTCTGGTCATAGACATGAGCGTATTTGACGCGTGCAAGGCGTCAAACTCACTTCATCGCAGCTAGAATGAGGCTCGTGCCTCCTTGCCCATCTTGTTCCACCCGCTTAAGCATCGGGACTCCTTGAACGACCATGAATTTTCCGATCTCGATCAAAGCCTAAGGGCTCAACCGGGCGGCCGAGACCCAGCGCTTTTCAGAGGCGACCAACCGGCCTGTTAAAAGCGACTTTAGAGTTGAATGAGTAAACTCCCAGTGAATAGTATCCGCCGCTTCGTGAATAATGTCCCCCTAGTGAGAATTGCCGTGACGCTGCTCGCGGCGCTAATCATTTGCAGTTGCGAAGAGTATCCACAGCCGTATTCGCCGACCGGCTTCTATCCGCGCGCTGCACCCGCGGGCTGGTGGAACGATAATGGCGTTTCCGGAAGTCCGAGGATCGTCGTGCACATCGGCGAGCAGAAAGCTTACTTTTACAAAGGCAAAACCGTGGTCGCCGAAACGACCGTCTCGACCGGTAAACCTGGTTTTGGGACTCCGCCGGGCCGTTATACGGTGCTTTCGAAAAGTGCCGACCACGTCTCGAGCCTGTTCGGCGATTACGTGGATGGTTATGGAAATGTCGTTAGGTCAAATGTCGACTCGCGAAAGGACCGCCGTCCGAAAGGAACCCATTTCGATGGCGCCCGAATGCCGTATGCGATGTTCTTCAGAGGCGGTTACGCAATGCATCAGGGCTATGTACCGCCATTCGCGGCGTCTCATGGTTGCATTCGTTTGCCAGGACGAATGGCAGCACTGTTTTTCGAACATGCTTCCGTCGGAACTCCGGTCACCGTAACCGAGTAAGTTTGATGCCTGATTCAACTCGGATCATTCAAAGCGCTCAACGGGATGCTAGTGAAGACGATTCCCGGCTCTGCCGGGCAGTTGAAAAGTTAAACGGTTGAAGGGTTGAAACGGGCAGACAGGATTGTCTGCGTCACTTCGCCGCGTCGCCCATTCGCCGATTCGCTGTTTCGTTCTTCTTTCTGGGAGAAAATGGTGCCGGCTTTCTGTTCGATGTTCATCTGTCAGTGCGGAGTGCGCGCGTGTGCCTCAGATTGGAGGCGTGCTAAACTATAGGGAGCCATGCATAAAAGTGTCATCGCTGCAGAAAGGGTTTCCGATGCGGTCCTAACGAAGGAGGAGCTGCAACGCTATTCGCGGCACCTGATCATGCCCGAAGTGACTGCCGAGGGACAGAAACGACTCAAAGCAGCGCGTGTTTTGTGCATTGGCGCCGGTGGTTTGGGCTCCCCCGCCGCGCTGTATCTGGCAGCAGCGGGTGTGGGAACACTTGGCCTTGTCGATTTCGACCGGGTCGATCTTACCAATCTGCAACGGCAGATTCTTCACGGAACAAAAGATATTGGGCGTAGCAAACTTGAATCGGCGCGCGACCGGCTGCGCGACATCAACCCAGACATCGAAATCCAGCTGCACGAGTGCCGATTATCCAGCGAAAACGCGGAGAGAATCGTCGCTGACTACGACGTGATCGTGGACGGCTCGGATAATTTCGCCACGCGCTACCTATCCAATGACGTTTGTGTTTTCGCGGGGAAGCCAAATGTCTACGGCTCGGTGTTTCGGTTCGAGGGCCAAACGACCGTGTTTGCGCCACACCTGGGCGGACCTTGTTATCGTTGTCTGTTTCCGGAGCCGCCTCCGCCGGCGTCGGTCCCGAACTGTGCGCAAGCGGGTGTGCTCGGCGTTCTGCCTGGCATCATTGGAATGCTTCAGGCGATTGAGGCAATCAAGCTGGTCGTGGGCATCGGTGAACCCATGATTGGACGTTTGCTGCATTTCGACGCGCTTAAGGTCACATTTCGCGAGCTAAAGTTACGGCGCGATCCGCAGTGTCCCGTTTGCGGCGAAAACCCGACAATCTTTGCGCCGATTGATTATGATCAGTTTTGCGGGCTGCGGGATGACGCAAGCGTTCCGGGAATATCGGTACAGGAATTAAAAGCAAAGATGGATGCGCGCGAAGCGTTCGACTTAATCGATGTACGGGAGCCGTTCGAATTCGAGATCGCACGAATCGATGGTGCGAAACTGATCCCGCTCGGTGAAATCGTCGAGCGCGCAGATGAACTGCGCCGCGAGCAAACGTTTGTCGTCCATTGTCACAGCGGTCGCCGCAGCGCAGAGGCCGTGCGATTGCTGAAGCAACAAGGTTTCGCCAACGTATATAATCTCGAAGGCGGAATCGATGCCTGGTCGGACTTCATCGATCCGACCGTGCCGAAATACTGAGAGAATTTCATTAACACCGCGGCTTTAGCCCGGTGCATTAACATGCCGATGGCGAATCGAACCGTTTTAACGGTTTCGGCGTGTTATAAGCCGTTGAAACGGCTTGCGGATCCAACTTGCCATATTACCACCGGGCTAACGCCGCGGTGTTAATCAGATTTCTTGACGGCCGTAGCGAGTTCGTCCGCGCTGGGAACGCTGTGCCATAGCGCTAACAATTCCCCGGTCTGTCCAAATACGAACACGCAGAAATCCGTTGCGCTCGCGGACTGACCTAACTGCGAAGCGCTTGTCCCGTCAAAATCGATGACGACAAATATGTCGCTTTTGGCATCGCGCACGATTTTCTGCGCGTCATACCGCGCTTGAAGCCGTTTTGCCTCTTCACGCACCCGGTGCCGGATGAGCCCAGTCGCCAGCCGGCGACCTAATGCCATATGTCTGCGCGTGAAATGAACAACGGTAATCATTCTGTAAGCCGGATTGCCGAGACAAAAATCTGGAACATGGTCGCCCACTGTGCGCGCCTGTTCGCGATCAGCACTCGTCGTCCACACGACGATGGTGACGTGTCCATCGGCTGTGGAGTGCTTGTTGCCGTCGATATCGACAAAGCTAATCGAATAGGTGTCGCCAATTGAAAGCGCGCCACGCGCAGGCATGCCGGCGAGGAGGAGCACCGTCGCCAGCGACAAAAAGATTTGAAGTGCACGCACACTCACAAGTAAGCAAATTGTCGAGAATGCGCATCACTGACAACCCTCAGCCTCGTCGCTCCCGCAGTTTTTCACTTTGGGCCACAAACGCGAATCTGAGCTGGGTTTGGCTCTCGCTGCTTTTCGTTAGCGGGTTAGCTGGATGCGATCGAGTAGGCAATTCTCGCTACGCTCAACTGATGCAGGACGCAGACAATAAATCAGCCCAGGGTGACTTCGAGAGATCGGTGAACCTTTATGAAGCTGCACTCGATGACAGCCCACGTGGTGCCGAGGTCCACTATAAACTGGCTCTGCTTTATGATGACAAACTCAACGATCCCGTGAGCGCGGTGCACCATTTCAAACGCTATCTCGCTCTAAGTCCAAATGGCCCGCATGCAAAAGACGTCAAGGATTCGATCAAGCGCGACGAAATCGCCGCGCTCACGGCGTTGTCCGGCGATTCCGTTATCACTCGGGCGGAAGCGGCGCGACTGCGCAATGAAAATCTAACGCTGCACAAGCAACTGGAAGAACGCGCCGCGTCGCGAACAGCATTAGAGAAGTTAGAAGCAGCCGACGCCAAAAAGAGCGGATCAAAGACAGCAGGCCAAACCTATGTTGTCCGATCGGGAGACACGCTTTTTTCGATTTCGCGAAAGTTTTATAAGTCTTCGAAACGTTGGAAAGCCATCCTTGAAGCGAACAAAAAAAATATTCGCGATCCAAAAGACCTCACGGTCGGTCAAACGCTAGTAATTCCGTAGCACTTCTTGCTACGAGTAGCTTCTAAGAACGTACGAGATTATTAGGTCCGGTTTGGTCAAAAGCGATGCGCGGACGCATCGCACTCCAAAGCACTTCGTGCGAAATGACGAAATGCGGCAGCATTGTTTCGCGGTAGCTTTGGGAGTGCGCGTCCTCGCGCCGCTTTTCGTTTCACTGCACTGAATCGATTCCGATCAACTCGCGTTGCCAGGGAGCCAGCAAGGCCATTGCCCGCGTCGGATCAGCTGCAATAGCCTCGAGAGCGCCGCGCGATGCAATGAAAGATCGCTCCAACCCAAGTTGCACAGCCGCTTTATCTCGTCGTTCCCGCAACTGATCGGCGCGCCGACGCGCTTCGGCGGCCGGCCGGGAACCCGAGCGGCGTCGCATAACCGGCCACTCCGATTGCGGCGATTGCAACGCAATTTTTGCTACCTCGCGGAATGTCTGCCGCCGTCGAGTGGAAAAATGTTTATAATCGGGTACGCGTCCCGAGGTGAAACTTTCCGCCGCGTTCAAGAGTTCGCGGTTCTGTAAAATATGAAATGGTGGTCGATCTGCCATTTCCGCTTCAGCTTCCCGCCATTGCCACAGTGCGCGAAGAACGGCTCCCGCATGCGGATCGAGCGCTCCGGCTCCTCCAATGCGCCAAAGTTCATCCTGGATGCGTTCGCGTTGAGTGGCGGCCAACTCGATTGCACGCCCACAAGATTGCCGGAACCAATCGAGGCGATGAACTCGCGCCAGCTCCTCCTCTAATTCTGCGGCGAGTGGCAACAAATAATGGACGTCGTCCATCGCGTATTTCAGCATCCGCGCCGGCAGTGGTCGCAGCGCCCAATTCGCTTTTTGCGAATGTTTGTGGAGCTCGATGCCGAAAAAGCGCTTCACCAGCGCACCCAGACTGAATTCGCGGATCCCAAGCAATCGCGACGCAATCACTGTGTCGAAGATTTTGCTCGCCCTGAAATTCAAACCGCGTCGGAGCATGCGCAGATCGTAATCGGCGGCGTGCAAAACAATCTCTCTCGATTCCAATGCGTGGCGCAGTGGTTCCAAATCCAGATTGCTCAACGGATCAACAACAAAATCACGCTGCTTACTAACGGTCGTCCTGAGCGAAGTCGAAGCACACTGCGGAATTACCTTTACGTCGGCGCCACGGGATTCCTCGACTTCGCTCGGAATGACTTCTTCAGGCGCGCTGATCTGAATCAAACAAAGCTTTTCCCGGTATGAATGCAGGCTGTCTGCCTCAGTATCGACTGCGACGCGATCGGCCGCCTGGATTTGCGGAATTAAATCGGCGAGCTCCTGCTCCGACGCGATAACGTCGTGTGAAGCGGATTTTGCGAGCGCCATCTCTCTCACCGCAGCCCGCTCAAGAGCAATTCGGCGTTCGTTTTGGTCGCGTGCAGGTTATCGATGAGCTTTTCCATCGACTCGAGCGGGGGCAACGCGGCCATTGTTTTGCGGAGCATCAGCACGCGTTCCCATTCCTCGGGATGGTAAAGCAATTCCTCGCGCCTTGTAGCCGAGAGCATTGGGTGAATCGCCGGGTAAACCCTTTTCTCCTGCAGCCCCCGATCGAGATGCAATTCCATGTTCCCCGTGCCCTTGAACTCTTCGAAGATCAGTTCGTCCATGCGGCTGCCGGTTTCGGTCAACGCCGTGGCTAGCACAGTGAGGCTGCCGCCTTCTTCCGCGTTCCGCGCTGATCCGAAAAATTTCTTCGGTTTGATCAGCGCCTTCGCTTCGACACCGCCCGACATGATACGGCCTTTGCCCGGCTCCAGATTATTATATCCTCGCGAAAGTCGCGTGAGGCTGTCGAGCAACAGCACCACGTCGTGTTTCATTTCCACGAGGCGTTTTCCGCGCTCCAGCACCATCTCCGCCACTTGCACATGGCGCTGCACGTTTTCGTCGAAGTTTGAATGATAAATCTCGCAGTCGATCTCCCGCTGCAAATCCGTCACTTCCTCCGGCCGCTCGTCCACTAGCAGCAGGATAAGAACAATCTCCGGATAATTTGCCCGAATCGCTTTTGCAATTTCCTTCAGCAAAATGGTCTTGCCCACCCGCGGTGGCGCTACGATGAGGCCGCGTTGCCCGCGACCCAGCGGCGTCAGTAAATCGACCGCGCGCGCGCAGACGGAGCTCGTGTTTGGATTCTCCAGGATGATTCTGCCCTGCGGAAACTGTGGCGTTAGTTTGTCGAACGCGGTCGATTGCTTCCATTCCTCGGCAGGTTGATGCTCGACCTTCGTAACCTGATCGAGCGACAGGAACTTCTCGCGTTGCACTGGCAATCGCACCGTGCCGCCAACTTTTTGCCCCGGGCGCAGGTCGTATTGCTCAATCAGAGTGCGCGGAACGGCCACATCCTCAGGAACCGGCAGAAAATTCAACTTCGGCCAGCGCAGCATCGCGAACGAATCGCTCACTTGATCGAGAAATCCTTCCGCCGAAACAGCCGCGCCACGCGAGATTGCAGCCCGCACGACATCCAGAATGTGCTGGTGGCGTGAGCGGGCCGGATGCAAATGCAGATCGAAATCGCGCGCAAGCGCTTTGAGCTTCTTCTCCGAAAACTCCTGTAGCTCGTTTAAATCAAGCGCCCGCGGAGCTGTAGTGGCGGCCGTGTCGGCCGCATCTTGTTCATGCGGTTCCTCTACATCTTCCATCTGTGAAACTGATGTCTCTACTTTTTCGTCCATGTTTGCCCTTGCCATGATGCGACCAAGAATCGCGCCTGCTCCATAAGCGAGGTTCGGTCCCCGTTGTTCCAAACGACGTGATCCGCGCGTTTGATTTTTTCTTCGATCGGCATTTGCGAGTTAATCATCTGTTTAGCTTCGGCGTTTCTGACCGACATTCGTTTTCGTAACCGGGCCAGCTGCACCTTCTGCGAACAGGCCACCACCACCACTCGGTCGCACAAGCTTTCACCGCCGGTCTCATAAAGAAGTGGAATGTCAGCAAAGAAAAACTTGGGAGAATTGCGATGCTCTTTCGCCTCTGTCCTCCATTGGCGGCGAATCCGCGGATGGAGGATCCGCTCGAGCGCGCGTTTTTTGGTCGCGTCGGAGAACACTATCGCGCGAAGCTTCGGCCGATTCAAGTCGCCTGTGCTTGAAAACGCTTGCGCGCCGCATTCACGACGAATCTGTTTCTGAACTTCCGGCCGATTCAGGAGCGCATGAGCCGCCTCGTCTGCATCGAAGAATGTTGCGATCGACAGAAGCTCTCGCAGACAATCGACGAAAGTGCTTTTCCCCGTGGAAATTCCGCCGGTAATCCCAATTGCAGGCATGAGTCAGGAACGTAGAAGTTATTGGGGCCACAGCTTTGCGCTGCCTGAAATGCGCGTATCATGCAGAATTTATGACGCAAGAAGTTTTGGCAGGAAAAATCGGGCTTGTGTTCGGCGTAGCGAACAAGCGCAGCATCGCCTGGGCGATCGCAAAGGCGTGGGCCGCGGCGGGTGCGCGCCTGATTTTCAATTATCAAGGCGAACGGATAAAAGAGAATGTCGAGGAATTAATCGGCGAGTTTGGTGAAAAGACTCCTCTGTTTCCCTGCGACGTCACAAGCGACGATGAGATCAAAGCATTTTTCGAGAACGTTCGTGGGCAAACCGATCGCGTCGATTTAATGCTGCACTCCCTGGCATATGCGCCGCGCGAAGCGTTGGAAGGCGATTTTGTCAGCACGACTCGCGAAGCATTCCGCACCGCGCATGACGTCAGCGCGTACTCGTTAGTCGCGCTTGCGCGCGAAGCAGCGCCGCTGATGACCAATGGCGGCAGCATCGTCGCCATGACCTATTACGGCTCGGAAAAAGTGGTGCCGCATTACAACGTGATGGGCGTCGCCAAGGCCAGTCTTGAAGCCAGCACACGTTATCTTGCTTACGATCTCGGCCCGAAAAAAATCCGGGTGAACTGTATTTCCGCCGGCCCTGTGCAGACGCTCGCCGCGCGAGGAATCAGCGGGTTCACTTCCATGTTAAAACATTATCAGGAACGCGCGCCGCTAAAGCGGAGCTGCGAACCTGCCGAGTTAGGTGCTACGGGAGTTTTTCTCGCCAGCGAGGGGGCTGCAGCTGTTACTGGCCAGGTTATCTACGTTGATGGCGGGTACAAGATAATGGGCATGTGATTCTTGTCGTAATCGTGCTCCTGCTCATGATTGCACGTATTTGGCATGGATGGACGAAACCTGCGGACGCGAAGACCTACGAGAAATTGCTGTGCGGTGAAATTTTTCCGAGCATCGCCGCGCGAAAGATCGAAGGTTACCGCGGCGCGGAATTGTTCGTTCGCGAAGACGGCGACGAAGTGGAATTCGTCACGCTACTTCGCTTCGATTCCATGGATGCGGTAACAGAATTTGCCGGCGCCGATGCTAACAAGCCGGTGATTTATCCAAAAGCCGAAGCGTTAATCACGCGAATGGAACCGGCCCGGCATTATCGCGTGGCGATTTAAGGTGGAACGCATTGTCCTCAACGCATTGGCTAGTAATGCGGCGTCAGCCGCCTGAATATTTGCGCCTTCGGCGAGGCATTCTCATCGTCTTCGGAGAAGCCGATCCACCCTGGCAAGCGGAGCGCTTGCCCTACAACTGGCGTGCGCGACGTTGCACGTAATGGAACTCGCTTCCAAGCTTCGAGAGATCCTCGGCAACAGAATTGTCGCCGACAACGCCGAAACGATCGCCGCGCACAGCGGCGATAAATGGTTCGCGACGCATCCGCCGGAAGTAGTCGTCTTTGCGAGATCGACAGCTGATGTTCGAAAGCTTCTTCAGTTCGCCTCGCGCGAGAAAGTTCCCGTCACGGCGCGCGGAGGCGGATTTGGCTATGTGGGCGGCTGCGTGCCGGCACGCGGCGGGATTGCGCTCTCGCTTATGCGCATGAGTCGCATCAAGGAAATCAACTTCACTGACGCCGTCGCCATTGTTGAACCGGGCGTTTTCACCGGCCAGCTCAAAGCAGCCGTACGCGCGCAGAAATTATTTTATCCACCCGACCCGGCGAGCATGAAGGATTGTACGATTGGAGGAAACGTTGCTACAAACGCAGGCGGCCCGCGCTGTTTGAAATATGGGGTGACACGCAATTACGTCATCGGTCTCGAAGTCGCGCTTGCCAACGGTGATGTCCTGCGGACTGGCGGACGCGTCCACAAAAACAAAACCGGCTTCGACTTGATGGGTCTATTCGTTGGCTCGGAAGGAATGCTCGGCGTTGTCACCGAAATCACGCTGCGTCTGCTTCCGCTTCCGCCGGCGCGCGCGACCCTGTCCGCGGCATTCGCCACCGCTCCTCAGGCTGCCGAAGCCGTGCACGCAATTTTTGCGGCGGGCTTTCTACCGTCGGCACTAGAAATCGCCGATCATCTCACTCTCGAGGCGGCACGGCGCGATTTGGGCGAGAAGATTGTGCCAGCGGGTAACGCGCATTTGCTCGTCGATCTGGATGGGCAACAAGAAAGCGTCCGCAGTGAGGCCACGGCCATTCGCGAATTGATTGGGATGAAAAAACCAAATGCGCTTCAGATGGCCAACGGTGAAGCGGATTGCGAGAAGCTCTGGGCGTTGCGCCGGCAGTTCAGCAACTCGCTCCGCGCAACTGGCCTAACGAAATTAAACGAGGACGTGGTTGTCCCGCGCAGTCACCTGGTCGATCTGATGGAATTCGCAGAAAAGCTGCAGGCGAAACATGGATTTCCGATCGCCTGCTTCGGGCACGCCGGCGACGGAAACATTCACGTCAACATCATGGCAGATCGTTACAACCGCGACGCTACTGTGCGCGAAAAGGTCGAACGCGCGCTCGACGATCTTTTTGCGCAAGTGCTGGCGTGGGGTGGCGTGATCACAGGCGAACACGGAATCGGTCTGGCAAAAAAACGATGGTGGCAGGATGCAACGAGCGAGGTGGCGCGTGAGCTTCATCGCCGGCTCAAGCACGCGCTCGACCCAGACAACATTTTGAATCCAGGAAAATTTCTTTGAGCTAAAGGTCGAACGCGTTGTCCCCTAGCGCACCTTAGCCTTGTGCGTAGGCGGCTCAAGGCGTTGGCGAATAGATTCACCTTTAAAGCATTTCACGCTGTTCGCGTGCTAATCGAAATTTTCGTTGACTAGTTCAGCTGAGCGTTAAGATTACGTCCACTTTTTTAGGCGCACCCTAATTCGCAGCGACTGACGCGCATCCGCGTCCTCGTTCACGAACCATTAAAGAGACGCACGCCGTCTTGTTTGCGCCGCCTTAACAACAACGAATGAAACTTAGAAAATTTACACACGCGATTGCGGTTCTGCTTTCGTCCATCGCATCTCTTTTCGCACATGGCGCCGCTTCGAAAGCAGAACCGGCGAAAACGAAGTTCAGCAAGAAATCTGAGAAACCGGGGGACGATCGTGCTTTCGATGTCAGTTCGATCGCGTTCGCGCCGGGGCAATTGGCCGCGAATCGGACCACACCCGGCCAGCGTTACCCGTGGAAAAGCAACATCGTGACAACTATCTTCTGGATCGGTGAAAAACCTTCGGAAAACAATCCAGTGCCCAATCGGACGAGCTCGTGGGACAAGGAATGGACTAAGAATTACGGTGGAGTGGATGACCCGGATCCTGCTCGTCGCAGCAATTACATTCCGGTAAAATTCACGCCAGGGCTCAATCCATTCTATTGCGCCCTTCCCTACAATGATAAAGCGAGGGAGGGCCATCGGCCCGAAGCGTCGCGCGTTGTTCCGTGGTTTAACGAAGCGTACCAGGGACCGGCCGTATCTACTTGCAAAGACCGATGGATCGCGATCCGTAAAGGCAACCGCGTCGCATACGCGCAGTGGGAAGATGCAGGACCGTTCCGGACCGATCACTGGCAGTATGTTTTCGGAAACGAACGGCCGAAGCCTAATCTCAACAAAGGCGCCGGCCTCGATGTTTCGCCTGCCGTGCGCGATTACCTCGGGTTGAAACCAACTGACGTCACCGACTGGAGGTTCGTGGATTTTAAAGAAGTGCCGCGCGGTCCTTGGTCAACGCATGGCGACAACAATACTTTTGTCATCAACGATCGCGCAAAGGGCAAGGCATTGGTTGAACGACTCGGCGCGATTGCGCGCTAAATCTGGTTTGTTTTCGAGAGGTCAGCGGTTTCAAATCTCCGCGGAACCTTCTGTCCCTGTCTTGCGCAATTGTAGCGGGCGAAGAAATGCGAACGTCCTGATCAGGAGATTTTTTCCTGCGTTCCTGGTTTCTAGACTCGATTCAATTATGTGAGAACAGTCGTCTTGGCCGATGGCACGCGTGTTCCAGCGCTTGGCCAGGGCAGTTGGCGCATGGGCGAAAGCAGGAACGCGCGTGCCAAAGAAGTCGGAGCGTTGCGTTTGGGAATCGAGCTTGGCATAAGCTTGATTGATACCGCGGAGATGTACGGCAACGGCGGGGCAGAAAAAATCGTCGCAGAAGCGATCCACGGACAACACCAAGACGTTTTTGTGGTTACGAAGGTTTATCCGCATAATGCGTCACGGACAAAACTGCCAAGAGCGTGTGAGCGCAGTCTCAAGCGCCTTCGCATCGACGCGATTGATCTTTATCTTCTGCACTGGCGCGAGCGAACGCCGCCACTCCGAGAAACAGTGGACACGTTCGAGCAACTGCGCGCTGCCGGAAAAATAAGACGCTGGGGCGTCTCAAACTTCGATGTCGACGACATGGAGGAACTGTTGTCGCTGGAACACGGTCGCGAATGTGCTGCAAATCAGGTTCTGTACAATCTCCAGAATCGCGAAATCGAGTTCGATCTTCTGCCATGGAGCCAAACGAACAAGATCCCGATCATGGCGTATTCGCCTGTCGGTCACAGCGGCGCGTTACTCAGAAACGCGACGCTGAAAAACATCGCAAAAAACCATCACGCTACTGCGGCGAAGATTGCGCTCGCCTGGGTGTTGCGCCAACCAAACATGATCGCAATTCCGAAGGCGAGCACCGAGACGCATGTCCGCGACAATGTCGCCTCTCTTAAGATTAGATTGACGAAACAAGATCTGGCCGAGCTCGATCGCGAATTTCCTCCACCGAAATCAACGAAATCATTACCTGTGCTCTGACTAACGATTCTCGGGCGGCGAAGAGCGGACTGATTAGGCTTGACATTTTTGGGTGCGAGACCCTACAAACCTAAGTCAATTTACTTAAGGAGGTAATTATGGGTAGGGTCGTCAGAGGTTCGCTTTTTGTCACATGCATCGGCGTCATCAATCTTGTCTCCGCAATCAGTATTCCCGCCCGTGGCGATGTTGTCACTGACTGGAACAACGCAGCTCTCGATGCAATTCGAGCTGGTCGTACTGCACCGCCAATCGCGTCCCGCAGTCTCGCTATTCTCCACACTGCAATCTACGACGCTGTCAACGGCATCGCGCGTACACATGAATTCTATCTTGTGCCAAGCGGCGTACCCGCGAGTGCGTCGCGTGCAGCTGCTGCCAGCGCTGCGGCCCATGCAACACTCGTGAACCTGTTCCCGGCTGCTGCATCGAACTTCGATGCACTTCACGCCGCGATTCTCGCCACGATTTCCAACAGCCCGCAAAAAACAGCGGGAATCACGTGGGGCGAATTCGTCGCGAGCCAAATTCTTGCAGCGCGTGCAAATGATGGTTCGACTGCCGTCGTTCAGCCACCTGGTGGAAGTGGTCCTGGCGTGTGGATTCCCACGCCTCCCGCGTTTCTTCCTTACTTACTGCCGCAATGGGGATTCGTTGTGCCGTTTTCGATGAGCAGCAGCTCACAGTTTCGTCCGCCGGGACCGCCGGCTCTCGATAGCCAGCAGTACGCTGCGGACTACGAAGAGGTCAAACAACTCGGCGCGGCTGTTGGTTCCACGCGCACGGCAGACCAAACCGAGATCGCTTTGTTTTGGGCTGATGGGGCAGGCACCGAAACACCGCCCGGCCACTGGAACAGCATTGCGCAGATTATCGGCGCATCGCAAGGCACCACGATGGAAGAAAACGCGAGGTTATTTGCGCTCATAAACATTGCTATGGCTGATGCTGCCATTTGTTCCTGGGACGCGAAGTACACGTACCATTTCTGGCGACCGGTAACCGCGATTGCTTTTGCCGAGCCCCAACTGAACTGGAGGTCATTCATTGTGACGCCACCATTCCCGGATTACACCTCGGGGCACAGCACCTTCAGCGCTGCGGCCGCAACTGTGCTCCCGCTGTTTTTTAGCACGGAAGATCTGCCGTTCACGACCGGCTCGGATTTTCTTCCCGGAGTGTTCCGCAGCTTTTCGACGTGCCAGGATGCGGCTGAGGAAGCGGCATTGAGCAGGATATACGGAGGCATTCATTTCCGATCGGCGAGCGCGGACGGATTGCTAGCTGGGAGCAGTATCGGTGAATGGACCGCCACCCATTACCTCCTGCCCAAGGGAAATCATTCGCGGTAACGCGTAAATAACTAAACGCCCATCGGCGGAACGCTTCCTCGAATCGACATTTGTCTTTGTCGTGTCGCGGCTTTCTCGACGAACTTGGAAACGCTACTTGGCTTCTTCAAGTTTTTACGGACGCAGACCCACGAAATTCGGCTTCGTGCGTCGAAGGTAGAGCGTCGCGAAAGTGTCTATTGCGATGGCAGAAGTCAGATTCCCAACCCGGAGAGCACTGCAGAATATTCGGTAACGAATGCGGTCAGTTTCGGATGAGAGGCTTCGAACTTTTCAACGGTTTGCTTTAGTCCGTGCAAACCTTGCTCAACACTTTCCGGTGATTCGTTCTTGCGAGCGACTTCATGCGCCGAGGCTTCGACGAACCGGCTGATCCTTTCAGCCTCCTCTTCGTGCGTTTGTGCAACCTCGGCAATCGCGGGTTTGAGCTTCGCAAGCACGGCCAAAAGCTCAGCCTTCTTCTCGGGCGAGATATGATCGGCCGCCTCAACTGCAGATTTGATTTTCTGGATGCGTTCGTCGGTCATGTCCGAATATCATCCGTTGCATACCTCTCCACAATCTCTGGTGAAGATTTTCGATCCGTAATTGCGATCGCGCGTCTAATCCGCGACGAGTTGCCTAGTACTGGTTGTAAGGGTTCCAGCCGGGCTCACTATTTGCCTGTCGCTCTTCATCGCCATTTTCGCCGCCAAACGAGCGATGAGACTTCTTCCATTTCACTTTCCACTTGCCGTGTTTGAATTTCGTCACGGGCATCCAGGTTTCATAGCCGCGAGATGCGGGCAGTGAATCGGCGAAGTTCGTGTCGAATGACCCAAGCGCCTTGACCGTCTCGATGTCCAGACGTCCAGTCGGCGGAAGTCCCGCGCTCGATTGAAACGCGCGCACGGCAAGAGCAGTTCGAGATCCGTACTTTCCATCGACGCGCCCGCGATAATATCCGCGGCTCATCAGTTGGTACTGCGTTCCGGCAATGATGGTCCGGCGGTTCACCCGAACCGGCGCGGATTGATAAAAGCTCGCCGAATATGGCGGATTGGTTTCCACCGATCGATCTGGTTGGCGGAATGATGGCGGCGAGCTCTGACTCAGGCGTGCGCTCGCATCAGGGCGAACGCTGTTGGGTTGAATAGTGGCCGGTTTAGAAGCCGGTTGCGATGCCGACGCAACAGAATTCGAACTCGAATTGACAGAGCGCAACGTCTCCTCATTAATCTCGCCGGTCACCTGCAAGCCATTGCGAATCTGATAACGCCGAATCGCCGCATTCGTCTCGGCACTCTTGTCGCCCGTAACGGTGCCGTAGTAAAAACCCCGGTCCTTGAGAGTTTGTTGCAACGACCGCATCGCCTGGTCTGCGCGCACTAAGGGGACCGTGCACAACGTGACGACAAACCATAGCAACGATCGTTTCATTATCCCAATATTCGACTCGCTAATGGATTCGTATGCGCACGTGCGAGTGCGCGTTTCTCGCAACCGGTCAGCTGTTCGACTTCGCCTGCGCGACGTAACTTTTCACTTTTTCAAGATCGGTGCCGAGTACAGTGCCGACTAGACGGCCACTTCGATCGTAAACGTTCACCTGCGGAATCGAGTGAACGTTGAATTGCTGCACGACTGCCGTTTTCCAGTTGACGATATCGATCTTGCGTAGCGCGATCTCGGGATCATCTCTCGCCATTTGCTCGAGGCTCGGCGAGAACTGCCTGCACGGGCCGCACCAATCCGCATAAAAGTCTAAAACAGTCACATTACCGAGCACGAGATGTTGATTAACGTCGACCTGCGCACCGTGAGAAATCACTTTGCTCGGTTCGCCGCGACGAACAGCAGCCATCGTCGACTGATTGACTGCTTGTTGTACCGAATAAGCCGAGGCAATCGCCGCGTTGTAATGAAAACGTTCCTGAACATCTTTAGGCAACTCGACGAAATAGACTTTCGAGATCCCCGATTTTGTTTTTAGCACGATGCCGTCAGGCTCCACTCGAGTCACGGTGGCATCCTTGTATTCTTTCCCGCTAACCAGTTTGAATTCGTCAGCGACAGCGACTGTCGTGAAACAGAGAATTAAAAAGGGGAGAACTTTCATCATGCAATTGCGCGAGAGTTTTGTGAGGAATTACGTTGTGCAATACAAGAGTTTCTTCCCGGCTGCAATTTAATTGGCAAGGGGGTTGATTAAGGATCTCCGTTGGCAGGAATATGATGATTATTGTCATTGCTGCCATGAACCTGTCATCCGAAAATCGGATCATGAGTGCACGTACGATTAATAGAATAGAGCTCGTTTGCCTTGTAGCTCGATTTGGTTTGCTGCTTGCACTGGGCGTGCTAACGCTCACTGCATTGTTCGCAACAGGAGCTCCGGTCAAAACAGATAATCAGCGTATCGAAACAACTTCGCTGAAACCGCCGGACAAGGGCCAGATTCCAGTGGCCTTTCTCATTTCCGACGGCGCGGTCGTAATCGATTTTTGCGGGCCGTGGGAAGTTTTCCAGGACGTCATGCTTCCGAGTAGCGAAGAAATGCCGTTCCGTTTGTACACGGTGGCCGAAACGAAGAAACCGATCCGCACCAGCGGCGGAATGCAGATTGTTCCCGATTACACGATTCAGAACGCGCCACCGCCGAAAGTGATTGTCATCCCGGCGCAAAGTTCGCGGAGTCCGGCAGTGTTGGAATGGATCCGGAAATCTTCCAAAACCACGGACGTCACCATGTCGGTCTGCACAGGCGCATTTGTTCTGGCAAAAACCGGATTGCTGAACGGCAAATCCGCTACCACCTATCACGGCGCGTTTGAACGTTTCGCCACGCAATTTCCGGACGTTCAGCTCAAGCGCGGCGCACGCTTTGTTGAGAACGGAAATCTTGCGACCGCCGGCGGTCTTTCTTCCGGAATCGATCTCGCGCTCCGCGTAGTCGAACGCTATTACGGTCGCGAGGTTGCCCGGAAGACCGCTTACAACATGGAATATCAGGGAGAAGGCTGGATGAATCCCGATTCGAATCAGACCTATGCCACTTCACCGGTCTCGACTCTCGAGCATCCGCTTTGCGTCGTGTGCGGAATGGACGTCGATCCCAAGGTCGCGCCGAAATCTGTCTTTAAGGGCGCGACTTATTATTTCTGCTCGGAAGACGACAAGAAAACTTTCGACGCGGCGCCGGAGAAATTTGTCAACGCGGCCGCACCCCGGTCGGCAGTATCCAGTTCCTCCAATTGAAATCAAAACGCGCCCTTAACAACAATAAATCGCCATTCGAACCACCGACACGTCGCATCGTGTTCGTCGCGGGGCCCGGGGTCGAAATTCTCGACCTTGTCGGACCGCTTCAAGTCTTTGCTCGCGCATCGGAAATGCACACCAGGGAGAATCCCGGATCCCCTTCGATCTATTCCGTCGAAGTGGTGACCGTCTCTTCGCGTCGATCGCTAATTGCCAATTGTGGCCTGCACATCAACGCAGATAGAACTTTTCGCGAAGTGCGCGGAAAGATCGATACGCTGCTCGTGGCCGGCGGCGACGCGATCGAGCAAAATGAAATTAGTCCGGAAGCAGTGCGGTGGCTGAAAAGAATCTCCCCGCGAATCCGGCGGGTCGGCTCGGTCTGCACTGGCGCAATGCTCCTGGCCCGCGCTGGCCTGCTCGACGGTCGCCGCGCCACAACTCATTGGAACTGGTGTCAGACCTTGATCAAACATGCGCCGCGCGCGGACGTCGATCCCCATCCAATATTCATCCGCGATGAGAACATTTATACTTCCGCTGGCGTCACAGCCGGAATGGATCTGGCGCTGGCGCTGGTCGAGGAAGATCACGGGTCGCGCCTCGCGTTGCAGGTTGCGCGTAACCTGGTGCTGTATTTGCGGCGGCCCGGCGGCCAATCACAATTCAGCGCCGCGTTATCGCTGCAATTAACCGATCGAACTCCGTTGCGCGAACTGGAAGCGTGGGTGCTCGATAACTTGCAGAAACCGCTCACCGTACCCGTGCTGGCGGAACGCGTAGCGATGAGTCCGCGCAATTTCGCGCGCGTCTTTGCTAAAGAAATGAAGACCACGCCTGCAAAATTTATCGAGCGCTTGCGCGTCGAAGCGGCTCGCCGGCGCTTGGAAGAAAGTCACAACAGCATGGAAATGATTGCAGGCGAATGCGGCTTCGGGAACGTCAACTCGATGCGCAACGTCTTTCAGCGAACCCTAAAAATCGCACCTGGCCAATACCGTCGCCACTTTCGTCACGTAAAACACACGGCGCAGAAAATCTAATCAGGAAAGCGGAAACGCAGGAATAAGGTTGATCGCCTTGTCCCCAAGACGATGCCGGGCCAGAGCAAACGCGTTGGGGGACAACGCGTTCCACCCATCTGAATCCACGGGCTGGGTTCGTTGCATCTACAAGACAGAGATGCAAGAAGTTGCAATCAGCTCCAGGACTTCGTCACGGAATTTTATTCTGATCGCCGGCTTGCTCCTTTATGGCGGCGCCTTCGCCATACTTTTGGGCAATAAAAGTTTCGAGCCCGCTGCCGCTGTTTTCGTGCTTGTCGTTTTCGGAATTGTATTGCCGCTCATTGCCTGGCTTACGACTCGCAATGCGGTTCCGCTCTCGATTTCCACTCAGTCGGGAATCCCAGAATTGATCGTGCTTATCGCGTATGTGGTCGCGGTGTCACTTTATCTGATCGGCGGTCCGCAGTGGATTGACCAACATCTACCGGGCGATTGGATTAACTCTCAGCAGATTAAGATCGTCATTTCGTTCGCAAAAAAGCTGTTCGTTTTCGTTGTTATCCCGTTTGCGATTTTTCGATTTTGCTTTGGTTATCGACTTCGGGATTTCGGGATTCAGCGAGACGGCTTGCGTGCGCTCTGCGGAGGTCATCTGCCTGTCGTTCTCGCGGTAGGCGGAGCTTTCCTCGCCTTTCAATATTTCGTCAGCGGCGGCGGTGCCGCGTTTCGACGTGAACACTTTTCCGCTTTTCAACTGCTCGTCGGTCTACCGCTTTGCTTCATATGGCTCTTGCTTGAAGTGGGACTCGTCGAAGAGTTTTTCTTTCGCGGTCTGGTTCAGTCGCGACTTGCTGCTGCGTTCAAATCGGAGGTAAGCGGCATCGTGCTCATGTCCCTTATTTTTGGTTTGGCGCACGCTCCCGGATTTATCTTTCGTCACGCTGGCGAATTAGAAGGCCTCGGTCCGAACCCGAGTGCGTTGGACTCGATCGCCTACTCAATCGTCGTGCTGGCCGTGAGCGGAATCACGTTTGGCGTAATCTGGGCGCGAACGAAAAATCTGTTCGCGCTCATGCTGGTGCACGCCGCGGGCGATCTCCTGCCGAATTTCGGCAGCTTCGTACGAACGTGGTTTTGAGTGGGCCTGGCGGTCGGCAATCAATTCTAACCGAGAGATCTGAATTGAACTGCTGAGCCGAGTTTCTGACCGGCTATTTTGTGAAGTACTCGAGTGATCGTCGAATCGTGATCTCCTTGGGATCACAACAGGTAGCAGAGATCTCTATTTCGTCTTCCCCGCTTTTTCCGCCGCCGGTCCGTAGAGTAATCTTCGCGTTTTCCAAATCTTCAGCGGTGAATCCGTTTCGGAGGAGGACTTCTTTGGCCAGCGGTACCTCGTTAATTTTGATCGCTCTCATCAACTCGCCGCGATCGTCCTTATTGGCGCGAATCCGTGCCTGAGCTTCGCTGGCTTTCTTCTGCAGCGACGCGGCGTCAGCTGTTCGCGGCGTGTCGGCTCCTTGCGCGCGCGCGGTGACCGGAACAGCCAACGCGAAAAGTGATGCCACAGTGAACAGTAAGATGCTGCTAACGAGGTTCATCACGGCATGCCTGACAACTGACCCTACCGGGGCTTTCAACCGGACAGCATGCCACCGCCGAAAATAAAGATCAATTCACCGCCGGACCGATCACAAAAGCGGATTGAATCTGAACGCTTCGCGTTTCCGGATAGAGATTCAGGCACCCGAAGCGAATGTCCAGCACCGCTTCGTTGGTAGGCGTATTTGGAACGGTCCAATCGAAATATTGAAGCCTCGGATTACGCGATTCCATAAGGCGCATATAGAACGTTCTGCCGCCATCGAGCGAAAGGAAAACTTCCGCCTCACACATTGTCAGGTCTACGTTTGGAAAATCCGCTTTCCATTGGATCCTCACAATTTGTCCGGGAACCAGAACCTCTCCTGGTTTCGGCGAAATTAATTTGGCGCCGTAATCCTTTGGTTCAGGCCGTGCGGTTAGAGGCGATTGTGGAGCTATAGCAACTGTCAACGCAAACAGCGCTAGAATTAATCGTCTGGTTTTCATTCTTTCAGTCCATCTGAATGAGCGTCAATTGTCAATAACAGTTTGCGCCGCTGACATGCGCAAGACCATTAATTCAGCGCCAGAATCTTCGAAGTCAAAAATAAGGCTCGACATGCATGGCGAGATTGTTGGAGAATACGCGTCGCTTCTGACTACTCGTTAATCCGCTTTTACCTGCCGCTTCAAGAAGAACACTCACATGAACACACGTCTTATCCCCACTATGCTGGCCGCTCTCCTCGCGTTGATCACGCCGACCACATCCACCTCACACGCCCAGATGCTCCAGACGACCCAGGGTATCAATGTGCCCGACGGAACACGCAAATGCATAAAGCCTCCCGAGCGTCCACAGAAACCGATTGATCAGTTGTTGGTGCCGCTGGCTTGCCTGGAGGCGGTGGTAAACGTCAGCGCCACGACAGGCAACCAGGCTGAGAGTTTCATAAACGTCAACCCGACCAACCCAAACAACCTCGTAGCCACCTCGAACAACCCCGGCGGCGGAAACAGCATCTTCCGTGCGTACTCAACAGACGCTGGCGCGACCTGGACGCGCGGTACAATTGCCACGGGGGTGGCGTGCTGCGACGGACAGGCAGCCTGGGACACGTTCGGCAACCTGTTCTTTGTCTACATCAACAACAGCGTCAACCAAATCAACGTAATCGTGAGCACCGACGGCGGCGCCACATTCAGTGCACCGTTAACGGTGGGAACTGGCAGCATTGACCAACCTTCGATCGCTGTGGGCAACGGCAGCGTGTGGGTCGACTGGAACCAGGGCGGAAGCATGGTCGCGCGTGGCGCGCCAGTGACGGGTCTTGGGGTCTTCGGGCCGTTCAACGCGCAACAAGCAATCCCGTCAGCGAGTGGCAGCTTCGGTGGTATCGCCGTCGGGCCTGGCCCGAACGGCGGCAAAGTGATCGTGACATATCAAAGCCCGACTGGCGGACAGGGTCCGGCGACGATCTTCGCCAATGTGGATGCGGACGGTTTGGGAGCGGGCGGTTTCGGAGCGCGCATCACCGTTTCGACGACCAATGTTGGCGGTTTCGATTTTATTCCGGCGCAGAACGGACGCTCAATCGACGCGGAGGCTGGCGTGGTGTGGGACGCCACCGGTGGACCGTTCAATAACCGCATCTACCTCGTCTACACAGAGGAAACGGTTAACGAGAACAACGACACCGAAATTCTGATGCGCACTTCGACTGATGACGGCGCGACGTGGAGCGCTCCGGTGCGCGTGAACGACGACGCGACTACGCGCAGCCAGTTTTTGCCATATGTCACGCTCGATTCCACAACCGGCACGGTCGCAGTGGGCTTTCATGATTGCCGCAATGACAACGGCGTGCCCGGGCCGGGCGGCACGAACACAATTCCTAACGACGATGCGGAATATTTCGGCACCTTCACCACCGACGGTGGCGCAACCTGGGCGCCAAACAGACGCTTGAGCGGCGGATTCTCGAACGCTGCCGCGGCGGCCAACGGCGTGGACTACGGTGATTACGTCGGCTTAGACGCGCGCGCGGGCAAGCTCTACGCAATGTGGGCCGACAATGCGAACTGCGATGGCACCAACCCGAACGGCACGTTGCATCAGTTTGACCTCTACGCGGACCCACTCGCGCTCTTGGGCGGAACTCCGTCGCCCACGCCAACGGCTTCGCCCACTCCCACTCCGACGCCGACAGCCTCACCCACTCCAACTGCGACGGCAACGGCGACGCCTTGCGTGGGTGACTACACGATCGCTCAGATAGGGGGCAGCATCGTGCCAGGCACCACGGACATTGGCAATCACGGGGATGATACGGTCACTACCGTCGCGTTGCCCTTCTCTTATAGCTTGTACGGCACGACTTTCACCAGCGTCAATCTGTCGTCCAACGGGAATGCGCAGTTCATGACGACCGATGCGGAATTTACCAACCAATGCCTCCCTTGGCCCACCCACAATTACACCATCTACCCATACTGGGACGACTTGTATTTGGTCAACAGCGGGTTCGGCATATTTACCTCGGTAAGTGGCACCGCTCCCAACCGGATCTTCAACATTGAGTGGCGGGCACAGTACTTCCCGGGGAGCGGCACTGCCAACGTCGAGCTGAGGTTGTACGAGGGACAGAGTCGCTTCGATGTGATCTACGGAACAGTGACTGGCGGCAACACATCGGCCACAGCGGGGGTGCAGAGAGACGACAGCACTTTCGTTCAGTACTTCTGCGACGGCTCGGGTGCTCCTGCCACGGGCGGGCAAAGCTATATCCTGCAGCCTTGTGGAAGTCCATCGCCAACCCCAACCGCGACTGCAACGGCCACAGCCACCGCGACTGCAACTGCAACCGCAACCGCGACAGCAACCGCCACACCGACGGCGACCGCGACGGCCACAGCCACCGCAACTCCAACGGCCACGCCAACTCCTACAGCTACGCCAAGACCCACTCCAACCCCGAGACCCCAAGTGACACCAAGACCACGTCCGACCCCGCCGCCTCGGCCGTAACGGTAAATACGCGGCTGGCTTTCAAAGCAGGAACGCAGAATAAGGTGGAACGCGTTGTCCCAACGCGTTGACTGGTCTGGCATCGGCTTCGGCCGCCTTCGCCAAGGCTATGGCGCGCCAAGGGAGAAGACGATCCACCTTCATCATTGTCCGAGATCAGCGGTCTAGAACCGATTCCAGCGAAAGCTCTGGATCGAGATGATTGGAAGCCAGCCAGTCGCGATTGAAGAGCGTTGATTGATATTTGTGACCCGAATCGCAAAGAATGGTCACGATCGTTTGACCGCGGCCGGATTCTTTGGCGAATCGCACGGCCCCGGCAACGTTGATGCCGCTTGATAAGCCAAGGAAAAGACCTTCCTCACGCAGCAGTTGGTAAACGATCGTTAGGCCGGTCTGATCCGGAATGCGATAAGCGCGATCCACCTTGATACTTTCGACATTCTTTGTGACGCGACCCTGACCGATCCCTTCAGCGATCGAATCACCGTCATTCGTTTCCAGGTTGCCATTAGTAAACCACGACCACATCGCTGCGCCGTACGGATCAGCGCAAACGACTTCAACCTTCGGATTCTGTTCCTTGAGGTACGCGCTCACGCCTGCAAGCGTGCCGCCGGTGCCGACAGCTGCTACAAAGGCGGTAATCTTGCCTTCGGTTTGTTTCCAAATTTCAGGGCCGGTGCTGCGATAATGCGCGTTACGATTCGCGGTGTTATCGAATTGGTTCGCCCAGAACCAGCCGCGCTCGTCTGCGAGGCGACGCGCAATATGATTGTAATTTTCCGGATCCTTGTACGGCTTTTCCGGAACTGCTTTTACTTCCGCGCCCAGTGTTCGGAGTAAATGCATTTTCTCCGGCGACTGATTATTCGGAATCACAATAACCGTGCGATATCCCCTCGCCCGTCCGATCACGGTAAGGCCGATCCCAGTGTTACCGGCTGTCCCCTCAACGATCGTTGCGCCTGGCTTAAGCCGACCTGCTTTCTCAGCGTCAGTGATAATTCCGTAAGCAGCGCGATCTTTCACCGATCCACCCGGGTTCATGAATTCCGCTTTTCCCAGAATCTCGCATCCGGTGAGTTCGGACAGCCGCCGCAGTCGAATCAAAGGCGTGTTCCCAACATATCCATCAATGCCCGAGTACGTCGCACTCATACTGAAAACGTTAACCGTTATCGTCCTCGTCGTCGTTCTCGACCTCGTTGTCGAGGTGCCTTTTCGAAATCCTTAAGCTACTTCCAAGTTTTCGAGTCCCAGTAATTTTCTTAGAAAAACCAGCCGGCATTATTTCTCGTCCCAAGCGAGGCCTTCAGTCATCATCTTCACCTCGCTCCCGCCGCCCTCCGGTTTCACAAAGATTGTGAGCTCAGCGTCTCCCCGTTTGCGCTTCAGTATTGCAGAGGCCGGCGTGATCAGATCGCTGCCTTGCTTTGTCCAGCCCTGTGCTTTGAGGTTCGCCGACAATTCGGCGCAGGTGCTCTTCACGTTCGCCTTGCTTTTGAATCCAAGTTGTTCAACAAGCGCCTTGTACTCGATGTCGGATGCATCTTTGGTAAGCGCCAGATCTTTCACGTTCAATCCTCCCGACTTCGGCTTGGCAGCTGCGTGATCGTTATCATCGTCTTCGTCGTCCGAGTTCGCGGCCTTCTTGCCAGACTCGGTGCTCGCAGGTTTTTCCTCCTCTTTCGTAGCCGCGGGCTGAAACTCTTTCGGAGTCTCTCCAAGCGGCGCGACAAACTTTAGATTGACTTCCCACGTCTCGCCGAACACGTCGGCCGGGCCATCCGTAGTTAGTTCTCCCTTCACCTGGCCGTCCGCATACTCGAAGTCGTTGGTGTTGATCTTGCCGATCGAACTGAAATTTTGGTGCTTAAGCGCGCTGTGCGCCACTTCACACCCGAAGATATCGCCCTCTTCGTGCAGCGAGACGATCAATGCGCTGCCGAACTTGCCGAACCCGGCATTGAAGTCGGGCTTCTTATCTTTGGAATGATCCTTTTCAGTGAACACCAGCACCATTGAGGGCTTATCGCTAAAGGGCTCGCGCCAATGTGCCGATACGTAAGCCAGCTTTGCGTCTTTTCCGTTCCCCTTGAAGACTCCCGTCACCGTCGGCTTCACGTTGGCGGCAGGCCCCGGCTTTTTGGAGGGCGGCAACGATTCTCCAGCACGAAGCAACGCTACATCGAAACGAACGTCCAATCCCGACGGAAACATTCCCTCGGTTTCATTCGGCTGGCTGGCTTTGCCAATCGCACGGCCGTCCTGCACCTTTATTTCTCCAGTCGCACCTCCACCTCTGCGCCGACCCAGGGAGACATCGCCGGTGGCGGCGCCCCAGCCTTTGAATTCCCCGGTCTTCGTGAACTCCAGCTTCACATAAGGCCGCCTGAAATCGGAGGGCTCATTTTTCTTTTCGGCTTTCCTCGCCTCATTGATCTTCTCGCTTGAGATCGTTGGACCGCTCAAGACGACTGCGATGCCGTCCTCCCCGTCGACTGTAGTCTCATATGCCGCAACATTTTTTAGCGGATAGGTTTTACCCTTAACCGTAACTGTTCCCTCGCCGGCGCTTGCTGGCTTGGCCCCACCTTGCGCGAAGATTGTCGTCGAACCGCCGATGAGAGCGATTGCCACTAAATAGATTAATCTCTTAGTCATAAATATATTTTGTGAGTTGCGGCGGCAGATTTCAGCAGCAAAACGACTAAGTGCCAAGCACGAAGCGTGGATCCAAGAATGATTCCCCTCGCCGCCATCTCTGCGCCACTGTAGCGGCGCTCTACGAGCGCCGGGGAGGAAAGTCGCCCTCACCTCAGTCCTGTCCGCTCAGATGAGCTGAAGAGGCGAGAAAGGTTTTTGCCTCGGGAGCGCGGGCGCCTCGCCCGCTCCATTTGACGCCTCGTCGAATGGTTGTCTAGCCGCGCGCAGCGCAGTTCATCTGACTCGCGTAAATGTACTGCGAGGTCCGAGGCGAGGCGCCTCGGACTGCGGGCGAGGCGCCCGCGCTCCCCAAATGCGTCGCGACCTTTCCGAAAAATCCTCGCCGAGCTAAATCCATTAGACGCTTTATCGATCGGCCATGATAATGCGCGACCGTGTTGAAAAAATCATTCTGCTTTCTTGTCGTTAGTCTCGGCAGCACCTTGCTGCCGATCGTTTGTGTTGGTGAAAGCTTCACCATCGAGCAGGTGTTGAGCGCGCCGTTCCCGTACGGCCTAACGAGCGCGCCTCATGCGCCGCGCGTCGCATGGGTGTTCGACAACAAAGGCGAGCGCAATATCTGGGCCGCAGACGCGCCGGATTTCGTGCCGCGACAGGTGACCCATTACAAAGGCGATGCTGGCCAGGCGATCGCGAGCGCGCGGCTGACCCCGGATGGGAAAACGATCGTTTATGCGCGCGGAAGCGAAACCAATAAGGAAGGCACCTCGGCAAATCCGACAAGCCAGACAAAAATGCCCAAGCAGCAGGCGTGGGCCGTAAACGTGAGTGGTGGTGAGCCGCGGTTGCTCGGTGACGTTGGCTGCAACGAGGAAGGCTGCGAAGACCTGCAGGTTTCACCGGACGGAAAAAATGTCGTCTGGTCGGCGAAGAAACACCTCTGGATGGCGCCGATCGACGGCAAGAAAAAGGCGGAGCAGCTCGACGAGTTAGCAGGCGAAAGCGATACGCCGCGCTGGTCGCCGGACGGAAAGCGGATCGCGTTTCGCTCGAACCGCAAGGACCACTCGTTCATCGCCGTGCTCGATCTGGCGACGAAAAAGATCACTTATCTCGCGCCGACGACGAATCGTGATGCCAGTCCAGTTTGGTCACCGGACAGCAAACAGATCGCGTTTATTCGCCAGCCCGGAGTCGAATACAAACGGCCGCTAATTCCTGAGTTTCCGCGACCATGGGCGGTTTGGATCGCGGACGCGCAAAGCGGCGAAGGCCGCGAGCTCTTTCGCAGCGGCAACGCGATGGAAGATTCGCTGCCGCTGTTTGCGTTTGAATCACTAAAATTCACGGACGCAGACCGCATCATCTTCGCAAGTGAGAAAGACGGACGGAACCATCTTTACTCAATCGCCCCTACCGGTGGAACTCCTCAGCTCCTCACCCCTGGCAACTTTGATGTCGAGGAAGTGATGCTGAGCGCAGACAAACGAAGCGTCCTCTGCACTTCGAATCAAAACGACATCGATCGCCGGCACATCTGGCGCGTCAACGCGACCGGCGGCGAGCCAAAAGCCCTAACGACTGGCGAGACAATCGAGTGGAACCCAGTGGAGACAAGCGATGGAAAAACGGTGTTGTGTCTCGGTTCAACTGCGACTTCGCCCGCCATGCCTTATCGCCTAACGAGCAGCGGCCGCGAGTTACTCGCCAAGAACATGATCCCGCCTGACTTCCCGCAGGCCCAGTTAGTCACGCCAAAGCAGGTGGTGTTCAAGAGCGACGACGGCCTCGAGATTCATGGCCAATTGTTCACGCCAAAGAACCAGAACGGACGCGGCCCCGCTCTCATTTTCACCCACGGCGGCCCGATCCGGCAGATGCTGCTCGGATTCCATTACATGGAGTATTACCACAACGCCTACGCAATGAATCAATATCTGGCGAGCAAAGGTTACACCGTGCTGTCGGTGAATTACCGGCTCGGCATCATGTACGGGAGAAAATTTCGCCAGCCGTCAAAATCGGTGTGGCGCGGCGCATCCGAATACCAGGACGTGGTCGCTGGCGCGAAATTTTTGCAAACCTTGGACAACGTTGATCCACAACGGATCGGACTCTGGGGCGGATCCTATGGCGGATTTCTGACCGCCATGGGCCTGGCGCGCAATTCCGACATTTTCAAAGCCGGCGTCGATTTCCACGGGGTGCACGACTGGGCGATATTTCTACCGATGTGGGCCGCAGAGGCCGAGGAAAAGAACGCTGACGTAGCGCCTGACATCAAAGAAGCCCGCGAGCTTGCTTTCAAATCATCGCCAGTCGCAAGCATCACTGACTGGCGCTCGCCCGTGTTGTTGGTCCATGGCGACGACGATCGCAACGTGCCGTTCCAGCAAACCACCGATCTGGTAGAAAAATTGCGCGCCCAAAAAGTCGTGTTCGAGGAACTGATTTTTCCCGACGAAATTCACGACCTGCTCCGCCGGAGCGATTGGATCCGGGCTTACCGCGCCACCGCCGATTTCTTTGACCGCAGATTGCCTGCCTCGGGCGAACGGCAATGAGATGCGTCGTTGGAAACACAATATCTGAATTCGACGTTGGGCGTTGAGCGTTGGGCGTTTTTGCTTCTAGTCTTCGTTCCTAACTTCGCCCTCCTACTTTCGACTGGCGCTTCAAACGGTGTTGACTCGTTTTGCTGCGCGGCTATCACGCGCCACTCGCGGCAAGCGCAGCATCGACATCTGGGAAAATCCGAAATACTCGCTCAAGGCGCGAAGTTTCGAAAATCAAGCGCAAGGTTTCCTGCAGACCAGCCAGCAAAAACTTGCCGCCATACGCTTCAACTTGTTGCATCGCTAGAATAAGCACTGCTATTCCTGCGCTATCGATGTAGGTCGCACGGGAAAGATCTATCACGATCCGTTTCGGCTTTTTCTTGATCATTGCGTTAAGCGACTCTCTGACGGCAGGTGAAACGTGCAGATCGATATCGCCTTCAAGCGGCAGGACATTCGGGCGATCTTGACCCAGCACCGGAGCGGCTGGCGAAGCGTTGTCTCTCATTTAATCTCTTCATCGTGACTCGATTACCGCTTGAGCGTATGGCTACGCAAAAATCCTAGGTGTGCTTCTTTTCCAAAATTCGACGTTGGACGTTCCGCCTTCACTTCGCTATGGCGTGACGAGTGAGCGCCTGTCACGCCGAAGCCGTCGGCGCAGGCGGGTTGGGCGTTTGTTTCCAACTCTAACTTCTTACTTTTTACTTCTTACTTCGTACTTTCCAAGATCCGCGCCACTGCCGAATTCTTCGACCGCAAATTAGCTGCCTCGGGCGAACGGCAATAAACATCGAGGCCGACAGGCGCAAGGAATCTATTCCTTTTCAACGGATACAGCAGCGCGGCCGCGAATTGTAAGGTAGTATTCTGGTCTTTATGACCACTCCTTCCACCAAGGCCAAGGCAAGTCGCA